>Ga0335079_10010351_pt1 | contig 10617 bp, 14 predicted proteins | sample Lox_Sample_33_FD_206719 | JGI IMG/M metagenome (GOLD analysis project Ga0335079, IMG submission 206719) | Soil microbial communities from Loxahatchee National Wildlife Refuge, Florida, United States - Lox_Sample_3.3 | ecosystem: Environmental > Terrestrial > Soil > Wetlands | place: USA... | reverse complement strand
GATCGCGGCCAAATCCGCATCGAAGGCCGTAACCTCCAGGTGCAGCGCGTCAAAAGCCAACTGTGCCTCCGCCGCAGGCATTCCGTGATTCACCAGCTTAGCCACGACTTCCGCCTGGTTCACCGCGCTGACCAGCGCCTCCGGAAGCAGTTTTCTCAGCGCTTCGCTCCCCGGTTCGCCCTGCATCAGGGCCAGCACCGCCGATGCGTCCAACACAGGGCGTTTATGGTTTTTCAAGATCTCGAGCCGCCTCCGCCCGGCGGTCCGCCGCCAGTTCCTTCGATAGGCTCACTCCCTCGGGAACATATTTCCGCACCAGGGCCTTCGCGCGGCGCAACCCCTGCTCCCGGGTTTCCAGAATCAGCGTGCCTTCCTCGGTCACCACCGCGCGCAATTCCGTGGAAGGGCCGGCCCCCACTTTCTTGCGCCACCAGGAGGGAAGCATCACTCTTCCCTGATTATCGATCCTTAAGGTGACATCTTCCATACTCACCAGGATAGCAGGGCTCTTACCCCTGTTCGTCGAACCCAGACTTTTTGCGAGCAGTCAGCCCCCGGTGTCCGGCGCGCTACACGAGTGCCGACGCGAATAGCTCCCGGCCGACGTTGCCGCCGCTCAGTGGGCTTGCTTCAATGGGGCCGCGATCAATTGATCGCGGAACCACCCCGGACACTTTGGCGAATCCACCAGCGGCGGCGGAATCTCCGCGGCCGCCGCTGTCGCCCACGCCCGCCCGATCAACTCCTCCGTCGATCGCACCAGCGCCTCGGAACTCCACGCGCACCCGCTGCCCGGTCTTCCGGTAATACACCACGCCTTCGCGGCACTCGTCCCGTTATCGCGTACCACCAGCCCCTGCACCGCCAGTTGCGCCCGGTCACGCCCAGAGATGGAGCGCGAGTTACAGAGCCGCTGGCTGCGCACCTCCCTAGTACGGAAATCCCGTAGTATACTATAATCGTCTCCGTCACCGTCTTCGCCACCTCGGCGTACGCGCGCTCGGCGAAACGGTTGCTTCCGAGGAGGAGCGCAACGCCATGGAGGCGTCCATCGCCGCCAACCCCGAGGCGCACCCGGTCATCCCAGGGTCCGGCGGCCTGCGCAAGGCGCGCTGGCGAAGATCGGCTAGGGGCAAGAGTGGGGGCGTCCGCGCGATCTTCTATTTCTGGGCCTCCACGCGCGAACTGTACTTGTTGTTTCTCTATGCCAAGGCGGACCAGCCGGACTTGAGCGCGCACGACCGCAAGGTGGCCAGACAATTCATCGAAGGACTGAAGAAAGATGCCAGGCAAAACTAAGCAGACCCGTAGCAGGAAGCGTAAAGGAAATCCCGGGCTGAGCCCTGTCGGCCGGGGCGTGCTAGCCGGTCTGAAAGAAATGGCCGCCCACCGGCGCGGCGAATTGAACATTCCTGCCAGATCCTACAACATCCCTGGTTCCGTCGATGTGGCCGGCGTCCGGGCGAAGGCCGGGCGCCTCACGCAGGGGGAGTTTGCACGCCGCTACGGCTTAATCTGCGGACGCTCCAGGACTGGGAATTAGGCCGCGTCGAACCCCCGGCGCCGGTCCGCGCCTACCTCCTCGTCATCGCCCAAGCGCCCGCTGCCACCGAGCGCGCTCTAGAGCATGCCCTCAAGAACGCCGGATAAAAGCGGAGCCAGCGCAACAACGGAAACACCCCGAAACTCTCGATGAATTGTTCCAACAGAACCCGGCGCCGGTTCCCCCACCCCGCCGAGAGCGAGTTCCGGCCACCGACATGAACGATAAAATCAGTTCGGATCCGCGGAGAGCGTCCGCGTAGCCTTGCGCCGAAGAGTGCCAGTTGAACAAATCAGAGGCGACGTCGGTATCGACGACAACCTGGCTCATTCCCGCGACGAGCCCCGGGCAGCGTGGCGCCGGTCCGCGTAAATCGCCGCCACAAACCGCTCCGTCTCCTCGTCGGGGGCCGGATCGATATGGCTCAGCAGGTTGTCGAGCGAAAACGGCTGCGGGCCTACCAGAACGCGCTGGGAGCCTGGCTGCTGGTCGTCCTTTAATTCATCGCCCATGCCGCTACTCCTGAACCAGGATAACCCCGCTCTTCCGAAATCCACGGCCCTCCGGGAAGGCAGAGTCTCAAACCGAGGTTCTTCCTATTCACTTGCCTTTTGCCTTTTGACTTTTTCTCCCCTACCCGCCATCCCGCGACCACACCCCCGGATCTGAAAAACCCAGTCGCATGCGGCTCAAACGTGAAAAAAGGTGGACTGACACCCTTTCCGCTTCCGCCACTCGTCGCCTTTATACCGGGACTCGGCGCGGAAAAGGCGGGCTGTCCTCTTTTTTCTTCGGTGGTGTCTGCGGGCTCCGCGCCGCCGCGTCATCCCGCCGTTTCTCCACCGAATTCGGCTTCGCCCCGTTGAGTCAGTGAAGGTGTCGGCGATTCGGAATTCCATGGCGTCGGAGACCTTCGAGCACGTTCGGGTACCGGGCTTATTCCGGCTGGGCCGTCAGGCCGCTTCCGATACCTGGATGCCCAGTTGTTTGCCGAGCGCGCGAAACGCCGCTTCCATCTGATCCAACCGCGAACTGTGCGTCAGATCCAGCAGTCGGTCGACCTGGGGTAAGTGGCAATTCAACCGGCGCGCCAGTTCCGCTTTGCCCACCCGTTGCGCCCGCATCGCCGAATACAAAGCCAGCTTGGCTTCCGTCAATGCCGGCAAGGTGACCTTGTACTTCTTGATCCGGCCGGGTGCGGGAATGTTTTGCCGGTCTTCGATGTATCCCATGAATGCGGTTTCCAGAGCGTCCACCGCGCGGACCAACGCTTCTTCTTGGTCTTCGCCGAACGTCACTGCCTCCGGAACGTCAGGAAATTCGACGAGCCAGGTATCATTCGTATCCTTGCGGAGGGTGACCGGGTAACGCAACATGCGCCTTGCTCCTTTGCTATTTTAGCCCAAGCTGTTTTTTGATCTTTTCGGTCACGCCTTTGCCGAGTTCCTTGCCGGAACCATGCATCGGCAGAACCGATCTGCGATCTCCGAGACGAACATGCAGGTGGCCGCCTTTGCCGGATGCAAACGTGCATCCTTGCTTTTCAAGCCAGCGCTTCAACTCGCCGCTCGTCACGCTCTCAGGATGCAACAGATTTGTTGCGTTGTCAACACAAATGTTGCGTATTGAGGTCTGCGGCGCACCAGCTCACAGGATTGAGGGACGAACTCCCTACCGACTACGCTTTTTCAATCCTAGCTTCCGGAGAACCCGTTCCGGAGGGTCAAACAGCCCGAGCTGGCCTTTGAGCGGAGTGAACTTCAGTTTCTTCGGCTTCGACAGAACCCACCCGACCGAGCCTTCGAACCATTTACTGCGATGCCGCGTGACGCAGTCGTCCAGTTGGACCATACCCACAATCCCGCCCTTTTCGAACTCGTCGCGCCCGGGCAGTTTTTTAACGCCCTTCTTTCGGGCGAACTCACAACACTCTTCGAAATCCCACTTCGCGGGAAGATTCGCGCTGGCCTGAATCAAGAGCGGACCGCGATACTTCGTCGCCCAGTTTCGATTCTCGATATCTTTCTGGCCGGTGGCGATCAGCCAGGCCCAGGGCTGGCGCACCACGAATACTTTCATAACCTTCCTTACTTCACCTTGAATACCTTCATGACCTCATCCCCCAGGTGATTGATCACCTTCACCGCGATGCGCCCCGACTGCGGCTTATCGAACGGGCGGGATGTTTCCCTGCGGAGTGTTTCCCACGCTTCTTCGTTAATTTCGGCCTTCGGCGTGTTCTTCAACGCCTTGTACGGATCGTTCTGCCCTAGGAAATAGGCATGCCGGACGAAGAAGCTCTCCTCGTTGTAATCGGTGTCGACGAACCAGCAGGCGATGCCTTCGGGGCCGTCGCTGCGGACCTCGCCGGTGCTCGGGTGGAACACATCCACGCCCTTGATCTTCACCTGGATCTGCCCGTTGCTGGCCGGCAGAATCTCGATATCCGGCTCGCCGAAGATCACAAACAGGTTGCCCTTGCCCGTGTTCTTGAGGTCTTCGGACATGTGCAGGTCGGCGTTCATCCGCGCCTTGAGCACGGGAAGCCGGCCGAGCTTATCGAACTCCGCAGAGTGCCCGTCGTAGCTGAACGCGCAGGCCACCAGCACGTCGAACCCGGCGTCCCCGGCCTCGCGCGCGGCGGCTACTAGGTCGGGCCGGCACACGGTGCCGAACTCCGGGCCAATCAAAATCGCGGCGCGCCGCTCCGCGCCGGTCTTGCCCGCATAGCGGCCTTCCGCGCAAACGAAGTTGCCGGGCCACGGCGTGATGGACGTGAACGCCAGCTTGTCTTCTTTATGCGCCTGCTGGACCCCGGCACCCTTGAGCGCGTCCAGGATCATCTGCACGAATCCCTGCTCGTCGGTGTCTTTGGTTTTCGCGCCGTCGATCAGTTCGTCCTTTTCGTCCACGCCGAGCACGCGGTGCGGCGACAGACTTTCCACCGTGAACGGTCCGGCGACACGGACCTTGCTCTTGTCCTCGTAGGGTCGGTCGTAGAGGTATTCGAAATCGGCCTTGGCGCCGATCGACGCGTCGATCTCCTTCTGGCGCTTGACACGCTCCTGCCACCACTCGGCATGCAGCTTGCTCCCCTGTTCGAGCCAACTGGAATTGGCCTCGCGCGGGATCTCCCATTCCTCCCATTTAAGGTTGAGCGCAGCGTTGAGCCGTTGGCGGAGCGGTTCGAGCTTCTCCTGGTACCTCTCCCAGATCACGTCGATCTCGGCATTGTTCGCGATCGACTTGAGCGTGATATGAGGAACGCGCTCGTAGACAAAGCCCTGACGGATGTCGCCGTGGGTCGGAGACTCGGAAGGAATCGACTGCGTCACCTCCGCCTGCTTCCGCTGTCCGTCCTTGCTATCGGCGAGAAGGTAGTACGGATAGCGGGCGCCCATCACGCGGGCGCGGGCCAGCGCGAGGGCGACCCGGGAAGTGTCGATCGTGATCCATCGGCGGCCCCATTGTTCAGCGACGTAGGTGGTGGTTCCGGAGCCGCAGGTCGGATCAAGAACGAGGTCGCCCGGGTCTGTCGCCATTAGCACACACCGCTGAATTACCGCAGGGCTAGTTTGAACGACATAAATTTTGCCGGGGCTACCAGCAGTGTCGCTCCAGATGTTGGTGATTTCGTACGCAGGGAAGTCGGACAGGTATCGAATGTATCGAATCGTTTTCCCAGCGACCCGGATTCGGGACGCGCGGATCAAGAGTCGAAATCCCGTTTCTCCGGTTTTCCAATACCCGCCGGACGGACGATACTCCGTACCGTAAACGAGCACGGGAAAACTACCGGGAGGGCGATTCGAGGTCAAACTCGTCAGTTGAAAGGGTTGACCATATTCGTCAACCTGATCGTATCGCGCCCCGCAGGTGGAGCCGGAAACGCAGCGGCTGCTGCAGCACTGGCGCAGTCACAAATTCAGCGGGGTCCGGCCATTTTTCTGCCAAGTGGAAGCGGTGGAGACGCTGATCTGGGTTACCGAGGTTGCGCCTAAAATCGGCAAAACCGGAAAACGGTTTCTGGAACACCCGATGATCATTGCGTGGCAGACGGTCAACGCGGTGCGCCGCCCGGGCAGCGGCAGATTCAGCCGCGGCTTCCTCGGTTCCCGGTCCGCGTAGTAGCTGTCCGGATCGTTCGGTTGCAGGACCCGAAGCCGGTCGCGGATCGTCAATCCCGGCGTCACCACCGCAGGAAAATGGATAACCGGTTTTTCGAACGCCCCATCCTGAATTCTCCGTACGAATACCCGGCCCAGCACTGGGAACTGGACGCCGACGGGCAACCCACTCAGCAAATAATCGAGCATCGGCGTAAAGCCGAGTTCATCACGCCCATTCCCAAGCCGCGCAAGCGCGGAGGGAAAAATGAGCAGGCCCAGATCATTTTCGATGAAGGCAAGGGGCTCTCGACGGAGAAGCAGCAGTACGATCCGACTTCAATGATCAACGAGCTGCGGTTTCAGAACCTGCAGCTTTGGTGTGAAATTCAACACCATTTAGGATTTTGACTTCAGACTCCTCAAAAATCTGCCCCTTAAAGAAATTTCTAATTTTGGCTCGCTCAGACGCACTCGGCCACCCCCTCGCCGTCGATCACGAAGCCGGTAAATTGACACAACTCGGGCGCTGCTGACAAAATGAAGATGGATTTAGCAGGCCCGATCAATTTCGCGGCCCAATTGAAGCAAACCATGACGCTCAAGGCGATCAAAGACGCCATCGAGCACCTCCAATGGCTCGATGAGCGCGAAAAACTCGCCTGGGACGTCGAAATCGAAAACGACTTCGCTCCCGAGGGCCGCGCCGACTCTCTCCTCGACCGCGTAAAGCGCGACATCCAGGCCGGCAAATTCAAGCCGTTCGACCAGCGCCGTCCGTGAACTTCTCTTCTTACGCCTCCGGCGAGTTCTGGGAGGCGTACCGCCGCTTGCCCGCCGAAGTGCAACGTGCCGCCGATAAGCAATTTGCGCTTTTCCAGCAAAATCCCTCGCACCCCTCGTTGCACCTCAAATCAATCGGACTCGTCTGGAGTGCTCGGGTCACCCGCGCGTATCGCGCCCTGGCGTTCCGGGAGGGCGACGTTGCCCTTTGCCTTTTGCCTTTTTCCCCCTACCCGCCATCCCACCGCCACACCCCCGGATCTGAAAAACCAAGTCGCATGCGGCTCAAACGTGAAAAAAGGCGGCCTGACACCCTTTCCGCTTCCGCCACTCGTCGCCTTTATACCGGGACTCGGCGCGGAAAAGGCGGTCTGTCCTCTTTTTTCCTCACTGGCGTCTGCGGGCTCCGCGCCGCCGCGTCATCCCGCCGTTTCTCCACCGGATTCGGCTTCGTCCCTTTGAGTCGAAGCGCCGGTTTGGGCTTGGGTTCCGGCGTCACCGGACTCGACCACTCGATCGTCACGCCCGATTCAACAGAAAGGCTGAACTTCTGCGGAGGTCGCAAGGTCAAATTGACCACCAGGCCCAGCGACGTGATCAGCAGGACGAAGGCGCCGGCATAGTTGCGGAGGGTTTCGGATTTGAACTTTTTCACCTCCGCCTCCTCGCGCAGCGCCGACACCAGCTCCCGGGCTTTGCCCTGCGCGTCTTCTTGCGTCGTGGGTTCGCTCGTCACAAAAATAAACGGCAGGATGGTCGATCCCGTCCGCTGGGGAAACTCGCGGTAGACCTGAAATCCCGCCTCCGCCATGAGCGCGACGAACGCATCGCGGACGTCTCCGATTTGCGAGGCCGGCGTCGTGCCACGAATCGTGAGTTCGGCCGACACCATTCGGGATAACGGGACCACCGCCATTTCCCGCGGCCACGCCATCGAGAACAGAGTGTCCTCGACCGCGCTACCCAAATCACCCCCGCCCGGACGCGCGCCCTTGGACTCCTTCCCGATCGGTTCACCTGGCTTACTCTTGACCGGCATACTGGTTCGTAATTGTAGCCCCCCGCGCGCGCCGAAGTCACGCTCTCCCGGTGTCCGGCCCACTACTCCACCATCTCGTCCCACAGCTTCAGTACGTCCAGCAATTCGCCACCTTTTGACTTTTCCTTTTTCCCCCTACCCGCCATCCCATCGCCACACCCCGTCATCTCCCGCCACCCGCGGAAACGCCCGCTTCGCTCCCCAGTGCGCCAGCGCCACCGCGAATACCAAATCGTCGTGCTCCCCTTCGCGCCACGCGCCGTATTGCTCGTTCCCCGCCGGCGTCTCCCGCACCCGCATGGTCGTCATCTCTTCCACCAGCACTGGCCCCAGCGGAATCCCCGCCGCAATCCGCAGCCCGCCGCGATGCAGCAGCACCTGCAGACCCACGATGAGGTCCCGCTTCGGCACCCGCCAGTAGCCATCGCAATACGTTTCCCGGTCGCCCCCCGTCACCACTGCCGCCCAGATCGAACACTCCAGCCCGGCCTCGCGCAGCATGTCCACCACCGCGCGTCCCACGCCGGTTCCGTCCACGATCAGATGACACCGTCCCTTTAACTCCTCCGAATGCGTCACCACCCGCACCCGCGCCACCACCTCGGGGTACGGCGTCTGCAGCGGGACCCGTTCCAGGTACCGCAGATCCAGCGCCGCCATTTTCCGGTGCGCGAACCGCGCCGCGTCCCACTCGCCTTGCAGTTCCACCCGCTCCACCACGGCAATCGCCGTGAAGTCCTGGCTCTGCCCCACGTCCAGGCCAATGAAATAGGGCCGCTCGCTCATATCAATCGCTGTTCACCGGCGGCTCACTTCAGCACCAGCGGCCGCACCGCCCGCGTGATCGCCCGCTCTACCATCTCCCGCCCGAATACTCCGTTGCTCGCATCTACGAACTGGCACAGGTATTCCTGCTGGTACCACCGCTCTCCCATCGCTGTCCGCTCCTGCTCCAAAAACTCTCGCGAGATCCGCGGACACTCCGTCGCCGCCACTCGCACTCGCAGCCACTCGCTCCCGCCTCGCTCCCACGCGTCATAGAAAAATCCGCGCGCTCCGAACGGCGTGCTCATCAGCCACAACGCCCCCGCGCTCACCGCCAGCATCGGCCGGATCGCCATGTACAGTTCATCGCTCACCCGCGCCGCTTCGTCCCCTGAGTGGCGCCGGCGATCTTGTCGCCGGCGGTTCCGCCCGCAGTCGCCCTTGTGGCCCGGCCTTAGCCCAGAACCGGCGCAAACACTTCCCGGTCGACGTTGCCGCCGCTCAGGACGACTGCCACCCGGCGGCCGCGCATCGTGTTCGCTTCCTGAAGCAGCGCCGCGAGCGCGGTGGCGCCGGCGCCCTCTGCGATGTTGTGGGTATCGGTGAACAAGTGGCGCATCGCCGCCCGGATCTCGTCATCGGTTACGGTCACGATGCGGGCTGCGCCGCAGCGGATGACTTCCAGGGCTTCGGTGTCGGGCACCCGGCAGGCGACGCCGTCGGCGATGGTGTCGGCGGTATCGGTAGCGACCGGCCGGCCGGCGGCAAACGAGAGCGCATAGGCCGGCGCACCCGCCGCCACCACGCCGATGACTTCGGTGCGCAGCCCGAGCGCATCGCGAACGGCGATGGTTCCGCAGATGCCGGAACCCATCCCGATCGGAACGTAGACGGCGTCCAGGCCGGCGACGGCGCGGAACAGTTCGAGCGTGTAGGTGCCCACGCCTGTTACCAGCGCCGGGGCGAATGACCGGACCATGTGCAGGCCCTGCGATTCGGCCAGGCGCGCGGCATGCTCGTGAGCCTCCTGGAAATCACGGCCGTATTCGACCAGCTCGGCGCCGAGCGCCCGCATGGCAGCGTTTTTTTCGCGGCTGTTCCCGTGTGGCACAACGATGACAGCCCGCAACCCGGCGCGCGCGGTCGCGAAGGCGACGCTCTGTCCATGATTGCCGCGGGTTGCCGCAATCACACCCGGAATCCGCGCCTCGCGGCGGGCAAGCTCGTCCATATAGATGATGCCGCCGCGAATTTTGAAGGCCCCGACCGGCGTGTGGTTCTCGTGCTTGACCCAAACTTCGGCGCCGCTGCGTGCGCAGAGCAGCGGCCAACAGATCTGAGGTGTTGGCGGCATCACCTGGTATACGCGCTGTGCGGCGGCTTCGAGCGAGGCGAGATCGGGAAGGAGCATGAATCGACGGGTCCCTACGGTTACGTTAATACAGCCGGCCGCTCTGGTGCGGCCTGCCTGGAACCTGCCAAGATAGGGAGGCATGCAATTTACAAAATTGGGAAGCACCGGGATCACGGTATCGCGCCTCTGTTTGGGCTGCATGAGCTATGGAGGCGGGCCGGTGCCCGACTGGGCGCTGGGCACGCGCGGGTGGCACGTCAACAAAGAGGACGCGCGCGAACACTTCAAGATTGCGCTCGAGGCCGGTATCAATTTCTTCGATACCGCCGACGTCTATTCGGCCGGCCAGAGCGAGGAGATCACCGGCTTTTATCTGAATGAAATGGCGTCGCGCGACGAGATCGTCGTGGCTTCGAAAGTTCATGGCGTGATGGGCCACAGCCCCAACAAGCGCGGCCTCAGCCGCAAGCACATCCTGGAGGCGTGCGACCATTCCCTGCGCCGGCTGAAGATGGATTTTATCGACCTGTACCAGATTCACCGGTGGGACGCCGGCACTCCCATTGAAGAGACGCTCGACGCGCTCGACTCGCTGGTGCGCGCCGGCAAAGTGCGCTATCTCGGGGCCAGCAGCATGGCCGCGTGGCAGTTCTCAAAAGCGCTGTACACCTCCCGGGAACGCGGCTGGCACCGCTTCGACACGATGCAGAACCACTACAACCTGGTCTATCGCGAGGAAGAGCGCGAAATGATTCCGCTGTGCCTGGATCAGAAGGTGGCGCTGATTCCGTGGAGCCCGCTGGCGCGCGGCTTTCTCACTGGAACGCGGAAGCGCGACGGCGGCCTGACCACCCGCTCCGAGGTCGATACATTCGCCAAAGATCTGTATTACAGCGAGGACGATTTCAAAGTAGCCGATGCGGTTGTCGAGGTGGCCAAGAAACGCGGCGTCTCAGCGGCGCAGGTGGCGCTGGCGTGGGTCTTGCAGGCGCCGGGAATCACGTCGCCCATAATCGGCGCGACCAAG
>Ga0335079_10010349_pt1 | contig 10620 bp, 10 predicted proteins | sample Lox_Sample_33_FD_206719 | JGI IMG/M metagenome (GOLD analysis project Ga0335079, IMG submission 206719) | Soil microbial communities from Loxahatchee National Wildlife Refuge, Florida, United States - Lox_Sample_3.3 | ecosystem: Environmental > Terrestrial > Soil > Wetlands | place: USA... | reverse complement strand
CACGTTCACCCTGCACTGGACGCAGCGCGGATCGACGCTCCACGGCTCGATCACGCTCACGAGCCCGAAAGGGAAGTACGGCATCAACGGCAGCGTGCACAAGGGCAAGATCAGCTTCGGTGTCGTCGGCGCCGGCGCGACGTACACCGGCTCCTGGTCGGGCACGTCGATGTCCGGCAGCTACAAGAGCCCTGCCGGCGGCGGCAGCTGGAGCGCGCACACCACCTCGGGAGCGACGCGGCGACGTCGCGTCACGAGCGTGGAGCCCGTGCCGCGACGTCGATGCTCGGAAGCCTCGAGGGACAGAGGTTTAGCCGCAGCCGGTCGACGTGCCGCAGTCGCGGCACGTGTAACAGGTGCCGGCGCGCACCATCCGGCCGCCGCAGCGGTTGCACTCGATCGCGTCCTCGAAGGAGTTGAAGAGCGCGGTCTGGCCGGGCGCCGGCGCCTCGGCCGGGGCGGCGCCGCCGTTCGCATACCGCGCCGCCAGGTTCGCCCGGACCTCGGGCGACAGGATCCCCGCCTCCTCCTGCTGGTCGACGTCGAGGAACTTCTTGCCGAACCAGCGGAAGATGTAGTCGACGATCGACTTCGCGTTGCGGATGTCCGCGTCGTTGGTCGGCCCCGACGGCTCGAAGCGCAGGTGTGAGAGCTTGGAGACGTAGACCTCGGGCGGCACGCCGTACTGCAGCCCCATCGAGACGGCGATCATCAGCGAGTTCATCAGGCCGGCCATCGTGGTGCCGTCCTTGGCGATGTCGACGAAGATGTCGCCGGGCGTCCCGTCGTCGAACACGCCGACGTGGATGTAGCCCTCGTGCTCGCCGACCCGGAACTTGCGGCCGATCTCGGTGCGGTCCTCGGGGAGCCGGCGGCGCCTCGGCGCGGACGCCGGCCCGGCAGGCGCGAGGGTCTGCTGCGCGCCGTTCTCGCTCTTCCCGGACAGCGGCTGCGCGACCTTGCAGTTGTCGCGGTAGATCGCGACAGCCTTGATCCCGAGCTTCCACGACTCGACGTAGAGCTGCGAGATGTCGCCGATCGTCGCCGACTCCGGCAGGTTCACCGTCTTCGAGATCGCTCCCGAGATGAACGGCTGGACGGCGCCCATCATCCGCACGTGGCCGCGGTAGTGGATCGCCCGGTCGCCGACGGCGCAGTCGAACACGGGGAAGTGCTCGCTCTTGACGTACGGGGCGCCGACCACGGTGTTGCGCTCGTCGACGAATGCGACGATCTCGTCGACCTCGTTCGGAGCGTAGCCGAGCTTCTCGAGCCCGGCCGAGACCGTCTTGTTGACGATCGTGATCTCGCCGCCGCCGACCAGCTTCTTCGACTTGACCAGCGAGAAGTCCGGCTCGACGCCGGTCGTGTCGCAATCCATCATGAAGCTGATCGTCCCGGTGGGCGCGAGCACGGTCGCCTGCGCGTTGCGGTAGCCGTGGATCTCGCCGAGGTCGAGCGCCTCGTCCCACGCCTTGCGCGCCGCGCTCAGCAGGTCGGTCGGCACCGTCTCCGACGCGGCGATGTTGCCGACGGCGGCCCGGTGCTTCGCGATCACGCCGATCATCGCGCCGGCGTTCGGCCGGTACCCGGCGAACGGCCCCATCCGCGACGCGATCTCTGCCGACTTGCGGTACGCGCGCCCCGTCATCAGCGCGGTGATCGCCGCCGCGTAGGCGCGCCCCTCGTCGGAGTCGTAGGGAAGGCCGCGCGCCATCAGCAGCGCACCGAGGTTCGCGTAGCCGAGACCGAGCTGGCGGTAGGCCTTGGCGTTGCGCTCGATCTGGACGGTCGGGTACGAGGAGTTGCCGACGAGGATCTCCTGCGCGAGGAACATCACGTCGACCGCGTGCTCGAACGCCTCGACGTCGAGCTCGCCGTCCTCGCGCCGGAACTTCATCAGGTTGAGCGACGCGAGGTTGCAGGCGGAGTCGTCGATCGACATGTACTCGCTGCACGGATTCGAGGCATTGATGCGCCCCGTGTTCGGCAGCGTGTGCCACGCGTTGATCGTCGTGTCGTACTGCACGCCCGGGTCGGCGCAGCGCCACGCGGCCTCCGAGATGTCGTGCAGCAGCTTCCGCGCCTTCACCGTCTCGACGACCGAGCCGTCGGTGCGGGCTGTGAGGTTCCAGTCGGCGTCGCCCTCGACCGCCTCCATGAACGCGTCGGACACGCGAACCGAGTTGTTGGCGTTCTGGTACTGGATCGAGGCCCAGTCGGGGCTGTCGAGCGACATGTCGTAGCCGGCCGCCTCGAGGACGCGCGCCTTCTCCTCCTCGTGCGCCTTGCACCAGATGAACTCGACGATGTCCGGGTGGTCGACGTCGAGGACGACCATCTTCGCGGCGCGCCGCGTCTTGCCGCCCGACTTGATCGTCCCGGCCGACGCGTCCGCTCCGCGCATGAACGACACGGGCCCCGACGCGTAGCCGCCCTTCGACAGCTGCTCCTTCGACGAGCGGAGCTTCGACAGGTTGACGCCGGAGCCCGAGCCGCCGCGGAAGATGATGCCCTCGCGGCGGATCCAGTCGAGGATCGAGTTCATCGAGTCGTCGATCGACAGGATGAAGCACGCGGAGCACTGCGGCTTCTCCTCGAAGCCGACGTTGAACCACACCGGCGAGTTGAACGCCGCGAGCTGGTTGACGAGGATCGCCTTCAGCTCGTCCTCGAACGTCTGCGCCTCGTCCTCGGTCGCGAAGTACCCGCCGTCGCGGCCCCACGCGCCGACCGTGCCCACGATACGGCCGATCATCTGCTTGACGGAGCGCTCGCGCTCCGGGCTCGCCATCCGGCCGCGGAAGTACTTCTGCGCGACGATGTTCGTCGCCGTCTGCGACCAGAACTTCGGGAACTCGACGTTCTTCTGCTCGAACGCCGGGCCGGTCTTGCCGGGGATGAAGGCGTCGCGGATCTCCCACTCGACCTCGTCGAAGGGCTCTCGGCCCTCGATCGTGAAGCGGCGGCGGACGGCCAGGCGGGCGTCCTCGTCGGCGACGCTGTTGGTCAGCTTCTCGGGGTCGATCTCAATGGTGGTTACCTGCTCTAGCGACGCCATCTGAAGTCCTTTCCGACCGTGAATTCTAGGGTTCCGAGGCCTGCTGACCGCCCGCGGGCGAGGCGGTCTCGAGGGGCGGGCCTGCGGACTCTAGGGAAGGGACCTGTCGGACTCGCGACGGGCGCGCTAGCTGCCCGGGCGGCGGCCCTGGTTGCGTCTCAGGACGAGGCCCACGGCGCCCGCGGCGACGAGCAGCAGCGCCAGTCCGCCGAGCACGAGCAGGGGCACCGGCACCGACGACGGGCTCGACGTGTTCAGCTGCTGGGCGACCCCCGGGAGGCCCGCCGGCGGCTTCCGGCCGGGCGAGCTCGTCCCGCCCCCGGCATCCGTGCCGCCCGGGCCGGTGCTCGTGGGCACGGTCTCCGTGGTCGTCGTGCCCGTCGTCTCGACGTGCGTCGAGGTGGTCACCGGGGTGGTCGTCGTCTGGGCCGGGACCAGCGCGTTCGGGCCGACGGGCTTCTTGCTCTTCAGCAGCTGCGCCCTCGCGCTCTGCAGCGCGCGCTGGATGTCCTCGCGCGCGCTCGAGTAGACGGCGATGTCCTCCGGCAGGTGCTTCAGCGTGTCCTGGTAGCAGTGGATCGGATAGACGTTGTCGATCCGCCCGTCGTACCAGTCGTTGAGGAGCTTCTTCCAGCAGGGCGTCGCGGCGGCAGCCGGGCCTGCCTGCGTCACGAAGAAGAAGGTTGCGGCGAACGTGGCGGCGACGAGCGCCTTGAGCATGGCGGTCACAGACGGATCGGGGCCTGGCTGGAGAAAGCGAGCGTAGGGCTGCGCTGTAAGGCTTTCGTAAGCGGGATCGGCAGATGGTAGCTTCGCGGGCGATGCGGGCGATCAGGGATCTGCCCCTCGCCGCATCACTCCTCCTGTGCGGTGCTGCGCTGTTCTTCGGCGGCGGCGCGCTCGACGGGTCGCTGCCGTGGCTCGGTGCAGGGGCGATGCTGGCGGTGCTGGCGTCGCTGGGCCTCGCCGGGGTCCCTGCCGGGCTGCCCACGCTCGTCCCGCTCGCGGCGCTGACGGCCTGGCTGGCGCTCTCCGCCGCCTGGTCGACGCTGCCCGACCGTTCCTGGGTCTATGCGAACCGCTCCTTCGTCTATCTGCTCTTTGCGCTGCTCGGGCTCTGGCTCGCACCGCGCACGCGGGCGTTCGCGCTCGGCTTCGGCGGCCTGCTCGGACTGGTCGCCCTCTGGGCGCTCGCGGGGAAAGTCCTGCCGCCGCTGTACGACTACGGCGCGCCGTCGGTCGCGCGCCTGCGGGCCCCGGTCGGCCTCTGGAACCAGCTTGCGCTGCTCGGGGCGTTCGCGCTCCCGCTCGCGCTCTGGCGCCGCCGGGTGGAGGGCGCGCTGCTCGCGTACCTCTGGCTCGTCGTGATCGCGCTCACCGGCTCGCGCGGCGGTGCCGGCGTCGCGTTGCTCGTCGTGGCCGTGTGGTTCGTGCTCGGCGAGGAGCGAATCGCGGCGGCGACGACCCTCGCAGCGGCCGCCGTGCCTGCAGCGGTCGTCGCCGGGATCGCGTTCGCGCTCCCGGGCATCACGAGCGACGGGCAGAGCGTGCACGTGCGCTGGCACGACGGCCTCGTCTTCGGCGCGGTGCTGCTGGTCGGCGGCGGCGGTTCTGCGCTCCTCTCGCGCATCGCGCCCCCACGCGATACGCGCGCCCTGCGACGCGCCGCCCTCGCGCTCGCGGCGGTGATCGTCGTCGCCGTGCTGGTCGTGGGCGCGCTCAAGGCCGGGTCGGCCTGGAGGTCGTTCACGAGCTCCGCGCAGGTGACGCAGGGGAGCGGCCGCTTCGGGTCGGCTGCATCGAACTACCGGTGGGTCTGGTGGAAGCAGGCGTGGCGCGGCTTCGAGCACCACGTGCTCGCCGGAACCGGGGCGGGTTCGTTCCAGCTCACGAATCTCCGCTACCGCACGAGCTACCTCGACCAGACGATCGAGCCGCACAATCTGCCGCTGCAGCTGCTCTCCGAGACGGGCGTGATCGGGCTCGCCCTGTTCGTCGCGGCCGCGGTCGCGCTGCTGCTTCCCGGCCGTGGGCGCAAGGGGCAAGAGCTCGCGCTGGCGCTCGTGCTCCCCGCGTACCTCCTCCACTCGCTGGTCGACGTCGACTGGGATTTCGCGGCGGTGTCGGTCCCGGCGTTTCTCGCCGCCGGCGCGATTGCCGGGCGGGCCGTGCCGGTCCGGCGCGTGTCGGGGTTCGCCGTCGTCGCGCTTGCGGGCGCGGCGCTGTTCGCGGCGGGCGCGCTGTTCCTGCCGTGGCTCGGAGCGCGTTGGACGGCCGACGCGGAAGGGAGCACCAGCGCGGCGCGGGCGGTCCGGCTGGCGAAGCGCGCACGTTCCGTCGATCCGCTGAACGCGGAGGCGGTGTGGGCGCAGGCGCTCTCGACCACGGGGTACCTCCGCCAGCAGGCGCTCTATGCGCTCGCAACGCGGATGGAGCCCGAGAATCCGCAGTGGTGGGTGCTGAAGGCGCAGTTCGAGCTGCAGAGCGGCTGCGCCCGGGCTGCGCTCGTCGACTTCTACCGCTTCAACGCGCTCGACCGGTATGCGAACCCGAACGCCGGCCCGAACGACTACCGCCGCGCGCTCGCGCTCGTGAACACGGGCAAGCCGCGCTGCTAAACGATCAGCGCGCGCCGAGGATCACGACGAGCTGACCGCCGTGGAGCGCGGATGCGCTCAGGCCGTCGAGCGGCCCGACGACCTGCACGTGCATGTCGCGCGCGAGGCGCGCCCCCTCGGCCGCGTACCCGCGCCGGTACATCACGACGCTCGTCGCATAGTTCTGCCGCTTGGCGTTCGCGGTTCCGCGGATGTGGTAGCCGAGCGAGCTCAGCGTCGACGCCGCGTTCCCGGCGGCGCCGGAACGGCCGTTGCCGTTCAACACGAGGACGCCGAGCTGCGAGCGGGAGCGCTTGGGCGCGGCGACGACGACCTTGCGGTGCCTGATCACCGGCGCCGGCTTCGTCTTCGCGGGCGCGAGCGCCGCGGCCTCCGCGTGGTGCTTGACCGCGCGCGCGATCGGCTTGGCGAGCAGCGCTCCGGCGAGCACGATCAGGACGATCAGCTCGACTGCCGCGATCAGGCTCGCGACGAGCGTTGCGGTGCGCCAGGGGCGAACGAGGGCGTCGGGTGTGAGCGGTGCGTCCAGGGCGCCTGTTTCGGCGCCGTTACGGGGCTTCCTGCCGCATCCAGGCCCAGGTGAGCTCGAGCCCGTCGTCGAGCGGAACGCGCGCCCGCCAGCCCAGCTCGCGTGCGGCGAGCGACGAGTCGAGGACCGATCGATGGACGTCGCCGAGCCGCGCTCCGGCGAGCGTCGGCTCGGCTGCGCTGCCGGCGACACGGGCGCACGCCGCGTGCAGCTCTCCGACCGTCGTCTCGGCGCCGGTGCCGATGTTGTAGGGCCCACCGCTTCGCCCGACGGCCGCGAGCAGCGCGTCGACCACGTCGCCGACGTAGACGAAGTCGCGCACCTGCGTCCCGTCGCCGAAGATCACGGTCGGTTCGCCGGCCGCGAGGCGCTCGAGGAAGATCGCGACGACGCCGCCCTCGAGCCCGGAGTCCTGCCGCGGGCCGAAGACGTTGGCGAAGCGGAGCGACACGTGCGAGGTGCCGTGGATGCGGTTCCAGCCGGCGAGGTACTCCTCGCCGCACTTCTTCGCAATGCCGTAGGGCGACAGTGGGAGAAACGGGAAGTCCTCGGCGACCGGGCCGGGGCACTCCCCGTAGCCGGCGCCCCCGGACGAGGAGAACACGACCTGCGCGTCTGTTCGCGCTGCGGCTGCGAGCACGTTCACGGTTCCGACGACGTTCACGGCGGCGTCGTACTCGGGCCGCCGCATCGACGTCTGGACGTCCGCCTGGGCCGCGAGGTGGAAGAACACGTCGCCGTCGACGGGGATCGGGTCCCTGATGTCGTGCTCGACCAGCTCGGCCGCCTCGTTGACGTAGTCGCTCCGTCCGCTCGCGAGGTTGTCGACGACGAGGACATGGTCGCCTCGCGCGACGAGCGCGTCGACGAGATTCGACCCGATGAAGCCTGCCCCACCTGTGACGATCGCGCGCACCGGCCGCATAGATTAGGCGGCTGATGTTCGTCACCTTCGAAGGGATCGACTGGTCGGGCAAGAGCACGCAGGCAAAGCTGCTCGCTGCCTGGCTCGAAGGTCAGGGCCGGGTCGTCCTCACGACCCGCGAGCCGGGGGGCACCCCGGTCGCCGAGGCCGTCCGCGAGCTCGTCCTGCACCGGGACGAGATGTCGCCGTGGGCCGAGGCGGCGCTCTACGCCGCAGCGCGCGCCGAGAACGTCGAGTCGGTGATCCGCCCGGCGCTCGGGCGCGGCGACGACGTGGTGTGCGACCGGTACCTCGACTCGTCGGTCGCCTACCAGGGGGCGGGCCGCGGCCTCGGCGAGGAGCGCGTGCGCGAGCTGAGCCTGCTCGTGACGGGCGGGCTGCTCCCCGACCGCACGTTCCTCGTCGCGCTCGATCCCGAGCTCGCGCGCCGGCGTGCGGGCAGGGACCACGATCGGATCGAGCGGGCGGGCGGCGACTTCATGCAAGCCGTCGACCGCGCCTATCGTGCGCTGGCCGCCGCCGAGCCGGGCAGAATCGTCGTCGTCGAGGGCGACCGGCCGGCGCCCGTCATCGCCGAGGAGGTCCGTGAGCACGTTCGTTCGCTTCTCTGAGCACGCCGGTGCCTCGAGGCTGCTCGGGGCCGCGCTCCGAGAGGGGCCGGTGCACGGCTACCTCTTCCACGGTCCGCCCGGCGTCGGCAAGCGCGAGGTCGCGCGCGCCTTCGCCCGCTCGCTCCTCGGCACCGAGCGCGAGTTCCACCCCGACCTGTACGAGCTCGACGCGCTCGGCGAGATGATCCGGATCGACGCGATCCGCGAGCTGCGCCGCGACCTGCACATGCGCCCGTTCGAGGCGGATCGCCGCATCTACCTGATCCAGCGCGCGCACCTGATGAACGAGGACGCGGCGGACGCGCTGCTCAAGGATCTCGAGGAGCCGCCGTCGTACGCCGTGATCGTCCTGATCGCCGACGACCTGGGCTCGATCCCGGAGACGATCCGCTCGCGCTGTCAGCTCGTCCCGTTCCGGAGGCTCTCGGAGCGCACGATCCGCGAGCTCGTCGAGGCGCGCGCGCCGCAGCTCGGCGACGACGAGCGCGCGGCGATCGCGCGCACCGCCGGCGGGCGCATGGATCGCGCGGACCGGCTGCTCGACGCGGCGTCGCGGGAGCGCCGGGAGCTGCTGATCGAGCACGCTCGTCGCGCATACCGGGACCCGGCCTTCGAGCCGGGCGATGCGGCGGCGGCGCTGATCGACAATGCGCAGGAGTGCGCCGGCGCGGCGCGGGCCGTCGAGGAGGCGAGGATCGCCGAGCTCGATCTCCCGGCGCGCGAGGCGGAGCAGCGCGTCAAGCGCGCGGCCCGGGGCGCCGAGCGCGAGGAGCTGCTCGCGCAGCTCGAGGAGCTCGCGGCCTGGTACCGCGACCTGGTCGCGGTCGCGGTCGGCGCGGAGCGGGCGGCGATCCATCTCGACAAGCTGGCCGAGCTGCGCGACGACGCGACGCGCGAGCGGCTGCTCGGGGCCGAGCGGGCCGTCGAGGAGGTGCGCGAGACGTGGCGGCAGCTCGAGGAGTTCCAGCTGCAGCCGCAGCTCGCGCTCGAGAGCCTGTTCGTCCGCGTCGCCCGCGAGCTCGCTGCGTAGGAAGGTCGTTCGACCGCGGCTAGACTGAGCGCGACTCGCCGACGTAGCTCAGCTGGTAGAGCACTTCACTCGTAATGAAGGGGTCCGCGGTTCGAATCCGCGCGTCGGCTTAGGATTCATGCGGGTTGCAGGCGCCCAGCTGCTCGCCGCCTGCCGCCCTGTGCTCTCTTCGTGTTCCATCTGCTCGTGATCGTTCTTCGCCTCGTGGTGGTCGGCCTCGGTGCTGTGGGCTGCCTCGCATGTTCCGGCGGATTGGCGGCGGACGCGTCAGGCAACTCGTGCCCGATGAGCCACGTCCACTACGCGCCGTTCTCAGGCGAACCCTCCGACCTGAGGCCGCTCCCTTGGATCTCGACCGTGCCCGGAGGGAAGTTCAAGGCGTACTTGTTCTTTTACCCCGACACCTCATGGGGCAAGCAGCATCTTCTCGGCGCCCGCATCTTCACGATCGGGAAGCCACGCAACATCAACCCCAAGGTGCTCTGGTCGACGCGTGCAACCGGCTACAAGCTGACGCTGCAGATGACCGGGCTACGACTCGATGCGCCGGGCTCGTTCTCGAAGCTCTACAGGGGATTCGGCGACTACCCGAGCTATGTGGAGCTCCCGGCACCCGGTTGCTGGCGCGTCACCGTCACGACGGGGCGAGTGTCGGGAAGCGTTGTGTTCGACTGAGCTCGTCCAGCCGCCTGTTCCGGGCGTCGGCTTCGTCAGCGCGCGGATGAGCCGACCCGGATCTCGTTGCCGTCCGGGTCGAACATGGTGAACGCGCGCATCCCGTAGTTCGTGTGGATCAACGGCGTGAAGCGTGCGGCACCCTCGGCCCGGGTCGTCCAGTCCGCGTAGACCGCGTCGATGTTCTCTGCGTAGATGAAGCAGCTGCCCGGCGTGCGTTCGCCGAGCACCGGCCCGGCGAAATGGAGCTCGCCGCCGTCGTACTCGATGATCAGGTAGTCCCACTCCTCGGGCGGCGCGCCCTTGCTCCTGAAGCCGAGCCGGTCGTAGAAGGCGGCCGTCTCCCGGAGATCGCCGCTCGCGAGCAGGGGCAGGGCACGGAGCACCCGGCCGACTATAGATCGGTCTCGTTCGCGGAGGCCTTGATCCTCCTGGTCAGCCCCGAGAGGTTGCCGACGAGCAGTGCGACCACTGTCACGAGGTAGATCTGGCCGAGCAGCGCCTCGAGGACGGCGACCGTGTGCCCGAAGTTGCCCGCCGGCGTGTAGTCGCCGTAGCCCAGGGTCGCGAGCGTGACGTAGCTGAAGTAGACGCGGAGTGACGTCGTCCCGTCCGTCCCCTGGGCGAAGAACGGCCCCGAGCCGATCGCCGCCGCCGCGCCGTAGAGGAAGGTGAACATGAGCCCGATCAGGATGTACACGCAGATGGCGCCCGTGATCGACTGCTGGTTGACCTCGCCCTGATCGACGATGCCCAGACCGATCGTGAGAATCGTCGCGCCGACCAGCGCGACGTTCACGATCCACACCGCGCCGATGTAGTCGTTCTTGCTGCCAAGGAGCGACAGCGCGAGCCCGGCGATTCCGATCACCGCGATCAGGCCGCCGAGCCGGACATCGCGGGACACCCCCGACGTCCAGATCGCGAGCGTGAGCGTCGCCGACTCGAGAAGCACGAGCAAGCCGCGACTCCACTGTTCGTCGGGCGCCGCCGCGGCGTAGAAGAAGGTTGCGAAGGCGAGCAGCAGGACCCAGCCGTACCCGTGGCTCGCCTTGAGCCGCGCCACACGAGCGCCCGGGCGCCAGTGCGTCTTCTCGGCCCCGATCATTGGTCGGCGCGCACTCTCGTGCCGGCGACGAAGTCGGCCAGCCCTCGCCGGCGCCCGTCGAAC
>Ga0335079_10010346_pt1 | contig 10621 bp, 6 predicted proteins | sample Lox_Sample_33_FD_206719 | JGI IMG/M metagenome (GOLD analysis project Ga0335079, IMG submission 206719) | Soil microbial communities from Loxahatchee National Wildlife Refuge, Florida, United States - Lox_Sample_3.3 | ecosystem: Environmental > Terrestrial > Soil > Wetlands | place: USA: Florida... | reverse complement strand
CAGTTGCTGCCCGGAGCTACTTATAAGCCCGACGTGGATATCCGGATTAATGGAGCGCCGGCTAACACGCAGGCGATGCGGATCGAAGGACAGGATGCCACCAACGGGTGGTATTCGGTGCAATCGCAGACGCAAGGCAGCGTGGACGCGATCCAGGAATTCGCCGTCCAGACCAGCAACTACTCCGCCGAACTCGGGCAGGCGGGCGGCGGGTTGTTCAATCTGACGATGAGGTCGGGCACTAACCAGTATCATGGGACCGCTTACGAATACTTCGTCAACGAGGCGCTCAACGCTGGAACGCCGTTCACCGACGACGGCAACGGCCACCTGCTGCGGCCACGACAACGGAGAAATGACTACGGCTTCAACTTTGGCGGCCCGGTTCTCATACCAAAACTTTACGACGGCCACGATAAGGCGTTCTTCTTCTTCAATTTTGAGCACTTCGCCGAGACCATTATTACCAATAATGTATCCGGCACGGTCCCCACGCTGGCTTACCGCACGGGCGATTTCTCGCAAGCACTGACCCACCGGACCCTGGGCACGGATGGCCTCGGCCGGCCGATCATGGAAAACACCATCTACGACCCCGCGAGCGACTTTGTGTCCGGCGGCCTGACCTACCGTAATCCGTTCACCAACAATATTGTTCCTCAGTCGCAACTCGACCCGGTCGCGCTCAAGATTCAGAATTTGATCCCGGTACCCACCGGTTCGGGGTTGATCAACAACTACCTGCCGACTTACTCGAATCCGAAATACACCTTAGTGCCCTCGGTCAAGGGCGATTACCAGATCAGCGCGCGCTCCAAAATCTCCGGCTTCTGGTCTCTGAACCGACAAGACAATCCGAACAACAGCGCGCTGCCCCCTCCGGCCCGCAATGGCCAGCCGAGGCTCGTGAACTCGAATACCTATCGGTTGAACTTCGACGAAACCTTGACCCCAACTCTGTTGCTGCATTTCGGCGCAGGGCTGCTGGATACGCGCATCAACGACCACACCGACCGCTTCGATCCGGCCGCGCAACTCGGTCTCACCGGAACGAACTCCACTCTGTTCCCGGTCATAGGCGCTGTCGTCGGCGCTCCTAACTCGACGTTGTTGGGAAACCAGGGCGGCTTAAGTTACGCTACCGGCTCCGGCAATCAGATTCATTTGATTTACCGAAAGCCCACCGGCAATACCAGCCTCACCTGGGTCCACAACAACCATACTTACAAATTCGGCGGCGAAGTCATGGTGAACGGGTATCAGATGTTCAACGAAACCTATACCATGGGGTGGTTCAATTACAGCGTCGTCGATACCGGAATGCCGGCGCTCAACGGCGTGAGTCTGCCATCGACCGTCGGGTTCAGCTACGCCAGTTTCCTGATGGGGAGAATAAACAACGGCATTGACGCGGTACCCGCCGTCACTCACATGGGTGCGCATTCGATCTCCTGGTTTGCGCAGGATTCGTGGAAGGCCAGCCGGACCCTGACTATCGACTACGGCCTGCGCTACGATTTCTCGACTTATCTCCAAGACGGCAACGGTTACTACGGAATCTTTTCGCCCTCGACTCGCAATCCCAATGCCGGCGGACTCCCGGGCGCCATTATCTATGAAGGCAACGGCGGAGGCCGCTGCAATTGCGCGTTTTCTTCGAACTACCCATTCGCCTTCGGCCCGCGGCTCGGCCTTGCGTACCAGATCAATTCCAAAACTGTGTTGCGCATCGGCTCCGGCGTTTCGTATTACAAGACCGACAATAATAACCTCGGATTCTCCGCCGGATCTCAGTACAATTTTCAGACGGCGTCCTACGGCTATCCGGCGTTCCAGATGTCTTCGGGCGTGCCCTACAAAATCACGTTCCCGAATTTCGATCCCGGCCAGTATCTTTTCCCGGGTGTCTTGGGCTCTGCACCTCAGGAACAGGATCGGCATGCCGGCCGTCCCGCGCGGCAGATTCAATGGAGTGTGGGCATCCAACGCGAAATTACTCCGAACCTGATCGTGGAGGCGACGTATGTTGGGAACCGGGGCGCCTGGTGGAACGCCGCCGGCTTGATCTGCACCAATTGCATCCAGCAGCAGACGCTCGCGGCGTACGGGCTCGATTTGAGCAATACCAACGACCGTACGCTGTTGGCCTCTCCGATCAGCTCGGCGCTCGCGGTCGCCCGTGGTTTTACAGCCCCGTACGCCGGGTTTCCTTCGTCCGCCACTGTTGCCCAATCGTTGCGGCCCTTTCCCCAGTACGGCAACATCACCAACTGGCACTGGGTTCCGCTGGGCGACACCTGGTATGAGTCCTTGCAGTTGAAAGCGACCAAGCGTTTCAACCACGGTTTTGAGTTCAGTTCCAATTTCACCTGGTCGAAACAGCTCACCTTAGGCGTTGAAGACGATTTCGGCCGCGGTGATGGCGTGATTATCAATAATGCTTTCAATCGCCCCAACCAGAAAGACCTGTCCGTTTTCGACCAGCCGTTCCAATACGTGTTTTCCGGCAGCTACACCACTCCGAAATTGAGCAGCGACAACACATTCACGGGCAAAAAGGTGGTGTCGTGGATCGCGCGCGACTGGCAGATCGGGACTCTGCTGCGCTACAGCAGCGGCACTCCGATCCCATCTCCCACCTCCACGAACAGCCTTTCCACTTATCTGTTCCAGAGCACGCTCTTCAACCGCAACCCGGGGGTACCGCTGTTCACCCAGGATCTCAACTGCCATTGCTTCGATCCGAGCAAGAATCTGGTATTCAATCCGGCCGCCTGGTCCAATCCGGGACCCGGGCAGTGGGGCACGGCGGCTGCGTATTACGGCGATTTCCGTTACCAACGCCGTCCGGTCGAGAACCTCAGTTTGGCGCGCGTTTTCCGGATCAAAGAACGGGCCAGCCTTCAGATCCGCGCCGAATTCACCAACGTTTTCAACCGCACGGAGATGAGCGACCCGATCGCGACGAACCCGCTGGCTACCGCTTCTCAAAACAACCTCGGTCAATACACGGCCGGGTTCGGATACATCAATGTCGGTAAGACGTACAGTGCCCCACGGCAGGGGCAACTGGTCGCTCGATTGCAGTTCTGAAGACCAGAAGTTCGAGCCCGATTGACGCCCACTTGCGTATTGGATAGTATTCTTGCGACGTGGCTTATCGATCCATCATTTGGGCCTGTATTTCCGCCGCATCGATTGCAGCTATTCCTCTTAGCCTTCGGGGCGACGGTCCATCCCGCGCGCCGACAACGAGAGCGATGGTGCAGCAGTATTGTCTTGGCTGTCACAACGCAAAGCTGAAGACTGCGGGCCTTGTGCTGGATGTTACCGACCTGGACCGTGCCAGTGGTCATCCCGACCTGTGGGAGAAAGTAGTCCGCAAGCTTCGGACCGGTGAAATGCCACCGGCCGGGATGCCGCGGCCGGACAAAGCCACCTACGCCAGAGCCACGTCGGAACTCGAGACCGTGCTGGACGCAGCCGCCGCGGCCAAGCCGAATCCGGGACGTGTCCCGGTGCACCGGCTGAACCGTGCGGAGTATGCGGCGGCCATCCGCGACTTGCTCGGATTGAACATCGATCCAAAGACCCTGCTTCCGGCCGATGACAGCGACCAGGAAGGGTTCGATAACGTCGCGAGCGTTCTTTCGGTGTCGCCGGTTCTCTTGGAGAACTACCTTTCGGCCGCGCGCACCGTCAGTCGTCTCGCGGTGGGCGATCCGACGCTGCCGGCCAGCGTCGAAACCGTGAAGTACTCCAAGGTGCTACCGCAGGACTCGCAGATGAGCGAGGATCTGCCCTTCGGCTCTCAGGGTGGCGGGCTGATCCGGCACTACTTCCCGCTGAATGGAGAATACTCTATCAAAGTTCTGCTTCGCCGTCAGTACTACGACTACATTGTCGGGATGGGCGAACCGCACCAGGTCGAGATCCGCCTGGACGGTGTTCGCCTGAAGCGCGTCACCGTGGGCGGCGAAGCCAAGGGCATGACTATGCCCGAGAGTTTTGCCGGAAACACGCAGGGTTCCCCGGAGTTCGAAGTGTACATGCACACGGCTGACGCGGGGCTTGAAGTACGAGTTCCGGTGAAGGCCGGAGAGCATGAGGTGGGCGTTTCCTTCGTAAGACAGTACTGGGAGAAGGAAGGTGTGCAGCAGCCGGCGCAGATCGGCTTTGCGAGGACCACAAACGAGTATTACCATGGCAATCCCGCGGTGGAATTCGTGATGATCGGGGGGCCTTACGGTACGGTCTCGCACGGCGACTCGCCCACACGGCGCAAGATATTTGTCTGCACGCCCAACGGTCCGGCCGCCGAAGAGCCTTGCGCTCGGAAGATCCTCTCCGCCCTCGCCACTCGCGCATACCGGCGTCCGTTGAATGACGAGGATGTGCGTACGCTCGTCGAATTTTATCGGTCAGGCCGGGCGGAGAAGGATTTTGATACCGGGATTCAGAGAGCGCTGGAGCGCATCCTGGCCGCGCCGAGCTTCCTGTTCCGCGTGGAGAGCATGCCGCCGAACGTTGGTCCCGGATCGCCTTATCCGCTGAGCGACCTGGACGTGGCCTCACGGTTGTCGTTTTTCCTTTGGAGCAGCATCCCCGATGACGAGCTCCTGAACGTCGCCAGGCGGGGGCGGCTGAAAGATCCCGGGGTGCTCGAGCAGCAAGTGCGACGGATGTTGCGCGACAGTCGGTCGCAGGCTCTTGTGGACGGCTTCGCCAATCGCTGGCTGGGCTTGAGCAAGCTGGCCGGTATTGTTCCGGACACCGATCTCTATCGGGAATTCGATGAAGCCTTGCGAGATGCCATGGCGAAGGAGACCGAGATCTTTGTCGCCAGCCAACTGAAAGAAGACCGTAGCGTTGTCGATCTGGTGACCGCCCATTACAGTTATCTAAACGAGCGGCTGGCGAAGCACTACGGCATCCCGAATGTTTATGGGCCACGTTTTCGCCGCGTGGAATTCACAGACGGCAGACGGGGAGGCCTGCTGGGGCAAGCCAGCATTCTGGCGGTGACGTCTTACCCGAACCGCACTTCGGTGACGCTGCGCGGCCGCTGGTTGCTGGCGAATCTTCTCGGCGCTCCGCCTCCGCCGCCTCCGCCGGATGTCCCGGCTTTGAAGGAACCGGGGCAGGACGGCCAGCCGCAGTCGTTGCGAAAGCGTATGGAACTGCATCGCCAGTCGGCGGTTTGCGCGTCGTGCCACCAGCGCATGGATCCGCTGGGCTTTTCACTGGAGAATTTCGATGCTCTCGGGAAGTGGCGAACCGAGAGCGATGGCGCACCCATCGACGCCGCGGCCTCGTTGCCGGACGGCACTCGTTTCGAAGGGGTCGCCGGTTTGCGCCAACTGATCGAAAGCCACAAAGAAGATTTCGTTCGCACGTTCACCGAAAAGCTGTTGGCCTATGCCATTGGCCGCGGAATCGAGCCGTCCGACTATCCGGTAATCCGCAAGATTTCGCGGGGCGCCGCGTCGCAGGACTATCGATGGTCCGCGATTGTCTGGGGAATCGTGAACAGCCCGCCGTTTCGGATGGGCGCAGCCGGAAACGAACAGGTTGTGACTGCCAAGAATGGGGGAGTTCACTAATGATCATCACCAAGCGCACTCTTTCGCGCCGCGCAGTGTTACGCGGAATGGGCGCGTCGCTCGCGTTGCCATTGCTCGACAGCATGGTGCCGGCTTTGTCGGCAGCCGCCGGTCCGCCCCACCGATTCGGCGTGGTCTACGTGCCGAACGGGATGATCATGGAGAACTACCTGCCGACCAAAGAGGGGCCGGATTATGAGATGACGCCGACCCTCAGCGCGCTGGAACCGTTGCGCGAGCACTTCCAAATCTTGAGTTGGCTCAATTGCGTTCCTACGCCGGGGCGGCCTGGCGGCGCACATGCGAAGGCCAGCACGCGGTTTTTGACCGACATCTCGCCGCCGACCAGCGAAACCTGGCTCGACGCGGGGATTTCGGTCGATCAGATTCTGGCCCAGGAAATCGGCAAGGATACGCAACTGGCTTCACTCGAACTGGCGATTGAGTCGGGAGAAACGGCGGGGAGTTGCGACACGGGCTATGCCTGCCCCTACACCAACACGCTGAGTTGGAAGGGGCCGGCGACACCTCTGCCGACGCAGAACAATCCGCGCCTGATCTTTGAGCGCTTGTTTGGCGACAGCGGCAGCAGCGATCCGAAAGAGCGGCTGGCGCGCAGGCAGCAGCAAAAGAGCATTCTCGATTCCGTGACGGGGGAGGTTTCCCGTCTCGAAGGCAGGCTTCCGCAAAACGATCGCACGAAGCTTGCGGAGTACCTGGACGCCGTTCGTGGCGTCGAGCGCCGCATCCAAAACGCGGAAAAGGACAATCAGCAGATTCCTTCGGTCGAGCATCCGGCCGGTATCCCGGCGGATTGGGAAGAGCACGTCAAATTGATGTTCGACCTGATGGTTCTGGCTTATCAGAGCAATCTCACTCGCGTCATTACCCTGATGATGGGCCACGAGCAGAGCGGCATGACGTACCCGCAGATCGGAGTGCCGGACGCGCACCATCCGATTTCCCATCACCAGCACGAGCCGGAGAAGGTGGCCAAGACGGCCAAGGTCAACGCTTATCATGTGAAAATGTTCGCCTATCTGCTCGAGAAGCTGCGCGATATTCGCGACGGAGACGGCACACTGCTCGACCACCTGACCATGATTTATGGAGCGGGGATCGCCGACAGCAACTCGCACGCCCCCGTGAACATTCCGTTCTTGTTGGCCGGCGGCGGGGCCGGGAACTGGAAGGGTGGCCGGCATACCAATCTCAAGGGCGTTCCGTTAGCGAATCTGCACCTCACGATGATGGATACATTCGGCGTGCGTTGGGATCGCATTGGAGACAGCACCGGAAGACTCGATCCGAGCCTGCTCGGATTAGGCCGATCATGAAACTACTTCCTATCGCGGCCATCATTATGGCGCAGGGTCTCGCCGCCGCTCCGGATCTGCGTGTGCTTCAAGCCGTAAAAGGGCAGGATGACGAGTCGGCCCGTGCCCTGCTCAAGGGCCATGCCGATGTGAATGCGCAGCAGGGCGACGGCTCGACCGCGCTCCATTGGGCCGCTTATCACGACGATCTCGCGATGGCCGACGCATTGATCCGCGCGGGCGCACACGTCGATACGCCAAATGACCTTGGCGCCACGCCGCTCCACCTGGCGTGCAATAACCGCAGCGCGGCGATGGTCGAACGGCTTCTGGCCGCCAAGGCGAACCCAAACGCGAAGCTGCTCGACGGCGAAACGGTTTTAATGACGTGTGCCCGGGCGGGCAGCGCCGCAGGCGTGAAGGCGCTACTGGTCCACGGCGCCGATGCCAAGGCCAGGGAGCCCGAGCACGATCAGACGGCGCTCATGTGGGCTGCCGCCAATAACCACCCCGATGTGACCGCAATGCTCATCGAATTCGGCGCGGATGTCCGCGCCCGTTCCCGCTCGTATTCGCAGACGGTGGTCGGCGAACAGACCCAACGGGCCGGCCGGGAGGAGTTGAACTATACCGTGACGAAGGGAGGCAGCACGCCGCTGCTCTTTGCGGCGCGCTCGGGCGATGCCGAATCTGTCCGGCTGCTGCTGGCGGCGGGAGCGGATCCGAACGACGCTCTGCCCGACGGCACCGGGGCTCTGGTGCTCGCGGCGCACAGCGGTCACAGAGAAGCGGCGCTGGCTTTGCTGGAGAAAGGTGCGAACCCGAATGATCTGAGCGCCGGCTACACGGCCTTGCACGCCGCGATTCTCCGAAGCGATCTAGAACTGGTGAAGGCGCTCGTAGCGCGCGGCGCGAATCCAAACATCCGAATGACCAAGGGAATGCCCCTCCGGCGCAATTCGACCGACTATTTTTTGCTGGCGCCGCTGGTTGGCGTAACTCCCTACCTGCTGGCGGCGAAATTCCTGGAGCCGGAGATGATGCAGGTTCTCCTGGCTGGCGGCGCCGATCCGAAATTGACCATGCCGGACGGCGCGACCGCATTAATGTTAGCCGTGGGCACGGGATCGCCGACGAATGCGGACCGTCGCGGGGTCAACGTGATTGATTTTGGGAAGGTGGAGCCGGAAAGCAAAGTCTTGCCGGCCGTTCAAGCCGCATGGAAGGCAAATGCCGACGCGAACGCTTCTGACAATGCGGGGAATACCGCTCTACACGCTGCCGTGACGCATCGCTATCCGGCTGTAGTCGAGTTTCTGATGGAGCACGGCGCCGCGGCAAATGTCCGGAATAAAGCGGGGCAAGCACCGGTGGATCTACTGGGAGGTCCGCGAAGAGACATCGAAAGACCGGCGGCGGCCGCGTCCGCAGGCGCATCGAGTTCGGGAAGAGGAGTCGCGAATGATCCGGCTTCCGAGCGAATTGACGCACTGCTTGGTAAGCCGGACGTCGCGAAATAGCGTCGAGGCTGCGCCGCTACTTCACCATATGTGCGCGATCTTTTTCGTTCTCGTTGCAAAACATCTCGAAGATGTCGTTATCCGCCACCAGCAGGTGAGGAATCCGTACAGTGAACGGACGCGTGTACAGCTGTGGATCGTCGAAGGTCATCTCGTAATCCAGATGTCCGAAATCTCGCCGGCGAAAGCGCTCCGTCACATGCATGGCTTCGCTGCGCGGATGCCCAATCGCGTCAAGGGGCGTGCGTTCGTTGAACCCGCGCGTCTCGACTACGAACGTGTCTTGCTCCCAGTGGCCGACTGAATATCCAAGGTACGCCGGAAACTCGAAGGTGGCTGGAAATTTGCGGCCGTCGGTGAAAATCTGGCGGTTCATGTGGTCGACTTCGTACAAGATCAGGGTCTCTCTGGGCGCCTGTACGATTTTCAATGGTTCCGCAAGCAGTCCCGCGACCGGCCAGCCATACTCGCCGTGACAAACATTGGTGACGTCCTGCTTGCGTTGCTTCATGATCTGCTCGGCTTCGGGCCGAAGGGGAGCTTCTTCGGGTTTGAAATCGAGCAGGATGTTGAGCGCATACTTGTGCACGGATTCCAGCTCCATGCCAATCAATGCATTTCGCGACTCAGCCTCATACCCGGGGCCGAGGATGCGTTTGAATTCGGCGGCCGGAGTGATCTCGTGCGCCCAGACGCCGGTCAGGTCTGGTTTGCCGTCGGGCGTGCGCGGCGCGGGAGCCGCCAGGTTCGGGTTTCCGTCCTTGAGCCGCGGCGTGCCTGGGTTCACGTAGTTTAGCCACTGCGCATGCGCGCCCACAGAAAGAAACACTGCGGCGCAGAGCAGCCGCGCCCAAGCCATTTTCCGAGGATCCACCACCCGATTCTAGGCAACTGCCCGCGCACGCCGCAAGTACTGAGGGCGCTGACTCACGCTTCTCCGGTACCTTTCCCACCCCGGCCCGTCCAAGCCTGATCAGGAGGGCGAGCGTGAAAGTCGTCGCATCGGTAGTTGCGGGCATTTGCGTCTTTGCGGCGTCGGCCCAAGCCGCATCCATGACGAAGGGAGAGCGCCAGCGCCTCGTCGCGCATTTGCAAATGACGGCGGCCTGGATGGAAGATGAGGTTTCTCATCTGTCGCCCGCCCAATTGGAATTCCACCCCGGACCCGGGCGCTGGAGCGTCGCCGACGTCCTCGAACATTTGCACCTCGCTGAGCCGATTTACTGGCGGCAATTCCACGACACGCTCAAGGCTGCGCCTTCGGACAAGAAGGCGCGCGTAACCGATCTTGACGTCCTCTGGTATGGGATTGACCGCACGCAGCGGCAGCAGACCTCGCCCGACAAGGTTCCACAGCCGAAACCTGATTTTCAGGCCGACCTGGCAGACTTCCGAAAGCTCCACGCCGAAATTCTGGAGTATGCTCGTATGACCGACGACGATCTACGCGCCCGCGTGATCGAGGGCGAAGGGACCGACACCTACCAATGGGTGCTCATGATCTCGACGCACGCCCAGCGCCACATTCTGCAAATCCGCGAGATTAAGGCGGATCACGGCTTCCCAAAGCAATGACGTTGACCGGCCGCGGCCTTGTCTCGTTTCTTAGGCCGCGTCAGCGAACCAACGCCGCATTTCTGCCCGGGGAGCGGCACCTGTGCGCTGTGCAAGGATGATTCCCGCGCGCAACAACACGAAGTACGGAATCGACTGCACGCGAAACTGAGCGGCGAGTGCGGGGTACTCGTCCGTGTTGACCTTGAGGACCAGGCCTCGTCCGGCCATTTCCCGCGCCAGTTCATGCACGTCGGGCGCGGCCATCCGGCAGGGGCCGCACCAGGGCGCCCAGAAGTCCACTAAGACGGGTACCTTGGCATCGCGGGTAATCTCGGCGAAGGCCGTGGCGTCCACTTCGATAGGCTCGGAGAGCGGCGGCAAGGGGCTTTTGCAGGAGCCGCAGCGTCCCGTATCGGACAAGTGTTTCGCCGGAACACGATTGTTTGCGGCACAGTTGGGACATGCTCGAATCATGGGAGCCCTCTAGCTGTAAGCTACCACGAGCGGCAATTCGCCGATCCCGGGCCGCCACGTCGCGCACTGAACGGCGAGTGTGAGGTCAGTGGCGCCGGGGGACGTTTGGGCCGGGGGGGGACCCCCGCGGCAAAAAACCCCGCGCCCCCCC
>Ga0335079_10010345_pt1 | contig 10622 bp, 9 predicted proteins | sample Lox_Sample_33_FD_206719 | JGI IMG/M metagenome (GOLD analysis project Ga0335079, IMG submission 206719) | Soil microbial communities from Loxahatchee National Wildlife Refuge, Florida, United States - Lox_Sample_3.3 | ecosystem: Environmental > Terrestrial > Soil > Wetlands | place: USA: Florida... | reverse complement strand
CTACCCGCAATATTCCAACCTGAGCGCGTTCCGGAAGCCCATCGCGAACTCCAATTACCAATCCGCGATTTTCTCGGTGGAGCATCGTTTCCGCAGCGGATTGTCGCTACTTTCGAGCTACACGGTCTCGAAGCTGCTGGACGACGCTTCCCAGGTGGTGACCTACATCGGACAAGCCGGTACCAAGCAGGACACGTATTGCCTGAAGTGCGAGAAGTCGGTATCTTCGCAGGATGTTCCGCAGCGGTTCGTCACCAGCGTCACGTACGAGCTGCCGATCGGGCGTTCGAAACGGTTTTTCAACGCGATTCCCAAGCCGGTGGATTTCGTGATCGGCGGCTGGCAGATGAACGGGATATCGACCTTCCAGAAGGGCATCCCGATCGCGATCTCCAACGGAGGCAATACGACCGGATTGAACAGCCCGGGGATCCGGGCGACGGACAACGGCCAGAATCCGCAGGTCACGGGGCCGATCGGCAATCGGCTGAACAACTACTTCGTGCAGTCGGTTTTCTCGCAAACGCCCAATTACATGTTTGGCAATGTCGGGCGCTTCCTGCCGAACGTCCGGCAGCCGGGTGCGCATAACCTGGACTTCTCGCTGTTCAAGAACTTCCGGCCGGTGGAGAAGCTGAACTTCCAGTTCCGGGCGGAGGCGTTCAACTTTACGAACTCGCCGGTATGGTCGGCGCCGGGCACCAACGTCGCGTCTCCGTCCACGTTCGGGATCGTGACCAGCGCCAGCGGCAACCGGACGGTGCAACTCGGCCTGAAGATGATTTACTAGCCCATATGAAACGCCGACGGTTTTTTGGGACCCTGATGGCTGCGCCAGTCGCGCCGATGCTGGCGCAGCAAGTGGCGACTCCACCGGGGCGCGCGAACCGGGCCCCCGCCGGGGAGCCGAAGATCGAGACCGCCGCTGCGGACCAGTCGGCCGACCCCGTGCTCCGGTTCTTCAACGCCGGGCAGTTCGCGGCGATCAAGAGGTTGAGCGGGATTCTCATGCCTTCCATGAACGGCGCGCCGGGGGCGCTCGACGCGGGCGCCGCGGAGTTCCTGGATTTTCTGATGAGCGAATCGACTGCGGACCGGCAGCAGGTCTACCAGGCGGGGCTGGACGCGCTGAACTCGCAGGCGCGGAAGGAGTACGGGAAGGAGTTTGCCGCAGTGGAGGCGGTTCAGGCGGAGGAACTTCTGGCGCCTTTACGGCAACCGTGGCAGTACGATCCGCCCGCGGACCCATTGGCGCGTTTTCTGGTGACCGCGAAGGCGGACGTGCGAACTGCCACGATCAATTCGCGGGAATGGAACACGGCGGCAGCCCCATCGGGCAGCCGCCGTGCGGGCGGCACGGGACTCTATTGGAATCCAATATGAAAGGACGGCTTATCGGGCCGGAACTGGTGGCGGCCCGGAAGCGTCGACACGAGTGCCGACGAAGGCAACGAGTGCCGACACGTTGGGCGCCGGAATGAGAGGAAGGCATGGCCGCTAAGGATTACGACGTTCTGATCATCGGCTCCGGTGCTTCGGGTGGGATGGCGGCGCACACGCTTACGCAGAAAGGCATCAAGTGCCTGATGCTGGATGCCGGACCACTAGTGGACTTCAACCGCGACCGTGTCCTGAAGCCGGTCTACGAGTTGCCATACCGCGGCTTCGGTAAGCCGGGCCGTCACGTGCACGTGCTGCAAGCCAACGAGTTCAACGCGAACCAGTGGGTAGATGAGGGAGAAGTGCCGTACACCCACGATCCGCAGGAGCCGTTCAACTGGGTGCGGGTGCGCATGATCGGCGGGAAGTCGCTCTTTTGGGCGCGCATGTCGTTCCGCCTGAGCGATTACGAATTCAAGGCCAAGGATCATGACGGCTTCGGTGAGAACTGGCCGATCGGCCACGGCGACCTGGCCCCGTTCTACTCGCGGGTGGAGGCGATCTTCCGGGTTACGGGGCGCAAGGAGGGCTATCCCCAACTGCCGGATGGCAACTTCATCGAGGACGCCTCGCCCGACAGCGCGGCGGTCCAGAAGTTCTCCGAAGCGGCGAAGAAGCACGGCATCCCCGTGACGAAGATGCGGCGATCGCTTGGGCAAGGTCAGTTCGCCAGTTCAATCAACCTGCTGCTGCCGGATGCCATGGCCACGGGCAACCTCACCGTGGTGGCCAACGCCGTGGTCCGCAACATCACCCTGGACACAGACTCGGGACTGGCCAACGGAGCGAACTTCGTGGACCGCCACTCGCACCGCGAAATGCACGCCAAGGCGAGAGTGGTGGTTCTGGGCGCGTCGTGCCTGGAGAGCACCCGGATCCTCTTGAACAGCGGCATCGCCAACTCGTCGGGCGTGCTGGGACATTACCTGCACGACCAGTTCTACATCACCCAGAGCGTGCAGGCGGTGATGCCGGAGGCGCGGGGCGGGTCGGGGGGACGCGGTTCGGGCGGCGGATACATTCCAAGATTCCGGAACCTGATGGCCCGGGAGAAGAACTTCCTGCGCGGGTACGCGCTCGATTTCAGCATGGGAGGAACGCCCGACGCCAAATATTATCCGCTTTACGGAGAGGCGCTCCAGAAGGCGATGGACAACGATCGGGGCGCGGGATTCTCGTGCACCACCATGGGGGAAGTATTGCCGCGCTTCGAAAACCACGTGAGCCTGGACCGGAACGTGGCCGATGCCTGGGGCATTCCGGCACTGCACATCCAGTGCCGCTATGGCGAAAACGAAGTCAACATGGCCAAGGATGCGATCGCGACCATGGAGCAACTATGTCATGCGTGCGGCTGGGAAGTCCTGGCCCGGCACGACCAGATGTTTCCTCCGGGGTACAGCATCCACGAGTTGGGTACTTGCCGCATGGGCGTCAATCCCAAGACGAGCGTCCTGAATGCATGGAATCAGAGCCACGACATCAAGAACTTGTTCGTGGTGGATGGCAGCAGTTTCGTGACGGGCGGCTCGCAGAATCCCACGATGACCATCCTGGCGCTTTCCATGCGTGCTTCGGAGTACCTGGCCGAGCAGATGCGCGCCGGGAACGTATGACCGCATCATGGCTCATGATGTTGTCCGGGACGTTTCTGGCCGCGCTCGCCGGGCAGACCGAAAAACCTGCGCCGGAACAGCCGCTGCCCTTCAGCCACAAGGCACACGCGGGAGGGATGAAGCTGAAATGCAAGATGTGCCACCTGAATCCCGAGCCTGGCGAGGCGATGGGCATTGCGCCCGCTTCCGTCTGTATGTCGTGCCACGCCGCCGTCAAGGCCGACAGTCCCGCCATTCGGAAACTCGCCGATTTCGCCAGGAACAATCGCGCTATCCCCTGGGTGCGGGTCTATGAGATTCCTTCGTATGCGAGCTTCAGTCACAAGACTCATTTGAGCGGCGGAAACGACTGCGAGGATTGTCACGGCCGAGTGGCGGACCGCGAGAGGCTGACTCGCGAGCGTGATATCTCGATGGGTGGGTGCATGAACTGCCATCAGTCCCGGAAGGTAAGCATCGATTGCACGTTCTGTCATGATCCGCGGTAGGCCCCAGCCAGTGTTATAACCAGCACTTCAGCGCGCGATTCCGGCGGTTTTGTGGCGCGCGGGGTGCAGACACATCCGCCGTAAGGGGGAATTCAAGCATGATTCTGAATAGAACAGCCGCCGGATTCGCACTGGCCTCGGTGATGTGCCTCTCCTCTGTGGGATTGGCGCAAGACCGCGACCGGGACCGCTATGGGGATCGGGACAGAATGACACGGCTCGAGCCTGGGACCGTGATCCCGGTACGTTTGAACGAGACCATCGATGTGGACCGCCGGGACAATCGCGTGTACTACGGTATCGTCGATCAGGATGTTCGTGGCGAGAACGGCCGCCTGGCCATTCCGCGGGGATCCAATGCCGAGTTGATGGTACGGGTGGCGCCGGATAACGATCTCATCTTAGACCTCGAATCGGTCAACGTAGAAGGTCGACGATACGGCATACGTACCGATCCGAATCGCGTCGAATCGCAACGAGACAACAGCCTGGTGGGCGCAATCGTAGGCGCGATCAGCGGCGGACAGGCCCGCGGGCGAGCGGTCCATGTTCCGCGGGGTTCTGTGGTCACGTTCCGCTTGGAGCGCCCGTTAGAGATGGGCGTGGCAGACCGGGGCTATGATCGCGACGGTCATCACTATCACGATTAGGATCGCGGCGGGCGAAACCAGCAGGCTTGCAGGCTGAAGCCGCGCTACCTTACGGCATGTTGCCGGTCACGATGTTGGGGACATTTCGCTGGCGCAACATGGCATTGAAGCCGGCGACTTCTTTCTCGAGGAGCAGTTTCAGCCGCTGCTGGTAGGTGGCTGCCTGCTCCTTGAGTTCGTCGTGCACGGCCACCTGCTGGGTGGTCGGCTGGTAGTCGGAACTTTCCACTTCACTCGCGAGATAGCCGATCTTATCAATGAGCTTCGGCGCCCAGCGCACGGTATCCTGACCGCGGCCTGTGGCCTTCAGGCGGATGAGATTATCTTCGATTTCGATGAGCTTGGTGTTGAGCTGATCGGCCGCGTCGCGGATATTGGTTCCGCCCTCGCCGGCGCCGACCGCGCTTTTGAGATCGGCGACCTGTGCGCGCAGCGACTCGATCTGATTCACCGCATCCACCATATTGTTCATCGCGCCCGAGAGCGAGGTCATGAGTTTCGTCTGAATCTGGATGTCGCCCTCGGTGCCATTGGAGTGGGGGTCCTTCAGCACCTTTAACGGCTGCGTGTATTCCTTGCCGTCAGCGGTAAGCTTGATCGTGTAGTTCCCGGGAGGCGCGAGCAGGGCGATCGGCTGTCCTGCGGGTGGTGGGCGATAACCATCCGGGCCCATGGTGATCTCGGGCGCGTACAGAGGGCTGGTCCTCAGATGCATCGATTTCGTAGGGCTGAAACGAAGGTCCCACCAGAGGCGGTTGATTCCCGGCTGGGCTGGTGCCGTAAGCGTCCTGACGGTCCGGCCGCCTGCATCCACAATGGCTACCTTGGCGCCGCCAGTAGGAGTGGATTTCAAGTAGTAATTGATGGACGCCCCGTAGGGCGGGTTCTGGCCGAGCGTGGCATCGTATGATGGGGCTTCCGGTTGGACCGCGGTGCGGAAGCGGTAGGCATCGCGAGGCGCAAACAAGACGGCGCTCGTATCGGTGGTCTGCGCGGTCATCTGCTCGAGCGGCGTGAGATCGTCGAGGATCCAGAAGCCGCGGCCGTAGGTGGCGATGGCCAAATCGTGGAAATGCTCCTGCATGGCCATCCAGTAAACCGGGGCATGCGGCAGGTTGGACTGCATGGACCGCCAGTTCTGGCCGTCGTTGAAGGAAACGTAGAGGCCGTTCTCGGTTCCGACGAAAAGCAGGCCGCGGCGCACGGGGTCTTCGCGAATGCAATGCGCGTAGCTGAGCATGCTGTGAGGAATGCCGTTGGTGATGGCGGTCCATGTTTTGCCGTAGTCGGTGGTTTTGAAGATGAAGGGATCGCGATTGTTCACCTGGTGAGCGTCCACGGTAAGATAGGCCGCGCCATTGGCATATCGCGACGCCTCGATGTTCGATACCGTGCCCCATTCGGGCATGCCGGGGATATTGGCGGTGACGTTGGTCCACGTCTTGCCGGCATCGCGCGTGATCTGCACGAGACCGTCGTTGGTGCCGGCCCAAATGACGCCGGCTTCTTTAGGCGATTCGGCCAGTGCGAAGACCACACCGGCGTACTCGACGCCGATGTTATCGCCGGTGAGACCGCCCGAAAAGCCCATGCGGCTCTTGTCATTGCGGGTGAGGTCGGGGCTCACGACTTTCCAGGTTTGGCCGCCATCGGTAGTGAGGTGCACGAACTGGCTGCCGACGTAGACCCGGGTGTGATCGTGCGGGGAGATCATCAGGGGAAACTCCCAGTTGAAGCGGTACTTCAGCTCGGCGGCGGTGGCGCCGCTGGTCTGTTCGGGCCAGACTTCGACATTGCGCGCCTGGTGATTGCGTTCGTCGAAAACCGTGACGATTCCGCCGACGCTGCCGGAGCCGGAGGCGCTCGACCAGATGATGTTGGGGTCCACCGGGTCGGGCGTGGCAAAGCCGCTTTCGCCGCCGGTGACCTGGTGCCAGACGCTGCGCGAGATGGGTCCGCCCGGTGGGGCGAAGACCGGGCCGCGGCCGGAAGTGCCGCCAGTTTCCTCGCCGAAGCCGGCGCCACCGCGTCCGCCGGCGAGGCTGTTGCTGGGGCCGCGGTAGGAGCTGCCATCCTGCTTGTTGCCGTAGACGAAGTAGGGGACCTGGTTGTCCACGGTGACGTGATACATCTGCGCGTTGGGAAATTGGACGCGATTCCAGGTGCGGCCACGATTGATGGTGATGCTGAATCCGCTGTCGTTGGCGACGGCCATACGGTCGCCGTTGGTTGGGTCGATCCACAGGTCGTGGTTGTCGCCGCCGGGGACCGCGGGCATGTTGGTGAGGGTGCGGCCGGCATCGAGCGACCGGGAGAAGGCCGAGGTGAGGAAGTAGATCTCGTTTTCATTGTCGGGCGAGACCGCGCAGCGGGTGTAGTAGGCGGCACGTCCGGTGAGATTGCGATCGTAACTCATGAGCGACCAGTGATCGCCGGCGTCGTCGGACATCCAGAGCTGGCCGCGCTCGGTGGGCTTGCCATCGTATGGCACGCCGTCGCCGGTTTCGATGAGGGCATAGACGCGGCTGGTGCGGCGAGCCATGGCGAGGCCGATCTTGCCGAGGGGTGAATTGGGAAGGCCATGTCCGGTGACATGATGCCAGGTGGATCCGCCGTCGGTGGACTTGTACACGCCGCTGCCGGGACCGCCGCTGGTGCGGGTCCAGGTGTGCAGCTCGAGCTGCCACATGCCGGCGAGGAGTATCCGTGGATTCGCGGGATCCATGACGAGGTCGGAACAGCCGGTGTTTTGATCGACGGTGAGTACCTGCTCCCAGCTCTTGCCGCCGTCGGTAGTGCGGAAGACGCCGCGCTCGGGTTGCGGGCCGTAGGCATGGCCGAGCGCGCAGGCGAAGACGATATCAGGATTGCGCGGGTCGATGAGGACGCGGCCGATGCGCCCGGTCTTCTCCAGCCCCATCTGGGTCCAGGATTTGCCGGCGTCGAGCGAGCGGTAGATGCCGGTGCCGACGGAGATGTGGCTGCGGATAAAAGTTTCGCCGGTGCCTGCCCAGACTACGTTGGGGTCGGAAGGCGCGATGGCCAATGACCCGACGGAGGAGACGGTCTGCTCATCGAAGATCGGGTCCCAGTGGATGCCGCCATCGGTGGTCTTGAAGATTCCTCCGGAGGCCGAGCCCACATAATAGATGTTGGGATCGCCCGGGATGCCGGCGGCGGCGATGACGCGATTGCCGACGGGACCGATATAGCGATAGCGCAACTGGTTCAACTGTACGGAACCGATTTGCGGGGATTGTGCGAAGGCTGCGCTCGCGCACAGCAGTATCGCGACGAGACGAAGCATAAGGGCCTCCTTGCGTGGTTTGGGGGTTAATATACCCCGGCGGCAAGTAAGATGACAAGGCCGGCAGGATGCCGTGTTTGGAACACCCGCCCGTGTTTGGGCGAAATGTGGCGCGCGCACTCCTGCGCGCCGTGCCTCGACTCATCGGGGCGCTTTGGGGATCTCCGGCAGAGTCTGAGGGCGAAAGTGCCCTCCGTGCACCGGCAAGAAGCGTCCCTGTGAGTGGGACGCGGCAGGCAGGAGCGTGCGCCACGTCAAGGGAAGCGACCATGGCGCTGGAAATAGGGGACCAGGCCGCCGGCCTCGATGATGTCGAGCATGATCTTGGGCAGCCGTTCGACAGCGATGATTTCGCCGGTGGTCTGGTTGTGCACCGACTGTGCCGCAATCACGAGGCGATCGCTTTCGCGAACGCGGCTGGTGTCGCAGATCAGCGGCATCAGGCCGTTGTTGACGGCATTGCGATAGTAGGTGCGCGAGAAACTGCGGGCCAGCACCGCGGGTATGCCGGCTCCCACGACAGCGGTCACCGCGACTTCCATCGCCGACCCGCAGCCGAAATTCTTTCCCGCCACGATGAGATCGCCGGGTTCCACCGATTTCGCGAAGGCGGGATCGATCTCCTCGAAGAGGTAATGGCGGAGCACCTGCGGGTCGAGGCTTTCACACTTGCGGCGCGAGGTGATGATGTAGTCGGTATTGACGTCGTCGCCAAAGACGCGCGCGCGGCCGATCATGAGGCAAACTCCCGCGGATCGGCGATGGCGCCCTTCACTGCCGCCGCTGCGCAACTGGCGGGCGACGCGAGATAGATGGCCGCGCTGCTGTTCCCCATGCGACCCTTGAAATTGCGATTGGCGGTGGAAATGACGTTGACGCCGTCGCCCGGAATGGCGCCGCAGGTGCCGCAGCACGAGCCGCAACCCGGCGTCAGCACCACCGCCCCCATGGCGATGAAATCGGCAAGCGTGCCGTCAGAGGTCAACGTCTCGAGCACTTTGCGCGATGCCGGAGCTACCGCCAACTGGACTCCGCGCGCGACGCCTCCGCCGGAGCGCAACACATCGCGGGCCTGGTGAAAATCGCGTACTCTCCCTCCGGTGCAAGTGCCCAGGTAGACCATCTGAACGGCGGTGCCCGCGACCTCGGTGCCGGCCACTACGCGATCCACCTGGTGGGGCAGGGCGACTTGCGGGGTAAGGTCATCAAGGGAGACTGTGACTTCGCGTATGTACTGCGCGTCGGGGTCCGGTCCCACCGCAGCCCCGCTCGCAGGCAAGCCCGCATTATCGAAGATGCCGTTCTTGGCGCCCATTTCCACGGCAAAGTTGCTGAGCACCAGGCGGTCGTCGAGGGGAAATGACGGAAGCGCGGGGCCGCCAAACTCGAGTGCCTGATAATTCGCGCCATCCGCTCCCAATACCTTGGCGAGCGCCAGCGCTGCGTCCTTGGCGTAGACGCCGCCGGGCAGACTGCCCGTCAAGGTCACGCGGATGGATTCAGGAACACGCAGCCAGATTTCGCCGCACATCAGGACGGCAGCGAGATCCGAAGATCCGATGCCGGTGGCGAAGCAATTCAGCGCTCCGTAGGTGACCGAGTGGCTGTCCGCGCCGACCACGAGGCGCCCGGGCGCGGCGTGTCCAGCTTCGACCATCAACTGGTGACCGATGCCCTCGCCGACGTCCCACAGTTCGATACCGTGGAGAGCGGCAAAGTCGCGCATGCGCTGGTGCAATTGCGCGGTGGCGCGGCTGGGCGCGGGAGCGTAGTGATCGAGTGCAAAGACAATGCGGCTCGGGTCAAAGACGCGGCGGCCGCCCATCGCCGCGAAATAATCGAGAGCCATGGGGGTGGAGCCGTCGGTGCCCAGAGCGTGATCCACCGAGCAGACTACCACGTCGCCGGCGCGCGCATTCCGCCCCGACTTTGCGGAGAGGATCTTCTCGCTGATCGTCTTTCCGGCCATCCGTCACAAGAATAGCAACGGAAAGAAAGCGCCGGCGCGGGGACGCCGGCGCTGAGTCAGGAGCATGCCGTTTGGAGGCGCACTGCGGCATGAACGGCAGATTGGTTGAGCAGTTGGTGGAGATCGTCCAGTTTCGATTCCAGGCGCCGGCGTTCCGCGAAGGTCAAATGATGGACCCACGGCCACAAGGCGCGAACTTCGGTATAAGCTTTGCGGGCCTCGGCCTCAAGCGACGTGCGCGCTACCTTCAGCCCCGCGTCTAATCTGTGATCGATGAGTGCAACGAGTTGGCGATCGGTCTTTGCGCGCAACTCTGTCAGCCTGGTTGATTCCGCCCGTCTATTCATGATCGTCAGCCTGTCTCTGCTCAATTGACGCTTCGGCTGGCGATTTCGCTGATCAAAACCTGAGGATTTGGCCGGAAGGGCCGTCCCCGGCCGGAGACGGCCCGGAGATTCACTGTACCTGTATTGACTCCACTTTGATGGTGTTGTCTCCGTCCTTCGTTCCGGTCACCTTGGCGGCGACGCTGTTGCTTGCGGGAGCATTGGGGTTGGTGGACCGATCGGCACGGTTCTTCATGGCTTCGACGGCTTTGGCGTTGCCCGCGTCATCCAACTTGTAGGCCTTCCCCGCTGCGATGATGGCAAACGCCGTCGTTGAGCTGGTGGGATCGCAGGTGGTAGCGCTTTTTTGCTGGTCGTAACAACTGGCGTCCACCAGGCGGCCCGTCCAGCTTTCGGCCAGTGCCAACGTCGTGATAACAGCTACACAAGCACACAATGTCAGGATTCTTCGCATATTTCTCGTCCTTTCAAACTCAAAACTCGAAATGTGTCGAAGGGCGCTGGCCCTCACCTTTGCACTTCGGTTTCCAGGCTTCCGGTTGCAGCGGGTTAGCCGGGCGCGGCAGGCAATCGCGCGACCGTGCACGGAAAGAATCTCCAAGCGGGAAGTAAAGAATGCTTGGTTGGCGGCGCTCGTCCGGAGCGCTACATCACAGATGTTCCGCCGATGTAGACGGCACGGGCGGGATCGCGGCCGAAAAAGTAGGGGAGTTCGCGGTAGTCATCGCAGTCGTGTATCACGAAGTCTGCGAGTTTACCTGGTTCCAACGATCCGATCTCGTCTCCCCGGCGCAAGCTGTATGCG
>Ga0335079_10010344_pt1 | contig 10623 bp, 11 predicted proteins | sample Lox_Sample_33_FD_206719 | JGI IMG/M metagenome (GOLD analysis project Ga0335079, IMG submission 206719) | Soil microbial communities from Loxahatchee National Wildlife Refuge, Florida, United States - Lox_Sample_3.3 | ecosystem: Environmental > Terrestrial > Soil > Wetlands | place: USA... | reverse complement strand
CGCGACCAGGGCGCAGATCTCCGGGAGCGCCGACTCCGGCGCGTTGAGCATCAGATAGCGGTGCCGGCGCGCGTCGACGACCGCACGCAGCATCCCCGCGAACGGCTCGGCGCGCTCGGCGTCGCCCGCGACGAGGACGGCCTGCGACTCGAGCAGCACGCCCAGCGAGCGCAGGCCGTTCGTCCGCAGCGTGTTGCCGGACGAGACGAGGTCGACGATCGCATCGGCCAGGCCGAGCCGCGGCGCCAGCTCGACCGACCCCGTGACGTCGACGAGGCTCACCGGGACCGGCAGCAGATTCGCCGTCAGGTGAGGGTAGACCGTCGCGACCGACGCACCGTCGAGCTCGGCGGTCGACTGCACCGGCGACTCCTCCGGCACCGCGGCCTCGAGCCTGCACGAGCCGAAGCCGAGCGGCAGCAGCTCCGTCACCCGCGCGTCGCGCTCGCGCACGAGATCGAGGCCGGTGATCCCGCAGTCGACGACACCGTCCTGCACGTACTCGGGGATGTCGGCCGCGCGGACGAGCAGCACCTCGACGGGCGCGTTGCGGCACGGGAACGCGAGCGCACGCTCGCCGGGCTGCTCGGGACCGAGCCCGGCATCCTCGAGCAGCCTGAACGCCGGCTCGCGCAGGCGCCCCTTGACCGGGAGCGCGACCTTCAGGAGGTCGAGCGATCGAGCGCCAGCCGGTACCCGCCCTCGCCGTGGCGAAGCCAGTGGGCCACCCGCGTCACCGTCGTGGTCGACGCGCCCGTTCGCTCCGAGATCTCCAGATAGGGGAGCCCCTCCTCGAGGAGCCGCGCCACCTGCCAGCGGTGCGCCATCGCCTCGAGCTCCGAGAGCGTGCACAGATCGCGGAGGAAGTGCTCCACCTCTGCTCGCGTCCGCAGGTCCTTGACCGCGTCGAAGAGCGCCTCCATCTCCGGGGTACGCCATGGGTGTCGGCTCCTGGTTGCCATCGCTGGCCATCATGTTAGCACGGTAACATGGCAGCATGGAAACCTTCGCCGACTGGCTCGGCGGGCCGATCGAGGTGATCCCGGCCGTCGACGTGCTCGGCGACCGGGTCGTCCGCCTCCGCCAGGGCGACTACGAGGACGTGATCGAGAGCGCCGGCGACCCGGCGGAGTCGGCCGAGCGGTGGCGAGACGCCGGGGCGGGGCGCATCCACCTCGTCGATCTCGACGGCGCACGCTCCGGGCGGACGAGGCCGGAGCTCGTCCGGCGGGTCGCCGCGGCCTGCGCACCGGCCGCACTCCAGGCATCCGGGGGGATCAGGTCGCTCGACGACGCGAGGGCGCTGCTCGACGCGGGCGCCGGCCGGGTGGTCGTGGGCACGGCCGCGTGGCCCGACCCGGCGCCATGGGTCGCAGCGCTGGGCCCGTCGCTCGTCGTCGCGATCGACGTCCGGGACGGCCGCCTCCGCACCGCCGGTTGGACGCAGGACGAGGGCATCTCGACGGCCGATGCGCTCCGACGTGCGACGGCAGCCGGCGTCGAGCGCTGCCTCGTGACGGCGATCGAGCGCGACGGGACGCTGGCCGGGCCCGACCTCGAGCTCGTTCGCAGCGTCGCCACGGCTGGGCCGGCGGTGATCGCGGCCGGCGGCATCCGCACGCCGGCGGATGTGGCGGCGCTCGCAGCCGCCGGCGCCGAGGCCGCCGTGGTCGGCCGCGCGCTGCTCACGCCGTGACGAGCTTCAGATCGGCCTCGAGCGCGGCCAGGTCGAACCCGTTCGGCGCCGTCCCGTGGGCGAGGAAGTCGCGCGAGAGGATCGCGTAGACCTCGTCGCAGTAGCGGTCCCAGAACTCCCACGTCACGTCCTGCAGCCTCCCCCACGTGACGACGGTGATCCCGTCCTCGTCGTAGCGGACGAGATCGACCGCATGGCCGCCCCACGAGCCGGGCTTCGCCGGCCCGTCGAGCGAGCCCGTCCAGTCCCACACCGGCTGGTCCCGGGCGGTGAGCGGCAGCTGCACGCCGACGTACAGGCCGCCGAAGAGCCAGGCAGTTGCCTCGACGAGCTCGTGGTCGTGCAGCGACACCTGCGCGTAGGCGCCGATCCGGTGGCGGGCGATCCCGTCACGCCGCCAGTAACGGAGCACGTCGAGGACGACGGCACCCTCCTCGCCCGTCAGCGGGTCGATCTGCTTCACGTGGCCGAACGCGCTCAGCACCGAGCGCTCGGAGACCTCGCTCGCGCGGCCCCGGCTCTCCGCGGTCCATGCCTCGATCATGTGACCGGCAGCAGCGACCGTGCAGTCGCCGATCCGGTCGTTCGCGTACATCGGCCACTCTGCGACGTGATCGGTCAGATCGAGCGACGGCGGCGGCGCGGGCAGCTCGGCGCGGTCGACGTAACGGGCGATGTGGAGCGTGCGCACATCGGTCCGGACGGGGAGCTTCCCCAGCTTGCCGGTCCCTGTCACGGCTGTCGTCATCACGGCCCTCCCTCTGATTCGGATGGAGATCGAGAGCCGCAGAGACCGCAGGTCGCCGCTCGCCGAGTCTGACGCGGCGCGCAGCAGCGGTCAAGCGTCGTCGCGCGCCCAGGCCGCGAGTAGGCCGCGGTAGTGGGCGACAAAGTGCTCGTGCTCGTGCGCGGGGAAGGTCGTTCGCACGGTGTCGACGAGGACGTCGTCGAACTCGCTCGACGTGAACCACTCGTGCGCGATCTCGTCGAGGTTCGGAAGCTCCTGGTCGCAGAACTCGCGGTAGTCGTCGATCTGGAAGTAGTCGTCGGCGAGCGAGCGGTAGCCCGCGAGCTTCGCCCCGTAGCCGAGCCCCGGGTCGTCGCCGATGTCGAAGTAGTCACGGGAGTTCTGGTTGATGCGCATCTCGCGCCGCGTGCAGACGCAGAACGCCGTCCAGCGGACGAGCGCCTTGATCGCCCACGGGAAGTAGTAGTGCAGCGATGTGACGGCGACGTCTGGCGACGCATTCGCGTAGTCGATCGGATACGCGACGCCGTCCTTCACGATCGTCTCGCACGAGTTGAACTCCCAGCGGAAGAACGCGTTGATCAGCCGCGAGATCGTGATGATCTCCTCGCCCAGATCGGGGCTGAGGAAGCCGTGCCGCACCTGGTAGCGGTCGTGCATCGGCCGTGACGGGTCGAACCACATCGACATCGTCTCGGCGCCGATCGACAGCGAGCGGACGAAGACGTCGAAGCTCTCGAGCGCGCTCTGCAGGTGCATCATCCGTTCGCCGGACTCGTCGTAGCGCGCACGCAACTCGGCCGGCGAGCCGACCCGCGAGACGCCCACCCACTGCCCACCGTCGAAGGGCTTCATGAACAGTGGATACCCGACCTCGGCGCCGATCTGCCCGAGCTCGAACGGCGCGTTGTACCGCTCGGCCGTCGGCTCGAAGCGCGGGTTGTCGGGCGGCACCTTGTGCGGGATCAGCCACGTCTCCGGCACGCGGATGCCGAGCCGCATCATCGCGCAGTACGCCGAGTGCTTCTCCATCGCCTGGAACGTGAACGGATTGTTGAGGAGGTAGACGTCGTCCATCAGCGAGACCTTCTTCAGCCAGGCGCGCGGCAGGTCGTACCACCAGGCGAGCCGGTCGATCACGAGCTCGTAGCGCGGGACCGAGCGAAGATCGAAGGGCTCGTTGACGATTCGCGCGGTGCGAAGCCGGCGCCCGGCAATCGGCGGCAGGCGCTCGATCAGAGCCTCGAAGGCGGCCGGCCAGTCCTCTTCCGTCCCGAGCAGGAGCCCGACCAGCGCATCGGACGGCGCGTCAGACAAAGCGAGGAAGATGATGCGCGATTTGTCGGCGCCATGACGGCCAGTCGTGCGGAACGTCGTGGCCCCACAGGTCGACCTCGCAGCGAATCCCCTTCGCTGCGAGCAGCGCGCCGAAGCCGGTCGTCGACGCGAGGGCGCCGGTCGTGTCCTCCCACTGCCCCTGCCCGCACACCAGCACGACGGAGACGCGGCCGCGGAGCCAGTCCAGATGCCCGCCGCCGAGGTGGACGACGTAGTCGGCCGGGTTCGAGAAGTAGACGGCGTCGCCGCGCTCGCCTCCTCCCTGCACCGACACGTCGTAGACACCGCTCATGCCCAGCGCGAGCGGAAACACATCCGCGTGCTTCAGGCAGAAGTTCACCGCGTGGTACGCGCCGAAGGAGCAGCCGACGGCAGCCATGTCGTGGGTGTGGCAATCGACCTGCACGAACGGCACGAGCTGCTCGAGGACCCAGCGTTCGTAGAGGGCGTGCCGGCGCGCACGTTCCTCGAGCGGCAGGTCGCGCCGCGTCCAGCTCTCGCGGTCGTACGAGGGCACGCAGTAGAGCTTCATGCGCCCCCCATCGAGCAGCGGCGCGACGGCGTCGACCATGCCGCGGTCTTCCCAGTCCCACGCCTCGCCGTCCTCGGACGGGAACCCGACGACCGGCGTTCCCCAATGCCCGTACGCGATCAGCGTCCCGCCGTCGAGCGTAATCTCGCGACGCCTCATGCGACGGCCCCGAGAAGGCCGGGGAGCGCGCGATCGAAGCCGTCGCGCCAGCACGTCCAGTTGTGGGCGTCGCGTACCTCGGCGAGGCGGGCCGCGTATCCGTGCGCGGCGAGTGCGGCACTCACGGCGCGGTTGTTCGCGAGGTTCTCTTCGGCGGTGCCGCACGTGAGCGCGACCGGGATCGGCCTCACCGTGTCGTCCCCGCGCAGGATCGTGCCGACGAACCGCGTGATCCGCCGGTAGCGCGGGAACGCCGACTCGACCTTGTCCCACCGCTGCCGGAAGAAGCTCCCGGACTGCAGGACGAGGCCGTCGAACGTGCGCGGGTGACGGCGGTGCGCGTGGAGCATCGCGAGCGCGCCCAGGCTGGCGCCCATTCCGACGCACGTCCCGTGCGGCGCGCGCTGCGACAGTTCGGGCAGCAGCTCGCGCGTGAGCGCTCCCGCGTAGAGCGCAGACGCGGAGTAGGTCTCGTTGCGGTCGACCGGCTGCAGCAGGGCTGCGGTCAGCGGCGGGATGTGACCGACGCTCGAGGCGGCGTCGAGGAAGCGCGTGAGGGCGGCGTACTGCGCGTACTCGGGCCCGTCGTGGACGACGAGGAGCGGCGCATCGCGCCCCGGCGGCTCCGGCGTGCGGTACAGGAGGACGGGAACGGGCGCGACGAGGCGCCGGCAGCGAAGCTCGAGCCATTCGGTCCGGCCCTCGGGCGCTCGCACCGCAAGCCAGTCGGGGGCGGCGTACTCGGGCCACTCGACCACGGACTTGTCGCCGAACGGACCGGGCGCCCGCATGGGGTTGGCCGGGTCGGGCGCGAAGTTGCCGCGGATGCCGAGCAGATACTCGAGCCGGTCGACCGGCGGTCGCGGGAAGCGCAGCGACCACCCGCCGTCACGGCGGTCGAACGGCGGCCCCGGCCTCGGCCGCGCCACCTCCTGGCCGAGGACGACCATGCCGAGCTCCCACCCGGGGTCGGGCACGTCGAACTCGACCGCGTCGGGAAGCGCGCGCGGCCCGCTCAGCGCCGTTTCGATCGATGCTGCCGTGCGCGAATCTTGTACTCCCGCAGCTGCTCGCGCCGAAGGAGATGGTTGCGCCGGACCTCGAGCGCGCGCATCTCCCGCTGGAGCTTGACGTAGCTCGACCACCGCTCGGCCGACAGCGAGCCGTCGCCGAGCGCCTGGCGAATCGCACAACCCGGTTCGGAGCGGTGCGAGCAGTCCGAGAACCGGCAGCGCAGCGCGATCTCCTCGACGTCGCCGAACGCCTGGTCGAGATCGGCGTCCCACAGCCGCAGCTCCCGGATGCCGGGCGTGTCGAGCACGACGCCCCCCGCGGGAAGAAGGACGAGCTCGCGGCGGGTGGTCGTGTGGCGTCCGCGGTGGTCGTCCTCGCGCACCTCCTGCGTCTCGAGGAGCTCCTCGCCCGCCAGGGCATTGACGAGCGTCGACTTCCCGACTCCGGACGAGCCGACGAGGACCGCAGTGCGGTTCCCCTTGAACCACGCGCGGACTTCGTCGAGCCCCTCGCCGGTCCGCGACGAGATCGGGTGGACCGGGCAGGAGCCGAAGGTCAGCGTCTCCGCCTCGGCGAGGAACGGCGCATGGTCGTCGACGAGATCGATCTTCGTCAGCAGCACCACGGGCTGCGCCCCGCTTTCCCACGCCATCGCGAGGTAGCGCTCGAGCCGGCGGGCGTTGAAGTCGAGCGGCAGGGCCTGGATCAGGAATGCGATGTCGATGTTCGCCGCGAGCACCTGCTCGCGCGTCACCGTCATCGCCTCCTTGCGCGAGAGCACGGTGCGGCGCGGCAGGACGACCTCGACGAGCGTCGTCTCCGGGTCGAGGCCGACCCAGTCTCCGACGGCCGGCAGGGCCTCCTCGCGGGCGAGGCGCGCCGCCGCGGCCGCGCGGACCGGGCCCTCCGCGCGCGCGAGGTCGTATGCCCCCCTGTGTTGAACGGCGACGCGGGCGGGGACGAGCCCTGCGGTGCGATGCTCGGCGAATGCGGCTTCCCAACTGTCGTCCCAGCCGAGACGCTCGAGCGGTGAATCCGTGAGCGGAAGGTTCAAGCGAAGCTCCTTTGAGTGCGTTGTCGATGATCGGGCGCGCAGCCCGTCACCTGACGACGCTCAGGAGCGCGTGCGACGGGCGGCGGCGCGGGGCTCGCAGAACACATGGACAGCCTTCATCTCGCACCACCTTTCCTCGTCGTGTTTGGGTCGCCGACCATTGTGCGGCGAAACGGCGGATTTGGCAAGTCGCGCTACCGTCGCGCGATGCGCGTGCTCGCTACTGCCGCCGCCGTGCTGCTGCTTGCCGGATGCGGAGGCAAGCACTCGGTGACCGTCGCCGGCTGCCTCAACGACGCCGGGTTCCTGGTCACCGCGGACGGCGCGCAGGTCAACGGAACCTCGCCCTCCGGCCTCGCCTTCACGCTGACCACCTACCCCACGTCCGCCGCAGCCAACCGGGCGGCGATGAGGTTCGACCGGACGAAGATCGTCGTCGTTGCGCATGCCCTGGTCGACTTCCGGGGCAACCCCGATCCGGCCGCGCGGCTCTCGGCCGGCGAGATCCGGACGATCCAGGGCTGCCTGGAGAAGGCCTCGAGCGCGTGATCTACACTGGGCGCGCCCGCGGCGCGGTGAGGTTCCGAACCGGGTCAGATCCGGGAGGAAGCAGCCCTAAGGATCCCTCACCGGTGCCGCGGCCTTCTTGACCCATTTGTGCGCTTCCGCCCGCCGGCGCGTGGGCCTAGTTTGGGCTCCAGTGATCGAACCCACCACCACGACGTAGCGGTCACAAGAGCGGCAAGGCCCCGGGGCCCTCCTCCCTCGCTCCGGGGCTTTGCGCCTATTCGCCTGGGATCACTTGCGCTGCCAGACGCCCGAGAAGACCGCCTCGCGGTCAGGGACGGTGTCCTTGACCTTCGTGAAGGTGAGGTGCCTCCCGGACACGTGCCAGCCGTAGACGTCGGGATCGGGTTGCCCGAGCTCGATGTGGACTCGATCGGCGCCCGCCGGGGCGACGATTCCCTGAAACCCGCCCACACCCTTCGTACAGCTGACCGAGGCGTTCAGGACGCCGCCGTTGATGGTCAGCGTGCAGACGCTTCCCGCGGGAACTCCCGTCGCGCCCACGTGTTTCACGTCGGCGCTCGTGACCTTGCGCGTCCACTTGCCGAGCAGAGGAGCGGGGAGCGCACTCGACTTCGCCACCGCCGCAATCCCGCTTGCAGCGGGAACCACCAAAGAGGCAGCGAGGGCGACTGCCCAGGATCGCCGAACCGTCTTGCGCCACTGCCTGCCCATGACGAAACGCTCCTGATGCGACTTCAAGAGCCAGCCTAAACGCTATTCGTACCAAAAGCAACGAGACGCGGCCGGGCGCGGAAATCCCCGCCTAGGAATCTCCGCCCCGGGGCCTAAGATCAGCTCAGGTCGTCGTCTGCCAGCAAGGCACTAGGGGGAGGAGCCCGCAGTGAGGAAGTCGATCACCGTCGTCTTCGCCGCCATGTTCGTCGCGGTGATCGTGGCTGCAAGCGGCGGCACTGCCGCGCACGCCGGGGGCAACGCTCCGAGGCGCGACGGAGGCCACGGGCTCTGGTTCGCCCGCGCCTGCGCAACGCCCGGGTTCTCCGCCGGCGCCTGCGGGGCCCAGGTCGTGACGAACAGCGCCGGGAAGCCCCTCGTTACGAACCCGTCGCCTCCGGCGACGGCGCTTGGGCCGAGCCAGTTCCACTCGGCGTACCACCTGCCGACGACCGCCCCGGGCGCGCAGACGATCGCGCTCGTCGACGCCTACGACGACCCGAACATCGAGGCGGACCTGGCGACGTTCTCGTCGATGTACGGCCTTCCGCAGTGCACGACCGCAAACGGGTGCTTCCGGAAGATCAACCAGAACGGTGGCACGACGCCTCCGTCTGCGAATGCGGACTGGTCGCTGGAGATCGCGCTCGACGTCGAGGTCGCGCATTCGATCTGCCAGAACTGCAACATTCTGCTCGTCGAGGCATCGTCGGCGTCTGTGGCGAACCTCGCCGCCGCCGAGAACCGGGCAGCCGCGTCCGGCGCCACGGTGATCTCCAACTCGTGGGGTGCCTTTGAGTTCTCGGGCGAGACGGGCTACGAATCGGCTTTCAATCATCCAGGCATTGCGATCACCGCGTCGACCGGAGACGACGGCTATGGCGTCCAGTATCCGGCCGCGTCGCGCTACGTGACCGCGGTCGGCGGAACGACGCTGAACCTGAACGCCGACGGCACCTGGCAGTCGGAGACCGCGTGGTCGGACGCCGGCTCCGGCTGCTCGCGTTACATCGCCAAGCCCGCCTGGCAGACGGACAGCTCCTGCGCGCGCCGGACGGTGGCCGACGTCTCGGCCGATGCCGACCCGGACACGGGCGCGGCCGTCTACGACTCGTACAGCTACCAGGGAGCGTCGGGCTGGTTCCAGGTCGGCGGGACGAGCCTCGCATCGCCGCTGATTGCGGCGACATACGCCCTCGCCGGCAACGCCGCGTCGTTGAACGCGGGCTCGACGCCCTATGCCAACCCTGCAGCGCTCCACGACGTGACGAGCGGCAGCAACGGGTCGTGCGGCGGCAGCTACCTGTGCACTGCGAAGAGCGGCTACGACGGGCCGACCGGCCTCGGCACCCCGAACGGGCTCGGAGCGTTCGGCGGGTCGGGCGGCGGTGCACCACCCCCGCCGCCGCAGCAGGACTTCTCGGTCGGCCTGTCGCCGTCGAGCTCGACGGTCACGGTCGGGACGAATGCGGTCTTCAACATTTCCGTCAGTACGACCGGCGGTTTTTCGAACGAGGTCGACTTCTCGGAGAGCGGTCTGCCCAACGGCGTCTTCGCCCCGGCCTTCGTCAACGGCGCCGGGTCCTCCACGCTTACCGTCATGACGAGCGGTGTCCTGCCCGGCAGCTACCCGTTCACGATCACCGGAACGAGCGGCTCGACTTCGCACACGGCATCCGGCACGCTCGTCGTCCAGGCGCAGCAGGCGCCGCCACCGCCACCGGCGGGCGACTTCTCGATCTCGGTCTCGCCGGCGTCGGCGAAGATCAGCTCGACCTCGACGACGACCTACACGGTCACGATCACGCCCACGGGAGGCTTCAACAGCCCTGTCGCGCTATCGGCTTCGGGCTTCGTCACCGGGCTCAGCGGCTCGTTCTCGCCGAATCCAGGCTCTTCCTCGTCCACGTTCACGGTCACAGCGGTCAACGCGTCCGGCGGAAACCGGTTCGGAGGGTCCCGGGTGACGATCACGATCACGGGAACGAGCGGATCACTCGCCCACTCGACCACCCTGACGCTGATCTTGTAGCGATGCGGCTGGGGCCGGCGGCGGCCTCAGTCGCTGTCGTACGACTCGTACTCCTTGGCCTTCCTACGGTCGTAGAACCACGCGATGATGATCAGGATCAGCGCGAGCACCAGGAAGGCGCCAAGGAAGCCCCACGCGTAGACGGCGCGGCTGAAGAGCAGGAACAGGATCATCCCGCCGATGCCGGCGATGATGACGATCCCGATCAGGCCGCCCCAGAACTTTGCTCCGAGCCCTTCTTCCATGTCGCGCGGAGTATGAAGCGTCACGACCTCGGAGTGCAAGCAGGAGCCGGAGGTTCAACGCTTCTGCCGGTAGATGTACTTCTTGATCGTGGGCGAGTTGATGTTCTGCTTCGTCGCGATCACGTAGGTCGGGTTCGTCTCCGCCGGCGGCTTCGTGCCCTTCGTCAGGTAGTCGTTCTCGCGCCTGACGTTCTTCCGCTCGCTTCGGAGCGAGGTACGCGATCCAGGCTCCGCTCAGCAACCCAGCAGCCCCGATCAGGCCACCGATGACGACTCCTTGCAACGCTGCCGAGAACGCCAAGAGCACGGCCGCATGATCACGTCGGGGTCGGTCGGAACCGAGGCCGTCACCTCAAGACGTGAGGACGTGAAACGAGGGCCTCGCATCGAGCGGGACCTACGTCGTTCCTGGCTCTATCATTGCCCCGAGGGCGCATAGCTCAGCGGGAGAGCGCTCGCTTCACACGCGAGAGGTCCCTGGTTCGATCCCAGGTGCGCCCACCTCAGACGCGCACGACGAATCGATTGTCGATCGTCACGACGTAAGGTCACTACGGCGCTGT
>Ga0335079_10010343_pt1 | contig 10623 bp, 9 predicted proteins | sample Lox_Sample_33_FD_206719 | JGI IMG/M metagenome (GOLD analysis project Ga0335079, IMG submission 206719) | Soil microbial communities from Loxahatchee National Wildlife Refuge, Florida, United States - Lox_Sample_3.3 | ecosystem: Environmental > Terrestrial > Soil > Wetlands | place: USA: Florida... | reverse complement strand
CACGCTGCAAGTAGGCGGGGCTTTGCTGTGGCGAACGGTGGCGGGGCTAGCAGGCAAGAGCGAAGGCGAGCTGACGGCGGCGTATCGAAAGCTGGGAGATTTAGGCGCGGTCGCGGGCGAGCTTCTGCCACCTCGAGAAGCCAATCTAAGCCTGCTCGAGGTTCAACAGCGCTTTCGCCAGATTGCAGCCGCTCGCGGCCCGGCAGCCAAGGCGGCGCTGGTAAGCGAGCTGCTTTCACAAGTCTCGCCGCTGGCGGCAAAGTACGTGGTCAAAATCATGACCGGCGATTTGCGCATTGGCCTGAAAGAAAGCCTGGTGGAGGAGGCTATCGCCAGAGCTTTTGCTGTATCCCTCAAAGATACCCAGCGGGCCAACATGCTGCTCGGCGATATCGGCGAAACGCTGCGCCTGGCGGCAGAGGGCAACCTTCCCGAAGCGAAGATGCGGATGTTTCATCCCCTGGGCTTCATGCTGGCCAGCCCGGCGGCGACGGCGAAAGAAGCGTTGAGCTACTTCGAGAATGCCCTGGTGGAAGACAAATATGACGGCATTCGCGCCCAGGCGCATTTCGGCGGGGGCGAGGTAAGAATCTTTTCGCGCACCCGGGACGAGATCACCGACTCGTTCCCCGAGTTGCTCGGCGCCTTCGCCAGCCTGCCGCAGGACGTGATTCTCGATGGTGAGATCGTGGCCTGGAGCTACCTGGCAGCAGAATCAGGGGAAGCCGGCCGGGCGCTACCCTTCAGCGCGCTGCAGCAGCGGCTGGGACGGAAGAAAGTCAGCGAAGAGTTGATGCGGCGAGTGCCGGTCGCGTATCTCGCCTTCGACATACTCTACGCCGGTGGCGAGTTGCTGCTTGATCGCCCGCTGCGCGAGCGCGGCAAGATTCTGGATTCGCTGCTGGCGAAGGTCAATCACCACCAGGGTCACGAAGGGACACGAAGAAAGCCATGGCAAGGCCAGGGCCGTTTTGCATTCGAGCCGGGCGAGGAGCCTGAGGCATGGATCTTCCGCGCTCCGGTATTCGGCGTTTCATCTCCAGCGGAACTCGATGCGCTCTTCGAAGCAGCCCAGGCCAGAGGCAATGAAGGCCTGATGATCAAGGATCCGGCCTCGCCTTACACGCCGGGGCGGCGGGGCAAGTCATGGCTGAAGCTTAAGCGCGAACTGGCCACGCTGGACGTGGTGGTTACGGCGGCCGAATATGGCCACGGCAAACGCATCGGCGTGCTCAGCGACTATACGTTTGCCGTGTGGGAGGGCGAGCGGCTGGTCAATATTGGCAAGGCGTATTCCGGGCTGACGGACGCGGAGATCAACGAAATGACCGGATGGTTCCTGGATCATACGATTGAAGACCAGGGCTTCCGCCGCGTCGTCGAGCCGAAAATCGTCCTCGAGGTCGCCTTCAACAACATGATGCGGTCGGACCGGCACGAGAGCGGTTACGCCCTGCGCTTTCCGAGAATTGTGCGCCTGCGGCCAGACAAGCTGCCGGAAGAGGCAGACACGATCGAGCGGGCGAGGGAGATTTATGAGAAGCAGTAACACCTAAGCAGGTCACTGCCGGCTAGTTCTCCTCCTGCTCATCATTCTGCAGGCCGGCGCGGCGCAGCAGGTAGCGCAAGGCGCGTTTGCCGCCGGCGCCGCGCTGAGTGGCAGCTACGTTGCCCTCGCGGTCTATCACGACGTAGATGGGATACGAAGTGGCTTCGTACATCGCGGCCAGATTAGTGTCTTCGGTGAGCACGATGCGGCAGGAGCGCGGGTGCTCCTCCAGATATTTCTTCACTTTCTTCTTCGATTCGCCCACGTCTACTGCCAGAACGATCAGCCCCTTGGAAGAAAATTCGCCGTTAAGTTCGTCAACCAGCTTCTCCTCGTCGCGGCAGTAAGGGCACCAGGTGGTCCAGAATTCAAGCAGCACTACCTTGCCCTTCACCGAGGCATTGTTGAAGCTTTCGCCGGTCAGGGTTTTAGCGCGGAAGTTGGGCGCCGGCTCGATTTCATCGTCGGATGCAGCCACCACACATACAGCAGCCACCGCCAGTAATGAGGCGAGAGATGCGCCGAGAATAACTCTTCGAAAATTCATAGCGAAAACACCTGGGGCGGACTCTTCCGTCCGCCCTAGGTTCTACGCTGCCTGGCCCTTTGCCGCCAATTGATATGATCCTTCCCAGGTATTCTCCACCTCGGTGGGCGAAGTCAGCTTTGCCTTGAAAGTGCCTTGGCCGGTGATGCCCTGGAAGCGGCCGGTCCCGCCGGTGTAGGTCCATGTGCCCTCAAACGCGCCCCGCGACACCGAGACTTGGCCTTCAAAGCTGCCAAAGTCCCGGCCGCCATCTTCGTGCTCATTGACGAAATAACCGCGCTGCATCCCGTTCCCCGCCACCAGATCAGCGCTTCCCCAGTAAGTGATCGGGGCATTGTTCCAGTTCGGGTCGCTGCACTTCTGAACTCCCTCAACCCGCATCAGGCTCAGATCGTGATTGGGTGTATCGGGAAGAGAAACGCTTGATTGTGAAGTAACTCTGCCGGAAAAAGAGCCACTGACGTTGGGCATAATTCGGCCTCCTTATGTTGCGTCGTTTAAGTTTCACCTGGGAAGGGCCTGGCTTACCGGAGCGCTTGCTAGGGCCTAAGGTCTTCGTCTAGACGAAGTTCGTAACGAGGTCGGCATAGTTTGGCCCCGGCGGCTTCGGATGTCAAGAGTAAGGCCTAGCCTTCCTCCAATAGCATTTTTGGGGCTCCTGCGCTACACTCCCCCCGTCCTTTGAGGAGGATTTCTATGGCCCAGCAAACTCCGTCCGCGGTTGTCCGGCAGGCTTCGGCCTGGTCGATCCTTTGGGGTGTTCTGCTCATTGTGTTCGGAGTATTAGCCGTCGGGTCCCCGTTTGTGGCTGCGGTGGCGGTGAACGCGTTCCTCGCCTGGCTCATTGTGTTGGCAGGCATAGTCCACTTGATCGTGGCCTTTTACTCCCACACCGCAGGCAGCGTGATTTGGAAGCTGCTGGTTGGGCTGGCGTATATCTGTTTTGGCGTGTACCTGGTGATGCATCCGGTGCTCGGCGTGGCCTCGCTCACCCTGGTGCTGGGGTCGCTGTTTCTGGTGGAAGGCATTCTGGATATCGCCTTGTTCTTCCAGATGCGTTCGTTTCGAGGCGCCGGCTGGATTCTGTTTGATGGCCTGGTTACGCTGCTGCTGGGGCTGCTGATTTACCTGCAGTGGCCATCGAGTTCGGCCTGGGCCATCGGCACGCTGGTAGGCGTGAGCATGATCATCAGCGGCGTTACCAGGGTGATGATGTCGTTGGCGGTCCGCAAAGTCAGCGACGCCATTTCGCCTTCGTCCTTGGCGGCATAGCGGATTTCCTGAAGAAGAGTGGTGTCGAGCGGCAGCGAGCCCTTGCCCGGTTACATAGGTGTGCCTGCCCCCTCTGCCGGGGAAAGTTGAAACAACTCCACTGGGATCAAGAGCTTTGGCCACAGCTATCTTTCGTGTACCTTCGTACGCTTGGTGGTTTGTGGTTTTTTTCGACTTCCTGACTGCCGCCTCCGTTGACCCTCCCTCGTCGGCGGACTAGACTCGCTTGCATGCGAGGTTTGGCATGAGGCGTTGCATTTTTTTCATTTTCCTCATACTGTTCGCCCTTCCTGCCCTGGCCGCGCCGCAAGCCGAACAACTCACCTCAAAGCAGTTGGGCAGGGTGCACTTTCCTGTCTCCTGCACGCCCAAATCGCAGGCGGCATTCGAGCGTGGCGTGGCCATGCTGCACTCCTTCTGGTACGAGGAATCCGAGAAGGCTTTCGAGCTCGCAGCCACCCAGGACCCTTCCTGCGCCATGGCCCACTGGGGCATCGCCATGAGCCTGTGGCACGAGCTGTGGAACCAGCCCGATGAAGATACCCTTCACCGCGGCCTCGCCGAGACCGAAAAAGCCGAAGCCCTTCATCCCAGGACGCAGCGCGAGCGCGAATACATCGCGGCCATCCATACCTTCTACGTCGACGCCGATCATCTTCCCCACCAGGCCCGCGCCGCCGCTTACTCACAGGCCATGCAAAAGGTCTTTCAAGATTTCCCCCGCGACCGCGAGGCAGCCGCCTTCTACGCGCTGTCTCTGCTGGCTTGCGAGCGGAGCAACGACCGCGCCTACGTCAATCGCAAGAAGGCCGCGGCCATCCTGAAAAAGCTGTTCGCCGAAGAACCCGACCATCCCGGCGCGGCGCATTACCTCATTCACGCCTACGACCGCCCGGCTCTCGCCCGCCTCGGTCTGCCCGCCGCCGAACGCTATGCGAAGATCGCGCCCGCCGCCCCTCACGCCCTGCACATGCCCTCGCATATTTTTGCCCGACTGGGCATGTGGCAGCCGGATATTGATTCCAACCTGGCCTCGATCGCCGCCAGCCGCCGCGCCATCGCGCTGCACATGGGCGGCGGCAGCCATCAGTTCCACGCCATGGGATTTCTCTTCTACGCGTACCTGCAATGCGGCAAGGAAGCCGAGGCCCAGGCTCTCATCGCCGAGCTCCGGGCCATGCCTTCCATGAAAGACATGTACGGCGGCGGCTACGACCAGCGCCTTTCTGATCTCACCATGTTTGAGGCGCTTTATCCCCTGGAGCTGCGCCACTGGGCCGAGGCCGCCGCCCTCACTCCCGAACCCGGCGCCGGACCTGGCGACCAGGCCATGATCTATTGGGCGCGCGCCCTCGGCAAGGCGCACACCGGCGACCCCGATGGCGCCCGTAAAGATGTTGAGGAAATGGCTTCTCTGCGCGAGCAGTTATTGCAGCAGAAACAGAATCGCTCCGCCGACGCCGTGGACGATAACCTGCAGCAGGCCCAGGCCTGGATTCTTCATGCGGAAGGAAAAGATGCTCAGGCCATTGCCGCCCTGCGCGCCCTGGCCAGGAAAGAGGAAAACGTGGCTGACCCGGCGCAGGGACTTGCCGCCCGCGAGCTGCTGGCCGACCTGCTCCTCGAGCTCAAGCATCCACAGCAGGCGCTCGAGAATTACCGCCTCGATTTGAAGCTCAACCCGAATCGCTTTGATGCACTCTACGGTGCGGCGCAGGCGGCCGGGATGGCTGGCAAGAGCCAGCAGGCGGACAACTACTACGCGCAACTGGTCAAGACCTGCGCCGGCTCCGGATCCACCCGCCCGGAATTGAGCCGCGCCAAAGAGCTGGTCGCAAAGGAATAACCGCGCAACTTGCTCTTATTGGCGGCCTGGCAGCCGCACGGAGCAAAGCAAGAAAATCCCCCTGTCATTCCCAGCCGAGCGCAGCGAGGCGAGGGCGCCCCCACTACCCTCACCACGCCATCTTTCCCACCAGCGCCGCCATCATCACGACCGCGCCCAGCAGCGCGTTGTACTCGCGGTGCTTCAGGTACAAGTCCCACGAAAACCGGCCGCCCTCAGCGCCCACCGGTCCGAAACGCACCAGAAACCTCGGCACACGCCGCGCATACTCCTCAAACTCAGGAAAGCGGGCGCGCAGAAACTGCTCCTCCGAAAAGACCACGGGCAGATAAATAGCCATAAAAAAGATGGCCGCAGCCAGCGCAATCCACCAGTCCCGTGCCGCCAGCACGAACCCGAAGGCCATCAGCACCGAACCCAGATACAAAGGATTGCGCGTGTAAGCATAGGGGCCCGCCATGGCCAGCTGCTCATTCTTGCGCAAATATCCGGAGGCAATCCCACGAAGACACAAACCGGCGGTCACGAACACGCTGCCCAGCAACATGCAGCGCACTGTTGGCTTCGCCAGCCAGAAATAAAATACAGCGAAGGCAAACCCCAGCGGCACCCGCACGCGCCGCGCGATGGCCGGCCAGCTAGCCACGGTTTCCCTCGAGCAGCTGCCGCGCCGCCGCCACCACTTCCGAGACAGAAATGTCCAGCAGGCCGGGCTCGGGCGCCGCCCGCCGCGAGTGCGAGGTCACGCTGGCCGGGCTGCGCAGCACAATGCTTCTCGTTCCAAACGGCCCGTTGCGCGCCGGATTGGTCGGTCCGAAGATACCGACCACCGGAATTCCCAGCGCCGCCGCCAGATGCATGGGGCCGGTATCGCCGCCAATGAACAGGCGCGCGCGCCGCGTGAGCGCCATCAGTTCCGTCAATGAGCCTTGCGCCCGGCTGGCCGCCCCGCCGCTGGCAGTCTCCACCGCGGCAGCCAACCCATCCTCTCCCGGCCCGAAATTAATCAGCACCGCCCGCCCATCTTCCGCCAGTTGCTTCGCCACTTCGCCGTAGCGCTCGGCCGGCCACTGCTTCGCACCCCATCCCGCGCCCGGATTCATCACAACAAATTCTCGAATGCCCTCCTCCAGAAGGCGCCCCTCGTATCTCTTCTGCGCCGCCTCATCGCAGGGAAGCTCCACTCCCGGCAAATTCAGCCGCCGCTGCGCCACCGCCTCCGCCAGTGATAGATTCTGCTCCACGATGTGTGCTCCTCGGACCATCACCTGCCGGGTGTAGAACATGCTGGCCACATTCTCGCGCGGCTGCACCGCTCCGAAAATCACCGGCGCGCCCGACCAGCGCGCGATCAGCGCCGAGCGTACCGCTCCCTGAAAATCTACCGCCACTTCATACTTTTGCGCGCGCAGTTCGCTGAGCACGGAGGAAATTTCAATCCAGGTGTGGAAGGCCAGCGGCGCCCGCCGCCATTTGCCCGTATCCACCACGTGCAGGTGATCCACCAGCGGCCTTTGCCGCGAGCGAGCGCCCGCGCGCGCCGTGGGCAGCGTGCACAGCAACTCCGCCCAGCGCTCTTCCACCACCCATCCCAGCACAGCTTCAGGAAATGCGCCGCGCAGCGCCGCGGCCGCGGGCAGGGTATGAACAATGTCGCCCATCGCGCCCAGGCGCACGATCAACAATCTCTGAATTTGCGCGGACGGATTGGCGGGGGCTTGCGTCTCTGCCATGCTCACGAGCGCCGCGGGCTGAGCCGCGAACGGATGATCTCGCTGGCCGAATGATCCTTGGGGTCGCCCACGATCTCCACTCGCCCGCCGTATTCCGCCACCGCATCGCGCTCCGGGACTGTAGCGGCCGTGTAGTCGGTGCCCTTGGCCTGAATTTCAGGGCGAATCTCGCGGATGATCGCGCGCACATCGTGCTCGGAAAAAATCACCACCGCATCCACATCGGCAAGCGCCGCCAGAATCTCGGCGCGCTCCGCTGCCGGCATCAGCGGCCGGCCTTCGCCCTTCAGGCCGCGCACCGAATCGTCATCGTTGATGGCGACAATCAATTTTCCGCCCAAAGCCTTGGCGGCATGAAGGTAGCGCACGTGGCCCACATGCAGCAGATCGAAGCAGCCGTTGGCCAGCGTAATCGGGTGGCCGGCCCGCCGCCACTCGGCGGCGCGTTTGCCCAGTTGCCCCCGGCCAAGAATTTTCTGGTTCGCCGTCAATGAATTTGCGTTTGGAATTCCTCTGTGTCCTCCGTCTCCTCTGTGGTTTATTTCTCGCTGGTGGAGAGCCGCGGCCCTCAATGTTCTCGTGACAAAGGGGCCGAGTTCGCCACCGCAGCCAGCAATTCCTCGCGCGAGGCGGTCGCCGTGCCCCGCTTCATCACCACGATGCCGCCGGCGTAATTCGCCAGGTAGGCCGCTTCCTCCGTGCTCGCGCCCGCGGCCAAGGCCGCGGTAAAGGTCGCAATCACCGTATCTCCCGCCCCGGTCACATCGGCCACTTGATCCGACCCATAAATCGGTATGTCCACCGGCCGGTGCTTTCCGCTGAAGGCCACCATGCCGTCGCGGCCGCGCGTAATGATCAGCGATTTCAGCCTCAGGCCCGTCATGATGCGCTGCCCGGCCATGCACAGCTTCCCCCAGTCCTGGCCGATGCGCATGCCCAGCGCCTCCTCTACCTCCGCCTCGTTGGGCGTGGCCGCCGCCACTCCCGAATATTGCGTCATGCGATGACGCGAATCGAGCACCACCGGCACGCCGTTGAGCCCGCCCTTATAACGGATCGCGTTGAGAATCGCCGGCGTGGCCGCGCCGTAGCCATAGTCGGAAAACAGCAGCGCATCCGAGGCCCGGGCGTACCCGCGAGCGGCCAGCACCAGCTCACGCTGCAGGTGGCGGCTGGGCTCGGCCTCGGGCTCGCGGTCCACGCGCACTACCTGCTGCCGCCAGGTGTGCGCCATGCCGGCCAGAATGCGCGTCTTGGTCACGGTGCTGTAGCTCTTGTGGCGCAGAATGCCGCTCACCGGAATGTGCTGGTGGCGAAATCTGCGCAGCAGAATTCGCCCCGGCTCATCATCCCCCAATACGCCCACCGGCAGCACGTTTACGCCCAGCGCGGCCAGGTTGCTCACGGCGTTGGCGCCGCCCCCGGGAACCACCTCGCGCTCGCGGTGCCGCAGAATCAGCACCGGGGCCTCGCGTGAGACTCGGGAAATTTCCCCAAACACAAATTCGTCCGCCACCAGATCACCTACCACGGTGATCGTGACCCTGGCGAACGACTCTACGATTTTCCGCAGCCGGTCGGATTCTTTGGAATGCCTGGTCATGCAAGAAGCAGCCCGCACCGCCGCTGCCCGCTCGATTTTCTCATGCCGGGCGCTTCCGTTCTTGGGCGGCCCGAAGAATAGTCTCTACAACGTTACCGGCATCCTGCAAGCGCATGATGGCCGGGACCACGCTCACCGGCTCGAGCGCCCGCAGATGTTCGCCCAGATTGATGGCATCTTTTTCCGTGGTTACGAAGCCTGCGGCCTCGCTGCGCTGGCGCAGATCAAGCAGCTCGGCAATATCCTCTGGCGTGTAGGCATGGTGATCGCGATACACCGCTTCCGCCGCCGGCTCGATTCCCGCCGCGCGCAACTGCAGAAAAAAGCTCTTCGGACGCGCAATACCGCAGAAGGCAACCGCCGGCTGCGGCACATGTTTCGGCAGGATTCCCCGCTGCGCCCGCCACACCGTCTTTCCATTCAGCGGAAAGGCGTCCGCCGAAGCCCCGCTGCTCAAGACCACGGCATCGGCCCGCTGCAGCGAAGCGAGTGGCTCACGCATCCGTCCCAAAGGCAAAAGATGGTCGCGGGCATCGTCCGGCGTCAGCAGAACAATATCGAAGTCGCGAACAAGCCCGCGGTGCTGAAAGCCGTCATCCAGAATATGCAGCTGCGGCCCAAATCGCTCTTCCGCGAAGCAGCCGGCAGCGTACCGCTCTTCGCCAACGATTACCGGAACTTCCAGCCGCCGTGCGATCAGCAAAGGCTCATCCCCGAACTGCTCCGCCGGACCCGCCGCATCCACCAGCGCCACGCCCCGCGTCTTGCGCCCATAGCCGCGCGAAAGCACGTCAAATTTCACCCCTCGCGACTTCAGCAGCTTTCCCAACTCGATCACGAAAGGCGTCTTCCCCGAGCCCCCGACCGAGAGATTGCCCACACTCACCACCGGCCCCTGCAATTTTCGGGCGGTAAGAATTCCACGATCGTAAAGCGCATTGCGCATACGCACGCCCGCGCTGAACGCTGAGCCAAGCAGTAAGGAGCTGACGCGCTTCATGATGAGGACGCCGCTTGCTCGCTCTCTCTCCGGGTGATTTCCGGCGCAGGCGCCGCGCTATTGGCGGCCAGCAGCGCTTCGAGCGCCTGCATGGTGATCTGCGTCGCGCCCTTCTCCGCGGCGGCGGTTTCGGCGGCGCGCCGGCCCAGGCCTTCCCGCTCAGACTTGTCGGCCAGCAATCCCAGAAAAATCCGGGCAAGCTTCCCCACCTCCGCCACTCGAACCGCATCCTTCCGTTGAAACAGACCGACGACATCGCGAAAGTTTTCCGTGTGCGGCCCAACCACAATGGGCAACCCATGCAGCGCGGGCTCCAGAATGTTGTGCCCTCCCCGGGGCACAAGGCTGCCCCCGACGAACGCCAGGTCGCCTAACCCGTAAAGCGACGCCAGTTCGCCGATGCTATCCACCAGCAGGATCTTGCCCGCCAGGGCCTCGCCATTCCAGTGCGAGCGAAGCATAAAAGGCGTACCGCTCTGCATCAGCGTTTGTGCCACCCCCGAAAAGCGCTCGGGATGGCGCGGCGCAAGCAGCATCACCGCGCGCGGATAACTTGCCAGCACCTCAGCAAAGCTCTCCGCCAGCACCTGCTCTTCCCCATCGGCGGTGCTGCCGCACACCAGCACCGGCCCGGCTTCTTCCTGCTGCAATGCCTGGCGCAGGCGCCCCACGATCGCCGGTTCCGGCGGCAAAGTGGCGTCAAACTTCAGGTTGCCGCTCACCCGCACTCGCCCTGCCTCCGCGCCGATCGCCACCAGCCGCCGGCGGTCCTCTTCGCTCTGCGCCAGAAAAATGTCCACCCGCCGCAGAATTCGCCGCAGAAAAACCCGCCAGCGCAAATAGCCCCTCTCCGACCGGTCCGAAATGCGCCCATTCGCCACCGCGATGCGCGCCCCGCTTTCCGCCGCCAGCCGCAAAAAATTCGGCCAGAATTCCGTCTCTGCAATCACAATCAGTTCCGGCCTTAACGCTCTCAAATACGGACGCACCGCAAAGCCAAAATCCAGGGGAAAATAAAAGACATTATCTTCGCCGAAGCGCCTGCGGGCCAGTTTCTGCCCCGTGTCAGTAGT
>Ga0335079_10010342_pt1 | contig 10624 bp, 10 predicted proteins | sample Lox_Sample_33_FD_206719 | JGI IMG/M metagenome (GOLD analysis project Ga0335079, IMG submission 206719) | Soil microbial communities from Loxahatchee National Wildlife Refuge, Florida, United States - Lox_Sample_3.3 | ecosystem: Environmental > Terrestrial > Soil > Wetlands | place: USA... | reverse complement strand
GTCGAGACGCCGACGATCTTCCCGGCGCCGGGAGCGGACCTCGACCCGTCCGCCCCGGCGACCGCGCCCACGGCGGACGCGCCTTCGGCCGCCGCTCCGCCGGCGTCCGTCGCACCGGTGTTCTCCCCCGATCCGACCGGGTCGATCGCACCCGGCGCGTTCGATCCGACGGCTCCCGCGCCGCCGGTGTTCGCCGCGCCGATCCTCCCGGCGGCGCCGGCGGATCTTCCGGGCGTCCCCGGCGCGCCGCTCGCGCCGCCGGCGCGCGACCGCGGTGCACGTCCCGCCGGCCCGGCGGCCCGGCCGAGCACGGGCACGCACGTCGCTCGTCGCACGCGCCCGGCGCCGGTTCCGACGCGTCGGCCCACGGCGACGCCACGGAGCGTGTCGCGTCCGTTCGCGCCGCCGTTCGACCTCGTGGTCGGCCTCGCGCTCGCGGTCGCGCTCGCGGCGGCAGTCCGCTTCAGGCGTATTCGTATGATCCGTAGCCCGTCACCGATCCTTCCGGGAGCGTTCGCGCGTGTCGCAGCAGTCGAAGAAGATCCTCGTCGCGCCGGCCTGGCCGTACGCGAGTGGGCCGCGCCACATCGGCCACGTGGCGGGGTTCGCGGTACCGGCAGACGTCTTCGCGCGCTACCACCGCTTGCGGGGGAACGACGTCCTGATGGTGAGCGGGACGGACGAGCACGGCACGCCGGTGATGGTCTCCGCCGACCGGAACGGCGTCTCGCCGCGTGAGCTCGCCGACCGCAACAACGCGCTCATCCGCGAGGACCTGCGAAACCTCGGGATCTCGTACGACTGCTTCACGCGGACGACGACGGACAATCACTATCGCGTCACGCGGGACCTGTTCCGCACGCTCTACGAGCACGGTGCGCTCATCGAGGAGACGACGCTCGGCGCGTTCTCCGCCTCGACCGGCCGCACGCTGCCCGACCGCTACATCGAGGGAACGTGCCCGATCTGCGGCTACACCGAGGCCCGCGGCGACCAGTGCGACAACTGCGGAAACCAGCTCGACCCCGTCGACCTGATCGACCCGCGCTCGATCGTCGACGGCTCGACGCCCGAGTTCCGCGAGACGACGCACCTCTTCCTCGACCTGCCCGCATTCGCGGACCGGCTCGAGGCGTGGCTCTCGGCGCAGGACGGCTGGCGCCCGAACGTGAAGAACTTCTCGCTCGGGCTCGTCCGCGAGTTGAAGCCGCGCGCCATGACGCGCGACATCGACTGGGGCGTCCCGGTGCCGGTCGAGGGCTACCCCGAGGAGTCGAAGCGCATCTACGTCTGGTTCGACGCCGTGATCGGCTACCTCTCGGCGAGCGTCGAGTGGGCGCACAACCGCGGCACGCCCGACGCGTGGCGCGAGTGGTGGCAGAACCCGGACGCGGGGCACTTCTACTTCATGGGGAAGGACAACATCGTCTTCCACTCGGTGATCTGGCCCGCGATGCTGCTCGGCTACGGCGAGGGCGGCGAGCTCGGCGCCGGCCGCGGCGGGCTGCACCTGCCGACGAACGTCGTCGCGAGCGAGTACCTCACGATGGAGGGGAAGAAGGCGTCGACGAGCCGCAACGTCGCGATCTGGGTCGCGGACTTCCTCAGCCGCTACGACCCGGACCCGCTGCGCTACTACCTCACGGCAGCCGGCCCCGAGACGCAGGACACCGACTTCACGTGGGACGAGTTCGTGCGCCGCAACAACGACGAGCTCCTCGCGAACTGGGGCAATCTCGTCAACCGCACGCTCGTGAACGCGTACCGGAACTTCGGCGAGGTCCCGGAGCCCGGCACGCTCACCGACACGGACGCGGTGCTGCTCGACTCGGTCGCGGGCGCGTTCGTCGAGATCGGCGCGCTGATCGAGCAGGCCCGCTTCAAGGCCGCGATCGCCGAGACGATGCGGATCAGCTCGCTCGCGAACCAGTACGTCGCCGACCAGGCGCCGTGGGCGCTCGTCGCGACCGACCCCGAGCGTGCGGCGACCGTGCTCTACGTCGCGCTCCGCTGCGTCGACTCGCTGAAGACGCTCTTCGCGCCGTTCCTGCCGTTCACGTCGCAGGTCGTCCACGAGCTGCTCGGCTACGAGGGGACGCTCGGCGGCGAGCTCGCGTTCGCGTCGATCGCCGAGGACGGCGGCGCGAGCCACGAGGTGCTGACGGGCGACTACGCCGGCGTCGGCACGTGGGCGCCGAGCGAGCTGCCGCCGGGCCGGAAGCTCCAGGAGCCGCGGCCGCTCTTCCGCAAGCTCGCGCCGGAGACGGCGGCGGACGAGCTCGCGCGGCTCGGCCTGTGATCGACACCCATACGCACCTCGACGCGCTCGACGACGATCCGGCGGCGGTCGTCGCGCGCGCGGCCGAGGCGGGCGTGACGCGGATCCTCACCGTGGGCACGACGCCGGCCGGCTGCCGGCGCGCGCTCGAGCTCGCCGACGCGCACGACGGCGTCTTCGCGATCCTCGGCATCCACCCGCACGAGGCCGCCACCGCGACCGACGCCGACGTCGCCGAGGTGCGGGCGCTGCTCGACCACCCGAAGGCCGTCGCGGTGGGGGAGACGGGCCTCGACTGGTTCCGCGACTACGCGCCCCGCGACGCGCAGCTGCACCTCTTCGCGTCGCTGCTCGCCGTCGCGACGGAGACCGGCAAGCCCGTCGTGATCCACACGCGCGCCGCCGACGCCGACACGCTCGCCGCACTCGCGAGTCACGAAGGCCGCGTCGTCCTCCACTGCTTCTCGTCGCCCGCGCTGCTCGAGCCCGCGCTCGCGCGGGGCTGGTACGTCTCGTTCGCGGGCAATGCGACGTTCCCGAAGGCCGTCGACCTGCGCCTCGCGGCGACGGAGACGCCGGCCGACCGGATCCTCGCGGAGACGGACGCGCCGTACCTCGCCCCGCAGCCCGTCCGCGGGAAGCGGAACGAGCCCGCGTTCGTGATGCAGACGCTCGCCGCGCTCGCAGCCGCGCGCCGAGACGACCCGCACGAGCTCGAGCGCGCGATCGACCGCAACGCGACCGAGTGCTTCGGCCTCCCGGGATGAGCGTCTCGCCGAAGAAGGAGCTCGGCCAGCACTTCCTCGTCGACGAGAACATCCTCGGCGTGATCGGGCGCCTCGCCGAGCTCGCGCCGGACGACGACGTGCTCGAGATCGGCCCCGGTCTCGGCGTCCTCACGCGCTACCTCGCGGCGCGCGTCGCGCACGTGCACGCCGTCGAGCTCGACGCGTCGCTCGAGCCGCACCTCCGCGACGCCGGCCCGAACGTCACGCTCACGTTCGGCGACGCGCTCCGCCTCGACCTCGCGGCGATCGCGCCGGACGCGACGAAGCTCGTCGCAAACCTCCCGTACAACGTCGCGACACCGCTCCTCGTCGAGAGCCTCGACGGCCTGCCGAACGTCGGGCTCTGGTGCGTGATGCTGCAGCGCGAGGTCGCCGACCGGCTCTTCGCGGAGCCGCGGACGAAGGCGTACGGCGCGGTGTCCGTGCTCGTGCAGCTCGCGGCCGAGCGCACCGGCTTCCATCCGGTGTCCCGCACGGTGTTCCGGCCGCCGCCGAACGTCGACTCCGCACTCGTCGCGTTCCGCCGCACCGAGCTGCCGCCGAGCTACGCGCGCGTGAAGAAGGTCGTCGCCGCCGCGTTCGCGCACCGGCGCAAGACGCTTCCGAACTCGCTCGAGCTCGCGGGCCTCGCGCAACGCGACGCGGCCGCCGCGGCGCTCGCGCAGATCGGCCGCGACCCTGCGACGCGCGCGGAGGCGCTCGCGCCGCCCGAGTTCGTCGCGCTTGCCGAGGCGCTCGCGTGAAAGCGCCCGCGCCCGCGAAGATCAACCTGGGACTCGTCGTCGGCCCGCCGCGCGACGACGGTAGGCACGAGCTGCTCACCGTGTACCAGCGGCTCGCGATCGCGGACCGCATCGAGCTCGACCGCGCCGACGCGCTGCGCATCGACGGCTTCGCGGACGACACGCTCGTGCGCGACGCGCTCGCCGCGCTTGCGGCGCACGCGGGCGTCGAGCCGCGCTGGCGCGTCAGGATCGAGAAGCGGCTCCCGGTCGCCGCCGGCCTCGCCGGCGGCAGCTCCGACGCCGCGACGGCGCTCCGCCTCGCGAACGACACGCTCGACGAGCCGCTCGCGCCTGCCGCGCTGCACAGGCTCGCGGCGAGCCTCGGCGCCGACGTCCCGTTCTTCCTCGCCGACGGCCCCCAGCTCGGCTCCGGCGACGGCACGACGCTCGAGCCGCTCGACCTCCCGCAGGACTTCTGGGTCGTCGTCGTCCTCCCGCGCGGCGCACGGAAGCCGTCGACCGCCGCGGTGTACGCCGCGTTCGACGCGCGCGACGGTGCGGCGGGCTGGGAGGAGCGCCGCGCCGCGTTCGCCGCCGCGCTCGCCGCCGTCCGCCGCCCGCGCGACCTCGCGCAGCTGCCGCCGAACGACCTCGTCTCGTCGCCGCTCGCGCGGGACCTCCGCGCGCTCGGCGCGTTCCACGCCGACGTCTCCGGCGCGGGCCCCGCGGTCTACGGGCTGTTCCACCACCGCGCCGCCGCGAGCGACGCGCGCAAGGCGCTTCGCGCGGCCGGCGAGACCTGGCTGACGGCACCTGCCTGGTACGGTTGACCCGTGCTCTCGGACACCCCGAACGTGATCGAGCACGGCACGACGAAGACCGGCCGCTGGCTCCGCGCGCGGCGGAGGCGGCTTGCGATCTGGATCGCGGTCGCGGAAGGGATCCTCGTCGTTCTGCTGCACGACGTCACGCGTGTGACCGTGATCGTGGTCGCGATCATCTGCGTCGTCGTCTACGCGCTCTGGGGCCGGAACGCCCGCTCGGACACTGCACGTCAGGTGAGCTGGATCGCCGGCGCCTCGCAGGCGCTCGCCGTGTTGTTCGTCCTCTTCGCCTTCCTCGCGAAGACCCTCCTGCTCGTCGGGATCGTCGTCGCGGCGGTCGTCGCCGTTGCGTTCTTCCTCATCGACCGTCGCTAAGCTTGCAGTCCCGTTTCCCTGGGGCGTGGCCAAGCGGTAAGGCAACGGGTTTTGGTCCCGTGATCCCAGGTTCGAATCCTGGCGCCCCAGCCACTCTCACCCCCTGACATGGCAGACGACCTCGCAGCAGTCGTGATGGCCGGCGGCCTCGGCACGCGCATGAGGAGCGCGACGCCGAAGCACCTGCACCCGGTGCTCGGGCGGCGGATGGTCGACTGGGTGATCGCCGCCGCGCAGGACGCGGGCGTCCAACGGGTCGTCGTCGTGGCATCGCCCGACACGGCGAAGCTGTACGACGGCCTCGAGGTCGCGGTGCAGGAGCAGTCCCTCGGGACGGGCGACGCGGTCCGCTCCGCGCGCGCCGCGCTCGCCGGCTCGACCGGCGACGTGCTCGTGCTGAACGGCGACGTCCCCGCGCTTCGCCCGGAGACGATCCGTGCGCTGCTCGACACGCACACGAGCGCCGGCGCGGCGGGCACCGTGCTCTCGTTCGAGCCGCCCGACCCGCGCCGCTACGGCCGCATCGTCCGCGATGCGAACGGCAACCTCGCGCGCATCGTCGAGGCCGGCGACGCGACGCCGGAGGAGCTCGAGCTCCGCGAGGTCAACTCCGGCATCTACGTCTTCGCCGCGGCGAAGCTGTGGCCCGCGCTCGACCGGCTCGAGCCGCACAACGTGCAGGGCGAGCTCTACGTCACGGACACGCTCGGCCTCCTTGTCGGCGACGGCGACCCGGTCGCCGTCCATGGCGCCGAGGATCCATCCGAAGTCGACGGGATCAACACGCGCGTCGAGCTCGCCGCCGTCGCCGCCGCCCTCCGCGACCGGATCAACGAGGCGCACATGCTCGCAGGCGTCACGATCGTCGACCCCGCCTCGACCTGGATCGAGGCCGGCGTCGAGATCGAGCCGGACGTGACGATCCACCCGCACACCGTGATCCGCGGCGGCGTCCGGATCGCGACCGGCGCCGAGATCGGCCCCTTCGCGTACGTCCGTCCCGGCACGAGCCTCGGCGAGGACGCAAAGATCGGCACGTTCGTCGAGGTGAAGGCGACGACGGTCGGGGCCCGGACGAAGATCCCGCACCTCTCCTACATCGGCGACGCCGAGATCGGCGAGGACACGAACGTCGCCGCCGGGAACGTCACGGCCAACTTCAAGCACACCCCGGGCGAGCCCAAGGCGACGACCCGGATCGGCAGCAACGTCAGGACCGGTGTCGACAATACGTTCGATGCACCGGTCGACATCGGCGACGACACCTGGATTGCGGCGGGCACCGTGATCACCGATGATGTGCCCCCGGGGTCGCTCGCCGGTTTCCCGCCAAGACAGGTCACCAAGGAAGGCTGGGTCTACGAGAAACATGGAGAGCCTGACAGCTGAGCTGGCCTTGCCCGGTCTCGAGGGAGCGTCCGTGACGCAGCCGGAGACGGGTCACTGGATCGAGCGCGGGCCGCAGAAGCGGCTCATGGTGTTCGCCGGCCGTTCGCACCCCGACCTCGCGCGCCAGATCGCCGAGAAGCTCGGCGTGGAGCTCGGCGACATCGAGCTCGACACGTTCGCGAACGGCGAGACGTACGGCCGCTACATCGAGTCGATCCGCGGCGCGGACGTCTTCCTCGTGCAGACGGGCTGCCAGCCCGTCGACCGGAACCTGATGGAGCTCATGTTCATGATCCAGGCCGCGAAGCTCGCGTCCGCGAAGCGCATCACGGCCGTCATGCCGCTGTTCCCGTACGCGCGGCAGGACCGGAAGGCGAAGCCTCGCGAGCCGATCTCGGCTCGCCTCGTCGCCGACATGCTCCAGCTCGCGGGCGCCGACCGCCTGCTGACGATGGACCTCCACGCGGGGCAGATCCAGGGCTTCTTCACGATCCCCGTCGACCACATGACCGCGCTGCCGCTCTTCGCGCGGCACTTCCGCGACCTCGGCCTGACCGGCTCGGGGATCGTCTCGGTCGCGCCCGACGAGGGCCGCGCGCGAATGGCGGTCCGCTTCGCGGAGATGATCGAGGCGGACTTCGCGATCATGCACAAGACCCGGCCCGAGCGGGACATGGTCGAGGTGACGGAGATCACCGGACGCGTCAAGGACAAGATCGCGATCGTCGGCGACGACGTGATCATGACCGGCGGCACGCTGATCGCGAACGTCGAGGCGCTGCGGGAGAAGGGCGTCACCGGTGTCTATGTCTTCGCGACGCACGGCGTCTTCTGCGGCGGCGCGCTCGAGAAGTTCCACAAGGCGCCGATCGACGGCATCGTCGTGACCGACACCGTGCCGATCAACCAGCTCGAGGCGCCGCCGAACCTGACCGTGCTCCCGGTCGCGGGCCTCCTCGCCGAGACGATCATGAACGTCTTCGCCGACGACTCCGTGTCGGCGATCTTCGGCGGCGAGAACCAGCTCTTCTAGAGCTGGCTGTCCGTCGCAGGGCGGCGGTGCTCGCGCACGTACGCGTAGAGCGCTGCGGCGACGACGGACGCCATGCCGCCGGTGAGCCCCCACGCGATCTCGAAGTCGGCGACGTTCCAGACGTCCGGCGACAGCGAGTACACGTGGATGAAGTCCGGGACGCCACGCGACCAGATGAACTGCGAGACGCCGTTCGCCATCACGCCGCCGACGAGGAGGCCCGTGCCGATCCACGCACCCCAGAGCCGGCCGATGCCGCGGCGCCGCGCGACGTCGGCGAGCGCGTACGTGACGGCGATCGCGATGACGGACATCACGATCCGGCGCCGGAAGTCCCCGGCATGGACGTCGTTGTAGACGACGAGCCCGAGCCCGCCGTGCCAGACGGCGAAGGTCTTCGTGCCGAGGTCGAGTGCGAAGCCGAAGACGAGGGCGATCGCCCCCGCGGCGGCGGCGAGGTCGAGCGTCGGCCGATCGGGGCTGACCGGTTTCATCGCACTCCAAATCGGCTCCGGCGGCCGAAGCCTTGAGGAATCTCACCGGGTGCCGATACTTCGGGGGATGAGGCGCCTCGTGCCGGCAGCCGTCGCCGTGCTCGCCTTCGCCGCCCCCGGCGCGGCCGGCGCGATGCCGGCGCTCGGGATCAAGGGCGACGTCGGCCGCTTCCAGCAGCTGACCGGCCAGGACTCGACCGTCCGGCACGTGATCGTCGGCTGGGGCCAGGGCGCGACCTGGGGCTCGCAGTTCACCGCGCTCTTCCAGCAGCTCGGCGGGGTCCCGATGATCGGGCTCGGCACGCGCGGGAAGGACGGCCACGAGGCGATCACGCCGCAGCAGATCGCGCAGGGGAAGGGCGACGCGTACCTCGTGGCGCTGAACGGGGCGATCAACCAGTGGGCGCAGCCGATCTACATCCGGCCGTTCGGCGAGATGAACGGCTACTGGAACCTCTACTGCGCGTACACGAAGGGCGGCGCGGTGAAGCCCGGCCACCAGACCGCGTGGTTCCGGAAGGCGTTCGCCCGCGTCTACCTCATCGTTCACGGCGGCGCCGCCGCGGACATCAACGCGAAGCTGAAGGCGCTCGGGATGCCGCCGATCGCGAACGACCTGCCCGAGAACCCGATGCCGGACACGCGCGTCGTCTGGAACCCGCAGGGCTTCGGCGACCCGGACCTCCCCGGCAACTCCGCGCAGGCGTACTACCCCGGCGACGCGTACGTCGACGTCGTCGGCGACGACCTCTACGACATCAAGGGCAAGGCCGAGTGGGACGCGGCGAAGGCGCTGTACAAGGCGCACCCCGGCAAGCCGTTCTCGTTCCCGGAGTGGGGTCTGTGGGGGATCGACGACCCCGTCTTCGTAAAGACGATGGGGCAGTTCGTACGGACGCACAAGCGCACGGAGATGCTCGCGTACTTCGAGAGCGTCCCCGGCTCGGTATTCGACCTCGCGACGAAGCCGAAGAGCAAGGCCGCGTACCGCGCCTACATCACGTCGCTGGGGTGATCCGCCGCTGCGCCAGCCGCGCGGCCGCCGCCTCCGGCGTGATCCCCTCCGCGTCCGCCTCGGCGTAGATCGTCCGCAGCGTGTCGCCGATCCCGGCGAGGTGCCGCTCGAGCTCGTCCTCGTCCCAGCCGAGCCCCTCGAGCCCGAGCAGCTGGAGGACGCCGCCGGCGTTGATGACGTAGTCCGGCGCGTAGAGGATCCCGGCCGCCGCGAGCCGGTCCGCGTCCTCCGGTTCCGCGAGCTGGTTGTTCGCGGAGCCCGCGACGACGCGGCAGCGGAGCGTCTGGATCGACGCGCCGTCGAGCATGCCGCCGACCGCGCACGGCGCGTAGACGTCGCAGTCGGTCGCGAGCGCCGCGTCGGGCGCGACGACCGCGCCGCCGACCCGGCCGGCGACGCGGCCCGCCGCGTCCGCGTCGACGTCGGAGACGAGCACGCGCGCGCCGTCCTCTGCCAGCCACGCGGCGAGATCGGCGCCGACGGAGCCGACGCCCTGGACGAGCACCGTCCGACCGCCGAGCGCGGGCGAGCCGTAGACGTGCTCGACGCTCGCGCGGATCCCGTGCAGCACGCCGCGCGCCGTGCCGCGGCCGCTCGACCCGCCGCCGCCGGTCGTCCCGAAGACGAACTCGCACCGCTCGGCGACGACGTCGAGATCCTCCGGCGCGATGTTCATGTCGCCCGCCGTGTGGAACGTCCCGCGCAGCGACGCGACGAGGTCGCCGTAGCGGAGCAGGAGCGCGCGCCGGGCCTCGCCGCTCGGCAGCTCGGGCACCGCGAGCACCGCCTTCCCACCCCCGCGGGGCATGTCCGCGACGGCCATCTTCCGGGTCATCGCCGCCGAGAGCCGCATCGCGTCGGCGAGCCCGTCCGCCGGCGTGGGATAGACCCGCAGCCGCGTCCCGCCGCCGGCCGGCCCGCGGACGGTCGAGTGGATGCAGACGAACATCCAGGCGCCGCTCTCGCGGTCGAACCGGACGACCGCCTCCTCGCCGTCCCACTCCCGGAGCAGCTCCTCGAACACCGCCCGCCAGTCTGTACCATTGCCCGCCGGTATGGCTGGAGAGCGGACAAAGCTGGTCGTCACGAAGCGGGAGAGCCTCGGCTCGCGCAGGACGCGGCGCCTGCGCCACCAGGGCATCGTCCCCGGCGTGCTCTACGGCGGCGGCGAGCCGGTCGCGATCGCGGTCGCCGAGCGCGAGCTCCGGCGCGCGCTGACCGGCGCCGGCGGGCTCCACTCGATCCTCGACGTCGAGATCGACGGCGCGGGGGAGACGCACGCGTCGATCCTCAAGGACTTCCAGGTGGACAAGGTGCGTGGCGGCGTGACGCACGTCGACCTGCAGGTGGTCCGCCTCGACCGGACGATCACCGCCGCCGTCACCGTCCAGCTCGTCAACGGCGAGAACGCGCCGGGCGTGCGCGAGGGCGGCGTGCTCTCGCAGCCGCTCCGCGAGCTGAGCGTCGAGGCGCTGCCGCTCGAGGTCCCCGAGCACATCGACCTCGACGTGTCGGGCCTCTCGATCGGCAACTCGCTCCGCGTCTCCGACATCACCGTGCCGGACGGCGTGAAGCTCCTCGACGATCCGGACACGGTCGTCGCGAGCGTCATGGCGCCGACGCGCGTCGTCGAGCCCGAGGTCGAGGCCGAGGAGGGCGCGGAGGGCGCCGAGGGCGAGGCGCCCGCGGCAGAGGGCGGACCG
>Ga0335079_10010341_pt1 | contig 10624 bp, 6 predicted proteins | sample Lox_Sample_33_FD_206719 | JGI IMG/M metagenome (GOLD analysis project Ga0335079, IMG submission 206719) | Soil microbial communities from Loxahatchee National Wildlife Refuge, Florida, United States - Lox_Sample_3.3 | ecosystem: Environmental > Terrestrial > Soil > Wetlands | place: USA: Florida... | reverse complement strand
ATAGAGACCCGCGGACGTGATGGTGCCGCCAGTAGCCGTCCAGGTGACTGCGGTATTGGAAGAGCCCGTAATGGTGGCCGTAAACTGCTGGTTTGCGCCGGGCTGCAGAGTCAGGTTTGACGGAGATACCGTAACTTGCACGGCCGGCGTCGGTATAGTGATCTGCGCCAATCCCGATTTGGTGGAATCGGCGACCGAAGTTGCCGTGACGGTGAACGTGCCAGGGACGTTGCCGGCTGTGTACACTCCGCCGTTCGTGATTGTGCCTCCGGCGGCCGTCCAGGTGACTGCGGTATTCGAAGTGCCAGTGACCGTGGCTGTGAATGGCTGGGTTGCACCGGGTTGGAGTGTGACACTCGATGGAGACACGGAAACCTGCACAGCGGACGCCGGTTGGACGGTGATCTGCGCCGAGGCCGATTTCGTGGAATCGGCAGCGGACGTTGCCGTGGCAGTGAAGTTGCCGGCAGTGTTGCCCGCCGTGTAAACGCCGGCGGTGGTAATCGTGCCGCCGGTGGCAGTCCAGGAGACTGCCGTATTCGCACTACCGGTCACGGTGGCGGTGAATGGCTGTATAGCACCGGCTTGCAGGGTAGCGCTGGAGGGAGAGACGGTGATCTGCACGCCCGATCCGGCGGCGATGACGATCGTCAACTTGGGGCGCATGCTTTGCTTGCCGACGGTGCTGACGGGGTTGATGATTTCTCCGGGATTATTGTTGACCAGCATGATTCCCTGGTTCGCTGCCGGAGAGTCGATCCAGGATTGAACCTGCAGCGTGTCGAGCGGAATGTTTACAGTCTGCGCTCCGACCGGCCGCAGCGGCGGAACCCGGAAACTTCTTCCGGCGACGGTGTCGACTCCCGCGGCGGAGGCGCCGGGCGCGGCCCAGTCAGTAGAGTCGTCGCGATGCAGCCAGCCAATTTTATTGGAAGCGGGGTTCCACGAGTTTTTCAAATAGAATCCCGTGATATTTCCACTACCCGAATTCCACGAATCGAGGGAAAGCGTGAGCGTGGCCGAAACCACGGTAGATCCCGCCGGCACGGATAGCCCGCCAAATTTCAAAAGGTACCGGACTGAATACGCACCGCTCCCGGTCGTCGTATAACAGCCCAACTCCGCATCACCGCGCCACAGCACTCCATTGCCGCCATTGTATTGCGAGTATTGCGTGTTGATCGAGACGTCGTGGGCGCCTGAGTATCCACCGACGCCATTCTGAAACGAGATTGTCGTGTCGGCATACACCGTGGACAGGGCCAGCAAAGCGAGCACAAAGCGCCGGCCGGGCGCTACCGTAACGCGTGATGTTTGGGTGTTCATGTCGTTGGGATTCTCCGTTTCAAATGTCTGGTTTCTTCCCACAATGGAAAGACGGTGGGGCACTCGAATTTTGAAGAAATCTGGCCGCCGAAAATGGATATCAATCAATCCGTCCACAAGTTAGAAGGTTGACCAATCGGAGCAGGAATCTCACCCACGACGGCTGGCCCGCGCTGGGAAATCCCCGATCGCCCGTGAGTGGCTCCCGAAACATCTGCAAATTCAGTCACTTCCGATGAATAAATACCGAGTCGATTTCGCAGGTTAGAAGAGGGGCTGTGGTGCATCGGATCCAGTGCGCGCATGAAGTGTGGGAGATCGCTGTGTCTCCCTCGATGCCGGTTCACGGGCCAGAGGCTCATCCTCGGGGAGGAAGTTCTGCCGCCAAACTCCGGCTCGATTCGGCTTCGGAAGGAAATCGAGCGATGGTTTCTCGAATTGCGTGACCCGGTATTTCGTTATCTCCTCACGTTGGGATGCCCGAGCCCGCTGGCCGAAGAAATCGCCCAGGAAGCCTTTCTTCGCCTGCACAGCAGGCTTCGGGAGAGAGTAAAGGTAAAAGATGTACGCGCCTGGGTGTTTCGCGTGGCGCGGAATCTGTGGATAGATCACGAGCGGGAACGCCAGCGCTACTGGAGCACGCGCCCGGGCGACGGCAGCGGGCCGGACGCGACGCAGAGCGATACACGACCGAATCCCGAGCAGCAGATACTGCAGCAGGAACGGATCCGCCTCATCGAGCAGGAGGTCCAGCGTCTTCCGAGACTGCAACGCGAATGCATGCAGTTGAAGGCACGAGGGCTCCGGTATCACGAAATCGCAGTGGCCCTCGACATCTCGATGACGGCTGCTGTCGATTGCGTTCGCCAGGCTGTGAAGAGGATCCGACGACGCTTTAGTGATTGAATCAGGGTTCGCGCGCACGGCCCCTCGATCATGTCCAGGAATGCATACGTGTGAGCTTGGATTCGGCGTGCCCGGATACACGGTGTTCGCCCACCTTTTTCGCCAGCCGTGCCCTCAACCGCAGCATCGGCGCCTCCACCAGATAGAAGGACGCCGCCCCGCACAAAATGGCCAGGATCAGGTTGAGTGGAAACGTCTGCAGCAGCGATGATGCGAATCGGTCCAAAAAAGGCTGCTGCCAGAGATAGACGGAATAACTCATCGTGCCGGCCAAAGACAGAGGGCGGGTATTTAGAAACCGCGAACTAAACGAATGCGGAATGCATATGACGCGGTGAATGATCAGGCAGATCGCCAGATTCAGGATAGTTTCGATCATGGCCACTTGAAGCCGGCCACCCGCTTTCATGTTCATTGCGAGAGCGGCGACAGGGATCAGGGAAAACCATCGCGAGCCGAGCAAGCCAGTATATCGGCAGCTCCGTTCCAGCCGCGGTTTCCACAGTGCGAGGAGACAGCCCGCGGCAATGCTATCGGCGATTGTTGGGAACCACGAGCCGATACCCCATCGAGTTTCCGGCAGGCCGACCAGCATCACGGTACGGCAAAGCGGCGCGATGAGTATCGTAATGATCGCGATACGCTTCGCCAACGGTACTCCGCCGAATGCAAATACGAAAGGCCAGAGCAGATAAAACTGCTCTTCCACCGAGAGCGACCACAAGTGCCCCGTCAACCACGATTGATGCTCGTGATAATTCGAGGTATACGTGACGGCGTGCGGCAGGTCGCCAGGCAAGAGTCGCACCCAGCCCAAGGCACCCGCTGCCGCCATCGTGGCGATATACGCGTAAAAAGCGGGAAAGATGCGCATGGTGCGACGGAGGTAAAAGCGCCTAAGCGAAATGCCGCCGCTTTGATCGAATTCATCGATGAGTAATGTCGTGATCAGAAATCCGGAAATGACGAAGAAGACGCGGACGCCCAGGTTGCCGAGATCCCCAACGACCGATCCGGCGGACCTAGGCAGAAAACCCGACGTGCCGCACAAGTGTCCGAACAGGACCAGACATAGCGATACCGCGCGCAGGCCGTCCAGCGACGGAATTCGAGAGGATTTCTCTAAACGCATGAAACCGGCCGAGACCAAGGACTCACTTCTTCGTGATGCAGATTACTACCAGACCGGCATAGTGAGTCAATAGCGGCAATGCCGACAATATCGCGTGATCGAGGATTCGGACTGGCTTCGAACCAAACACGGGCGCGAGCCGGCGCAGACGGTAGAGTAGAGAGTAACAATAGAGCTCCGCTTGTCCATAACGCGCAACGGTGGATTGACATTCCTTCCAAGTCAGCGGCCTTTCATAGTCGGTATATCCGGCGGTCATCACGTCGCGCTGTGTCTCAGCCTGCGCGACCGTGTTGGCCGCATCGATCCCCAGCAGGCCGTTCGAAACTGTTTCGCAGCGGCCGAACTGGGAACGGAACCAGTCCACTATTCCGCTGTTCGACATGTGTTCGAGAAACGCAGCGCGGCCGCCCGGCTTGAGCAAGCGGTGAACTTCCCTCAAACCCTGGTCGAGGCCCACGTGATGCAGAATTCCGATGCCATGGATCAGGTCGAAATACTCATCTCGATAGCCGGGGCTGAGGACATCGCCGACGCGAGCGGTGACTTTCAGAGCGTTGTATTCGGCCCTCCGTCGCGTTACGTCGACACCCTTCGTCGAGATGTCCATCGCGTACACTTCGGCCCCCATCCGCGCAAAATACATCGCCTCCTCGCCCATGCCGCAGCCGAAATCGAAGAGGCGCTTGCCCTTGACCGGCCCGAGGTGCCGCGCAATCCGCTCCCTTGGATTCCACATTTTCCTAGGTTTCTTATATTGCGTCAGCAAGCGCGGCTGAATCTCAAGATCGTGTTCGTAAGAGGAGTACGAGATGTCGGCAAAACGCGCTTCTTGAGCCAACTGTTCCGTGCGCTTCATCTATCGGCTCCCTTCTCCCATCAGGACGATTCTGGCAGTGCGCAGAATGATTGCGCAGTCGAAGAAGATCGAGAGATTCTTGAGATAGAAGAGGTCGTATTCGAGCTTGCGAAGAGCGTCCTCGACGCTCGCGCCGTACGGATATGAGACTTGCGCCCAGCCGGTGATTCCGGGGCGGGCGGAATGGCGCTCGTCGTAGTACGATATCTCTTGCCGCAAGGAGTCTACGAACTCCGGCCGCTCCGGCCGCGGGCCGACGAAGCTCATATCGCCGCGGAGAACGTTGACTATCTGCGGCAGCTCATCGATCCGATACCGGCGGAGGAAGCGCCCTAATCGCGTGACGCGCGGATCATCCACTGATGCCCATTGCGGGCCGTGCCTGGATTCGGCGTCGACTCCCATCGAGCGAAACTTCAGAACCTCGAACACGGTTCCGCGCAGGCCCACGCGTTTTTGACGATAGATCGCGGGCCCGGGGGATTCCAGCCGGATGGCGACACCAACAACTACCAGCAACGGGGCGGCCACGATCAGAAAAGCGCCGGAAATTAGAATATCGAGAACACGCTTGATCCAGAGGGTGAACCGGGAACGGCAGAACCCCTCGGAAAAGACAAACCAACTCGGCCGTAGAGTTTCCAACCAGACCCGACCCGTGAGCGCCGCCATGGTGCAGTGCATGTCCTCCACCCGGACGCCCGCCACGCGGAGCTTCACCAGGTCCCGGATCGGCAAGTTACCTCGCCGGTCTTCCATTGCGACAATGATTCGCGAGACCTGATGATCCCGGACAACCTGCTCGACCGCGGCGATGTCGCCGAGCACTGGCATTTCTGGTATCTGCGACGCCTGGGGCGACCGATCTCCGCTGATGAACCCCACTACTTTGACGTTCAGATCTTCGCGGCGGCGGAGTTCGTTCGAAACAACCACGCCAAGCTCCTGAGCACCCAGGATGGCTACCCTTTGCGGCGGCCACGCAAACCGCCACGCCTTTTCCAGGATGAAGCGATTGGTCATCATGAGCCAGGGAATCAATCCGAGGCTGATCGCGAACACACCACGCCCGATGAGCAGCGACGGAAACAGCAGGTATAGCGCTCCCAAAATCAGCGCTGCAGTCCCTACCGATTGACACAACCGCAGGGTGTCCTCGATACGGGACCGTATGCCGCTCAAGTTGTACAACTCCGCATAGTGAAACGTGACTTGAAAAACTCCGATCACTGGGATCAACAGGAGCGCGAAGTTCGGAAGTTGGATGTACGCCTCAAATTCCGAGGGATCGTTCCAGAATCGCAATTTCGCGCCGCACACGACGGCCATTGCGACGATCAGGGTTTCAAGCACCGCAAGCAGCAGCGTTTTGACGCCGAAATACTGATTGAAGATCTGAATCATTTCCAGGCCATGCTCGAAGCAGGGATGACGCTTTGGTTCCGATGCGCAATCCAGCGGTCATACCAAAGGTTCAAGGTCATCGCCGTCCACAAACGATTGGCATAGTCGCCTTCCCCCTTCCGATGCCGCTTGAGGATGTCGGCCAGATGTTTCTGTTTGAGCACGCCCGCACGCGTCAGGCCGCTTTCCAGGAGGATTGGCTCGGCCCAATCACCCAAGGCCCCTTGGAACAGTTCGACCACCGGCGTTCGGAAGCCCTGCTTTGGCCGATAGATGATCTCCATGGGGAGAATGCCTTCAATCGCCTTCTTGAAGAAGTATTTGACGAGGCCGTCTTTGGTTTTGAAGCGTGCGGGAATGTTGTAGACGAAGTGAGCATAACCCGGCTCGGTGTAGGGACAGCGCGCCTCCAACCCCAGCGACGAAGCCAGGGAATCGAGCTTCCCGAGCATCAAATTGCCGAAATAGAAATCCTGCATCATCGAATAGATGACATAGAAGAGGTAGTCGCGGTTGCCGTGCCCGCTGGCATCGAAACGCTGCTTGCATGCGGTCACGATCTCGGCTGCCTGGCCGGCGCGCGCGGCTACCGACGACTTGAGAATTTCCTCCTTGTTGGTGTCCATCCAGGCCATCTCGTAACTCCAGAAGTATTCGTCGCCGGCGGCCGCGCGGGCTAAAACATCCCGCCGCTTTGGTGAAACCACGGGCGCCAGGTTAGCCATGAACTTGCGCGCGATGGCGGGCCGTTTCATGTACGGCAACCAGCGGCTGTAGTATCCGTCGCGGATTTGGATCATCCCTCCGTGACCGCAGCACAACTCATCGTTGGCTTCGCCCGTGATGACGACGCTTAGCCCTTGGTCCTTGACCATCCGAAGCGCGTGATAAAGAAAGACGCTCGACGGTTCAGAAACCAGGTCTTCCATGGCGTCAATGGTGATGGGAATGGTCGCGAGGAATTCCTCGGTCGAAAGCAGGCGCTCGTGATGATCGGAGTGGATGACATCCGCCACTTTCCGCGCATACTCGAGATCGTTGTATTTATCCTGTCCTTCGAGGCCCGCGAGCCCCACGGTGAACGTGTGAAGGGGATTGCTTCCGTGCCGGGCGAGCAAGGACGCGTTGACGCTCGAATCGTTGCCGCCGCTGAGTAAGGATGCGATCGGGCCTTCGACTCCGCGGCGCCGCAGGGCTTGAGCGTGCAACTCACGCACGCGATCGATGTAAAACCTTTCGTCATTCGATTCCGGCACCGGATCGGCCAACAGGTCCCAATAGCGTTCGATGTGGACGGATCCATCGGCCGAAAAAACAGCGGCCGAGCCCGGAGGAACTTTTCGGATATCGCGGAAGAGCGTGCGGGGGCCGGGAACGCTAGTGAACGTGAGGAACTGAGAGACCGCGGTCTCGTCCACGGCGCACGGAACCTGGGAGTGGCGCAGAAGCGACTTGATTTCCGATGAGAAGGCTACGCCGTCAGGACCACTCCAATAGTGGAGCGGGCGAACTCCGAGGAAATCGCGCAGGAGAACGAGTTGGTCGCGGCGGCCGTCCCAGAGCGCGGCGGCGAATTGGCCGTCGACATGGCGAAACCCGCCGATTCCCTCCTCCTCATAAATGTGAAGCAGCGTCTCCGCGGAGTGTGGCTGCGAATAAGCGTGGCCCTTGGCGCGGAGCCGGAGGCGCACGTCAGGGTCATTGAAAACGTGACCGTCACATACCAGGAAGATGGTTTGGTCTTCGTTAGCGAGAACCGCGGGGCTGCTCTCGCCAGGGGACGTCCGCAAGAATCGAAACCCGAGCATGACCTGGCGCGCGCGATTGATGTGGTGAGAGGCGCCGTCTGGCCCCCGCGACTGAAGAAACGCGAGCATGGAGGTTAAGTCCTGGCCGGCGTCACGCGACGTGGCCAGTCGCCCGAAAGCACCACAGATAGCTGACATAGATCTCTCTCCTAGTTATTGAGGGAAGCGTGATAGAGTTCCTCGTATTCGCACAGGACCGATTCGAGACTATTTCGCGCGCGTGCTTCCGCACGGGCGCGGATTCCGAGCCGTTCCCGCAGATCATTGTTTCGTGCGAGGAGGACGAAGAGCCGGGACATCGCTCCCGGATTTTCGGGCGGCGACAGCAATCCACTTCTTCTGTCCGAAAGAATGTCCGGGATCTCGTTGACGCGCGTTGCAACGATGGCAACGCCTGCAGCTTTGGCTTCCAACACGGCGACACCGAAAGGCTCGAACTTTGAAGCCAGCACGAAAATATCCAGGCAGCGCAGGAGAGCCGGCACGCGCTCACAGTGACCGATAAACGATACGCGGTCAGAGATCTTCAAATCGTGCGCCATCCGTTGAAGGCTGCCTTTGAGCGGGCCATCACCGGCCAGGACCATTCGCAGCTTTGGGAACTTGTCGGCCGCCATGGCGAAAGCGCGGAGCTGCGTCGGATAATCCTTTTGTTCCACGAGCCGGCCGACGCTTCCGATCAGGATGTCGCCGGGATGGCAGCCGAGCGCCCGGCGGAAATCGTTCTCCTCCTGAACGGATACCTTCCCGACGGCACTAAAGTCGGCGCCATAGGGAATCACGCGCAGTTTGTCGGCTGAGAGACCGTTGTATTCGCAGAAGCGTTTGCCCAGCGGCGCGGAGACCGTAACGATATAGCGCATGAGCCGCGCGGCGATCCGATTACGGAAAATGTTGCGGTGAGAGCGGGTCGCCAGCGGCTGCGGCAGGAAGCGGTAAGTTCGGTCCGGCACCTGGCACGCGAACGCACTCAAAAACCCTACGGTCCCGCGTACGCCGGCAAGCTTCGCCGCCAACCCGCCATATAGGATCGGCCGGGGATTGTAGCACTGCACCACGTCGCAGTTAAAGGAACGCAGCAGACTGGCGAGACGAAGCGGCGCGCGCCAGGTGATGCCATCGCGGCAGGGGATGTGGTGGATTGGGACGCCTGCGGCCTGGAGTTGATCCGACAAGACGCTTTTTTCACTCGTGAATGTGCACACGATACTTCGAAAGCGGCGAGGGTCCAGATGCGTTGCCACAAACGCCATCGTCCTGGTCTTTCCACTCAGACCAAGGCTGTCCACCACAAATGCAACGTTTCTAGTTGAACCAGCACTCATACCAGGAAAAAAGGTTGATCAGGCACCAGAGATCAAAACTGTTGTCGTGTAATCCGCTTATGTGGGCTTTCCACAAGTGACGAATGTGATCGAAATCGAAGAAGTCGAGCCGGCGCGCGGCGGACGAGAACAGCCGCTCTTCGGCCCAGCCGGACAACGGTCCGCGGAGCCATTCCGGGAGCGGGACGCGGAATCCCTGCTTGGGACGGTTTATGATCTCATCGGGGATAATTCCGGCAACGGCCCGTTTCAGGACATGCTTGGTAGTCTTCCCCTGAATCTTCGAGCTCTTCGGCAGGCTGAGCGCGTACGAGACCAACTGGTGATCGAGGAACGGAGCGCGCGCTTCGATCGAATGAGCCATACAGAACTTGTCAACTCTCATCAGCAGGAGTTCGGGCAGCCGATTACACAGCTCGATATAGGACATCTGCTGCAGGAAGTCCGCCGCGGGCTGCCGCTCGCGAATTTGTTGGTAGTAGCCGCGGACCAGCGGAGCGCTGCCGGCCCCGAAAATCGATCGCGCCTTGGGCCGGAGCAAAAGTTCTTTTTCTGTATCCCAGAAAACGACGTCGAGCCCCCAATAGAATGGCTCGTTATTGGCTGCGCGGCGAAAGATGTCGAGGCGGCCGTTTGAAGCCCCGGTCGTCCGCGCCGCGGAGTATAAGGCTTGCCGGAGCAACTGAGGCAACCGCAACAACGGCTGCCAACGGCCGGCATGTTTCGCGAGCGCGTCCACAAAATCCCCGTAACCGCCGAATACTTCGTCGCTGCCTTCGCCGACTAGAACGACGGTGATGCCGTGCTGCCTGGCCGCCTCAGAAACAAAATGCATAGGCAGGCAAGCGGGGTCTCCGATCGGTTCGTCCTGGTGGTAGGTCAACTCCGGGAGGCTCTTCCGGCAGTGATCGGCGGTGATGGTGACATCCTGGTGACTGCAGCCAAACCGGCGAGCGACCCGGCGCGCGTAGGGCAGGTCGTGAAAGTTCTCAGCCTCGCCGAAACCTTCAAATCCAATTGAGAATGTGCGAAGGGGTTCGGAAACCAATCGGCTCATCAGCGCAACGTTGGTGCTGGAATCGATTCCGCCGCTCAAAAAGGCTCCTACGGGAACATCGCTCATGAGCCGCTTTTGAACTGCCTGCTTGAGCAAGTCGCGTACCCGCTCGACGGATTCCTCTTCGCGAACCTCTTTTCCCCAATCTGGTCCATTCAGGGGCGACCAGTAACGCTCGGTCTTAATATTGCCGGCTGAATCGCAGGTCAGCACATGGGCGGCGGGCAGTTTCGAAATGTTACGGAAGAGCGTGAACGGCGCGGGCGTATTCGAGAAAGTGAGAAAGTGACCTAAGGCTTCCAAATCCAGATCGCGTGCGATACCGGGATACTGCAGGAGGCCCTTGATTTCAGAAGCGAAGAGAAGCTTGCCCCCGGAAAACGTATAGTAAACCGGTTTTTTGCCGAGCCGGTCTCTCGCCAGAAGCATCCGGCGGCGATTCTGGTCCCATAGCGCAAACGCGAACATTCCATCCAGACGCGAGATGCAATCGACGCCGTACTCTTCATAAAGATGAAGGATGCACTCGGTGTCGGTGTGCGAGAGGAAGCGATGCCCCTTGGCGAGAAGCGGCGCACGGTGTTGCTTGTGGTTGTAAATTTCGCCGTTGAATGTGATCCAAATGGATCCGTCCTCATTGGACATGGGTTGGCGGCCCGCGTCACTCAGGTCGACAATGCTGAGCCTGCGGTGTCCGAGGACGATGCGGCGGTCGGGGCTCTCGTATAGTCCAAAGGCGTCCGGCCCGCGATGCGCCATCACGTCGCGCATGCGACAAACATCCGGCTGCTCATCGCGCTCGGATGC
>Ga0335079_10010340_pt1 | contig 10624 bp, 6 predicted proteins | sample Lox_Sample_33_FD_206719 | JGI IMG/M metagenome (GOLD analysis project Ga0335079, IMG submission 206719) | Soil microbial communities from Loxahatchee National Wildlife Refuge, Florida, United States - Lox_Sample_3.3 | ecosystem: Environmental > Terrestrial > Soil > Wetlands | place: USA: Florida... | reverse complement strand
GGGCGATTGCCTTTGCGTTATTCGGGCTGCTTGCGTGGAGCGGAACGGTCATCGCTCAAGGACGAGTGGCGCCCCCGCCACCGCGCGCCGTTCCGGCGCCTCCACGACCGCCGCTCGCGGTACGGCCGCTGTTTCCATTCGGGGTGCCCAGGGTGGGGGTGCCCTGGTTCGGAGGGCCGACCGCGACGCTCTGGGACTTCACTCCCCGGCCGTATCCCCTCTGGAATCTCGCTCCCTGGCCCTATCCGGCCTATCCCACGTGGACTTTCACCGCCTGGCCGACGTTCGTCTACGGTGCCGACGCCATCAGCAATCGCCCAGAGTTAGTCTTCAACGACGGCACGACGTACATCGTCCGAGACTACTGGCGCGTCGACGATCAGTTGCATTTCGTTACGATCGAAGAGGGCGGGACGAAATCCGTCGAACATACCGTGCCGTTGGCCGACCTTGATGTGCAGCGGACATCTGACGCGGATACCGCGCGGGGATTCCTGTTCGTGCTCAGAGATGAACCGATCGAGCAATGGCTTCGCGATCACTGATCCAACGCAAAGGTTGTTCTTACTGAAATCCGCACTGGCACCGGCGTGCCGGCCTTCGTGCCTGGCTTGAATTGCCACTGCTTGAGGGCGGCGACGGCCTTTCTGTCTAGGCCATGCGTCGGATCGATCGACGTCCGGACGACGACGTCGCCCACCGTGCCGTCTGGTCGAACGACGGCCCACATGAGCACGTCGCCTTCGATGCGCGCCGCCTTCGCCGAGTCGGTGTACTCGGCTTTCACCTGCCGGATCGCGACGGGCGCCGACACATCTCTTCCCGGCTCGTAAGCGTCCTGCACGAGAAACAGGACCGGAGCTGCCGCGACGAACGCCGAGGCAATCTGCAGCGCGAGAATTCCCGCCGCCTGTTTCGGCGCGCGCGGCAGCCCCTTGACGGCGAAGAACGCCACGAGCGGAACCTGTCCCGCCATCAGCAACTGGAACAGATGGGCGAGTGGGCCCTCGTCGGCGGCCGGCTCGTGGGAGATGCCCGCGAGCGCCGCGTAGCCGAGGTATCCCCACACCATGAGGATCGTGGTGAGCGACATCAGCAGCGGCAGGAAGGCACTTGGTGCTTTCAGGAGCGAGCGGTTCATCGGCGGCTCCAGTCATCCAGCATCAGGACTACTTTACATTACAGAGTAAAGAGCCTCTGGATGACTGCGTGCGCGGGTTCGGCCTCGTGTCGGACGTAGGACTCAGTTCTTAGCGCGGTTCTTGCCCCCCGCCGTTCATTGAATCGTATCGACCATTGAGCTCTGCACCGCGACCATTGCTGGAGTTTCGATGTCCTCGATGCGGCGATCTGCGTACGGTCAGCAGGTGCCCTCGATTAGCCTCGACGGTCCGCACACGACGAAGCCGGGAACCGCTCGTGTTTTCCGCGGCTCGAAGAAACGTGTCCGGCGCATACGCATGCGCGACTACATGTCGCTCGCGATGTGGTGTTACATCGTCCTGATGGCTGCGTTGCTGTTCATTGGTCTGCCATGGATGGCCAAACATCCTGTCGAGTTCCATCGCCCTTCGCCAACCGCGACACGCAGCGGTGAGGCCGCGAGAGACTCAACGCACGCACCGTAGCGGCGAAGCCGCCGGAGGCGGTCTTCGCTCGCTGCTCATTGGCTCAAACCGACGGTCGGCCGGGGCAATCACGCCATTCGTTCCGTTTCCGTGGTGGTCTTGCGTCGATGTTGGTACGGTCGGTCGACACATTCGGGAAAAGAGGTGGTATGAAGGTTCGGCTGGTTGGGTTTCTCGTTGTTGCCATTGCAGTGTTCAGCCCCTCCGTCGGTCGCGCGCAGGAGCTCGGCGGCGCCGGCACCATTCAGGGCACCGTGAAGGATCAGACGGGCGGTGCGATGCAGGCGGTGACCGTCACGCTCAGCCAGGCCGTCAGTGGCCTGATGCGCACGACGACGACGGACGCCGAGGGGAAATTCGTGTTCCGCAACGTGCCGCCGAATCCGTACCACCTTACGGTGCAAGCGCAGGGATTCAAGAATGCCGAACGCGACGTGGACGTGCGGACCGCGGTGCCGATTAGCCTGGACCTCATGCTCGAGGTCGGTGTGACCGAAGCGATCTCGGTGGTCGGCCACACGGAAGAACTCGTGGAACGCGACCCGACGGCGCACACCGATGTCGATACCACCACGATCCAGAAGCTCCCGATCGAGGCCTCGAGCGGACTGAACATGGTCATCATGAAGGCGTCGCCCGGCGTCGCCGCTGACGCGAACGGCTTTTTTCATCCACTCGGCGACCACGCGCAGACGCAGTTCTCGATTGACAATCAGCCGATTCCCGATCAGCAAAGCCGCATCTATTCAAACCAGATCTCGCCGAACGCCGTCCAGTCGATGGAGCTGATGACCGGCGTGGCGCCGGCCGAGTTCGGCGACAAGACGAGCCTGATCGCCCGAATCGTGACGAAATCAGGGCTCGATCAGAAGCCCACCGGTTCGGCCGACTTCGGGTTTGGCTGGATGGCGAACGGCTCGTGTGCCAACGCCGGACAGACGACGACCAACGGATGTCCGAGTCCGAACGGCGACATCAGCTTTGGCGTCGGATCCCACTCGGTCGGCAACTTTCTCAGCCTGACCGGTCTCGATACCGACCGCTTGCTCGATCCGCCCGAGCTCGTCTCAATCCACGGACACGGAGTGAGCGGGTCGTTGTTCGACCGTCTCGACGCCCACGTCAACGACGCCGACACGTTCCACTTGAACGTCAGCGTCAGTGGATCGTCCTTCGACGTGCCGAACACCTACGATCAGGACGCTGCCGGCCAGGCGCAGCATCAGGACATTCACTCGTTCAACATCGCCCCGGGCTATACGCATGTCTTCAGCTCGAACACGCTGTTTGCCGCCAATACCTACGTGCGCCGCGATCACGTGATCTACTCCCCGAGCGCGGACGTCTTCGCGGACACGCCCGCGACGGTCTCACAGGATCGCTCGCTGACCAATTACGGCGGCAAAGTAGACATCTCCCACGTGAAGGGCGTCCACAACCTGAAATTCGGCGGCGTCGTCAGCGGCACGGCGCTCAACGAGAACACGTCGTTTGGCCTCACCGATCCCACGCTCAATTCGCCGTGCACCGACGCCGACGGCAATCCGTCGAGCAACACGGGGCTGACCACTACGAGTCAATGCGCGAACGCCAGCCTGATCCCGAACGACGCATTCGTCCCCGGCCTGCTGCCGTACGATTTGTCACGCGGGGGCGGCTTGTTCCACTTCGTCGGCAGCGACACGATCAAGCAGCAGGCGGCGTACATCCAGGACGAGATCACGGCCGGTCCCGCGACTTTCAAGCTCGGGGTCCGGTTGGAACACTACGATGGCCTGAGTACAGCGACCATGGGTGAGCCCCGCCTGGGCGCGGCGTTCGCCGTACCCGGCACCGGCACCGTGCTGCGCGCGTCGTACGGTCGGACGATGGAAACGCCGTACAACGAGAACCTGTTGCTCTCGAGCAGCACCGGCACCAACGGCTTCGCGAATCCGGCCTACGGGGCGCAGGCAGTGCTGCCGCTGCAACCCGGCAAGCGCGACGAAGTCGAGATTGGGGCCCAGCAGGCATTGGGTCGGTGGATCGTCGCCGACATCGGGTACTTCAACAAGCACACGCAGAACGGCTACGACTTCGACGTCTTGTTCAACACGCCCGTGGTGTTCCCCATTTCGTGGGACCACTCGCGGCTCAACGGCATCACCGCTCGCGTCAATCTCCTTGAGCACGGCGGGTTGAGCGCGTACACCGTGATGGGACACGCCAACGCGATCTACTCGAACCCGGAAAACGGCGGCATCCTCTTCAACTCGCCGATACCGTCAGGCGATTTCCGCATCGATCACGATCAGAAGTTTCAGCAGACCACGAACGTGCAGTACGTCTTCGTCAGGTCGATCGGCGCCTGGGCCGCGCTCAACTGGCAGTACGAGTCAGGCCTCGTCGCTGGCGCGGTGCCCGATTTCGCGACCGCGATGAGCCTCACGCCCGATCAGCAGGCCGCCATCGGACTGTTCTGCGGCAACGTCGTCGCGACGCTTGCGTCGCCCATCACGAGCTGTTCGGCGTCCAATTACGGCGCGACACGGCTGGTGATCCCCGGCACGCCGGCGAATCCGGCGCCCGAAGACGACTTGACGAATCCGCCGCGCGTCGCTTCGAGGAACCTGTTCGATCTCGGCTTCGGGGTGGACAACTTGTTTCATGTCGAGAAGACAAAGGTCCGGTTACGTTTCACGATCATCAACGTGACGAACAACGAGGCGCTGTACAACTTCCTGTCGACGTTCAGCGGAACGCACTTCGTCACCCCGCGAGCATATTCGGTCCAGATCGGCGTCGCATTTTAGAGGGGAATCTGTCCCCGGGCGACGCCGGCGCGTCGCCCGGGCCCCTCGCACACCGACATGCGCCAGCGGGAGACTGTCGACGAAACGGACCGCGACGGCTCCTCCGCGCGCTGCTGATCGTCTCAAATGAATCGAACTCTGGATCGTCGGTGTCGAGTAGGACGATTTCGTCCTCTTTCCATATACGACCGCCATCACGCCCTTCAGGCGCGTCGATCGAATGGTACTGACGTCGAGTCTGGGATGGCCGGTGATGGTGTCTGAACGTGCGATCGTCGTCGCGTGCCGCTTCGCGGTCGGCGTCGGTCTTGTATTCTTGTTCTACACGGCGCATTGCGTCAGGCTCGATCCGATCGATGCGTTGCGCTCGCGCTCAGAGGTGTGAATGACTCGTCCATTTCTCACCGTCGCCGCCGTCCTGTGTGCGACGGTTGCCGTATCGCCGCAGCAGGCCCGTGACGGCGCCGATGTGCTTCGCGCGACGCTCGACAACGGCCTTCGCGTGGTCATTATCCGTGACACGCTGGCGCCCGTCGTGACGATCGAAGACAACTACGTCGTCGGAGCGGATGAGACGCCTGGTGGGTTCCCTGGCATGGCGCACGCGCAGGAGCATATGGCGTTTCGGGGTTGCGCAGGCATAAGCGCCGACGAGACCGCCGCGATCTTCGCGCAGCTCGGCGGCTACGGCAACGCCGACACGCAGCAGAACATCACGCAGTATTTTACGACTGTCGCCGCATCGGACATGGACGTCGCGCTGCGGCTCGACGCCGCCTGCATGCGCGATGTCGACGATGCGCAGACCGAATGGGATCATGAAAAGGGGGCGATCGAGCAGGAAGTGGCGCGCGACCTGTCCGAGCCCGTCTATAAGTTTCTCACGCGGCTGAACGGCGACCTGTTCGCGGGCACGCCGTATGCGCACGATGCGCTGGGCACGCGCGAGTCGTTCGAGATGACGACGGGCAATCAGCTGAAGGCGTTTTACCGCGAGTGGTATGGGCCGAACAACGCGATCCTTGTCGTGGCCGGCGACGTTCAGCCCGCGCAAACACTGGCGCGCATCAGGGAGCTTTACGGCGACATTCCACGTCGGCCGATCGGGACGCATCCTACGGTGACGCTGGGGCCGGTCAAGCACGAGAGCTTCACGCTCGACAGCAATCTGCCATACACGCTCGCGATCGTGTCGTACCGCTTGCCCGGGACCGACAGCCCCGATTACGCGGCGACGCGGGTGATGGCCGACGTGCTCGCGAGCCAACGAGGGAACATCTACGCGCTGGTGCCGGCGGGCAAAGCGCTCGAAGCGCAGTTCGAGCTGGCCGAAACCTACCCGAAAGCCACGGTCGGTTTCGCGTATGCGGTGCTGCCAGCGGGCGCGGCCACCGGGCCGGTCACCGAGAGCCTGCAGACGATCGTCGCGGACTACGTGAAGCGCGGCTTGCCGCCGGAACTCGTCGATGCGGCCAAACGCACGGAAATTGCCTCCGCCGCGTTCCGCAAGAACTCGATTTCAGAGCTCGCCCAGGCGTGGTCGCAGGCGCTCGCGGCCGAAAGACGTCCGTCGCCTGACGAGGAAGTCGATCAGATTCGAAAGGTCTCGGTGGCGGACGTCACACGCGTGGCGCGACAGTATCTCGTCGAGAGCAATTCCATTATCGCGACGCTCGTGCCGAAGCCCTCCGGCGAGCCGGTGGCGTCGAAAGGGTTCGGCGGAGGCGAGCAGCTCACGTCAGCACCCACCAGGCCCGTGACGTTGCCGGGATGGGCCGAGTCCGCGCTGTCGGCCCTGCGCGTACCGCCGCAGCCGCTCAACTGGACCGACTCCAGGCTGCCGAACGGACTACGGCTGATCGTCAAGACCGATCGCACGAGCCCGACGGTCACGATCGTCGGCAACGTTCGCCACGAACCACGCCTCGAAGCGCCCCGCGGCAAAGACGGTGTCGAGAGGGTGCTCAACGAATTGTTTTCATACGGCACGACGACCAGGGGTCGGCTGGCGTTTCAGAAGGCGCTTGACGACATCGCCGCGACGGAGGCGGCCGGCTACGACTTCTCGATCAAGATCCTGAAGCGCGACTTCTCTCGAGGGGTCGAGTTGCTGGCCGACAACGTCCTGCATCCGGCGCTTCCCTCCGACGCCTTCGACATCGTCAAACAGCAGACGAGCGAGTTCCTGGCCGGACGCCAGAAGAGCCCCGTGTATCTGACCGACCGCGCGCTGCGCACGAGCCTGCTGCCCGCGAATGATCCGGGCCTCCGGGACGCGTCGCCGGAAACGGTGGCCAGCCTCACACTCGACGACGTGAAGCAGTACTATCGCGCGACGTTCCGTCCGGATCTCACGACCGTCGTCGTGATCGGCGACATCACGGCCGATGAAGCGCGTCCGGTGATCGCACGCTGGTTTGGCCCGTGGGCGGCCACGGGCGCAGCGCCCGACATCGACCTTCCGCGCGTGCCGGCGAACGCGGCGGCGACCGTCGCCGTTCCCGATCCGAGTGCCGTCCAGTCATCGGTCACGCTCGCGCAGGAAATCGAAATCACGCGTTTCGATCCCGATTATTACGCGCTGCAAGTCGGCAACCACGTGCTCGGCGGCGGATTTTACGCGACCCGCCTGTATCACGACCTGCGTCAGGAACACGGCTACGTGTATACCGTCGACGACACGCTCACGGCGGACCGCACGCGCAGCGTCTATGCCGTCACCTATGGATGCGATCCCGACAACGTCGCCAAGGCCGCAGGAACTGCAGCAGGCGAAGGCGCTGCTGTTGCGCCAGATGCCACTGCGCGAGTCGAGCGAGGAGGCTGTGGCGGACGGGCTGCTTGCACGCGCGCAGATCGGCCTGTCGCTCGACGAGAACGTGAAAGCCGGCCAGAGATACTTCGCGATGACGGCGGCCGATGTCCGCGCAGCGTTCGCCAAATGGATTCGGCCTGACGGCTTCGTTCAGGTTGTGCGGGGGCCGCAGTGATCAGCCGATTTGTTCTTCTGAAAGAGCAGCGCAATCAAGCCGCAATCCGGTCCTCGCCCGGCGATCAATATCGTACGAACCGCGATGTTCTTGTCTGACGATACTGCGGTCCCAACTAACGGTTGTCGGCTGCAGTCACCGAACGATCTTTAGAACGACACGGCGAGCTGAAGGCGTGCAGTCGCTTGCGATGGCGTGGGCGCCAAGCGTTGGCCAAGCCGCAGCGGTTTTATCGCGCTGAGGCGGGGATGTCAAAACGCCTGAGCCGTTCGTGGGCCACGACCGACCACTCGTCGGCGGAAACCGACCGATTTACGGGTTCTTGTTTCCTCCCGCCGTGGGTCGACGTAGGGTGACGACGTCGAGAGCTGTGGTCGGTCGTGCTGGACGCGATGCCGTCGAGTGCGTTCCAATTCCTGTGTGAAGGTGGCCGGTGGGTGAGTTGCTGAACGTCGTCGGCCTGGGGACGGGCGTCGCGCTGTACGCGATGTTGCTCGTCATGGTGGTTAGGGCGCCACATCACTCCGACGTCGCCTCCATGCGAGATTCGTTGCCGCTCGCGACCGCTGTCCTCGGTCTTGCGTGGAATGTCTGCGCGCTCCCGCTGTACACGCTGTCGGGCGCAAAGGCGTTCGGCCCGCTTCCGGACCTCGCGTTCGTCGGTTTCTCGGCGCTCGGATTTCTTCCTGCCGTCGTGGTGCACTCCGCACTTCGCTCTGGGCCGTCGAGCGCTCACGTCGGTGCGCGGCGCCTTCTGATTGCGCTGGCGTATGGCACCAGCGCGGCCGCGGTGGTGCTTCATGCCTCCGCGCTCGTCGCCAAGATGCCGGTGCCGGCTGTTCCGGCGATGCGATTGCTGACCTATACCTTCGTGGCGATGGTGGTCCCGGTCGCGATCGTCACGCGACATCAGCCAGGCGGGCGGCGCGCGCTCTCTGCGGCGGCGCTTGGCGCGTTCGCCGTGTCCGCCCTGCATCTCAGCCAGCTCCATACCGGCAACGATCCGTGGATGGTGGAGCTTGCCGGACACCACGCGTCGCTCCCGCTCGCCCTTGCCATCTTGTACCAGGAGTACCGGTTCGCCTTCGCCGATCTGTTTCTCAAGCGTGCGCTCGTGATCCTCGTCCTCGTCGCCGCAGCGTTTGGCGCGCTTGCCACGCTCGATCCGCTGTCCGCGACGGGGTCGACCGCCGTGTTCGTCGGTTCGCGCGATGTCGGCCTTCTAGTGACGCTCTGGGTCGCCACCGCGCTCGCGTATCCGTGGCTGAGCGGCAGCATCGGATGGTTTGTCGATCGCGTCGTTTTGCAGCGCCAGGACTACGGCGCCTTACGGCGGACGGTGGCCGCGCGGCTTCGGGAATTCGACGACGTCGAGCCGATGCTCGACGACATTTGTCGTTTGCTCGCAGGGATATTCGGAGGTGTTCCACCGACCTGGTGCGAGCTGGCGACCTCACCAGGGACAGACAGTGCTGCCGTGATCGGTCGGACGGACCGCGGCGTCTCGATTCTGATTCCGACCGCCGACGCTCCGCAGTACTCGGTCAGGAGTCCCATTCTGACCGATGGACGACGCCTGCTGTCAGATGACATCAGCACGCTCGAAATCATCGGCGTCGCGGTCGCGAGACGGATCGATGCCATTCGGCTTTCACGCGAACGATGGGATCGTGAGCTGCGCGAGCAGGAGATGTCGAAGCTGGCCACCGAGGCCGAGCTCCGCGCGCTGCGAGCGCAAATCAATCCCCACTTCTTGTTCAACGCGCTGACGACGATCGGGTATCTCATTCAGACGACGCCTCCGCGAGCGCTGGAGACGCTCATGCGGTTGACGGCGCTCCTTCGCGGCGTGTTGAAATCGGAGGGGGAACTGACCACGCTCGGGCACGAACTCGACTTGATTCAAGCCTATCTCGATGTGGAGAGCGCGCGCTTCGAAGATCGCCTCGACGTCCGCATCGTCGTGCCCCACGTTCTGCGTACCGTAAAACTCCCGCCGCTGTTGCTGCAGCCGATTGTGGAGAACGCGGTTAAGCATGGGGTCAGCCCGCAGCGCGACGGCGCGCGGATTGGGATCAGCGCTGAGGTCGAGCTCGGGAAGTGGCTGTGTGTGTCGGTCCGGGACACTGGGGCTGGCGCCACCGAACCCGTCTTGGCACGAGGACGCGAACGAGGAGTAGGTCTTCGCAATGTCGAACGTCGCCTGATCGCGCAGTACGGCAACGCCGCGTCGTTGACGGTGGAATCCTCACCGGGTCTCGGTACGCTCGTCGAAATCCGGCTGCCGGTCGACATCGCCCATGATTCCGAGGCGGTGGCCGGATGACCGAGAAACTTCGCGTCGTCGTCGTCGATGACGAACGGCCTGCTCGCTCGTTTCTCACGTCCATGCTCCGCGGGTTCGACGACGTCGCCCTCGTTGGCGAAGCGGCCTCGGGAAGTGAAGCAGTCGCGCTCATCGAGCGTGGAGAGCCAGATCTTGCGTTCCTGGATTTGCAGATGCCCGAGCTCGACGGGATGGGAGTGGTCCGCGCGCTCAGAGCGCGCCACCTGGCACCACTCGTCGCCTTTGTCACGGCATACGACGAATACGCCATCGCCGCGTTCGAAATCAACGCGCTCGACTATCTGCTGAAGCCGGTTGAGGGCGCCCGGCTGCGTGAGACGCTGGATCGTGCCAAAGAACGTCTCGAACACGGCGAATTGCCAGCCGAACAGTTGTCGCGAGCTGAAGCCGCTGAGGAGATGTACGCCACGAGCGTCCGCCAGCAGTACCTGGATCGGATCCCCGTGCGTCGACGCGACGAGGTCATCCTGCTGCCGATCGCGCAGGTTGCGTACGTGACGGCGGAACGCGAGCTGCTCCACGTGATCACCGCCAGAGGCGAACGCCACACAATCGCCTATCGGCTCAAGGATCTCGAGACGCGGCTGGATCCCAAACGGTTCATCCGCCTGGGACGCGGAACGCTGGCGAATCTCGACATGATCGCCAAGATCAACATGATGCCAGGCGGCACTTATGTCGCTGTCTTGAATACGGGCAAACAACTCCAAGTGAGCCGCCTGCAGTCGAGGATTCTTCGGGAGCGCCTGCTGAAATTGTGACATCAGAAGGTCACCCCCACTTGCACTTGATACGCACGCGGCGTCACAAAATGCGTGCCGGAGAACGTCGACAAGAAGTTGTACAGCGTTTCGACGTTGCCGACGT
>Ga0335079_10010338_pt1 | contig 10626 bp, 7 predicted proteins | sample Lox_Sample_33_FD_206719 | JGI IMG/M metagenome (GOLD analysis project Ga0335079, IMG submission 206719) | Soil microbial communities from Loxahatchee National Wildlife Refuge, Florida, United States - Lox_Sample_3.3 | ecosystem: Environmental > Terrestrial > Soil > Wetlands | place: USA: Florida... | reverse complement strand
CGGCTCGCCATTCAGCAGGATCTTCTGATTGAGTATTCCTGGATTGCCGGAGAAGCGCGTCCGCCAGAAGCCGTAGGTCAGTACGGCGACCGGATGACCGCCGGGAACGCGGTCGTCTTCGGGCGTGATACCGCGGCCGATGGCCGTGGCGAGCCCGAGCGTTTCGAACCAGGTGCCGGTCACCAGCTCTCCCTGGACGCGCTCGCTGCGGTTGTTGTACGTCAGGTTGAGCGCAGTTTCGAAGTGCGCGGCGACGGACCGAAGCTGGGAGTTGTGTTCGCGGAAATCGCGAAACATCGGGTAGGAGAAGCGGTCCGTGCCCAAGACCGTGCCGCTCTGCGGGCCAGTGGTGCTGATGTACACCAGGTCGCGCGCATGGCTGACCGGGATTTCGCGCAGGAGGACCTGGTCGGCGATGGTGAAGACGGCGGTATTGGCGCCGATGCCCAGCGCCAACGAGAAGATGGCTACGGTGGTGAACAGCGGATTCCGGCGCAGGTTCCGGAACGCGTAGCGGAGGTCGGACAGCATTTGGCTGGTTACATCGTACCGCGGCGGATGCGCTTACTCGTATCTCAGCGCAATCAGCGGATCGACCTTGGCCGCCCGGCGGGCCGGTACATAGCAGGCCAGCAGCGTCACCAGAATCAGCGTCGCGGCCATCGCAAGAAACGTCAGCGGATCCACCGAGCTCACGCCGAACAGCAGCGTGCTCAGGAAGCGCGTCAGACCGAAAGCGCCGGCCGCGCCGAGCACGGTGCCCGCGAGCGCCAGCCTGACCCCGGATGTCCCGATCAGGCGGAGCACGTCGCCGTGCTGCGCTCCCAGCGCCATGCGGATACCGATCTCGCTGGTGCGCTGCACCACGGCGTAAGAGATTACGCCGTAGATGCCCAGCGCTGCGAGAATCAGGCTGAGCGAGGAAAACATGGAGAGGAGCAGGGTCAGGAAACGCGGGCGGGAGCGTGCGGTGGACATCACGTCCTCCATGGTGCCGACATTCGACACCGGCAGCGCGCGGTCCAGGTTCCGGATTTCGTTGCGTACCGCGCCGGCCAGGGACATCGGGTCGCCCTGCGTGCGCACCACGATCCAGCTCAGGGCGCGCCCGCCGGGTCCCTGATCGAACGGGAAGAACAGCTCGGTTCCGGCCGGCCGGTCGAGCGCGGCGTTCTTGATATCCGCTACCACGCCCACCACGGTCCGCCACGGCGTGTTGTTCGACGTGCGCACGCGGTGCCCGAGCGCACTTTCGCGAGGCCAGTAGGTTCTGGCCAGCGTCTGGTTGACCACCACCACGTAGGGAGCATTGGCCCCGTCGTTCTCGTTGAGGAACCGGCCTTCGATCAACCGCGCGCCGACCGTCTTGAAATAGTTCGGACTCACCGAATTCCAGTAGTCGATGTTGTTGAGCGGCCCGCCGGGCACTGGCACCAGGCCCTCGATCATCGTGTCGTTGGCGTTGATCTGGCGCGAGGGGGGCAACCCGGTCGCGATGGAGGCGGAGACCACGCCGGGCAGGCCGTTGAGACGCGCGCTCAGCGCGCCGTAGAAGTTGGTAACAGCCGCCGCATCTTTGTAGGTCACGCCCGGCAGCGAGACCCGCATGGTCAGCAGATGGTTCGGGTTGACTCCGGCGTCGATGTCCTGCAGCTTCCAGAATGCCTTGATCATCAGGCCGGAACCGATCAACAGGACCAGTGCGAGTGCCAGTTCGCCGATGACGAGCACGGCGCGGAAGCGGCTGCCGGCCACGGCGCCCGTAGTGCGGCCGGCGGCCGATTTCAGCGTGTCGTGGAGCGCGGAGGCGCGCATGTGGACCAGGGGCGCGAGTCCGAAAGCCACTCCAGTGGCCACGCACACGACGAGAGTAAAAAGCAGCACCTGCGAGTTGATGGCGATCTCCCCGGCGCGCGGGATGCTGCCGGCGTTGGTGGCCACCAGGAGGCGCAAGCCGCCGAACGCCAGCAGCGTTCCGAACAGCGCGCCGGCCAGGGAGAGAAGAATTCCTTCGGTAACAAACTGCTGGAGCAGCTTGCCGGCACCGGCGCCGATGGCCGCGCGCACGGCAATTTCGCGCCGCCGCGATTCGGCGCGCGCCAGCAGCAGATTGGCGACATTGACGCAGGCGATGAGCAGGACGAACCCGACCGCGCCCAGCAGCACCAGCAGCGATTGCCGGATGCGGTGCACGATCTCCTCCTGGAAACCGGCAAGCACGAGGGTATGGAACTTGGGGTCGAACGCGTGGGCCGCGGCGCCCAGCTTATCGCGCGAGTGCTGCACGTACTGGCTGAGCTCCACATTGGCCTGCGCCGCGCTGGAGCCGCCCCGCAGCAATGCGAGCACGTTCATGAAGTGGCTGCCGCGGCCGCCCGGCTTGGCCGGATCGATCTGCAGCGGGACCCAGAGCTCCGGCGGGTCGATCTCACCCGGCGGGAAGGCGAACGACCGCGGCATGACTCCGACCACTGTACACGGGTTGCCATTGAGCCGGATGTCGCGGCCGAGTATTCCGGGGTCGCCGCCGTAGGCGCGCTGCCACAGGCCGTAGGAGATCAGAGCGGTCAGGGGGGCATTCGGGGTATCGTCGTTGGGCGAAAGGTAGCGGCCGCGCTCGGGTGAGACTCCCAGAAGCGAAAACAATCCGCCGGTGACGAAGCTGGCCGTGGCGCGGACGGGCTGGTCGGCGCCCGCCAGGTTTACTCCATTAGGATTAGTCCACGCCTGGAGATCTTCGAAGGAGGTGGTGTCGCGCTTGAGCTCGAGGTACTCGGGAGGCGACATCCAGAAGTGGCGGAGGCCGCCATTGGGGAACGTGGGGAACTCGGTAAAGACGCGCTGGAGGCGCTCCGCGTTCTGATACGGGAGCTGGCGCAGCAGCACCGCGTTGACCACGCTGAAAATCGCGGTAGTGGCGCCGATTCCAAGCGCCAGGCAAAGCACCGCCGCGGCGGTGAAACCGGGATTCCTGGCGAGCTGGCGCAGCGAATAGCGAACGTTTTGAGCTAGCGCACCCATCCGACAGTTAGACGCAGGGGCGGGAGATCGGTTATCCCTCGACCTTGCCGACCAGGATGATGGCCAGTGTCACATCGCCGGCCTTGACGGTGAGCGTCCAATCGTTGTCGCCCTCTTTGGCTAGACTGCCCGGGGCGGCTCCCGCAGGCGGCGATTCCAGCGAGAACACTGCAGGATGGGCCGTACCCGAGGCTTTGGTGCTCATCTGCACCAGCGCGGCGAAATCGGGCTTTGCCGCGGCATCCGTGTCGCCAGCGGCCGGGCTCAACAGGGCGAAGTCACGCTGCGGCGCCACACCCTGATGCGCTCCGTCCACGGGAAACTGGCTGTAGCGCATGGTGTAGACGCCGGCGGGAATCACCTGACCCCGGCGGTCCGCACCTTTACCGGGGAAGCGAAGAACTCCCAATAACGTCCCCTGCGTAATTCCGAAGGTGATGGACGCATCAGAGGGTTTGGCGCCGGCGGGAAGTGTCTTGACAAACCAGACTTCGCACCATGGGCCTGACGGGCCGGAAATGCGATAGCCCTGAGCCTGCATGGCGGCGGCCATCGCAGGCGCGGGAGTGGAGATTGGTTCGACCTTATAATCCTGAGCGAACGCGGAGAAGACAGCGAGAGAGAGGGCCAGGAAGAGAGTTTTCATGGCAGGTTATTGGAGCGGGAGACGGGATTCGAACCCGCGACATCGACCTTGGCAAGGTCGCACTCTACCAGCTGAGTTACTCCCGCTCGACGGAAACTCTATTTTCTCCCGGAAACATTCCCGATGTCAAACGTTACGCTTAAGTTACGGAAAGTAAAGCCTTTATAATCTTGTGGACAAGGGGATTCGCTGTGCTATGCTACTGTTCGGTTCTGCGGAGGATCGCGTCCGGCAGGGTTGGCAGGACATCGTAACGGAGGTTGCCGGCCAACCCGTGATGAAGACCTTCCTTTAGTTCCCGTATCTTGTTTAGGGTCTGTGGAAATCTTGTGCGTTACGTGTGGAAAAAATGAATACCTGGGATCAGATACGCAATTATTTGCAGCATAGAGTTTCGGCTGAAGGATACGATAACTGGCTCAAAGGCACCGCCTTCCTCGGGCAGGATGGAGAGATACTGAGCGTCTCCGTACCCGATCACGATACGCGCTCCTGGTTAGAGAGCGAATATGCACAGCCGATTCGCGACGGCATTCGCGACCTTAAGCTGCCGGTTCGCCAGATTCTATACGAAACCGATCTACGACAACCCGTGCGGGCCACGTTGCCCATCCCCGAGAGCCCGGTCCCCGAACTGGAGATGACTGGTGCGACGCTAAACCCGAAGTTCACGTTCGAGACATTCGTGGTAGGTGCGTGCAATCAGTTCGCGCATGCGGCTGCAAAGAGCGTAGCCACCAACCCGTCGCACAGCTATAACCCGCTGTTCCTGTATGGCGGGGTCGGAATGGGCAAGACGCACCTGATGCATGCGATCGGCAGGGAGTTGATCAACCGCTTCGGGACCATGAAGATCATCTACACATCCAGCGAGCGGTTCATGAACGAGATGATCGCGTGCATCCGCATGGACCGCATGCGGCAGTTCCATCAGCGGTATCGCGAAGCCGATGTCCTGCTGGTCGACGACATCCAGATGATCGGCAATAAGGAACGCACGCAGGAGGAATTCTTTCATACCTTCAACGAGCTTCACGATCATCAGAAGCAAATCGTGATTTCCAGCGACGCGCCTCCAAAAGATATTCCGGGACTTGTAGAGCGCCTGCGGTCAAGGTTCGAGTGGGGCCTTCAAGCCGATATTCAGCCGCCGGATCTCGAAACCAAAATGGCAATTCTGGATAAGAAAGCGGAAGCAGAAGGCGTGAAGCTGCCGGATGAAGTGCGCTCGTTCATGGCCTCCAAAACCAAGTCGAACGTGCGCGAGCTTGAAGGAGCGTTGGTAAAGCTGATCGCTTACACGTCGCTAACCGGCACGCCGATCAACCTGCAGATGGCACAGCAGGTGTTGAAGCACCTGGTGCATGTTCAGGACCGCCGCGTGAGTATCGATTCCATTCAGAAGGCCGTGGCCGAGCGATTCACAATCAAGCAATCGCAACTCAAGGAAAAGAGTAATACGAAGAAAATCGTATATCCGCGGCAGATCGCGATGTACCTGGTGAAAGAGCTGACCGACGCCTCATTGCCGGAAATCGGCCGGGCTTTCGGCGGCAAACATCACACCACCGTGCTGCATTCGATTAACAAAATCGAGAAAGAGCGCCACACCGACGTAGAATTAAACAGGCTACTTCACAGCCTAATGGACTCATTGCAGTGAGTTTATTTTCTTTTCCACAGATGCACTTCAGGCGGGCACTCGAAGATTGTGCAAAAGGCGAAGACCCAGCCCTTTTTGCGTGCCGTCTCCACCCTGGAATCCGCAACTTCTCATAGCAGAAAGTGGCTGAGTTTAGTATAATTTAGGTAGACTTCAACACTTTGCACAGGCCCTATGAATGCGGTTCTTCATGTGCTTTTGATACGAGGCAATAAAGAACAGGAGCAGTAGCCGTGGAATTCACCGTAAGCAAGAGTGATCTGGTTCGTGAACTGAGTCTGTCGCAAGGCGTCGTGGAGAAGAAGACCACGATTCCGATTCTTTCGAATGTGCTCCTGGAGGCAAGCGGGGAAACCATTACGCTGACGGCCACGGACCTCGAACTGGGCATCCGCTGCTCCTGCCCGGCGCGCGTGAAGAAGGACGGAGCGGGTACCGTTCCGGCGAAGAAGCTGCTCGATTATGTCCGTCTCCTTCCCGAAGGGGATGTGAATATGAAGTTTCTGGAGAATCACTGGGCGACGATCACCAGCGGACGCTCGCGTACCCGAATTGCGGGTATGTCGCGCGAAAGCTTTCCTGAACTGCCGGCCATGCCGGAGCCGATCGCCCAGGTTCCGATCAAGACGCTCAGCTCCATGATCGCTAGAACTTCCTTCGCGATTTCCATGGAAGAATCGCGATTCACCCTGAACGGAGCGCTTCTGCTGATGCGGCCCGAAGGTTTGACGATGGTGGCCACCGACGGCCACCGTCTGGCATATGTCCAGGCATCGCCTGAAGAGAGCGGCACAACGGACAAGCCGCTGCGTGCCCTGATCCCGCGCAAGGCGATGGGAGAGCTGACCAAGCTGGGCGACGATTCCGAAGAGGGCGCGAAGGCAGCCATCGCGACCGACGACAATCACCTCTTTTTCCAGGTTGGGCACCGCCTGCTGATCACGCGCAAGCTGACGGGTAATTTCCCGGACTACGAGAGAGTATTGCCAAAGGACCATCAACACCTGGCGCGCCTGGAGAAGGGCGAGATCCGGTCTGCCATCGAACGCGTGGCCCAGTTCGCCGATGAGCGTTCCAAGGCGATCCGCGTGCAATTTACGAGCGGCGAGGTCAAGGTCTTCTCGTCGAGTGTCGAAACCGGCGAGAGCGAGGAAAGCGTGCCCAGCGAATATCAGGGCCCGGATCTCGAGATCGGTTTCAACGCCAACTACCTGCTCGACTTCCTTCGGGTAATTCCACAGGATCACGTTGCGTTCGAGCTCAAAGATCAGAAGAGTGCCGGGGAAATGCGTCCGGCTGGCGACAGCGTATCGGATCAGTACCGCTACGTAGTCATGCCCATGAGAATTTGAGGTGTCTCAGACCGGGCGGGCTTTCGGCCTGCCTATTTAAGGAACTATGGCAAACGAAGTGAACACGGGTGCGGAAGAAGTATACGATTCCAGTAGCATCAAGGTATTGGAGGGCCTTGAGGCAGTACGCCTGCGGCCGGCGATGTACATCGGCTCGACGGGTGAAATGGGTCTGCACCATCTGGTATACGAGGTGGTCGATAACTCCGTGGACGAAGCGCTGGCCGGCTTTGCCACGGAGGTGAGCGTCACGATTCACGACGACAATTCGGTCACCGTGGTCGATAATGGCCGCGGCATACCCGTCGGGATTCATGAGGAAGAAGGCGTTTCCGCCGCGCAGGTCGTAATGACGAAACTGCACGCCGGCGGCAAGTTCGATTCGAAAAGCTATAAGGTGTCAGGCGGTCTTCATGGAGTCGGGGTGAGCTGTGTGAACGCCCTGAGCGAGCGCCTGGAGTTGGAAATCTGGCGCGAGGGCCACACGTGGCAGCAGGAATATGCTTTCGGCGCGCCCAAAGGGCCGCTTACCAAGACCGGCAAAGCGGGCCGCAAGACCGGGACCCGCGTTACGTTCAAGCCCGACGGCACCATCATGGAGGTGACCTCATTCAATTACGACACTCTCGCGCAGCGCTTGCGCGAGCTGGCGTTCCTGAATAAAGGCCTCAAAATCGTTCTTACCGACGAGCGCGTCGATCCCGAAAAGACCACCGAGTTCCTGTACACCGGCGGCATCAGCGAATTCATCAAGCACCTCAATCGCGGCAAGGCGGTGCTGCACGACAAGCCGATCCACTTCGAAGCCGAGCGTCCCATGCCGAACGGCGGCACGCTGACCATGGAAGTGGCCTTGCAGTACAACGACGGCTACAGCGAAAACGTGTTCAGCTTCGCCAACAACATCAACACGGTGGATGGCGGAACGCACCTGACCGGGTTCCGCACCGCGCTCACCCGCACCATCAACTGGTTCGGGCAGCAGGAAAAGCTCTTCAAGGACGTGAAAGAGAACCTGTCCGGCGACGACGTCCGCGAAGGTCTCACCGCGGTGGTCAGCGTCAAGGTCCCACAGCCGCAGTTCGAAGGCCAGACCAAGGGCAAGCTCAACAGCGATATCGCCGGGCAGATGACGCAGTTCGTCAACGAAAAGCTCAGCGAGTACTTCGAAAAGAACTCCACGGTGGGGCGGAAGATCGTCGCCAAGGCGATCGACGCGGCTCGCGCACGGGAGGCCGCGCGCAAAGCCCGCGACCTCACGCGGCGCAAGGGTGCGCTCGATTCCGGCGGCCTGCCGGGCAAGCTCGCGGATTGCCAGGAGAAGGACCCGCGTTTGTGCGAGCTCTTCCTGGTGGAGGGAGAGAGCGCCGGCGGCACGGCCAAGCAGGGCCGCGAGCGCAAGTACCAGGCGATTCTACCGCTGAAAGGCAAGATCCTCAACGTCGAAAAAGCGCGCTACGACAAGATGCTGGGGCACGAGGAAATCCGCGCCATGATCACCGCGCTCGGCACCGGCATCGGCAAGGACGATTTCGACGTCGCCAAGCTGCGCTACGACAAGATCATCATCATGACCGACGCGGACGTGGACGGCTCCCACATTCGCACACTGCTGCTCACGTTCTTCTTCCGTCACATGAACGAGCTGATCACTCGCGGCAAGGTGTACATTGCGCAGCCTCCGCTGTATCGCATCAAGAAGGGTAAGAGCGAAAAGTACATCAAAGACCAGAAGGAATTCGATAAGGAGATCATGCGCCGCGCCACGGAGAACGTGGTGGTGGAGATCCATTCCAACGGCAACGGGAAAGCCAAAGACACGCTGGAGGGACAGGAGCTGCGCACGTTCCTGCTGAACCTCAACGAGTTTCAGGAGATGTTCCACAAAGTGGAGCGGCGCCTGCGCGATGCGCGCGCGGTCGAAGTGCTGGGGGACATCAACCTCCGGGTCGACACCAAGCAGGATTTCCAGGTGGAGGCCAATCTCCAGCCCGTCTTCGATGCCCTGAAGAAAGCCGGCGTGGCGCCGGAGATGCGCAAGGATGAAGAGCACTCGGCATTCGCCGTGGTTTACAAGGATTCGACCGGCGCCGAGCGAACCATCGGCATACCGCTTGCGAATCAGCCGGAGTATCGCCGCTACCGGCGCCTGGCGCGCGATATCGCGAAGTTCAATCAGCCGCCGTTTGCGGTGGTGAAGAGCGAGCATCGCGATTCGCAATCCAACTGGAGCGACCTCTTGGATTTCGTCAAGAACGAAGGCAAAAAGGACGCAAGCGTTCAGCGGTACAAAGGGCTGGGCGAAATGAATGCCGAGCAGCTCGCCGAGACGACTATGAATCCCGAGAAGCGCACGTTGTTGCAGGTGCGCCTCGAGGACGCGGTGGAGAGCGAGGAGATCTTCTCGACACTTATGGGCGAAGACGTGGAAAGCCGCCGGCGCTTCATCGAGGAGAACGCGCTGGACGTGAAGAACCTCGACGTGTAGAGTGGGCCTATGGGCGCCGGAACGCTGATTTCGGTTGAAGAATACCCCCGGACGTCGTACTCGCCCGATAGGGAGTACGTAGACGGCGTGCTGGTGGAGCGCAACGTGGGCGATTGGTTTCACAGTCTGATCGAGAGCAACATCATCTTTGCTTTGCGGACCAGGTATCCGCATCTGAAAGCGGTTCCGGAGCTGCGGTCGAAGGTAAGCCCGAACCGGTATCGACTTCCCGATGTTTGTGTGCTCCTGCGGGCCCCGTTACCGGCGAGCCCCGCATCGAGCTGACCAGGGAAGAAGTCTTTCGGAACTGAACGTTATTCAACCGTCACGCTGACCACGTGTTGCCCGCGCGGCAGCAAGAGGGAGAGCGGAGCGTCCTCGCCGTCGATCTGCACCCTGCGCGCCTTGCGGTCGAGGAGCGCGATGGTCCGCGACTGCGATTGATAGGTGAACTCGACCGTCGCCGCATCCACGAGCCGGGCAGACTTCAGGTCGGCGGTGAGGTGCAGCAGGCGCGGCCCTACGGCGGTCGGCGCCGCTTCGACGGTGTGCGCGCCGGCGGGGAGCCAGAGCGTTTCGTCGTCGCGGACCGGCCACGGAAGTCCGTCCACTTTGGCGGCGCCCTTCCACGGAACGCCGACGCCCGCCGCCGATTCCACCACCAGCTTGGGGCCGAGGGTCTCGATGCGCGTGACGTTCGCCGCCGCGCTGGGCAGCAGCTTCAGGTCGGGCGGCAGCAACGAATTCTCGAAGTACAGCGCCACGCGCGGGAAGCTCGCCGCCGCCTGGTGGACAAGCTGGAACAGCTCCGTACCGGTCTGCTGTTTGGTCGGGTAGACATCCTGGTAGCGGTCGGCCACGTTGATGTCGATCGCCAGCCTGTTGGTGTGATCGGTGAGCGGCCGGTAGCGCTCGGCGATCGCCGGATATCGCTGCGGGCCCAGGTGCCAGGTGGTCGCGGGATCCTCGATCAGGAACGTGAAGTTGTGCGTATCGAGCAGCGGGAGCACACGTGCTGCATCGGCGCCGAGCGCATCGCGAATCGAGGAATCGAACCGGTCGTCGATGTGGGTCAGGACGATTTCCATGTGCGGCTTCACGCGCCGCATCTGCTCGACCTCGTTCAGCCAGTCCTGTTGCATCTTGAAAACCAGGTCCGCGCGGCGGTCCAGCGCGGCGCGCGAGGAGAAGTCCGGACTGTAGGGCGTGAAACGGCTGGGATTCGACACCCCTTCCAGCGACTCGAAGTACAGCTCGGCGAGATTTACGCCGTCCCAATCGAAGCGGCCGAGCAGTTCCCGGACACCGGCAGAGACGGCGCGGAAGCAGTCCGGGTTGTTGAGGTTCATGAGCTTTCGCCAGTCGAGCTGGGCGTCCTGGCCGGTGGCGGTCTTCTCCCGCCACTCGGGATGGGCGGTCCAGAACCTCTCGCTGACGTGGGGCAGCTCAAACCATG
>Ga0335079_10010337_pt1 | contig 10627 bp, 6 predicted proteins | sample Lox_Sample_33_FD_206719 | JGI IMG/M metagenome (GOLD analysis project Ga0335079, IMG submission 206719) | Soil microbial communities from Loxahatchee National Wildlife Refuge, Florida, United States - Lox_Sample_3.3 | ecosystem: Environmental > Terrestrial > Soil > Wetlands | place: USA: Florida... | reverse complement strand
GCCCACGCCATGCCGGCGGCCGCCGCCAGCCAGATCGTTGCCGCGCGCTTACTTCGGGCCATCGGGGGCGCTTTCCTTCGCCAGCCGGATCGAGGTCTGCCGCTCCCGGCGCGAGTCGTCATGGCGGCCGGACTTGGCATAGGCGCACGCCAGCGCCATGTGGTATTCGAAATTGAGCGGGTCGAGCCGCTCCGCGATCTCCAGGTGCTCGATCGTCTGGTGCAGATCGCTCAGGTTCAGCGCGTAGGCATATTGCGCCAACGGATTCGCCGGCTGCTCTTCGGCGGCTGTCTTCGCATAGGGCAGAGCCGCGGCCGCCAGGCCGTCCTGCAGCAGGAGCAGCGCCATCGAAGCGCTCGCGCCCGCTTGCCGCGGATTCTCATCCAACTCGCGTTGCAACTCCGCCATCGCCTCATCCGGATGGGATTGCAGCAAGTAGGTGGCAAAGAAGTAATGCACGCCCGGAGCCGCCGGATATGCGTTCAGGAGATCTCGAAATGCAGTGGCTGTCTTGGCGTCGTCTCCCGCCATCCATGTGTAGGCCGTCTTGCCCGCGGCGATCACCAGGCCGCGCTCGGCTTCGGATATTTCCTTGGGCAGCATCGGCCGCTGCAGCGCGTTCAGGCCCAGGCCGGCGATCAGCGCCGTATCCTTCAGGCCGCGCCGCACCAGCGGTTTGTATTGTTGACGCGCCCGGTCGAAGAGGCCCAACCGCGTCAGCAGCAGCGCTTCATGGAAGCGCAGGACTTGTTCCACCTCCGGCTGCACCCCGCCGCCCGCGGTCAGGCCGCGCTCAATGTGATCGAGCGCAGGCTGATACTCGCCGGTCTCGAACTCGCAGAGCCCCAGAAACGCCCATCCGGGAGCGGCGTTTTCCCGCAGCTTGACAAACTCCGCGAAGGCCTGCTCGCCTTCGGCATAGCGGTCCGAATCATAGTAGAGCGTGCCCAGGAACCACCACCCGTCCGGCCAGGTTGGCTTCAATTGGAGCGCTTGCCGGTAAAGATCGATGGCTTGCGGAATGTGGTCCGCGCCGCGCGCGGCGTCGGCCTGCGCCGCCAATTCCTCAAACGTCGCGGCCCGCGCGCCGGGAACGGCTAACGCGCAAGACGCGATCAGGAACACCCAGACTCCCCTTGGCGCACCTTGCCCCAACACACCCATATTGTAAGCGCGGTTCCCGGATTGTAAGCGCGGTTCCCGGAAACGCGGCAACCTACCGATCCTCGTCCAGAACCTCGATGGCAAAAACCGACGCATAATTGCTCACGGGAACGAACTCGAGGTTCAGCTTCCCCTGCGCGTTCGGCCGCTGCCGGACGAACTGTTTGACTAGCGCACGGCTGCCGCCCGCTTCCTTGAAAATGTCGAAATTCCGCAGCAGCGCCACGCCGTTACAGTAAACGTCGAATATTCGCTGCCCGGGGCCCCCGCCTCCCAGGTTCTCCGGACCCCAGTAGGTCTCCGCGAAATACAGCTTCACCGTGTAGCTGCCGGGCGCCACCGGAATCGCATAAGAGAAATGGCCGTATCTTTCATTATTGAATAAGTCCGCATCGGCCGTGCCGCTCACCAATTTCCAGTGGTTGGAGGGTTGCCCGCCCATATAATAGCTGTCCGCCTGCCAAACCTGCCCCTGCGAGTCTGTGACCGAATTGCCTTGTGTGACAATGCGGATCGGGTTGATCCGGTGCGGGGGAGCCGGCTCCAGCTCCAGGGCGCTGATCAGGGGCTGCTCCCGCTTGGCGTGAAAGCCCAGCCGGAGATGCCCGTCCGGTCCCGGCTGAATATCCTTAAACACCCGGACATCCGCAATATTGGGTCCCCCGGCGTCGGAGACGATGTCGAAGCCGTCCACCAGCATTTTGCCGTTCAGCAGGATGTCGAAAACCCGGCTGTTTTCGCCGCCCCCGGTCTCGCGGCCCGGTCCGTAGACCGGCTCCACGAAATGCAGCTTCATCTCGTAGACGCCGGATTGCAGGGGGATGTCGTAGGCGGTCACCCCGATCCTCCCGTTTTGATAGAGCAGCGGATCGCAGGTGCGCGCGATGAACTGCCGGAACGGCGCACCCGGCTGCCCGCCGCCTTCATAAAAGCGGTCCGAGAGCCAGGTATGCCCGCGATGGTCGATGTATTGCGGCCGGTTGTAACCCGCGATGATCCGGATGGCGTTGTCGGCGGGAAGCGCCACAACCGGTGGCGGGATGCGAGGCAGCTCCGGCAGAGTGGCGCCGATCCCGGTTCGCCAAGCCGCCACTCCCGCGGCCGCCAACACGATGCCGAACGCCGCCCCCAAAAACAGCCGGATCTTCCGGTCCCTCTGGATAGATGGCAGCGGCGAAGGTGGTAGCTCCGGGGGAGCCTCTCGAGCTGGATCGAGGAGCGCCCCCGGCTCCTCTGGCTGCTTTCCGTTGGCGGGAGGCGCCAGCGTCGCCGCGGCCGGCTCTTCGATCGCCTTCCCGTTGGCGGGTCTTGCCGGAGCATTGCCATCCTGCTGAAATACCGGCGTATACATGCCCGGCGGGATGATGATCTTCAGGGGGCGGTTGGTGCCTTCCGTGGCGTAGTAATCACGCAGCTTCTTTCGCAGCCGGTGGATCTCAACTCGTGCGATGGCGTCTTCCGCGGGGTCGAACCCCGGCGAACGCCCCAAAACTTCTGTGGCAATCGCGTATTCGCAGACTTGGTCGTCTTGACCGTGGAAATGCCGTTCCGAGATGTACTCGAGCAGCTTCACCAGCCGCTGCGACCGTGCGAAGGTCTGGGAAGAGAGGACGGCGCCTAATTCCAGGCGCTCCGCTTCGTCAGCCCCGCTGACATGGCTGTCAGGCTGCATAACCTCCCCCCGTAATGGGAATTATACACACTCTCGTTCACCTGTGGCGCAAGAGGAGCAAATGTAAATTTTCCAACCCACAGGCGCAACCGCCTTTGTAACAATACGTACATTCATGAAATGAAAACACTTGACGGTCCTTAATGCCTCGTTTTTGGCTTGGTTACGCGACGCCAAAACCAAAAACAGCTCCCTTTGGAGCCTACTCTAGCCATCAGCGGTAACAGGAATGTACTAGCGCCATGCCGCCGATACGATTACACTAGCCCCATTAAGCTCGTTAGGTGTTTACGGAGGCCTGCTTTTGGGGAACTGGTAGGTCCGGCATACCCCTCTGGTGGCCTAAGATTTAGGATCTTAAAGTCTTGACGTGATCGACTAGCAGGGTTATACTACTTGCACTCGTTTATTGGGTCTTCCACGGAGTTCGGCTGCGTTTCGCGAAGAACCGCAGGCCGGGGTGAGAAGGACCAGATTGAGTTTTGTCAGAAGCACAAGAGGTTAGGAAAAGAGGGTCGAATGAATCACTTACCAGATTCCGCGCCGGCCAACGTCAACGCCCGGCTCGGATGTCCGCGAAGATTTTTCTGGTTTTTGGGTCTACTGATCGCGGCGCTTGTACTCTCGCAACCGGCCGCGTTCGCACAGAACGCCAGCGGTTCGATTGGCGCCACAATCACCGACGCCACCGGCGCCGTAGTGCCCCAAGCCAAAGTCGTCCTGAAAAACGAAGCGACCGGTGCTCTTCGGGACAGCGTCTCGAACAACAGCGGTTTCTTTAACTTCCCGGCGGTCCTGCCGGGAACCTATACGGTTACGGTCAGCGCTCCGGGTCTGCAGACGTGGGAAGAGCAGGGTATCAATATGACCCAGGGCGCGAACCTGACCCTGCCGAGGGTGGTGCTGCAGGTCCAATCCACCAAGCAGGAAGTCGAGGTCATTGCCGGCGCCGACGTGATCGTGCCCACCGATACCGGGACGGTCAGCCAGACGCTCAACAAGAACATGATCGAGAATCTGTCGATTGTGGGTCGCGACGCGGCTGAGCTGATTAAGATCATGCCCGGCATGGCGATGGCAACCGGTCTCAACCAGAGCATGTGGAACAGCTACGTGACGGCCAGCAACACAGGTCCGATCGGTGCGTTTTCCGCGGGCGGCACGCAGCCCAACGGCGCCATGACGATGACGTCCGACGGCGCCAACCTGCTGGACCCGGGCAACCAGGGAACTCAGACCGCCAACATCAACCAGAACCAGGTGGCCGAAGTTTCCATCCTGACTTCGTCCTACGGCGCGGAATTCGCCAAGGGCCCGATCACCTTCCAGGCGATCGGCAAGAGCGGCGGCGCCCAGTTCCATGGACAGGCTTATTTGTATACCCGCAACGCGGTGTTCAACGCGCAGGACTCTTTCTCCAAGAGCCAGGGCGCCACGCCGATCTCGGATAGCTTCTACTATCCCGGCGGCGACTTTGGCGGTCCGGTCCTGATCCCGGGCACGCGCTTCAACAAGAACCACGACAAACTCTTCTTCTATACCGCTTACGAGTACATGAAGCAGCAGCCCGCCGGTTCTCTCCAGCAGTACTTCATTCCGACCCAGGAAATGATGCAGGGCAACTTCAGCCCCACGTACATCGCCAGTCTGGGTAAGGGTTTCGCGAATGCGCACGCTAACGCCGCCGTGGGTTTGGGCGGCAATGCGGGGCTTTCCACTCCGGGCGGGATTATCCCGGCGAACCTGCTGGACCCCAACTCGGCGATCTACCAGTCGACCTATCCGGCCGCGAACGTCAATCCCGCGACCAGCGTGAACGGCACCAACTACGACTACTTCCTGGGGCCGCCCCAGAATCGTTGGGAATACCGTCTACGCGGCGACTACAATATCAGCGACAAGACCAAGCTGTTCGTCAGTTGGAACAAGCAGGATGAGCACGATTTGAGCCCGATCAGCGTTTGGTGGTGGATCGGCGGGCAGTCTCTACCCTATCCGTCCGCGCAGGCTGCTACGCAGAAGTCGGACGTGATCAGCGCCAACCTGGTCCATACCTTCAGTCCGACGCTGACCAACGAGTTCGTATTTGCCGAGGCGACCTTCCTGAACCCGATCATCCTGGGCAACCCCTCGTCTGTGAATCCGACCACCTTGGGATTCAAGATGACCGGTCTGTTCAGCGATCCGTTCACGCCGCAACTCCCCAACGTGTTCGGCTGGAACAACGCCCTGGCCGGTTACTTCACGCCGACCTACGGCGAGAGTTGGCCGATCGGCGGCGCCAACTCCTTCGGCAAGTATTCCCAGACACCGAATATCAGCGACAACGTCACCAAGGTGCTCGGTACGCACACTTTCAAAGCCGGCGTCTACTGGGATTTTGCGCGGAACAATCAGACCACCGGCGGCTACTCGGGCGCTTCTCAGGGTACCGTCGAATACGAGAACTGGGGCGCTACCAGCACCGGCAATCCGCTGGCTGATTTCGTCATCGGCCATGCCACGCAGTTCACGCAGGAAAATGGCGCTCCCGTAGCCGACATGAAGTACTACCAATACTCGTTCTTCATCCAGGATCAGTGGAAGACCAGCCGGCGGCTTACGCTGACGCTGGGCCTCCGCTTCGACCACATGGGGAACTGGTTCCCGTCCAGCGGTCCTGGCTTGGCCGTGTGGAATCCCTCCGCTTATGTCAACACGGGCGGCGGGGCGTGGGACGGCTTGGAATGGCATGCCATCGACCCCAGCATTCCGATTTCCGGCTTCCCGTCGCGGACGTTCTTCTATGAGCCGCGCTTGGGCATCGCTTACGATCTGTTCGGCGACGGCAAAACCGTCCTCCGTGGCGGCATCGGCTTATATCGCTACCAGCTCGCTTACAACAGCGTCAGCGGCGACGCTTTGAACGCTCCGCTGAATATCCCGACCCTGACGACCACCTGGGGATGCTGCGTCGGCTACAACAATTACAGCCAGTACAGCCCCTCGCTGGGAACTCCCGGTTCCGGCGCGAGCCCCAACGGCATCCTGCAAATGGGTGACGATCGGACGCCGTACACTTGGACCTACAACTTCACGATTTCGCAACGGCTGCCCTGGCGCTCCGTGGCGGAATTCCAGTACTCCGGCAACGAATCGCGCGACCTGATGCTGCACGGCCCGCTGATTGGGTCTCAGCTTCAATTGATCCCGCAAGGCGCCTACTTTGCGGCCGATCCGAAGACCGGCAAAATCGTGAATCCGGGCACCCCGCCAACCACCTCCACTCCAGGAACCGCGGCGGCCAGCGGCTTCAACGGCAACGATTACCTTCCGCTCCAGTTCTACGGATCGAGCTTCGAGGTAATCAGCCACGGAAGTTACTCCAACTACAACGCGTTTATCGCGTCGTGGCAGAAACAGAGTGGACGCGTTACTTTCACTACCAATTACACTTTCAGCAAGGTGCTTGGCATACGCGACAACGAATCCGACAACGGCCCCTCGGCGGGCAATACCGTTAACCCCTACAACCTGGCGTCCAACTATGGCGTGCTGGCATGGGACCATACGCAGATCTTCAACGCCGCGTATGTCGTGAACCTGCCCAGCCCGGTGCACGGCAACGCCTTCCTGGGCGGCGCCGTCAACGGCTGGATCCTTTCCGGGATTACGCAGATCCAGAGCGGCGCTCCGATTCAGCCGAATACGAACGGCGATCTGAACGTCACGTGGCCGACCGATTTCGGCGCACAACAATTGCTGGGTGGCAGTTCGGCGGCCATCGTGCCTGTTCTGACCTGCGATCCGAGCAAGAACCTGAAATCCGGCCAGTACTTCAACCCGTCGTGTTTCGCGCCTCCGGCGCCCGGACAAAACGGGCCGTCCGTCTGGCCGTACATCCACGGACCGGCGTTCTTTAACAGCGACCTGGCGATCTATAAGGACTTCAACTTCAAGGAGCACCACAAGATCGAATTCAGGTTCTCGGCGTTTAACTTCCTGAACCATCCGCTCAAGCAGTTCGGCAACAACGATGTCAATCTGAATTTCATCGGGCCGAACAACACGCTTTCGTTGACCAACACGAACGCGCTTACGTCGGGCTACCCGTTGTTTGACAGCGGGAGCGTCCGGCGCGTGGTCGAGTTCGCGCTTAAGTACAACTTCTAAGCCTCGCCTGCGAGGCCGGAGTTTAAGGAGGGGCGGCGCCAGCCGCCCCTTTTTTTTGTGCCCGCAAGCTATCCTGGTCGTTTAGGCCCGATGAAACGAAACTCCCGGAATCCTGGCGTGCGGAGATGGTGCGCCGTATTGGGCGCGGCGCCGTTGCTCCTGATGGCCGGCGCGGCCTTCCTGCCGCGGTCCGCCGGCGGATCGCCTTCCCCGATCCGCTTCGAATTCAAACCGGTTCCGTTCCGCCTGGAACATGGCGAAGTGTCGGCGCGCCACGTGCCTGCGACCATGGCCGGCGGGGTCGCGGTATTCGATTTCAACCTCGACGGCCGTCCCGATATCTTCTTCACCAACGGCGCCAATCTGGCCACGCTCAAAAAAGACGACCCGAAATACGGCGACCGGCTGTTCCGCAACGACGGCAACGGAGTCTTCACCGACGTGACGGAACAAGCGGGGCTCGGCGGCAGCGGATTCGACAACGGCGTCGCGGTGGGCGATTACGACAACGACGGCTACCCCGACTTGTTCGTGGCGGGAGTCCACCACAACACCCTGTATCACAACAACGGCAACGGTACGTTCACCGACGTAACCGCGAAGGCCGGAATCCTGAACCGCCCCGATCCGCAGTTCGGCCCGATGTGGGCCATCACGGCCGTGTGGGTCGACGTCAATAACGATGGCTTGCTGGATCTTTTCATCGTCAATTATTTGCAATGGGACTTTGCCACCGAGCCTCTCTGCGAATATAAAGGCGCGGCCGACTATTGCAGTCCGCGCTTCTATAAAGGTCTGCCGAACCAGTTATTCCTGAATAAGGGGAACGGGACTTTCGAGGATGTCTCGGACCAATGGGGCATCCGCGCCCACGTAGGCAAGGGTATGGGCGTGGGCATGGCGGATTACGATCTGGATGGCCGGCCCGATCTGTTCGTCACCAACGACACGTCGTATAACTTCTTCTTCCATAATTTGGGCGACAAATTCGAGGAAACGGCTTTTCAAAAAGGCGTCGCATTGACCGAAGACGGAAACTTCATTTCCGGAATGGGATTGGATTTTCGCGACTATAACAACGACGGATATCCGGACGTGGTGGCCGCCGCCCTGGCCAACCAAACGTTCCCGCTGTGGAGGAACCTGGCGGGGAGGGGTTTCAAGGAAGTGACCACCGCCAGCGGCATGCGGAACCTCAGCCTATCGATGGCAGGCTTCGGTGTGGGACTCTACGACTTCGACAACGACGGATGGAAGGACCTGTTCGTCAGCCGTGGAGATGTCCTTTCCAGGCCGCTGCCCGGCACCGTGGTGGAGCAGCCGAATACGGTCTTCCGCAATCTCGGCGCCAGCGGAAATTGGGAGGCGCTGCGGGAGGCGGGGCTGGACGCCGCACCCCCGGCCCGTCACCGCGGACTGGCGTTCGGCGATCTGGATGGCGACGGCCGAGTCGACGTGGTGACGACGGCGCTTGCCGGCCCGGCCGAAATCTGGATGAATCGGAGTCCCGCCGCGGGGCACTGGCTGGATATATCGCTCGAAGGCACGCGGAGCAACCGCGACGGCATCGGCGCCCGGATTCAAGTCAAGACCAAGGAGGGCGTCCAATACAATCACATGACCACCAGCGTGGGCTACGCGTCGTCGAGCTGCGGTCCCGTGCATTTCGGATTGGGCGCCGGCGGCCGGGCGGAATCCATCGAGATTCACTGGCCGTCGGGCATCGTCCAGACGATCGAAGACGTTCGCGGCGACCGCGTCGTTCACGTGAAGGAAGAAGGGAAGGCGCCGCTTTCGGCCAAATAGGGGGCGGCCGCGTTCCTGCGCGGGCGGCGCATCTCTCGCGGCGGCTCAGGCACCGCGAGTTCCCGGTCCGCGGACAGGTCCGGGGGCATGGCGGATTCCGCGGCCGGGAAACTCGGGGTTCCCCGCGTCCGCCGTGGCTAATGCGCGGGGGGCGCAGCGGGCAGCACGGCATGTTCCTGGCTCTGCTGGTCGGCGTTCAGCCGGTCGAAGACCGCCCGTTCCCGTTCGCCGTCCGCCTGCCGGTTCATTTGAAAATACAAGGCGGCCAGTTCCACATGGGGCTGGGCCCAGCCAGGCTCGTCGTGGACGACCTTCTCGAAGTCCTTCACAGCAGCCTCCGTCTCTCCTTCGGCGCGCTCCAGCCGCGCCCACTCGTAGCGCGCCCGGGTGGATGCGGGATCCATCTCCAAGGCACGCTGCAGGTGCCGCCGCGCGCCGTCCAGATCCCGTTCGGAGCGCAGGACGGCCCCCAGGGTCACGTGCGCGTCGAAGTCGTTGGCGTCGGCCTCGAGCGCCTGGTTCAGCGCGGCGATCGCGCCGGCATTATCTCCCAGAAACGGCAGCACCATGCCGCGTAGCGTAAGCGCTCCGGGCAGCGCCGGATTCAGGCGAATGGCCGCATTGGCCGAGTCGCGCGCCCGCTCGAACTCGTTCAGTTGCATGGCCGTCTGTCCGGCCAGCAGATACGCTTCCGCGCTGTTGCCATGCTTCGCGACACGCTCGACCAGCTCCAGACCCTCGCGCTTATGACCCGCACGGATCAGCGCCGAACCGAGCAGCCAGGCCACCGCCAGGTCGTCCGGGTGAGCCTTCTCGACCGGCGCGAGGACCGCGACGACGTCTGCGTACCGCCCGAGCCTGGTGTAGCACTCTCCCAACAGCGTGCCCACGCGCACATCACCGGGCTCGGACCGCCGCAAGCGCTCGAGCTGCTCCACCGCTTCGGCGAAAGCGTTCTTCTTGAAGTACGCCAGCGCCAGGTTGAGCCGCAGCGCGGGATTGGTTTCGTTCTTCGCCAGCGCAGCACGATATTGCTCGATCGCCTCGTCGAAGCGTCCCTGCCGGGCCAGCGCGGCGCCCAGATTGGCGCGCGCCTCCACCGCGCCGGGATATAGCTTGAGCAACTCCTGGTACTTGCGGATGGCCAGCGCATCCTCGCCGCGCTGCTGCGCCGCCACGGCGTCGCGGAAAAGCTGTTCCGGTCCGGACGACTGCGCCGAAGCGGCGCAGGCCGCGGCAAGCAGCAGGGCCACAAGGCGCATCGAGTCCAGCATAGCGGACTTGCGATATGGTAAGAAAGGCAGGCGCACGAAGCTTTCGAGCCGAGTAGGGGAGGCGCTTTCGCCCGCCAACGATCTCGACTCGCGGAAGGCTCGGGGAAACCGGATGTTCGCTTCGACCGCAGAATCTCCAACAAGGAACGCCCGGCTCAGGTGCGGCGCGCTGGCGCTTTGCCTGCTCGCGTTCGGTGGCGTCTCGAGAGCGCAGAGTTCCTCCGGCGAAGATTTCGACGACTTGGCGCGGCGCGCGGAGGCGGCCCTGGACAGCCGCCCCACGGAGGCCGCCAGCCTCTACAAACAGGCGCTCGCCATCCGCTCCGGCTGGGCGGAAGGCTGGCTCTACCTCGGCGGCGTTCTGTATCGCTTGACGCGCTACGCCGAAGCCAGCGATGCCTTCCGGAAAGGGCTGGCTTTGGCGCCGGAGAAAGGCACGGCATGGGCCTTCCTCGGTCTCAACGAAGCCGAGCTGGCCGATCAGGACCAGGCCCTGGCCGATATCCGGAAAGGCGAGCAGCTCGGCCTGGGGAACAACCATGAGTTCGAAATCGCGGTG
>Ga0335079_10010336_pt1 | contig 10628 bp, 6 predicted proteins | sample Lox_Sample_33_FD_206719 | JGI IMG/M metagenome (GOLD analysis project Ga0335079, IMG submission 206719) | Soil microbial communities from Loxahatchee National Wildlife Refuge, Florida, United States - Lox_Sample_3.3 | ecosystem: Environmental > Terrestrial > Soil > Wetlands | place: USA: Florida... | reverse complement strand
GGGCGCGCCGCGCCGGAAGCGAGCCCAATCGCACTTACGGACTCCCCGAGCCGCACCGGATCGCCGGGCGCCGCTTCAACGATCCCCTCGTCGCCGCGCGCGAGCAGGTTCACCAGCGCCCCCACGAACGGCACGAAGCCCGAGCCGAGCGGCAGCGCCGTCTCCTCCGGTACCAGGCGGCTTCCCAGCACGACGACGCGGCCGCTCCGGACCAGCCACGGGTCTCCACCCGCGCGCGCGAGCACGCCCCCCTGCGCGCCGGCGCCCGGTCCGCGCGCGGGACGCGCGGGCGGCGCGGCAGCGCCCTCGGGCCCCGCCGACGTCGACTCGAGGCGATAGCGGACGTGGATCTGGACGCCGGCGACGGGGTGGAGGATCGCGGGGCCCACGGCCAGCGTGTCTTCACGCTCGATCCGCGCGCCGAAGCGCCAGGGGACGCCCGCCGCCGCCAGGGACCGGTTCGCCGCCCCGAGCGCGACGGGATCGTGCGGCGGCACGACGACGGCGGCCATGCCCGCCGCCGGGGCGCGCTCACCGAGGAACACCTCGCTCCCGCCGGCCGCTCGCGCACCGCCGAGCCGCAGCTGCCCCGCGGTGGCGAGGGTTCCCAGGGCTTCGACGACGAACCGCCCCGGATCGGCCTGCGGGTCCACCAGCACGTCCGCCGGCGCGACAAGGCGCACGGCGAAGGGCCGCTCGTCGTCGGCGCGCAGCTCGTCGGGCTCGATCTGCGCTTCGCCCGCGACGTAGCCCGCGCCGGCGGCGCGATCCGCGGCGTCTCCCGGCGCCGGGCTCGCCAGGCCGCGCGCGCCGCGCGAGGGCGGAGCGACGATGGGCGCCGCGATCACGGCGGCGTCCCCCGGGGCCATCAGCGCGCGGCCGCCGGAGCGGCCGGCGACGCGCACGGTGACCGCAGCCTTGCCGCCGGCCGGCGCGGGGGCGCCCCCGATCGTCACCGCGACCGCGCCCGCCGTCCCCGCGAGCCAGGAAGGCGGCGCGGCGCGCGCGGTGACGACCGCGCGATTGCCCGGCGGATCGCCGGGCGGGTGATAGAACAGCAGCGGCAGGCCAGCCGCCGCGCTGTCCGGCGCGCCGAACGCGGTGCGCTGAAGGTCCGAGAGCACGTGCACCTCGCCCTGGACGTACCCCGACGAGCGCACCAGGCGCGCCGCCGTCGCGACCGCCGCCGTCAGACCCAGGCGCTGCGCCTCCGGCCGCGCCGCCGCCACCACGCGGAGCAGCGCTCCCGGCGTGCCGCGGCGCGCGATGCCGTCGACCCCGATCAGCCAGGTCACGTCCGACGCCCGCGCCGCGGCGAGCGTCTCTCGCGCACGCGCCGCCAGGTCGTCGAAGGCGCGCACGCCTCCCGACACCGCCCCGGACGAGAGCGAGTGATCGAGCACGAGCGCCACGGCGGTCGGCTGGTGCCGCGCGCCCACGCGGGGCACCACCGGGCGCGCGGCCGCCAGGGCGAGCAGGGCCACGGCCGCCACCCTCAGCAGCAGCAACAGCAGGTGGCGGAGACGGATGGTGCGCGACGCGTCCCGCTCCGTCTGGCGGAGGTAGCGCACCGCGGGGAACTCCACGTCGGGCGGGCGGCGGCGCTCGAACAGGTGGAGCAACGGCGGGACGAGGGCGCCGCCGAGGAACAGCAGCGCCAGCGGCTGGAGGAAGTACATCAGCCGAGCCTGGCCCTCCGCTCGGTGGCGCGGCGGAGCGCGAAAGCGAACGGCGTGTCGGTCGTGACGTGATGGTAGGCGATCCCGCTCGAGCGCAGCGCCTTCCGCCAGGCGGTCACCACGCGATCCACCGTGAACCGGTACTCGCGACCGAGGTCGCGCGGAGCCGCCACCACGCTCTCGCCCGACTCCGGATCGACGAACCGCGCCTCCTCGGCCCGGTCGAGCGCGAGCTCCGCCGGATCCATCAGGTGGAAGACGACCACCTGGTGCCCGCGGTGGCGCAGGTACCGCAGGGCGAGCAGCACCAGCTCGCGCTCCACCAGCAGGTCGGAGACGAAGACGACGAGCCCGCGGCGCCGCAGCAGGTCCGTCACCCGGGCGAGGGCCGCCTCCGCGGCGGTGCCCCCGCCCGGGCCGAGGCTCGCCAGCGCGCGCGCGACGACGTGCCAGTGCCCCGCGCGGGAGCGCGGCGGAACCACGGCGCGCACCGCGTCGTCGAACGCGATGAGCCCCGTGGCGTCCCGCTGGCGGAGCAGCACCAGGGCCAGCGCGGCGGTCATGCGCGTGGCGTAGTCGAGCTTGGAGAGCCGCCGCTCCGGCTCCCCCGACCATCCCATCGAGCGCGACACGTCCAGCACGATGGTGGACCGCAGGTTCGTCTCCTCCTCGTACTGCTTCACGTACAGCCGGTCGCGCCGCCCCACGACCTTCCAATCGAGGTAGCGCAGCTCGTCGCCCGGCTGGTACGGCCGGTGCTCCGCGAACTCGACGGAGAAACCGCGGTAGGGCGAGCGGTGAAGGCCCGAGAGGAATCCCTCGACTACCCCTTCCGCCACCAGCTCGATGCCCCCCAGGCTCGCCACCTCGTACGGATCGAGCAGATCCGGCCGGCGACTCACGCCGCTCCCCGCGGCCATTCCCTGTCACTGGAACAGGACACAGCACAAAGGTAGGACGCCCGGCACAGGCACGCCAACTCCTTGCAGAGCTGGCAGTTGGGCCGAATGCCCTGGCTGGCACGGTCCCTGCGCTTTGGGCCTTCGGACGACGTGTCCGGAGGTCGATATGACGCGCTACACATGGCTTGCCACCTCGCTCGCCCTCGCGCTGCCGCTCGCGGCCACGCCGGCGCGCGCCGGGACGGCCGGGAGCGGGGACGGCGTCCCGCCGGGAATCCGGCTGTGGACGACGCACGGCGATACGTATCACCGCGGCGAGCCGGTGCGCATCTTCTTCCGCACCGAGCGCGACGCGTACGTCACGATCTTCCGCGTCGATACCGACGGCCGGCTCCGTGTCCTCTTCCCGCACGAGCCGACCGATCCGAACCTCGCCCGCGGGGGCGAAACCTACGACGTCGAGGGCGTGAACGATCAGGACGCCTTCTATGTGGACGACTACCCGGGTGTGGGCTACGTGTTCGGCGTCGCCAGCGAGGATCCCTTCGCCTACGATCCGATGGTCTCGAACGAGCACTGGGACTTCGCCGCGGCCCAGAACCTCACGGACGGGCGGCTCCACGCGGACCCGTACGCCTCGCTTCAGCAGCTCGTGCAGCAGATCGAGCCCGAGGGGTACGCGGACTACGACACGCATCTCCTGCCGTACTACGTGGACCAGCGATACGACTATCCGCGGTTCCTCTGCTACGACTGCCACACGTACATGCCGTACACCGCGTGGAATCCCTACGCGCAGTTCTGCTCGCGGTTCTCGCTGTTCGTGACGTACGATCCGTTCTACTACTATCCCAGCTACTGGTACCCGACGCGCTACTACGGGGGGACGGCGGTGGTCTACGTGCGGCCGCGGTTCGCCGGGAGCCAGTACGTCTTCAGGGAGCCCGGGGCGCGGTCGGCGGCGACCATCGTTTACCGGAACCGGAACACGGGGCTGCCGAGCACGCCGCAGCCGCGCGGAGTGCGGGGCGTGGACCTCGGCGGCGTCGGGAGCGTTCCGGCGCCGGTCGGCGGCGGGCGGCGGATGGCGGGCGGCGTGAATCCGGTGCAGTCGCCGGGCGGCGTGCCGGTCGGGCGGCCGGCGGCGAGCGGCGGCGGGGACCAGCACGGGCAGGCGGCGTCAGGCCGCCGGTACGTGCCGGTGACGGACCTCGGCGTGATCGGCCCGTCGCGGCAGCCTTCCGCGAGCGAGCCTCAGCCGGCGGCGAGCGAAGGCGGTCGCCGGTACATCGGCGGAGCGGCGGCGAGCCGGCCCGGTCAGGTGTCCCCGGAGGCGCCGCGAGAGCGCGGCATCTACATCGATCCCGGGGACCGGCCGCAGGCCGAATCGCCCGCGTCGCGCCCCGTGGCCGAAGGCCGCTACATCCGGGAAGGCTCCGGCACGTCGCCCCGCGGGCAGGTGGAGGTGCCGGCGCGGAGGGAGGCCGGCAGTGCGGGGCCCGCGCCCCGCGCCGAGGCGCCCCGTGGCTACGCGCCTGCCGCGCCCCGCGCCGAGGCGCCGCGGGCCGTGGCCCGTCCGGCCGGACGGAGCTCTGGGACGCCGACACTGATCCGTCGGCGGCCATAGCCAGCGCCGCCGCCGCGCTGGCGGTCTCCCGCTGGAACTTCGCGCGCGCCCGGTCGTACTCTACGCCGGGCGCGCGTCGTTTCGCGGCGCCCGGACTCCCACTCCAACCCGGCGGCGTCGCACGCATGCACCACCGCACCGTCTCGTGGCTCGGCACCCTCCTGTCGCTTGCACTCCTCGCCGCGCCGCTGTGCGCGCAGGTCGATCTCCGCGGTGACCGCGCCGCCCGCCGCGCGGCCGGGTCCATCGTGGCCGCGGACGTGCACGATCGCATCGCGGTCATCGCCGACGACTCGATGCTCGGGCGCGCCACCCCGAGCCCCCAGCTCGACGAGGTGGCCGCCTGGGTCGCCGCGCGGTTCCGCAGCTTCGGCCTGGCGCCGGCCGGCGACAGCGGCTCGTTCATCCAACGCTACGCGGTCCGCCTGCTGCGCCCGGACACCACGTCCTTCGTCATGGCGATGGGCCGGGGCGCGCACGGGCGCTGGCAGCTCGGCAGAGACGCGGTTCTGGTGTACGGCGAGCCGGCCGATCGCCCGGTGAGCGGGCCGATCGTGTTCGTCGCCGGCACGCCCGCGGACACGGCCCGGCCGTTCGGCGACGCGCCGCTGGCCGGCGCCATCGTGATCCAGGTCGCCCGGCGCGAGCAGCTGAGCCGTTCCCTGCTGTCCGTCATCGCGAAGGGCGCCGCGGCCGGCGTCCGCGCCTGGATCACGGTGACCGACCTGCCGGGCACGACGTTCACCGCGCTGGCGGTGAACAGCGTCCTGCCGCAGTACCAGATCGCGACCCCCGCGGGGCCCGGCGCGCCCATCCCGGTCTATCTCGTCCGCGACAGCGCGGCGATGGAGGTGCTCGCCGCCGCCGGCGAGGACGTCGCCGCGCTCCTCGCGCCAGGCGCCGCGCCCGACGTGCGCGCGCTTCCGGGCTTCACCGCGACCACCGACGTCCGCCGCACGGTGGTGAGCGACGCCTCCGCCCCCAACACGATCGGCGTCCTCGAGGGGAGCGATCCGCAGCTCAAGCACGAGTATGTTTTCTTCACCGCTCACATGGACCACATCGGCGTGCCCGGCTCCGGCGAAGGGTGCGCCCCCGCCGGCGCCGACTCCATCTGCAACGGCGCCGACGACGACGCGTCGGGCACCGTCGGGGTCGTGGAGCTCGCCGAAGCGTTCAGCAGGATGGACACTCGCCCCCGACGCTCGCTCGTCTTCATGACGGTCTCGGGGGAGGAGCGCGGCCTGTGGGGCAGCGGCTACTACGTGAGCCATCCCTCGCTGCCGCTGGCCGCGACGGTCGCCGACCTCAACGCCGACATGATCGGCCGCAACCCCGGTGGCGGCGTCATGGCGATCGGGAAGGAGCAGTCGTCGCTCGGGCCGCTGGCCGACAGCGTCGCCGCGCGGCACCCCGAGCTGGGGCTGCGCCTCTTCGGGGACACGCTGCCGCAGGAGCGCCTCTTCTCTCGCTCGGACCACTTCAACTTCGCGAAGAGCGGCGTGCCGATCCTCTTCTTCACGACCGGCCTGCACGCCGACTATCACCGCCCCACCGACTCGGTGGACAGGATCGACGCCGACCAGGAGGCGAGGATCCTGCGACTCATCTTCTACGTCGGGTTGGACGTCGCGAACGCCGCGACGCGGCCGGCGTGGGACCCGGAGCGTCGCCGCCAGATCCTGGAAGGGGCGCTCGCGCCCTAGCCGCTCCGCCGCGGGCGCGGACGGCTCTTCCGCCGGGACTCCCGCACCCGGATATTGCTCGGCGATGATCCGCGTCGGCCCCGCCGGCTGGTCGTACCCCGATTCCCCCGGGCACGTGTACCCCTCGAGTGTTCCGGCGCGGTTCGACCCCCTGGTGTTTCTGGCCGCGTACTTCGACACGATCGAAGTCAACTCCACCTTCTACCGCCCGCAGCCGCCCAAGATCTACGCGTCGTGGGCGAAGCGGGTCGGGGCGAACCCGGCTTTCAGGTTCACCGTGAAGCTGTGGCAGCTGTTCACGCACGGCACGGCCAATACCGGACGCGAGTCGGGAGTTGCGAGGGGCAGGAGCGGGACCGCCGATTGGAGCGGCGACGACGTCCGGATGGTGACCGAGGGCCTCGAGGTGCTGCGCGGCGAAGGGCGGCTGGGCGCGCTCCTGGCGCAGTTCCCGTGGTCCTTCAAGCCGGACGGGCCGGCGCGGGAGCGGCTCACGCGGCTCGCCGAGACGTTCCGCGACTGGCCGCTCGTGGTGGAGGTCCGGCACGGGCGCTGGGGACGCCCCGGCGAGCTGGCGTTCCTCGGGGAGCTGGGCGTGGGTTTCACCAACCTCGATCAGCCGGTGATCGGCGAGTCGCTCCCGCCGACGGCCCACGCCACGGGCGCGGTCGGCTACGTGCGCTTCCACGGCCGCAACTACGAGCACTGGTTCGGCGAGCACGAGAGTGCCACCGGGCCGGACGCTCGAACCGCGCACGACACTTCCGACGCGCCGCCCGCTCGATCCCGCCCGACCGCGAGTGCCAGCGCGCAGCGCTACGACTACCTCTACACCGCCGCCGAGCTCGCGCCGTGGGTCGATCGCATCAGGGCGCTCGGCGCGACCGACGGCGTCACCGACGTGTACGTGATCACGAACAACCACTACGAGGGCAAGGGGCCCGCCAACGCGCTGATGATCGGGGCGATGCTGGCGGGACGGAGGCTCAAGGCGCCGCCGGTGCTTTTCCGCACCTATCGCGCGGCCCTGGAGCCCTACGCGGAGCCTGCCGAGGAGCCGCATCAGGAGCCAGGGGACCCCAGCCTTTTCTGAATTCCGAGCTCTCCAGCCTCGTAACCACGCGCAACATGGCGTCTCGCAACTTATCTCCAGTCTTGCAGCTATCTTTCTGCCCTCCATGGATGCCCGGCGCATACGCAATTTCTGCATCGTCGCCCATATCGACCACGGCAAGTCCACCCTGGCCGACCGGCTGATCGAGGCGACGGCGACGCTGAGCGCGCGGCAGATGCGCGAGCAGGTGCTGGACACGATGGACCTCGAGCGCGAGCGCGGGATCACCATCAAGCTGAACGCCGTGCGGATGAGCTACGCCGCCCGCGACGGCGCCACGTACGAGCTGAACCTCATCGACACGCCGGGCCACGTCGACTTCACCTACGAGGTGTCCCGCTCGCTCAACGCGTGCGAGGGGGCCATCCTGGTCGTGGACGCCGCGCAGGGCATCCAGGCCCAGACCGTTTCGAACCTCTTCCTGGCCCTCGACGCCGGCCTCGAGATCCTCCCCGTCCTCAACAAGATCGACCTGCCCTCGGCCGAGCCGGAGCGCCGCAAGGCCGAGCTGCACGAGCTGATCGGCGCCGACCCCGACGAGATCCTCCTCGTCTCGGCGAAGGAGGGGCGCGGCATTCCCGAGCTGCTGGAGGCGGTGGTCCGGCGGGTGCCGGCGCCCGCGGGCGATCCGGCGGCCCCGCTCCGCGCCCTGATCTTCGACAGCTACTACGACCGCTACCGCGGCGCGATCCCGTCGATCCGGGTCGTGGACGGGGTGGTGCGGCCGGGCACGCGCATCGCGATGGGCTCGCACGACGGCGTCTACGAGGTCGCGGAGGTGGGCTACCTGCAGCTGGCGCACCGCCCCACCCCGGAGCTGTCGGCGGGCGAGGTCGGCTACCTGGTCGCCAACTTCCGCGACGTGAAGGACACGCGCTCGGGCGACACGATCCTGGACGCGGACCGCCGCGCGACCGGGCTCCTGCCGGGGTACCGTGAGGCGAAGTCGATGGTCTTCGCGGGCCTCTACCCCACGGCGCCGGAAGCGTACGAGGATCTGCGCGACGCGCTGGCCAAGCTGCAGCTCAACGACGCTTCCCTCCACTACGAGCCCGAGACCTCCGTCGCGCTCGGCTTCGGCTTCCGCTGCGGGTTCCTCGGCCTGCTCCACATGGAGATCGTGCAGGAGCGGCTCGAGCGGGAATTCGGGCTCGACCTCGTCACCACCGTGCCGAACGTCGAATACGACGTGTACCTCACGAACCGCGAGAAGGTGCTGGTCGAGAACCCGAGCAGGATGCCGACGGGCTCCCAGGTGGACCGGATCGAGGAGCCGTACGTCGACGCGCGGGTCATCTCCCCCGCCGAGTACATCGGCCCGCTGATGCAGCTCGGCCAGGAGCGCCGCGGCGAATACAAGGGGATGAAGTACCTGGATCCGGTGCGCGTCGAGTTCGAGTGGGCATTCCCGCTCGCCGAGATCATCCTCGATTTCTACGACAAGCTGAAGACCCTCTCCCGCGGGTACGCGTCGCTCGACTACGAGTTCTCCGGGTACCGCGCCAGCGATCTGGTGAAGCTCGACATGCTGATCAACGGGGACGCGGTGGACGCGTTCAGCGTGATCATTCACCGCGACAAGGCGTACGAGTGGGGCAAGAAGCTGGCGGAGAAACTGCGCGAGCTGATCCCCCGCCAGCTGTTCGAGGTGGTGATCCAGGCCGCGATCGGCAGCAAGATCATCGCGCGCGAGACGGTCCGCCCGCTCCGCAAGAACGTGCTGGCCAAGTGCTACGGCGGCGACGTCACGCGCAAGCGCAAGCTGCTCGAGAAGCAGAAGGCGGGGAAGAAGCGGATGAAGCAGGTGGGCGCGGTGGAGATCCCGCAGGAGGCCTTCCTCGCCGTGCTGAAGGTCGAGTGAGCGGCACCAGCGCGCCGCCGCGGCGGCGCCCCAGCGGGCCACGCTCGAGCCTCGCCGGCGAGCCGCTCCCGGGGGCGGCGGGCGCGCGGGAGAGCTCCCCGGCGCCCGGCGGCGGGCTGGTCATCCAGACGGCGTTCTTCGGCGACGTGATCCTCACCACGCCGCTCATCCGCCGCGCGTGCGAGCGGCTGGGCGCTCCGGTGGACGTGGTGACGCTGCCCGCCGCCGCGCCCGTGCTCGCCAACAACCCCTCGGTGCGTGACGCCATCCCGTACGACAAGCACGGCAGGGACGCGGGGCTCCCCGGCTTCGTCCGGCTCGCGCGGCGGCTGCGCCGGCGGCGCTATGCGGTCGCCTACCTGGCGCAGTCGAGCCTGCGCTCGGCCGCCCTCGCCTTCGCGGCCGGCATCCGGCGGCGCATCGGCTTCCGGAACGCGCCCGGCGCGTTCCTGCAGACGCATTCCGTGACGCCGCGGGGCGAGCCCCACCAGGTCGAGCGCCTGCTGGCCCTCGCCGACGGCGCCCCCGACCGCCGCGAGCCCGAGATCTTCCCCGGGCCCGGGGAGCGCGCGGCCGTCGATGCGCTGCTCGCCGAGGCCGGCATCCAGGGCGAGTTCGTCGTGCTGGCGCCCGGCTCGCAGTGGGGCTCCAAGCGCTGGCCTTACTTCCCGGAGCTCGCGCGCGTCCTGGGCCAGGAGACCCGGCTGGCCATCGTGGGAGGGCCGGGCGACCGGGCCGATGCGCGGCAGATCAGGACCGCGCTCGGGTCCGGCACGCCGGTGGCCGACGGGGCCGGGCGGCTCTCCATCCTCGCCTCCGGAGAGCTGATCCGCCGCGCGCGGCTCCTGATCTCGAATGATTCGGCGCCCGTCCACCTCGCCTCGGCCACCGGCACCCCCACGTGCGAGATCTACGGGCCCACCGCGCCGATCTTCGGCTTCGCGGCGCGCGCCGCCTGGTCGCGCGTCATCGAGCCCGATCCGATGGACTGCCGCCCCTGTCACCACCACGGCCCCCCGGCCTGCCCCCTCGGCCACCACCGCTGCATGCGCGAGATTGCCATCGGCAAGGTGCTGGCCGAGGTCCGCAGTCTTCTCCAGATTGTCCCCAAACGCTACGGAGTCTGACGCATGCGCTACGTGGTCGGCGTGGACATCGGCGGCACGAACATCGTGGTGGGCACGGTGTCCGAAGACGGCCGGCAGGTCCTCGGCGTCCGCGCGACGCCGACCCAGCCCGAGGAGGGACCGCAGGCCGTGATCGGCAGGATCGCCCGCCTCACCCAGGCCTCGATGGGGGAGGCCGAGAAGGCGGCGGGCGTGCGGCGCGACGGCATCGTCGGGGTGGGGATCGGCTCCCCGGGCCCGCTCGACCGGGAGAAGGGCCTCGTCCTCCTGACACCGAACCTCGGCTGGCGCGATCTGCCGCTGCGGGATCTGGTGAGCGAGGCGGTGGGCCTCCCGGCGACGCTCGACAACGACGCCAACTGCGCGGTCTACGGCGAGTGGTGGGTGGGCGCGGCGCGGGGCGCGCGCTACGTGGTGGGCCTCACCATCGGGACCGGCATCGGCGGCGGGATCGTCATCGACGGCGAGATCTACCACGGCGCGTCCGACGTCGCCGGCGAGATCGGGCACACGACCATCGATTCCACCGGCCGCCTCTGCAAGTGCGGCAACTACGGCTGCCTCGAGGCCTACGCCTCGGGGCCGGCCATCGCGGCGCGCGCCGTCGAGGGA
>Ga0335079_10010334_pt1 | contig 10629 bp, 6 predicted proteins | sample Lox_Sample_33_FD_206719 | JGI IMG/M metagenome (GOLD analysis project Ga0335079, IMG submission 206719) | Soil microbial communities from Loxahatchee National Wildlife Refuge, Florida, United States - Lox_Sample_3.3 | ecosystem: Environmental > Terrestrial > Soil > Wetlands | place: USA: Florida... | reverse complement strand
TGACCGGAAAGATCCGCCGTGGCGCGCCGCTGCCAGAAGTCAGCCGTCTGCACAAAACCGGAGAGATGGGTCCGCCGATTAACAACGAACATTTGTATCGAGTCGTAGACGCGCTCGACGAAATCGCGAAGGAAACCGGCAAAACGGTGCCACAGATTGCGCTGAACTGGCTGCTGCAGCGCCCAACCGTGGCCAACGTGGTGATGGGCGCGCGCAACGAAGAGCAACTCAGGCAAAATCTTGGCGCGGTCGGATGGAATCTGAACGCGGCGCAGGTCGCCAAACTCGATGCCGCCAGCCGCGTTACGCCAATTTATCCCTACTGGCATCAGTGGGGTTTTCAGGAGCGCAATCCCCTGCCCGCGCCGCAGCAGTAGCACGTAAAGAAAAGACAAACCGTTTAAGGTGCAAGGTATAAGGTTCCAGGAACTTTGCACCTTTCACTTTATACCTTGCACGGTTTTAAGGCCTTTCCTGCTGTGCCGCCACAAAACCGTCGATCACCCATTCATGCAGGCCGCAGCCGTGAAAGAAAGAAAACCCATGCAGGGTGCAAGCGCAGGGCATAAGGTTTCCCAAACTCTACATCGCACACCTTGCACGTAGACGGTCTCTTCTTCGGACCTTCGATCCGGCGACGATCAATTGGTGTTGGAGGTAGCCGCGGGCCGCAGCGTGGTTTCCAGATGGCTGGTCGCCGTAACCGTGTAATGGATCTGGTTTGTTCCGTCCGTTTTCGCGATGGTCACATCCATTTTCTGCTGCAAGTCTTCGGTGGCGCGCACCACCAATCCGGTCTTTAGCGAGATGTACGAGACGGTCTCGTTCGTTCCGGTGGCGGTGCCGTAAGTTTTCAATTCGTGCAGCCGGTAATCCTCGGGCGTCGTGTCTTTGGGATTGGATTTTTGACGCAGTTTTGCCGCAGTCAGAAAGACAGCGCACTCTTCGTCCGTTACGATCGGGCACTTGTCGTTCTGCACATAGGTAATTTCCCGTTCCCAGATCAGGTTAGCAATCGGCGACGGCGTCTTCTCGGCTTCCACCGACTTCCATTTTTCACCGGGCTTCACTCCGCCTGCGGGAAGTGTCCAGCCGAATGCAAACTGCGCGGCCCAGAATTGCCAGCTAAGATTCTGCTCGGCATCCAGATCATCGGCGCCATCGGTGACGTGAATGTTTCCGTCACCGCCGACCGTGAACACGATTCTTGCCTGTTTTGCACGTGGCTCGTTCGCTGCCGGCGCGTCTAATGGAACCACCCGGGATTCCGCGGAGAGTAGCGGTCGATTGCCGACGACGCGCATTTCCTGGACGTCCAGGCGCAACGCGGAAGCCAGATCGCGGCGCATCTGCCGCGGTCCGACAGCCGATGACACGTTGCTTTTCGTCGCCACGTTCCGGTCGATGCGCGCCCGCGTCTCATAGTGGAGCGAATCGCCATTCTGCAAGCGAGGCAGCAGCACCATGCGCGTCTCGCTCGCAAAACCTGCCGCAAATGCAGCGCTGACCGCAATCGCGCACAGCAGCGAAGCGCCGATGAGCGCGCTGCGGTGGCAACAATATGAGGCAAAAATCACAAAGCTTCCTGTGTAGCGGACGCTTTACGCGTCCATCCGTGTCATTTCGTTGCGTTACCCAGTTTGCGATCAAAGAATTCGCTGGCTACCGAATACGCATTCAACCAATTCCGATACAGCAAGAAATCGTGCACATCGTCAGGAAATACGAGCTGCTCGATCGAAACATTTCTGGCCCGCAGGCGCGCGACGAGATCGACGGTCTGCGCGAACATCACGTTCCGGTCGTCGTCGCCGTGAATGAATAGCACCGGCGACTTCCAGGTATCGACCGCGGCAATCGGCGAAGACGTGTGCGCCAGTCTTACCAACTCCGGCGAAATGTTCTTCCCTTCCCAATTGTCGGTAGGCCAGTCGTGTACACCATGCAAGTCCACTCCCGCTGCGAACAGATCGGAGTTGCGCCCCAGGCCGAGCGCCGTGAGATACCCGCCGTAGCTCCCGCCCCACAGCCCGATGCGTGCGGGATCGACCTCCGGCAAAGTCTGCAAATATTTTCCGCCAGCCACCACGTCCTGATACTCCGTCGCTCCGCGTCCGGCGCGGCCGTGAGCTTCGCGAAACGCTCGTCCATAGCCAATTCCGCTGCGATAGTTCAGCGCCAGCACCACATATCCGCGACTTGCCAGGAACTGGTTCATGGCGTAGCAGTTGGAGTAGTAAAACATGTAGTGCCAACCCAGCAGCATCTGCCGGATCGGCCCGCCATGAAGAAAGATCAGCGCTGCCCGTTTTTCTCCGGTCTTCAAATTCGCTGGCTCGAACAACTGCCCGTGCAGCTCCGTTCCGTCGCCAGACGTGAACACCACCTGCCGAGGTGTCACTAGACTCGCCGACGGGTAATTTCGCGCCGTAGCCTGGCCCGAAACCGCGGTTGAAGCTCCGCCGCGCGCCAGACCTCCAATCCGCACAATCCCGCGCTCCCTCACGTCTGAAGAAAGGTATGCATACGTGGAGTTGTTGCCGAGCATCGCAGGATTCCATTCAATTCCTGCCGTTTTGCTGGATGTTACTTCTTGCGGAGCGTCGCCACGCGTGTCGACTCGCCAGATGTGCCGCCGATCCACGTCGCCGCAATTCGAATTGAATAGGATCGTTTTTCGATCCTGAGAAAACGACCACTGCTCCACTTCGCAATTCCCCGGCGTCAGCAACTTCGGAGTGCCACCATTGGCGGCCATCGCATACAAGTGTTGCCAGCCGTCCGACTCGCTCGCAAACACCAGGCGATTGTCGGCAGCCCAATGCAACACCCCTCCTCCAGTGTCTCCGGCCATATATGGATAGGAATCCTGCAGATCGCCACCGCTGTGCCAGACTTCGCGAGCCGTCAGCGATTCCGCATTACCAACCCAAATCGCCCATGGATGCGGCCGGTCCGGCTCAATGAAATATCCTTCAGGAGTATCGCGGCGCACCGCCGGCTGCCGGGTAAATGCAACCCGTTTTCCATCGAAAGACCACGCTGGATTACTATCCGAATCCACCGACGGCGCCACGAATTTTACGGTTTGTGCCAACGGATCGTAGATCCCGATGAAGCGGTGGTCATCGCGAGCCGAAACAAACAGCAATTGCCCCCCATCGGGCGACCACTCCACAGGGGAATTCTTTCCGCGCACCACGATCTGCTTTGGTTTTTCTTCCGTTTTCGCGGAGGACAGCCACATCTGCCCACCGCGCGAATACGCAATTCGTCCTTGCGTCGAAATCGCCAGAGAGCTCCCCGCATCGATTTTTCGCGGAGTCCCTCCTGAAAACGCGATGACCCACACGGCCTGCTCCGTGCCTTCCGGGTTACTCGTTGGATTGGCGAATTCGCCGGAAGCGTTCTTTCCTTCGCCGCGCACATACACGACGGCGCCCCCATCATCGGTGAAATGCAGTTCCGACAATTCGCCGCCGTCGTCCGCCGCATAAGCTGTGAGCTTTCGCGCTTCGAAACTCGGACCGTCTGCCGCATATATGTTGCGAACTCCTTCTTGGTTCACGGTCCATGCAATACGGTTTCCCGACTTGGCGGCGACGAGGTCGGAGACAAACGGCGCGCTCATTACTTGCTGCAACGTGAATGGCTCCTGCGCCTGCGCATTCCGCCCGTACGCGAACACGAATGCGCAGCCGCACCACAACACGATCGCAAGTCTACTCGCACACAACCGAGTCCGATTCATGGCTTTCCCCTTCGAATTAGACGAACGAAATCTCCGTTAGCGAGGCTTGGCCGCCGCCGCGCTCAGCGACTGTACCACCACAGTCGGCGCCTCCAGGGGCCCGCTCACTCGCAGTTCGCGGCCCGCAGGGAGCCCTTTATTTGTGCGGCTCGTGGCGATGGTGGGCGAAAACGTCAAGTCTCCGGTCATGTCGAAGCCGATGTTCCCCCTCACTCGTGTCTTTGCGGCGGGCCCGACCAATTGCACGTCGGCGAAACGGAATTGCCGCTCGCCAACCTCGAATTGCCCTTCCCCGCTGTTCCAGCGGGACGCGCCGGTTCGCAAGTTCCCTGAGGCTGCGCTGGCCTCCACGTCCCAGCCTCGCAGTTCCACGCGATTGAGCCTGATCGTGCCGCTGCCCGCTAACTGCCTCAACAATTCGTCGCGCCCCACTCCGCCGGTGGTCAAGTGTACGCGTCCCGAAGCCGTACCGGCCCAGCGTTCGGCCCAGCGCGGGGGCCAAGGCAATTGCGCCAGGTTGACGCGGTCCAGGTCGCCATCCACCTCATAGTGCGGTACCGGCGAAAACTTCGCTCGCACATCGCCGCGGATGCCTCCGCCTGCCCATTGCGCTTCGATTTTCCGCGCTCGCAGTTCCAGATTGCTTAACGTGAGCGTTGCGCGAGGCTGCACGAATCTCAGTTTCTCGATCGACAGGGAATCGGCAGAAAGTTCGCCTTCCGCGGACACGCGCCGCAGTAATTCGCTGGCGCGAGCCCCGGCCGAACTGTTTTGATTCCCGCCCAGAAGTGACGGCAGCAGCCGTTGCAGCCAGTTGGGCCGTGCCCGTGGCCCGAACCAGCGATCCAGCTGCGTCGCGTCGAGATGATCGGCGTGCAACTGAAAATTCCATTTACGCTCTTCGCTTGCCGAACTTCCTGTGTTCTCCGAGATGGTCCCGGACCAGTTCGCGCCAAACGCCTCGACTTTGCCGATCGTGGCGCCGCGTCGCCCATCTATCCATTCAATCCGGCTCTGTTCGATTTTCAAGGGTTGGTTCAACCCAGCCACTTGCAGTTGCGCTTTAGCCAAGTCCAGTGCGCCGGTGCGGCGGCCTTCAAGTAGATTGCCGCCCCAGTTCCAGGCGACATTTCCGTTCGCGCTCCCCGTGTATTCCCACCCGGGATTCAGGGTCTTGCCGAAAGCTGCCGCCACAGTAAACAGGCGGGCCGAATCCGCCAGGCGTAAATTCACGCGCAAGCCGCCCTGGCGCAAAGCAGAGTCGTGATTCAGGGCAAGTTCGACGACATTCTCTCCGGATGGCAACGAGCTCTTGGTTCTTGCGGCCGCTTTCTCATTCAAAGCCATTTCCGTGCCGAGCCTCACGCGAAGACTCTCCAGGCTGAACTTCCCATCGCGCACCGATGCGCGAAATGGTTCAATTCGCGAAGGTGCGAGTCCCGGCGCTAACAACACGCCCGCCTTGGCCTCCACCGTGCCCTGCTGCCACTTCAGTGGCCAACCGCTCGCCGCCAGTTCCCCGGTCAGGAAGTCCCGAATCACAACCTCGTCCGCGACCCCCGGCGTAAATGCGCGATACCAGGCCAGCAAGTCCTCCGCTTGAATCGCCATACTCCGGAACTGCGCGTGCCACCCCGCGGGACTGATGGTCTGTAATTGTGCTGATCCGTTGAGGTTCGAGTGTGGCAACTCCAGCCGCACCTCATTCACCAACGCCTCATTGGCTGCCAGGTTCCAGTCACCTTGCAAATTCAGATTGAAACTTGGATTGTCACCGCGTTCGGTCAGATCCCACCGGTGAATTTGTTTCCCGCGTCCCATCAACACGAAGTGCCACTCGCCGGTTCGGCCGGCGGTGTCTGGCGAAGCGACACCCACGCTTGCGTTCCCATCGAGCGCGAATTCTCCACGCATGCCCGAATCGTTCCCGGTGATCAATCGGAACAAATCCGCGATTGACACCTTGTCCCAATGCAGGCGAATTTCCGCCGGTTGCAAACGCGCCGTCGTCCCGGCAACGTCGCCTTCCACCTGCAGCGTGCCTGTGGATTGCAACTGCACACCGCTGCGCCAAGGCGTGGCCTCCAGACTGACGCGCCAACGCCCCGGCGCAACCTGCTCCACGTTGCCCGAAACACCGGTGAAAGCAAACGGCCGCTTGTCGTTCCCGATTTTAAAGTTAATGCGGCCGTCATCGAACTCCAGTTTTTGGAGCAGGTGAATCGGCTGAACCGGAGCTGCAGGAATGCTGGAACTGGACGCGGCACCCGATCCCGGCACACCAGAGTTCGTTGCTCGAGCCGGCGGCAGCCAGCCTTCCAGATTCCAACGGCCTTCCGCGTTTCGTACGAGAATCAGGCTGGGCCGGCTCAACGACATGGTGCCCAACTCGAAGCGTCCTCGTAGCAGTCCTGTCCAGCTGAGGCTTGCGTTCATACGTTCGGCCCGCAAGAAGTACTCGGCGCCGAAAGCGGGGTCCTCGCCTATGGTCACGCCTTCGAGATCGAGCTCGGGGAAAGGCAACACCGTAAAAGAAAAATCTCCGACCTGGACGGGCCGGCCGAATGCCGTTTCCAATCGCGCGGTCAAATAACCGCGCAAGCGATGCGTGCGGACCAGCAGGCTCAGCCCGGCTTGCACGGCCACGAGCACCACCAGCAACAGCACGGCGATGATGCTATATTTTCGCCCGCGACTCATTGAATGGGAGTTTCCTGGAACTTCGAAGAAGAGTGTAGCACCGCACGAGGATTCGCCGCCGCGCTCAGTGCACTGTATGGAGCATGCGGCTCCAGCGCGTCCGTGTGGGCAAGTGGCGCAACGTGTCGAAGATACCGATCAGGCGCTGCCCGAAAGAATTGTCGCTATAATCATTGCTGTTCGCCTCGATCGACCAGTAGATCAGAAAGGGCCGGCCCATAATCGCATCGCGATCGACAAATCCCCAGTAGCGGCTATCGAGGCTGTGGTCGCGGTTGTCGCCCATCGCGAAGTACTTTCCTTCGGGCACGACCAGTTCGTCGCCCTGAATGTATCTGCGAATTTCGCGCGCCCATTCGGGCTGAACCAGCGAGAGATACATCTGGTTGCCTACCGGCGGGAACGTGTAATTCAGCGGATCGTAACCCGACGACGCATCATGCACCACATACGGTTCATTCAGCGGCTTTCCATTCACATACACCTGCTGATCGACAATCTTCAGATGGTCGCCGGGCAACCCGATCACACGCTTCACGAAATGAGGATGATCCTGGTAGGGAAACTTGAACACAATAATGTCGCCGCGCTCCAGCGCGCGGTACGGCAAAAACTTGTCGTACCAGGTGCCGCGTCCTCCGAATATGAATTTGTTTACCAAAAGGTGGTCGCCAACCAGCAGCGTCCGTTCCATCGACTGCGAAGGAATCTTGAATGCCTGCACCACGAAGCTGGTACCGAACAGGGCCAGAATCACGGTAACCAGCAGCGACTCCAGATATTCGGAGACGGTGGTCTGCGGGGCTTGCGCGTGCGAATCGGGTTCCGGCTGCGGCGGCCAATCCACAGGAGGTGCTTCGGCAGTGGCAGGTTCTACCGGCGTTACGGTATCCGGGACGAGCGTCTCATCCGGCATTCGGTCCGACCTCTTCTTTGTCTTTAGACTTGCTATCGTTTTGCTGAAGCTTTTCCAGCGCGCTGCGCGCCGCTTTTTGCTCCGCTTCCTTCTTAGTGGTTCCTTCCGCACTGGACATGCGCTCGCCGCGAATCCACACTTCCACCAAGAAAGTCTTCTGATGGTCTGGCCCGCTTTCGCCAGCCAGCCGATATTCCGCCAACTGGCCGCCTTTGCCCTGCAGGAACTCCTGCAAGGCGCTCTTGCGATCAGACTCCGCCATCCGATCGCCATTCTCGCGAGCCTGGAGAAACACCGTGTTACTCAACAATTCGCGGGCCGGCACCAAGCCTCCATCCAGATACATTGCGGCTACGATGGCTTCAAACGCGTCCGCCAGGAGCGCGGGCTTCTCTCGCCCGCCAGTTTTCTCTTCACCGCGGCCGAGCCGCAAATGCGATCCGACGTCCAGAGTTCGCGCGGCGATTTCCAGGGAATGGGCATTGACGATGCGCGCGCGGCTCTTGGAAAGCTGGCCCTCGGTCCACTCGGGAAAACTCTTGAGCAGGAACTCGCTGGTGAGCAATTCCAGCACAGCATCGCCCAGAAATTCCAGCCGCTCGTTGTCCTGTACTTCGGAGCCCGCGAAGGCGATGTCTTCTCCACGAGCGGTGCGCAGCTCCGGGACCGCAGAGCTGTGCGTCAACGCGCGATCCAACAGCTTCGGGTCGCGGAATTCGTAGCCGAGCCGCTCCATCAATCGTTCGTCGTCACCGCGGGTCATACGCATCTCCTGCCGTGCCGCGGCACGGTCAGTGTTATTTCGGCGCGCTTAGTTGCGTGGAAGCCAGTTTCTTGGCTTCTTCCGCACCCTGCGTGCAGGTGGACTGCATTCCGCTGGGGATGGCGGCGCACTTCTGATAGGCGCTTACCGCGTCGTCGAAATGCGAGGTCTTCTGGTTGCAGAACGCGAGCAAGTAGAAATTCACGGGATCAGGATCCGGATCCATGCGCACGGATTTCTCGAAATTTGGAATGGCATCGGCAAACTTGCCACGGCGGAAGTCGACCGTGCCGAGACCGCTGTACGCCAATGCCGCAGTTTGATCCTTTGCCTTCTGGAACACATCATCGGGCATGCCGTCCGGCTTGGGGATCGTGGGTAGAAGTTCAAGCGCCTTCTGGCACATCTGCTCCGCCTTAGCTAAGCGCTTGGCGGGATCCGGTGTGTTTGCGTTCATGGCGCGAGGCAGGGTGGAGCCGACCGCAGCCAGGGTCTGTGGATCATTGGGAAACAGCGCCAGTTGCTTGTCCGCCGTCGCTTCCATCTTGTCGATTTCATTTTTGCTGCGGAAAATCTCCACGCGGTAACGGCTCTGCGGATATTTGGTCAGAAAATCGTCGGCCATCTGACTCTTCTTTGCCAAATCATCGTTTTTGGCTTCGCGAAACGCCTTGATCGCCGCGTCTTCTTCCGCATTCACGGGGGGCGCCGCGGGCTCGAGCGTCAGCGGCGCGGCTTGTTGTGGATTCGACTTATCGGCGGGAGGGGTTCCGGAAGGGGGTTGTTGTTGGGGCTGCTGCGGCTGGCTTGGCGTTTGCGCCGCAATCACTGCCGCTCCTGCGAAGCATAGGGTGAAAATTAGGGCGGTCCTGCATAAACTGCTCATCCCTTGAATCATGACTTCTCCTTTTCGTCCTAGGGCCTTTCGGACGGTTTCCTCAACGCCAGGTCACCCAAGCCTTTTTGTGCTGCCTGCTGAGCTTGTGCGGGAGCGCCCTGAACATCGATCGCTGCCTGATACTCGGACTTTGCTCGATCGAGCTGTCCTTCATCGTCAAAGATTCGTGCCAGATAAACGTGCGACCACGCCATCACCATCGGATCGTTTTTGGCGGCGTGCTCTCCCGTCGTCAATCGGCCGAATACCTGTTTGGCGCGGTCGGCATCGTGGTCCATCAACGCCACGAGTCCCAGTCCCCACCATGCCCGAGTCTCGTTCGGGTTTTTCGCCAGTACCGACTGGAACGCTGCTTCCGCTGCGCGCGGATTTTTCTCGGCGATCTTTTTCTCACCTTCGGTCAGAGCCGCGATTACATCCTGATCCCCGGAGACGGTGCTGATCGTGCGCACCTGTTTTTTCGCCACCGCCTCCTTGCTCAGTTCCTTCGCTTCCGCCTCGGTCTGCTGTGGCGCGAAGCGGATGGCCGCCACGCGGGTTTGTTCCGCCTTGGGATCAATGCCTCGGACCAGGTCCTGGAAGTATTGAACGAATGGCGCTTCGCCTTGTTCGTAGCTCGCCAATCCTGCGGAGATCGGACGCACCATCACAAATCCGTCGACGTCGGCGTTCTGCAGCGCTACTTCCTTCTCGCTGGGCGACATTTTCTTCAGTTTGATTTCCACGGCTCGCACCGTGCACTCCGCGAACCACGCCGGGTAATCATCCGACAGGTCTCCGGGCAGGCGCGGCGCCCGCTGCGCCATTTCGTATACCGGGCGCTTCACCGCGATCACATGCGGGTACATCATGGGCACCGGATCGAGCAGGAAATGAAGATAGGCGTGGCGGACCGTGTCGATGGGAATGTCGGTGCTGCCGCTCAGCACAATCGAATAGTGGTCGCCGAGGCTTCGCACGTTCGTGATGCGCCCCACCAGCGGTTCCACGATCACGCTGAACGTGCGCGGCTTCGAGGGATCGACCACTTCTCTCAGGTAGGTCGACGCCACGAATAAAACGTTCGAAACCGGATCGTGTAGCCGCTCAATTTCCTTGTCGTACAGTGGCTGAATCTGCCGCCATAACGAATGGATTTTCTGTTCCGCGTAATAATTCGCCAACAACTCCGGGAATCCTTCGAGGTCGAGAACCTCCGGGGGCAATTGGTCGCGCCTCAACACCGGCTGAAATTTCGGCGGAGGTCCCGCCACGAGCGCGAACCACACGTACCGCGACAACATCGAAGCCGGATCGCGAAACTGATGGTTCTTGTAAAACTCCCGGATGGCGTCGACCGCGGGCCCGCGTTGCGCCAGCAGCCGTTGGCGCGTCTGTGCGCGGAACGAACTCCAGTTGTCCGCGCTCACATCGCTTTCGTAACCGGAGGCGTAAAGCGCGCACATGGTCGCAAACATCGCTTCGCTGGTGTCAATCGTCGCCGCAGTACTTGGAGCTACCACACGCTGCCGGGCCGCCGGAGCAGTGCTCCCCTGCGCGGAAACACGATGCGCAGACACGGCCGTTAGCAGCAAAACCACACTGACTACGTCGAGTAATTT
>Ga0335079_10010333_pt1 | contig 10629 bp, 9 predicted proteins | sample Lox_Sample_33_FD_206719 | JGI IMG/M metagenome (GOLD analysis project Ga0335079, IMG submission 206719) | Soil microbial communities from Loxahatchee National Wildlife Refuge, Florida, United States - Lox_Sample_3.3 | ecosystem: Environmental > Terrestrial > Soil > Wetlands | place: USA: Florida... | reverse complement strand
TGCGGCGGTGGTCCCTCGCCTTGCGGAAACCTGACTCCCAGCCAGGTGTTCGCCAATGTACAAGCGGCGGCGGCGGTCAACATACCGCAAGCTCAGTACACCACGACCGGGCAGGCTTGGCATAACCTGATTGTGTCTCCAGCGGATACGACTGCGCCGTCCCAACCCGGCGGCCTGCACGCGGCCGTGTTCTCATCGAGCGTCATCCTGAATTGGAGCCAATCGACAGACGACGTGGGCGTGGCGGGCTACCAGGTGCTGCGCAACGGAACTCAGATCGCGACCGTCTTTCCTACGTCTTTTCAGGACTCGGGTCTGGCCGCGAACACGTCCTACGCGTATCAAGTGAAAGCGTTCGACCTGGCATCCAATGTTTCGCCGCCGGCCGCTTTGGCAGTTACCACGCCGCGCCCCGCGAGCCTCTCTGTCTCCGGCAATGTCAGGATAAGCGGCCGCGGCGGAACCATCCATTGAAAAGTATCGCCGGTCTCCGCGATCACCGGTGGCGGCCGAAGCTGCGTCCGCCCGATGGCGGCCGAAAGCTGGGATGCGATCCCGGTGAGCGGCTCGGGTGGAACCCGGAGCTGGGCTTCGATCCGCCGCCGAAGGTATGGCCGGCCGTGCTGTCTCCGTGCTTCAGGCCGCCGGTGGCATACTTCGAGCTGCTATAACCGCCGGAACTGCGCACGTAGCGGCTTTCGGAATAGTGCTGCTGCGTGAACGTGCCGTGCGTGCCATACTTGGGCGCGCTGGCCGATTCGTCGCGGCCGTAGTAAGTATGGCCGCTCGAGCGCGCGGTGCGGTAGGATTCCCATTCATACGACGGAATCGGCTGGTAGCTGCGTCCCCACAACAAATCGCGCAGCAGCGCGTATTGCCCATACCAAACCCAGAAATTCCCGCCATTGCTGTGGTCCCAATATCCGTATTGGTTGCGCTGCCCCACCGGCGCCATGTACGCGAATCCCGCCGGCTGCGGCAGATTGTCCGCTTCGGTATCGTACTTGCCCGCCGCCTTATGCGCGATGGCCATACCGATGTTCGCTTCATTTGCCTGATAAGTGGCCTTCGCAACCTCAACCCAGTCCTCCGTGGAGCTGGTCGCGCCTTTCGTGCCGGCGGCATCCAGTAACTGCGTCTTGACGGTGCGGATTTCCTCTTCGTAGTCGCGCTTGCCCCCGCTACGCCTGTCCCGCAGGTCCACCAGGAGCTTGTCCCACGAGGTATAGAGCTGGCCGGTGAGAGTCTTGAGACCCTCGGTCTTGGCCGGCAACGAGGTTTGGCTGTCGTGCAGAGTTTCGGCGGCGGTCAACAGCCCGGCGTAATCCAAACCGGTGAGATTGCCGGATTCAGCCTGGCGGCGCATGGCGTCGCTCGATTGCCAGGCTTTCTCCGCATCGGTGGGAATGGCGCGCAACGCCGCCAGCCGCGCTTCCAGGTCGGATTTCTTATCCGGCCAATCCGTTTCGGCGCGCGTGACTGCGGCGGTAATGGAAGTGAAATCGGCATGCTCAAGCGCCTGGTGATCGCTTTCCATCTGCTTGAGTTCGGTGGGCAGATTGGCTTTGAGGTCGATCCAGCGTTGCGCTTCCCTTTGGATGGCGGCGGCTTCATTCAGCGCGGCGCTCCGCAAAGCCCGCTCTTCTTTGAGCAGCTTTTCCGCCTGTTCGCGATCCTGGCGGCGGTTGGCTTTGAGAAGTTTGTCGAGCGCGGCTGCGTCCCGTTGGGCGCCGTCGAGCTCCGCGGCCGCGATGCGGAAGCGGTCCGGCAAGACCGTGTTCATGTCATGCGCGCGGAATAGATCGGGGTCGCTGGCGAGATCTTTTGTAACCTCGTCCCGGGCGCCCTGAAACTGCTTTTGAGTTTGCGGGAGCTGTTGCTGTTCCGAAGCAATATCCGCACGCAAGGGACGCGGCAGGTTGTCCAACCCGGCCAGCAGGACGACCACGATCAGGAAGCTGAGAATGACGGCTAAAAATCCGAGCCCACGTCGGCTCATGTTGAACTCCTTAGGCGGGACGGAAGACCGTGATATCCGCCGGATTCAATTTGACGGCCACGCCGGCGCTGAAGGGCTCCCCCTCGCGCTTGCGGATGGAGAGGTAGCGCGCGCCGCCCTCCTCGATGAATTCCCAGCCGTAGTAACCCGCGCCCTGCTGCTGGCCGTCGCGGAAAACGCCCATCTCCTTGCTGCGCTGGTAATACCAGTTCTTGCCGCCGTACTCGAAATTGTCGGCGGTGTTCTGGCGCTGGTCCATCTGCGCGAGGTCGTCCTCGGAAAGGCCCAGGTCTTCGAGTGAAAGCTTGAATCCTTGCAGGAAGCCGCGCACTTCGAGTTCGTCTTCGTCGCGTACTTCCAGCACGATGCGATGTTCGCGATGCAAGCCGCTCAGCTCGAACCACTGTTTTTCGCCGGCCTCGCAGCGGCTGCGGCGGTCGATGGTGAAATCGAGATCGCTGAGATTCTCGCCGGCGCCGGAGATCGAGACCACGTCGCCGGTGCGCGCATCGGCGACGGTCAGGCTGGCGAGATCCGCTTTGGGAGCGGCCGGCGCGCCGCCGTGCTGGCCGGCGATCGCCGGCTTTTCGAACAGCTTCTTCAACACCATGAGAAGGAGAACTCCCAGGATGACAACCAGCAATAACGTGATGGGACCCATGCGATACCTGGCGACCCGCGCCGCCGCTTACGGTTTCCCCGCCTGCCCGATGGTCTTGTCGGCGGGCGCGGGCAAAGCGGCCGGGATACTGGGCGGTTTCAACTGCTGCCGCTCGCGCTTGAGCGCGGCCAGATCGTCATCCACGCTGTGGGCGCCGATGGCGGCGAATTGCTTTTCCAGATCGTCGTCCTTACCGGCCGACGCCAGTTGATTAAACGCCTGGGCGGTGGCTTCCTCCTTGGACACGGTCTCCTCGAAGCGGTTGAGGGCGGCGAACGCATTGTCGGCGCTGCCCACGCCGGCCAGGGCCTCGGCCACCTTGCGCTGCGCCTGCGCGGCGTTCTTGCGCGCGACCAGGGTGGTCGCGGTGCGCTCGGCCTCGTCGATTTTGCGCTTCAGCTCCAGCACCTGCTGCTTGAGCGTTTCGCTCGCCTGTCTCGCCTGGTCGACCGAGGTCTGCATTGAGGCGACCTGTTTGTCGCTCTCCGATTTCCTGGCCAGGGCCTTGCGCGCCAGGTCCTCGTTGCCCGCGTCCAGGGCCACCCCCGCGCGGTCCTTCCACTCCTGCGACTGGCGCACATACTTCTGATACTCGGCGTCCAGCCGGTTGTAATTGCTCATCGCGACAGCGGACGCGTTGACGGCTTTATTCAGCTCGGTCTTCATGTCCGCTACGGTCTGCCGCACGGTGGCATCGAACGTGGCATCCTCGACGGCGTCCATGCCCTGATTCGCCTGGCCGCGCGCGACGCGGCCGGCGCGATTGAAAATGTCCTTCAAAAACGGCATATCTGATTTGCCTCCCGTTAACCCAACAGACCGCTTAGAAGCCGGCGCGCGGCAACGGCGTCCGCCAGCAGAAAACTCACGCAGGAGAGAATATCGTCCTGGTCCTCGTGGCCCAGGTCTTCGAGTTTGCAGAAGTTGTTCAGCGTGACGGCGGCTTTGCCGGCGCCCGCATCGTAGATTTGGAAATAGGAAGTGGAGATGCCGTTGTGCGCGTCGAGCATCGTGCGCATGATCTCGGGCGTGATCGCCTCGCGCGGCGCCACCGTGCAGGTCAGCGACAGAAACAGGATATCGCCTTCGAGCACCGCCTGGACGGCCACACCGCTCTGCACTTCCTGAACGCGCAGGACCCCCGGTGTGGGCTCGGAGACCTGGTAGCCCCTCTCGGCGAGGAGCGATTTGATTTGATCGGCATGGATACTTGCGATGGGAGCGGTCATAAGGATCGGAAACACTCCTTAGGAACTACGACTCGCGCGCGGGAAAAGTTCCCTGCGGCGGAAGTGGTTCAGTTTTTGCTGGTGTTCCAAGGCCAGTATAACCGATGGCGGCGTGGCCGGCGGGTCCGTCTCCGGCTCAGGCGCGCCCGCTCAGGCGCACAAATACGTCAAGCGCGGCCGGCACACGCATGGTCAGCCGCGGCCCGCAAAGCGCACCGGGATTCGGACTTGCCGGGAAATGGGAGCCTGGTTGGCAGGCGTAAGCGCCCGCCCCACCTTTGCTACGTGATCGGAGGATCGTACAGATTTCGTAACTGCCAGCCGCGGTAGCCCTCCGGACCCGACACGTTTAGCACCTGCGTGGCGCCATCGAACTCGATGCTATAGCTGTTGGAGTGGTTCAGCTTCACGATCACGATGGCGGCGAAGCAATACATATTGCCATCGGACAGCAATTGCGCGCTGCCCATCGCGGTGGAGAAAACTCCCATATCGATGGCTGGGCTGGGCGGGGTTGCCTCGAGATTCGTTTCATCGAAGGTCAGGGACATGCAACGGCTGTGGCCGCTGCCGAGTCCCAGCGGCGGCGGGGAGACCCGCGTATTGCCGTTGTCGAAAAGCGTGAGGGGCCCGGCCCCGTTGTTCTCCATGGCCACCTCGTGCTGATGAGAGAACCACGGCCACGAATCGTTATTGACGTTGTTGAAGGCGAAGTCGCCGTCCGGACCCATGCGCCAGAGAATATTTCCCGAACCCGCGCCGTTGTCGTAGTCGATCTTCATGACCCAGTCCTGGTGGCGGGAGGAGAAGATGAGATCCCCGGAAGCGCCGCCGGAGGAGTCCGCCGGCCAGTAATAGAGACTGTTGCCGTGCAGCCAGTCCTTGGCTTTCGCCGATATGCCGGGAACCAGCAGCAACATCGGCGGACAGCCGTTTTGCCCAACCTGGCAAATTTCCCCCAACACGGCGGGCCGGTTGATGTCCAATTGCGGAGGGCCGCCGTCGTGCTGAAAGGAATCGAAATACCACACCACCTGCCAGTCGGAATTCAGCACCACGATCATGTCTCCGACGATATCCACGGGAAGGCCCGTGGTGTCGCCCTGGGCGCCAGGCGGAAAGATTTCTTCGATGTCGGCCAAAACGGCGGTGTAGCCGTTGGGCAGAGTCTGGATGGCATCGTGGTGAAACGCCCCCAGGCACGCCGAGCCGACCTGCACCGGGTTGATCGCATTACACGGACCCGCATCCGCGGCGCCCAGCGCCAGCAATTGCTGCTGGACCACGCCCGTATTGGTTTCCCGCACGACGTTGCCGGCCAAGTCGATCTGGCGCAGCAACTGCTGCCCCTGCGTCGCCGGGTTCCATGCCGGACCATCCTGAATCGTGAGCATCGTGCCGCCGGGAAGGGGACGGGCAAGCAGGCTGTAGTGCGTGCTCGAAGCAGGCTGATAGTAATACCAGAGGATTCTGCCGGACAGGTCCGTGGCTAAGGCCAGGTTCGGGACGAATACCGCCGGATCGATGGTATTGACGAGAAGCAGCGCGTCTGTCTTGTCTGTCTTAGAACCGGCCTTGATGTTCACCGTGAAGGTGGGGAAAGTGATGTCACTGGGTAGAGATCCGGTGGTGAATGTGAGAGTCGCGCCATTCGTGATGTTACTTCCGGTGCGCGTCTGCGAGTACATTTGGTATTGCACAGACGGATACATGCCGGCTATCTCAAAGGTCATGCTCTTGGGAGGGCGGCAACTTAGCCAGCCGGTGGTGACCGGCGTCTGCGCCTGCGGCAGCTTGAAAGCCACCCGCATGGAACTGCCCGCCGAACACGAGGGCGCGCTGAACAGAGCCACCAGGGGATTGGCGGTCGGCACGACTACCGGGGTGCTGCCGCTCACCAGCGGAGTGACCAGGTAAGTCCCCGATTTGCTGGCCGTTTCGCCGGTGGCGAAGTCCTTAATCACTACCTGAACCTGATAAGTGCCTTCGACACCAGTGGGGGCCCAGACGAAAGGCTGCGAAGTCCACACGCCGCCATTCAACGTGCCCGCGTTGAAGTCCCGCACGAGGGCGAAGGTGGACGAGTTCGGCGGTGCTACGTTGAATTGGAACGTAAGAGGACCAGCACCGGTGTCTGTGGCGGTCACCGTGAAGGTAATGACACTGCCGATCGGTTTCGGCGCTGCCGGCGATGCCTGCATGGCCGTAATCGCCACTCTTGCCGAGGCTGGGGAGCACGCCGCCGCGAGCAGGAAAACTACGCACAGCAGGCCGTTCCGTTCCGAGCGCATTAATGGAACGTACAACGCGCTGCGCGGGATTGTCAAGCCAACGGCGGGGCGAATCCCAGGCGAAACTTCTGGTACTTTCTCGCACGCGCGGCGCGCCATTCCGCGGAGGGTCTTATGTGGGCGCATGCCCGCGGAAGCCCGGCGCGGCAGTACACCTGGTACGGCGCCAAGCCGTTCGATCGGATGCGGCGCGTTCGGCCGGAAGTTCACGGCGGCACGCTCAAGCGCGCGGCACGAACGGGTCGGATCCCAGGGCGAGGCAATGCCGGAGTCAACCACGGCGCACCGCCAGCACGCGCGGGATGCCGGCGAGATCGGGAATCGATTCCAGTTCCCGCCAGCGTCCGGAGAACAGGGCCGCCACCCGGTCGCGGCTGTCGTAGCCGATTTCCATGATGAGCCAGCCGCCCGGCGCCAATACGCGTTCGGCGCCCGCCGCCAACCGTTGGTAGATTTCGAGGCCGCTGGGTCCGGCGAACAGGGCCTGCCGCGGTTCCCAGTCGCGAACTTCGCGCTGCAAGCCGGGCTCGTCGCCCAGGGGAACGTACGGAGGGTTACAAACGATCAAGTCCATGGAAGCCGTTGCCAGGGCCGAGGCCAGGTCGCACACCGCAAAGGAAACGGGTGCGTCGAGGCGCTGCGCGTTGGCGGCTGCGACGCGGATCGCGGCCCCGGAGATATCCGTGGCCCAGACTCTCGCGCCCATTTCCAGGCGCAGGGTGATGGCCAGGATGCCGGAGCCGCATCCCACGTCCAAAACGCGGGCGGCGCCGCGCGCCAGCCGCAGGGCCGTTTCGACCACGTGTTCGGTTTCCGGGCGCGGGATCAGGACATCCGGCGTCACCCGGAACTCGCGGCCATAGAATTCCTGGCGGCCGGTGATGTACTGCGTGGGCTTGCCTTGCAGCCGCTCGTGCAGATAACGGCCGTAGTGCAGTTGTTCCAGCTCGGAGAGTTCGTGCTCGGGATAGCCGAACAGCCAGGCGCGTTCGCGGCGCACGGCGTGCGCCAGCAGCACCTCGGCGGTAAGCCGCGCGGCCGGAATCGCCGCATCCGCCAGGAGCGTGGTTCCCTGGAGCAGCGCGGTCTGGACGGTCATGTAGCCTCAGACGGCTGGTTCGGACGGCGCCCTCACGCGGCCACGCCGCCGGCTTCGCCCTGCTGCTGATAGTAAGTAGTGAGCGCGTCGATGATGGCGTCCAGTTTGCCGTCCATCACCAAGTCCAGTTGATGGAGCGTAAGCCCGATGCGGTGATCGGTGACGCGGTTCTGCGGAAAGTTGTAGGTGCGGATTTTCTCGCTGCGGTCGCCGGTGCCCACCATGCTGCGCCGCTCGGCGCCGAGTTGCGCCTGCTGTTTTTCCAGTTCGAGCTCATAGAGCCGCGAGCGCAAAACGCGCTCGGCCTTGGCGCGGTTCTTGATTTGCGATTTTTCGTCCTGGCAGGAAACCACCAGCCCGGTCGGCAGGTGCGTGATGCGCACCGCGGAATACGTGGTATTCACGGACTGGCCGCCCGGACCCGACGAGCAGAACGTGTCGATGCGAATGTCCTTCGGGTCGATCTTGACTTCCACCTCGTCGGCTTCCGGCAAGACCGCCACGGTGATGGCCGAGGTATGCACGCGGCCCTGCTGCTCGGTCACCGGAACGCGCTGCACGCGATGCACGCCGCTCTCGTACTTCAGCTTGCTGTAGACGCGATTGCCGCTGACCAGCGCGATGACTTCCTTCAATCCGCCGACCGAAGATTCGCTGGAGGAAGTGACTTCGATGCGCCAGCGCTGCGTCTCGGCGTAGCGCGAGTACATGCGGAAGACCTCCGCGGCGAACAGCGTGGCCTCGTCGCCGCCGGTGCCGGCGCGGATTTCGAGCACCACGTTCTTTTCGTCGTTGGGATCCTTGGGCAGCAGCAGCAATTTCAGCTCGTGCTCGATGCGCGCCGCTTCCGGCTCCAGCCGGGCGACTTCCTCGGCCGCCATGGCGCGCAATTCGGCGTCGCTCTCCTGGAGCATGCCGCGCGCCTGGTCGAGCTCGCCCGCCGCCTTTTTCCACTCGCGATACTTGGAAACGGCTTCCTCGAGCTCGCTGCGCGCCTTGGCGGCGTTGCGATACTCGGCGGCGTCGGCGATCACCGCGGGATCCGTCATCTGGCGCGTCAACTCTTCGAAGCGCACCTCCATCTGCTCGAGTTTGGGGCTGGGCTGCATTTGCGGATTAAGCGATCACCAGTTCCCCGCCCTGCGCCTTCTCCAGGTCCATGGCGCCTTCCAGGGCGCGAATCGCGACCGCCGCCTGATCGTCCGATGGAGGCTTGGTGGTGATGCGCTGGAGCCATAGGCCGGGCGCGGTGAGAGCCGCCAGGAACGAGCCGCGGCGCTTGGCGGCGAAGCGGATCATCTCGTAGCTGATGCCCGCGATGAACGGCAGCAGCAGCACGCGGCTCAGCAGTTTCATGCCGAACCCGTCAAACGGAATGACGGTGTAAACCACCATCGAGACGACCATCACCACCAGCAGGAAACTCGTCCCGCAGCGCGGATGGAAGGTGGTGAACGATTGAGCGTTCTCGACGTTCACCGGCTTGCCCGATTCGAAGTTGAACACCACTTTGTGCTCGGCCCCGTGATACTCGAAGACGCGCCGGATATCCTTGAGCCGCGAAATCCCGTACAAGAAGGCCAGGAAGATCGCGATGCGCAACACGCCGTCGGCGGCGTTAAAAGCGATGCGGCCCTGCAGAGCCGGGTACCACTTCTCGAGCGCGGTCACGGTGTACAGCGGCACGAACTTGTAGAGGAAGATGAAGAATGCCAGCGAGAAGATCAAGTTCAGACTGAGGGCCCAGTTGGAGAGCTCCTTGGTTTGGGCTTTTTGGGAATCGGTGTCGAGCAAGGTGTTGGCCGAGAACTTCAGGGCCTTGAGACCCAGGGCCATCGCCTGATAGAGCGTGCCCACGCCGCGCAGCACCGGGTACTTGAAGATGCGATGCTGCTCCGACATGCGCGCCAGCGGCTGTTCCTCGGTAACGATCTCGCCGCTCGGTTTGCGGACCGCTACGCAATAACTGTGCGGGGCGCGCATCATGACGCCCTCCATGACCGCCTGCCCGCCGACGAGCGTTTCCTCGCCGCTCTCGAGCACGGGCATCATTTGGATGTGGGTGAAAAGCCGGAAAAAAGTGCGAACGGACACAATTCCTCTCAGAGTGACGTTCCCTATTATAGCGGATTTGAGTCCGGAACCGCCCGCCGCACGCGGTGAACGAAAGTTAAGCCGTCCCTGACCGGCGCCCGGGCCCGGATCCGCGCGGGACCATGGCCACCGCGCGGCACCAGCCCGCGCTGGCGCCCTTGATCTTCACCGGCAGGCACGAAACGTAGAACCCGAAGGGTTTCGGAATCTCATCGAGGTTGGTCAATTTCTCGATCTGGCAGTATTCCGCGGTGAGGCCGGCGAAATGCGCGGGCCAAAGCACGCTCCGGTCGCCGGTTCGTTTGAAATCGGCCGCCATGTCGGAGAACGAGCGGTCGAGCGTCCAGGCGTCGATACCGATTACGTGAATCCCCTGTTCGACTAACCACAGAGTACTCTCGCGGCCCAGGCCCGGCTGTTCCAGATACGCTCTGGTTCCCCAGCGCCCGGAAGCCCCGGTATGGACGAGCACGATATCGCCGGCATGCAGCCGGTACCGGATCTTTTGAAGCGCTGTCCGCAGGTCCTCGATGGCGATCAGGTCTCCGCTGTTCTTATGGCGCATGTCGAGCACCACACCGGGGCCGAAGCACCACTCCAGGGGCACTTCGTCGATCCGCTTGGCGGGCCGGCCGGCGGATGTGGCCCCGTAATGATAGGGCGCGTCCACGTGTGTGCCGGTGTGGCTGTTGGTGGTGAGGTTCTCGATGGCCCAAGCCCCGCCGCGGGAATACACCAGGTCCTCGGGCCGGCAGCCGAGCACCGCCTCGGCGCTCTTGCCGCCGGCCTGGTGATCGAGGTACTCGATTTTCGGCGGCATCAATTCACCTGGTGCGTCATGCTCGATCGCCACGCTGAGGTCGATCAGGCGTACGCCGCCTAAAGGCATGCGGCCGGGATCCGCCGGCGGGGCTTTTGCCGTTCTGGAGTTGGTTCGATGCATGATGAGATTCGTATCGTAGGGCGCCCGGCGCAACCGGCCGCCTGCTTGCCGGGAATAGCGAGGATACTCTGACGGGCCGCTGAGGCGCAACCCGCGATGCCGCCGGTGAGACCGATCGCTACTCCGCCCGCAAGGTGATCGACGGATCCACGCGCGAGGCGCGCCACGCGGGCGCCGCGCAGGCGATCGCCGAAACGCCCGCCAGCAGCGCGATCACGCCCAGGTACGTGAGCGGGTCGAGCCGCGAAACGCCGAACAGCAAGGTGACCAGGGCTTGAGTCGCGAGGGCCGCTCCGCCCAGTCCGATCGCCGC
>Ga0335079_10010332_pt1 | contig 10629 bp, 8 predicted proteins | sample Lox_Sample_33_FD_206719 | JGI IMG/M metagenome (GOLD analysis project Ga0335079, IMG submission 206719) | Soil microbial communities from Loxahatchee National Wildlife Refuge, Florida, United States - Lox_Sample_3.3 | ecosystem: Environmental > Terrestrial > Soil > Wetlands | place: USA: Florida... | reverse complement strand
AAACGCATCTCCCGCTGGACATTGCCTTGATGATTGACAACAGCGCGAGCGCGAAAATTGGTTTCTCAATCGAACGGGAAGCCGCGGCGAAATTTATCCGTGACGTCGTTCATCAGGGTGATGGCCTAGCTGTGTTTTCATTTTCCGATGACGTGCGCCAGCTCACCGGATTCACTTCCGAGGTTCCGCTCTTGCAGAGCACCGTGCGCAAAATGAAAGAGGGGTCCGGCACTGCGATGTATGACGCTGTTTATCTCGGCTCACAACGCCTTGCGGAAAGAAGGTCGGAGCACCGCCGCGTCATCATCATGGTCACCGATGCGGGCGAAACCACGAGCAAGGCTACATTTGAGACCGCGCGCCGCGAAGCGATCCGCGCAGGCGCGCTGATTTACACGATTGTTGTTCGCGAGGTGAAGGGCGAAAGCGGGCGCAACACCGCCGGCGAACACGCCATGGAAACGATTACGGAAACAACCGGCGGCAAGGTCTTTTATCCGCCCAATCCCGGCCAGCTCGATCAGATTTTTCATCAGATTGATCTCGAGCTGCGCACGCAATACCGCCTCGGCTACTATCCCGAACACAAGCCGGGTGGCACAATCCGAAAGATCGAAATCCGCGTCAAAGGCGATTACACGGTGCGCTACCGCCAGGCCTATGTCCCGGCGGGCGAAACTCGCTGAAATCCGAAATTAACCGCTCCTGACGATTCACCGCCGCTCTGATACGATGATTGTGATGAATTCCTATCTTGAAGTTGCCATTGAAGCGGCGCGCGAAGCCGGCGGCATTCTGCTCACGGAACTCGATCGCCCGGTCAACATTTCATATAAAGGCGATGTGGACATCGTCACGCAGGCCGACAAGCGCTCCGAGCAGGCCATCGTCACTCGTCTGCGCACCCATTTCCCGAAGCACGCCATTGTGGGCGAAGAAGGCGGCGCGCAATCCGCCACATCCGCGGACACCTCCGGCTCGAAATTCACCTGGTATGTGGACCCGCTTGACGGCACAACGAATTTCGCGCACGGCTTTCCGTGGTTTTGCGTTTCCATCGGCCTTGCGGAAGGCGCGCCGGGCAAGGAAGAGTTGCTCGCGGGCGTCGTCTATCAACCCGTCACCCAGGAATTATTCACCGCCGCGAAAGGCGAGGGCGCTTACAGAAATAATAAACGCATTCACGTCTCGAAAATTGACAAGCTCGCCACAAGCCTTCTTGGCACCGGATTTCCCGCGCACAAGCGCGCGCAGAATCCGAATATTCATTACTACTGGAATTTCACGTTGCGCTCGCACGGAGTCCGCCGCGCGGGGTCCGCCGCGCTCGATCTCGCGAGCGTCGCCTGCGGGCGCTTCGATGGATTTTGGGAATTTGGCCTGAATCCGTGGGACACCGCCGCAGGCGTGCTGCTGGTTCGCGAAGCGGGCGGCACAGTCACAGATTTCGCCGGGCAGCCGTATCAACTCGGCGCGCGCGAACTCCTCGCATCGAACACGCTAATCCACGCGGAAATGCAGGCCCTTGCCGCGGATGTCGAGCGGCAATCGCTGTCAGGCGCCCCGAAGTAATTTTGCGCTTCATTGAATGCTGTTTCGTTGACTCACCCTAGTGCCAGTGCTAGCCTCGACGCCCGTGCGCGTTGTTGACTTAATTCGCCGCAAACGTGACTCTGGCGAGCTTTCGCCCGAGGAAATTAAATTTCTCATCGCGGGTTATACCTCCGGCGACATTCCCGATTACCAAATGGCCGCCTGGCTGATGGCCGCCTGGATTCGCGGACTGAACGCTGCCGAACTCGCCGCGCTTACTGAAGCGATGCTTCATTCCGGCAGAGTGCTCGATTGGAGCGATCTTCCCGCGCCGAAAGTGGATAAACATTCGACTGGCGGCGTAGGCGACAAGACATCAATTATTCTCGCGCCTGTCGTCGCCGCCGCAGGTCTTTACGTTCCCATGATTAGCGGGCGCGGCCTCGGTCACACCGGCGGCACGCTCGACAAACTTGAATCCATCGCCGGATTCAACGTCAACCTCTCACTTCCCGAATTTCGCCGCGTGCTCACCGAATGCAAGTGCGGGCTGATTGGTCAGACGCAAGAAATCGCGCCCGCCGACAAGAAAATCTACGCCCTGCGCGATGTCACCGGCACGGTAGACAATCCCTCGCTCATTTGCGCCTCCATCATGAGCAAGAAATTGGCCGAAGGAATTGACGCCCTCGTTCTCGACGTGAAAACCGGCTCCGGCGCGTTCATGAAGAAAACCGAAGACGCGGAATATCTCGCGGGCCTGATGGTCGAAACCGGGAAGCGTATGGGGAAAAAAGTCGTCGCGCTTATCACCGATATGGATCAACCGCTCGGCCGCACCGCCGGCAACGCCATGGAAATCGCCGAGTGCATTGACGTGCTCGCAGGCGCCGGTCCCGCCGATTTGCGCGAGCTGTGCCTCGAACTCGCCGGCTGGATGTTTTTCCTCGGTCAGCGCACGCCAAATGTTGCCGATGGCAGGCGCCTCGCCGGGGAAGTGATTGCATCAGGCCGCGCCCATGATAAATTCCGCGAGATTGTTCGGCTACAGGGCGGCGACGCGCGAGTGGTGGACGAGCCGAAGCGTTTGCCGCAGGCGCGCGCAAAGGTTGACGTAACTGCCGCGAGCGCAGGCTTCGTCGCCGCGATTGATTGCGAAAAGCTCGGCATCGCATGCGGTGTCCTTGGCGGTGGCCGCGAGAAAAAAGAAGACAAAATTGATCCCGCCGTCGGCCTCGAATTCCACCGCCGGCTGGGTGACCGCGTTGAGCGCGGCGCGCCGCTCGCTACGCTGCATTACAACGGCGATGCGCGCCTCGCGGAAGCGCGGCAACTCGTTGAGTCAAGCTATCGCATTGGAGATAAGGCGCCCGCTGCGCGCCCGTTGGTCCACAAAGTAATCGGCGGTTAAAGGGGAGGCTACACGATGGCACGATTCACCGGATTGCTGGGCCTGGCCACAATGCTCGGCCTCGCATTTTTGATGTCGTCGAACCGCCGCGCGATCAAATTGAAAACGGTGCTTTGGGGCCTTGGCCTGCAAACCGTTTTCGCATTTTTCGTCTTGAGAGTGGACTGGACCCGCGATGCATTTGAACACGCGGGAAACGTAGTCAAACGCCTGTTGGATTATTCCTACGTTGGCTCCGAATTTGTTTTTGGTCCGCTCGGCTCGAAATCTTCCCTTGTAATGGTGGCCGGCACCCCAACTGGGACAGCTTTCTTTTTTGCGTTCCAGGTTTTGCCCACGATCATTTTTATCGCTGCGTTTTTTGCGCTCCTTTATTACCTCGGAGTGATGCAGGTAATCATACGCATGGCCGCATGGGTGATGCAGCGTGTGATGGGTGCGAGCGGCGCGGAATCGCTGAACGTGGCTGCGAGCATCTTCATGGGCCAGACGGAAGCGCCGCTTACAATTCGGCCATTTCTGCCGGATCTCACGCGCTCCGAATTAATGACGGTAATGACCAGCGGCATGGCCCACGTTTCGGGCGGCATCATGGCGGCTTACATCGCGTTCGGGGCTGAGCCGAAGCATTTGCTGGCCGCCGTAATCATGACGGCGCCCGGCACCCTTTTAATGGCGAAGATGATGGTTCCTGAGACGGAGACTCCGCGCACCGCGGGCAAAGTCACCATGCCCGAAGACGCGGAGCACAAGGATGAAAATTTTCTCGGTGCGATCGCGCGCGGCACCACCGACGGCTTGAATCTCGCCATCAACGTCGCCGCCATGCTGATTTCGTTTCTCGCGCTCATCGCGCTGCTCAACGGAATCTTGGGTGGCGTTCACAATCATCTCGCGTGGTTCCCGTCATCGCTGCAGCAGGTCTTCGGTTGGATTTTTTCGCCCATCGCTTGGGTCATCGGGATTCCGTGGAAGGATTGCCACTCCATCGGCAATTTGCTCGGCATCCGCATGGCGGCAAATGAGTTAGTCGCGTTCACTCAGCTTGGGCCGATGAAGGCGACGCTCGACCCGCGTTCCTTTACAATCGCCACGTTCGCGCTCTGCGGCTTCGCAAACTTTAGCTCCATCGGCATTCAGATTGGCGGCATCGGCGCGCTCGCTCCGAATCGGCGCGGCGATCTTGCGAAACTCGGCATCCGCGCCATGCTTGCAGGCACTATGGCGAACTTGATGTCCGCTTCCATCGTAGGAATGTTCCTGAAATGACCACTGAATCCAAACCATCGCTCGAATTCAAACGCGCTTCCGCCGCGGCGAAGCTCATTCTCTCGAAAACGAAACTGCGCCCGCGAATCGGGCTCGTCCTAGGCAGCGGGCTCGGCGCATTCGCCGACGACCTCGCCTCCTCTACGCGCATAGAGTACCGCCGCATCCCGAATTTCCCGCGCTCGACCGCCGTCGGCCACGCGGGCAAGCTCGTCATCGGCAAAGTGGGCGACGTCGCGGTAGCGGCCATGCAAGGCCGCGTGCATTTCTACGAAGGTTATTCGCTGCAGGAAGTTATTTTTCCGATGCGAGTTTTCGCGCGCATGGGAATTCGCGCCGTGATCCTCACGAATGCCGCGGGCGGCATTAATCGAGGCTATTCGCAGGGTGCGCTCGTTGTCTTGCGTGATCACATCAATCTTCAGGGCGGGAATCCGCTCATCGGCCCGAATGACGAGCGCTTCGGCCCGCGCTTTCCCGATATGACGCACGCCTACGCGAAAGATTTCCGCCAGTTCGCGCTCGACGAAGGCAAGCGCCTCGGCATGGTGATTCACGAAGGCGTTTACGCCGCGCTCACCGGCCCGAGTTACGAAGCGCCTGCGGAAATCCATTACCTTGCCACCATCGGCGCCGATCTCGTTGGCATGTCCACAGTTTCCGAAGTGATCGCCGCGCGCCACATGGGCTTGCAGGTGCTCGGCATCTCGTGCGTCACAAACATGGCAGCGGGAATTCTCGATCAGCCGCTCGACCACAAAGAAGTGCTCGCCACGGGCGAGCGCGTGAAGTCGCAATTCATCACTCTTATTCGCGCAGTGATCCCGCGGATCAACGACGCCATACCGTCAACTGAGGCAAAGAAATGACGACAACCGCTGGACATGAGGTTCTGCTCGATGCCGCGCGCCGCGCGCGCGAAAATGCCGTCGCGGCTTTCTCGAAGTTCCGAGTCGGCGCTGCGGTCCGCACGAAGTCCGGCAAAATCTATTCCGGCTGCAACGTTGAAAACGCCAGTTACGGCCTCACGATTTGCGCCGAGCGCGTAGCTATCTTCAAAGCTCTTTCGGAAGGCGAGCGCGAATTCGACGCCATCGCCGTTGTTACAGACGCGGACAAGCTCACGCCACCCTGCGGCGCGTGCCGCCAAATTATTTGGGAATTTTGTCGCGACGCCGAAGTAGTCCTCGGCAATTTGAAGGGCAAGACGGAAACGCATCGCATGTCCGCGCTCCTGCCGCATCCCTTCGATTCCTCAAATCTCTAGGTTGCCGTTCACGCTACCCGCGGATACCATTCCTTCATGACGCCTAGACCAAAACCGGCCCACCCAATCGTGAAAACTAGTCATTGGGTCGTCATGTTTGTGATTGCACTTTGCGCGGTTTCTACATCCGCCCAAACTAAACATGTGCTGGCCCAAGACACGGAACTCATTACCGCACGTTACGTAGTCACGATGGACGCATCGAGGCGTATTATTGAAGATGGCGCCATAGCAATGCAGGGCGACCTGATCGTCGCAGTCGGAACTCGAACGGAACTCTTAGCGAAATATGGTCCCGAACTGGTAGTGATCGCCGCCCCCGATGGCCTCATCATGCCCGGCCTGATCAATGGCCACACGCACGCCGCGATGACTCTCTTCCGCGGAATCAAAGACGACGTCACGCTTCAAGACTGGCTGCAGAATTATATTTTCCCCGCCGAAGCGCGCAATGTAACCGAAGATTTCGTCACCTGGGGCACGCGCCTCGGCGTTCTAGAAATGCTGCACGGCGGCACGACCACTTATACTGACATGTATTATTTTGAGGATGCCGTCGCGCGCGAAACGAAAGCCGCCGGAATGCGCGGAGTTCTCGGCGAAACGTTTATCGATTTCCCCGCGCCCGATAATAAGACGCACGCCGACGCGCTCGCCTACACGGAAGCCTTCCTGAAACACTGGCAGGGCGACCCGCTGATTCACGCTGCAGTCGCGCCGCATTCCATTTACACCTGCTCGGAGCAAACGCTTCGCGATGCCGCGTCACTCGCGCGGCGCTATCACGCGCCTATCGTCATCCACGTCTCCGAAACGAAAAAGGAAGTGGACGATTCGCGCGCCGCGCACAACATGTCGCCCGTCGCCTGGCTCGACCATCTCGGCGTTCTCGGTCCGGACGTTGTTGCGGCACATTGCATCTGGCTCGAATCCGCGGATATTTCGTTGCTCGCGAAATCGCACACCGGCTGTGTCAACAATCCCTCAAGCAACATGATGCTCGCAAGCGGCGTCGCTCCCGTTCCGACAATGCTTGCAGCAGGCGTCCCCGTCGGCCTCGGCACGGACGGCCCCGCGGGCAGCAACAACGATCTCGACATGATGGAGGAAATGGATCTTGCCGCGAAGCTCCAGAAAATTTCGCGCATGGACCCGCAAGCGCTCAGCGCGCTTCAAGCGGTTGAAATGGCCACGACCGGCGGCGCAAAAGCGATTCACTTGGAAAAGGAAATCGGCTCGCTTGAGCCCGGAAAGAAAGCGGACCTGATCGTAATTGGCCTGAACGCTCCTCACGCCGTGCCGATGTACGACATTTATTCCCAGATTGTTTACGCGCTGAAGGCCAGCGATGTTCGCGACACCATCATCGGCGGCCGGATCGTTGTGCAGGATGGCAAAGTTCTCACTCTCAATGAAGCGGAGATACTCGCCAAGGCGCGCGAAATCGCGGAGCGCGTGAAGAAATCTCTCGCCGCTCAACCGAAATAATATCCGCTAATTAGAGTTTTACTTACCCGCCTGGTCGCGTGGCCCTTCGTTGCTGGTGGAGTTTTGTCGCCATCGACCGCAGCGTCTCCGGGATGTTTTTGTTCATTGTCAGCGTGCGCAAGTCAGGCGTGTGAACATGCTTTAAGAGTTGCAGTGAAATATCCAGCGGCGTTTTGGGGTTGTTGCAGAGATTTTTGATCACTACATAGTTTTTCCTGAAGATGCGGTTCATGGCGATCGCGCGGAGCACTTCCTCACCCAGGTTTGCCATCCCAGCGAAGCTCTCCACTTCGCGATCGGTTAGCCGGGGCGACTGCATCACAGCGCGCTGCACCACTCGGCATGGATCGCGAACCAGCGCGAGCCGTTCCTCGCGTCCGCCCTTAATCGCAAGCTGCACTCGCTCGACCACGCGCATCCTCGAAAGCCGCACCAGAAGCGATTGCCTTTTCCCGGGATCCTGTTCCGCTTCCTTTACTGCCTCTTCAAGGGCCGCTGCATCCGGCGCTCCCTGCCCCATCTCCTCCAGGTTGCGCCGCTGATCGGCAGTGATTACGGGCGAAGCCAGCAGTACCACTGCCAGCTCGGGCCTCAAGCTCAGTAAATTCAAGTTATTCGCCATCGCATCGACAACGTCTTCAGGCAGGTGCTTCACCGCCTGCACCATCGCCGGGGCAGGGCAGCCGGGATGCGCGATCAGCGCCTCTGCAATTCCGGCCTTTTCGGCAAGATATTGGCCGCAATAATCAAATACCTGCGGAGCGGCGTCGGCACGCGCGATTGCGGCGATGAAATCTGTGGGCGGCAACGTCGCGAGAACGCTTGATGCACGGGAGGATACGCGTTCATCCGCATCCGTGGAAAGCAACACAAGAAATTCCGCGCGGTCCTCGGGATCCAGATTTGCCGCACCCGTGCAGGCGGCGAGTTTGCGCTCGAGCGTTGCATGCCCGGTGCGAAACATTTCCCGGAACTCGGAGCCGAAACCTATTTGTGTTACCTCCGTGGCCCTCGATGTAGTCGCCACGCCCGATTAATTTTGCTTAAACTCTCTCGGGCCCGATCCTATGCCTGCGACGCATTTCGATTTGCCCAACTGGCGCGGTCACGCCCGGCGAATGCTTCCGCATCGCGCGCCGGTGCCACACATACCAACCTCCAAATCCTATGGCCGCGATCACCACAACAATGAGAATTCCCGCCACCCAAGGCCCGCGATTGCTCTCCTCCATCGGATCGCGCATCGAAGGATTGCGGACGGATGTATTTCGGCTGGAAGCATTCCGCACGGACGACCCGGAACTTGCCGGCATATCGCCGGTCGCAAGTGAGTATTCAGCAAGTAGCGCTTCTTCATCGAGCCCGAGATGATGCGCGACGGATCTCACAAATCCCCGATTGAACACCCCGCCCGGCAACTGGCTCCACTGTTCGCTTTCCATCGCCTCCAGAAAACGCGTCCCAATCCGCGTCGCCGATGCGATTTCTTCGAGCGAAATCCCGCGCATTTCGCGCTCGCGCCGCAGGTGCTCGCCGAATCCGCCCTTTTTTTCGTTCTTCTCGTTAGTTGTCGCCACGATGGAGTGGAGCTTTCTCTATCCGAATGCCCGGGTGCCCAGTTTGTGTGTGAAAAAACTCAGCGCAGCTGGAAATCAAATATAGGCGGCGCTGCATGGGGTGTCAATGCGGTCAGCGGGGCAAGTGAACTCACCGCCTATTGCTGCTCGACAGGCCCTCCCGCTCTCTCACCCCATGCTTTCTGCGCGCAAGTTCCACGGCGCCCCTGAGTCACTTAGGGCTTGGAAGTTTACCCCCGCGCCATCTTTCAGAATCTGCTTCTCCAGCGATAGCTCTGCCAGCCCCTGTTACTTCTCTTTCAAACTGCCAACGGCTTGAAGGACTTGAATATTCTTCCAGCAACCACTCGCCCACTCCCATTTATTGACCAGTGATTTCAATCACCTAAAGGTATGCCGAGCATCACTGCGTCAGCCCACGGCCGAGCATCATATGTATCTCTGCGAACAGCAACGCGTGCTCTGGTGAGCAAAAGCTGCCACATGAGTTGATCACAGGAAGTGATCAGAAAGAAAAAGAGGCAGATCATGAGAGTTCCATCAGTAGGAAAATTTTTGGGGGTCTTGGGCATGGCTGCGATCTTGAGCCTAGCTGCATTCGCGCAAGCGCCAAAGTCCGGGAAAGTCAAAATACATGTCTCTCCCACGGAAGCTTACGTTTTCGTAGACGGCGAAGCGAAAGGACCTGGAAGCCAGTCAATCGAGCTTGCTCCCGGGATCCATACGGTATTGATCGCCAACTACGGTTACACGTTTTATCGAGAGCAAGTCTCGATAGAGTCAGACTCAACGGTTTCAGTGAATGCAGATCTCGTGCCATTCGGCGGAGCTGTTATCGGACCGCGAGGCCGCATCCAAATCGAATCTGGGTCGCTTCCTGCCGATAAGAGTGCCGTTTTCTTGAATGGCAAGACGCCGGAGTATTTCGTGGGGCACGTGGATGAATTCAACCAGAACATAATCTGGCATCAGGAGTTGGTTGTCCCTCCCGGTTTGCATGAAGTAACGGTCACCCGAAACGGCAAAGAAGTGTGGACTGGAAAAGTAAACGTAGGAGAAAACGAGCGAGTCATCATCGACATGTCCAAAGATCGAGTCCGCGTGAAACCCTGGGATCGCGGAACTGAACTCGGTGCCTTGGCCCGCTTTCATGCTGGAATTGCCAGCACCACAGTCGCTGTCGCCCCGGTTACAGGGACGATTTCGGCGAGTCCAATCAACATTGATTGCGGCCAGTCGAGCCAATTAATGTGGAATTCGGCGGAAGCAGTGGATGCGCAAATCAGTGAATTTAGCCCAGTCAACTTAAATGGTGACCGAATTGTTTCCCCGTTGCGGACTACCACTTACACCTTCACAGCGACAGGCCCTGGCGGAAATGCAACTTCCAGCGTCACGGTCAATGTAAACCCGGTTGTACGTTCTTCCATGGACGTTTCACCGGTGGAGGTTCGGTATCGCCGCATTGGAAACAAGGTGATCGAACAGAACGCTGTCACACTCAACTGGTCGAGCTCCAACGCCGACACACTCACTCTCTCCCCATTCGGAGCGGTTGGAATCTCGGGCAATAAGTCGATTGCAATCGTGCCGACGCAAACGAACGATGGCAGAGTAGATGAAACTTTCACTTACACGCTCCACGCAAGTAATGTTTGCGGCGGGTCGGAAGTGAAGACTGCTTCTATCCACCTGACCGGATCCATCGAGCCGATCCCGGACGTATTGCTTCACAGCGTTTTTTTCCCAACCGACTACCCGTCGAGAATACAGCCATCGGTGGGATTGCTTCGGAGCCAGCGCGAGGAATTGACTGCTCTCGCGAAGACTTTTACGAAGTACCTTGAATATGATCCTGAAGCGAAGCTCTCTCTCGCCGCCTATGCCGACGAGCGTGAATCACGCGAGTACAACCAGGCGTTGTCCGAACGCCGCGGACAAAGCGTCAAGGATTTCCTTGTCGCCGAGGGCATTCCGGCGGAAAAAATCACCTTCGTCGCCCACGGTGAAGACAATCCATTGGATGAGGCGACCGTTCAGAACCTGCAAACGCAGAACCCCGTCCAGATGGTCACCCAGAAGAC
>Ga0335079_10010329_pt1 | contig 10629 bp, 6 predicted proteins | sample Lox_Sample_33_FD_206719 | JGI IMG/M metagenome (GOLD analysis project Ga0335079, IMG submission 206719) | Soil microbial communities from Loxahatchee National Wildlife Refuge, Florida, United States - Lox_Sample_3.3 | ecosystem: Environmental > Terrestrial > Soil > Wetlands | place: USA: Florida... | reverse complement strand
ATACTCGGCCGACATGGAGCCCGACTGCACTTTGAACTCCTGCACGGCGTCCACTGCCAGGTCGGCGTTGAGGTCGGGATAGTAGCTGTTGATCGCGACCATGCCATCCACCAGGAAGTAGTTCACAGCGCTGGGGCCGCCGTTGATGCTGAACGCGCTGAGGTTCGTGCCGCGATCGGCGAAGCCGCTCTGGGTGGGACCGGCATTGGATTTCATGTTGATGGAAAGCCCCACCAGCGCGAACGCGCTGCGCCCGTTGATGGGCAGCTCCTCCACGCGCTTGTTTTCGATGACCTGGCCGACCGTGGCGTCTTCGGTGTTGACGAGCGGGGCATCGGCCGTGACTTTCACCGACTCGCCTACTTCGCCCAGCTCCAGCCGCACGTTCACCTCGGCGCGCTGGTCCACCTGCAGGTTCACGCCCGACTGCACGGATTGCTTGAACCCGGTGTGATTGACCGTAAGCTGATAGCTGCCGACCAGCAGCGGCGGCGAAGTGAAGAAACCTTCCCCGTTGGTCTGAACGTTGATGACCACGTTAGTCTGCGTATTTTGGATGGCAACGGCCGCGCCCGCGATGGCGGCGCCGGTCGGGTCGGTTACGGTACCGAGAATCGTGCCGCGCCCTTGTTGTGCGGTCAACGGGAGCGCTGCCAGGAACATGACGGCAAAAGCGAGCTTCGACATAGAACCTCTCCAGGGTTTGACTCACGATGTCACAATGCGCCCCGGGTGTCATCTGAGATTCCGACTACGAAGAGATAGTCCAGAAGGACTATGGAAGCTCCCGGCGGTAGTAGCGGACGTAATCGATGAGCACGTGCCCCGGCAGGCGGGACAGGTCCACCGCGTCGGGCGTCCGCGCCGCGGTTGCCACGGCTCCGATCCGCATCTCCCACCGGGTCTCCGGTGTCGCCTCGATGCCGGCCTGCTCGACCGGTTTTCCGTCCAGGTAGTACGTCACAGAGCGCTCCGCCACCTCGCAGCCGAAGACGTGATAGTCGGTCATTGGGAGTGTCGCCATGACCTTGGGCGCTCCCGCACCGGTGCGCACGCGGTAGCGGGTCGAATCGCCGGAGTCGTTCTCGGCGACGCGCAACTCTGGCCCCCCGGCACGCGGAGCCAGAGTGAGACTGGTGGTCCAGCCCCTGCCCGCCAGAACCCGAAAACGGATCTCGTAGTACCCGGGACCAAAGGCTTCCTTTCCGACCAGCCCGCCGCCGGTGAATTCGTCGCCTCCCGTAGCGGCGACGCGGTTCACCTCGATCCACGCCTCGCCGGCGCGCAAGGAGACACTACGCGGCAGTTGCGTGCTGCCGCCCGCGGCATCGGCTCTGGGCGTCCACTTGGAGCGGTCGAGCGTGCCGCCGTCGAATTCATCGGACCAGGCGAGCCGGTAGCCGGGCGGCACGGTCGATACCGGCGGCAGCAGTGCCGCCTTGCCGACCCCGCGCGTCATCGCCTCCTTCAACTCCGGCAGGAAATGTTCGTAGACGCCGCGCGGGGTGGTGTCGTGCCGGCGCGCGACGGCTGCCGCCATGCCCACCACCTCGCCCATCATGCCGGTGGTCCGCATGACCCGCACGGTTCCCAGCGCCACGTGCGTGACGCTGATGTTGCGCCCTGCCATGAACAGGTTCTCGATGTTCCGCGAGTAGAAGCAGCGGTAAGGAATAGCGTAGGGATTCTTCTTGCCGAAGCTGGCCACGGAGCGGAACTCCGCGCCCGGGAACTGCTCCGATTGCTTGGCGGTGGGCACGTGCAGGTCGATCGACCACGTCGCGGTGACCGAAGCGTCGGGGAATTCGCGGTTCTCGACGATGTCCTGCTGTTGCAGGATGACGTCGCCCAGGAGGCGCCGCGATTCGCGCTTTCCGCCCACGTAAGCCACCCACGCCAGCCGCAGATTGGCATACTTGGCCTTATCGGCGGCATGGTTCTTCTGGTAGCTCCAGTTGCCGTAGATCGCGCGGAAGGCGTGATCGCGGATCGACTCGAACTCTTCGATCTGGTTCCGGTTCTGACCGGTCTCCCAATCCCAGTCGCCGCGCGTGGCGTTCTGCACGGAGCGCTCGTCGAAGGGCAGCGCCCACGGAGTGTCGGGGAACGGCGAGGGTTTGCCCGCGTCCTCGGAGTACCACATCACCGACGTCCCCATCACCAGTTGGTCGGCCGTGGTGGGAGCCATCGATTCGCCGGTCTCCGCCTGGCTCTCGCGACCGTAGCGCGAATCCGCGCCCGCCATCGTGCCCAGGTTGCCATCACCGGTGCAATCGGCGAAGAGCGGCGCTTCGTAGCGGTACTCTTTGCCGGTCAGCACATCGCGCGCGATCACCGCCGTGATGCGGTTGCCGCTCTTTTCGACTCGCGTGCCGCGCGTGTTCAGGAACAGGCGGACGTTCTTCTCCGCTTTCACCACGGCGAGTTTGCGCTCGTCGTCGTAGTTGGCGGCGGGCTGGGCGTTGCCGGCGCGTTCCGGATCGAGTTCCGCCACCACCACGCCGATGGACGGGTACGGCGGCAGATTGATGGTGCCGCCCAAGGCGACGCGGACGTCGGAGCTGGTGTTGCCGCCCAGGATCGGGCGGTCCTGAAGCAGCGCCACCTTCAGACCGAGCCTCGCCGCGGACACGGCGGTGGCGGTGCCCGCCATGCCGCCGCCCACCACGACCAGGTCGAAAGTTCCGGCGCTTTCGGGTTCCGCCGGCAGGTTCAAGGCGCGCTTGCGAAAAGATGCCAGTTCCGCGCCGCCATCGGGAGGCCGCAGCGCCGGGTCGGCGGCGAACAGGATGGCATCGCAGCGTCCCTCGAAACCGGTTAGGTCGTGCAGTGCCAGAGCCGTGCTCCCCTTGGCCAGTCGCACGGTTCCGCCGTCCTGCCAGTGCCACTGCGCTCCCTCGGTTCCGAATGTCGCGGCGAGCGCCTTGCCGCCGATGAGCAACTGGAAGCGGCCGGGCGCGCCCGGCGCCGGAGCCGCCCAATCTCGCGTCCGCACCCAGACGCGGTAGGCGGCGGCTTCGGGCACCTGCACGGTGGTGTGCGCATCTCCCACCGGCACTCCCATGCCGTGCGCCAGCAGGAAGGCCGATCCCATCTGATCCATGAACTGCTGATCCACGACCCAGCCGCCGGTGTAATCGAAGCTTTCGGCTTCCACCAGCATCAGGGGCCGCTGCGCCGGGGACGCCGCGGCAATCGCGGCCGCGGCCAGATACACGAGCCACTTCATCTTTCCTAAGTTAACGGAAACGGGATCCCGCCGCGTCTGACGTTTGGACTACCCAGACGAATCGACATGAACCAATCCGCGCTGGATGGCCAGCAGCACCGCCTGCGTGCGGTCGGCCGCGCCCAACTTATCGAGGATGCGGCTCACGTGAATCCGCACGGTGTTTTCCGCGATGCCGAGCCCATCGGCGATGTCGCGATTGGGAGAGCCCTTGGCCAGGAGGCGCAGGACATCCATTTCGCGGTCGGTCAGGTCGGCGCCGGGTACGCGCTCCGCCAGCAGCGCGGCCACGGCGGCGGGCAGGTAGCGCTTTCCGCCGAGAACGGTCAGGATGGCGTCGATCAGCGTCTCCTTGCCGACATCCTTCGTCAGGTAAGCCATGGCGCCGGCGCGCAGGGCGCGGTGGACATCTTCGCTGCCTTCGTAATTGCTGAGCACCACGATGCGCGACGCCGGGTCCTGCTTGCGGATGGCCTCGATGGCATCGAACCCGGACATGCCCGGCAAGCGCAGATCCATGATGGTGAGGTCCGGCTTGTGGAGGCGATATAGCTCCAGGGCCTCCGCGCCGCTGCCGGTCTCGGCCACGATCTTCATCTCCGGCCGCGCGTCGATTACGGTGTGCAGCGCCAGCCGCGCGATGGGCTGATCTTCCACCAGCAGAATGCGGGCAATATGGCTCATGCGGACCGGATGGGAACCTCCGTTTCCACGATCGTACCAGCCCCCGGCTGGCTCGCCAATCGCAGCCGCCCGCCGAGGCGCTGCGCGCGCTCCTCCATCACCGCCAGGCCGAAATGCCCCGACATGAGCCCGGTTCGCGACCGCGGGTCGAAGCCGCAGCCGTCATCCTGGATCGCAACCGCGAGCTGTCTGGCGTCGTACTCCATGCGCACTTCAATGAAGGTGGGGGCCGCATGGCGTTTGGCGTTGGCGGCGGCTTCCTGGCAGATGCGAAGGATGTTCCGCTCCTGTTCCGCGGGCAGGCGAGTCTCGACGCCGGCCACGCGCACACCGGTGCGGATCCCGGTTCCCGCCACCAGTTTCTCGAGCGATGCGCGAACCGATTCCGACAGGGTCTCGGTTTCCAGGCGTTCCTCGCGCAGGTCCCAGATGACGCGCCGCGCTTCCGCACGATAGTGCGCCAGCATCTTCAGCGCCAGCGCGACGGGGTCCTTCAACGAAGCCGGCAGATTGCCCATGCGCGAGAGCGCCTCTTCGAGCTGCCACGTAATCGCGGCGAAGCCGGCCAGCAGCGTATCGTGCCATTCCCCGGAGATCCGGTTGCGCTCCGCCAGGATAAGCGCGTAACGGCCGCGCGTGATGTGGAGGCGCCAGCGGACCAGGAACAACACCAGCCCGCCCGCGCACAACGCAAGCAACCCGGCGAACCAGCCCGTCTGGTAAAAGCGCGGAAGCTGGGTCACGTCCGCCGCGGCTACCGCGTCGCTCCACGGTCCCGCGCCCGACCGCGCCGAGAGGAGCAACTGGTAGTTGCCGGGCGGCAGGCCGCTGTAGCGGATGCTTCGTTCCCCGCCCGCCTGCACCCAATCGGGATCGAACCCCACCAGCCGGTAGCGAAACTGTACTTTCTCCGGAGACGAGAATTCCAGCGCGGTGTAGCGCACCTCCAGCGCGTGTGCTCCGGCGGGGAGCGTGACGGCCGGGGAGCGCGCGGCGGGCCTGCCGTCCACGCTCAGGGCTTCGATGCGCACCGGAGGCGGCGGCGCGGGGCGGACGCGGCCGGGGAAGATCTGGACGAAGCCCTGCGCGGTGGCGAACCAGACCGTTCCATCGTCCGCCAGTCCGCCGGAGGGCTGCGACAACCGGTGACACTCGATGCTGCGCATCCCATCGTGTTCTCCGTACCACGCCCATTCGAGTTTCCGGGCCATTCCCGCAAGTACGCCCTCCGCGGCCGCGGCGGCCAGTTGCAGAATTCCCCGCGGCGAACTCACCCAGAAGGAACCTCTGCCGTCGTCCACCAGGCGGTACAGGGGATGGTCGGGCAGGCCGTCGCGGGCGCTCAGACAGCCAATGTCCGGGGATACCAGGCACAACTTGCCGCTCATGGTCGCCGCCCAGATGCGGCCCCTGGTGTCGGCCGAGAGCGAGGCGATGTCCTCGCCTTTACCGGAGTTGGCGGCAGCAAAACCGGATGCCTCGCGTTCGGGGTCCAGATGCACTACGCCGTTGCTCGTGCCGGCCCAGATGCCTCCGCGCGAATCCACCTGGAGGCTGGTCACCGTTTCTCCGGGCAGCCAGGCTGTGAAGTCCGCCGAGGGCATTCCACCGGGAAACGCAAAGACGCCATTTTCGGAGGTCCCCAGCCACAAGCGGCCGCCGCGGTCGAACACGATCGCCGAGACGTGCAGGTACGCAGAATCGGCATCGCCGAAATGCCGGTACTTCGCGCCGGTCAGGCCGTTGAGCCCTTCCCAGTTGCCGATCCACGGCTGGCCTTGCGGATCGAGAGCCAGCGCACGCACGGTCAGGTACAGCGTGGGGACGGGCGACGGCTGGGATTCGAAGCGGCCGGACCGCAAGCGGTAGAGACCGCCTCGCCAGGTTCCGAGCCAGAGTTCGCCGCCGGCGCCCCGGACCACGGTACTGGCGAAGTTCCCGCTCAGTCCCTCCGGCGCGCCGAAGGTGACCATCGGCGTGTCCTTCCAGCGGCTCAGGCCGCCGGCGCGGGTGCCGATCCACAGGCATCCCGAGCTGTCTTCGTACAGGGTGCGCACGAAATCGTCCGGTAGTCCTTCGCGGGAGGTCCAGGACTCGGAACCGTGCGCGGACAACCGATGCAAGCCGTTGCCCCAGGTGCCGATCCAGAACGAGCCATTGCGATCCGCCAGCATGGTGACCACCGGAGCGGAGACATCGCCGTAGCGCCGGGCCACCGGGCTGTGTCCTTCGTCGATGCGGTATAGACCCTGCGACGTCCCCGCGAACACGCTGCCGTCCCCGGCGGCATAAACGCTGAGCGCGGCCCCGTACTCGCCGCCGCTCGCCATCACCCGCGCCGCGGAGCCGCCCCGGTAGCGGAACAGGCCGTCGATGGTGACCATCCAGACGGCTCCCGTGCGATCGACGGCCAGCACATCCCACGCCGTGTCGGGCGGCCGCTTCAAGCCTGTCAGATATTCGAACCGGCCCGCGGAAACGCGCAGAACGCCATTCCGGGTGCTCGCCCAGATATCGCCGGACGGGTCCTCCGCAATGGCGAACGCGGACGCGCCGGCGTTGAAACTCGCGGCAATCCGCCCTTCCCGCACCTGGTAGATCCAGCCATCGAAAGTGCCCACCCACAGGCTGCCGTCGTGCGCGCGGACGAGCCGCAGGATCCACCGCTTGGAGAGGTGCAGCGCGGGTTCGACGTCGTCAGAGCGGAAGGTAAGGCCGTCGAAGCGGGCGAGCCCTTCGTCGGTGCCGATGAGAAGATAGCCGTCCGGTCCCGGCACTACCGACATGACGTAAGTGTGGGGAAGGCCGTCCTCTACACGCCAGGTTCGTTTGTCGTACTGCGAGATCCGGCGGCCGGGGTCGAGCGCGTGCACGGAAGCCGTTGCCAGCAGGAGCAAGGGCAGCATGCGGAGCAGGGACATGGCAAGTAACTCCATCCTACTCTCGCGGCGCCCTGGCCCGCGGTAGCGCTCGGATCGCGCCCCTGTTCTACTAATGGAATGCGAATGACACGGCGAAGCATTCTCCATATGGCCCTGAGCCTGCCGGCAGGCGCGGCGTTCACGCGTTTCCGGGCGCTGGCTGCACCGGCAGAGGGCCTCAGCAAAACCACGAAGATCCAGGCGCTCCAGCTCAAAGACGGGCGGACGCTGATCCGGGTGGATACGGATGCCGGCATTTCGGGATACGGCGAATGCAACACGCCGGGTCCGGCAGCGCGGTCCGCGATCGCCATGTACAACGGCGCGGGACGCTTGCCGAACCTCGCCGTGATCGGCAAAGATCCGCTCGCCATCCAGGTGCACTTCCACAACATGTTTTATGCGTACCCCCAGCGGAGGCGCGAGATCAAGGTGCTGAGCGGAATCGACATGGCCCTGTGGGACCTGGCGGGCAAGATGCTGAAGCAGCCGGTCTCGAAATTGCTCGGCGGCAACTTCCGGGACAAGGTCCTGCTCTATTCGCATGCCACCGGCGGCGATTATCTGAGCAAAGAAGAGTGGCGCGACCGGGCCCAGCGCCTGAAGTCCGACCCTCGGGGGTTCAAGGCATTCAAGGTTGATATTCACCATGCGCTGGGAATCAACATGCAGGAGTACACGCCCAGCATCGGGCCCGAGGAAGCACGCCGGATCCATCGCGCGTACACGCTGGCCCGGGAAGCGTTCGGCGACGAGATCGGAATCGACGTGCACTGTCATTGCGAGCTCGACGTGCCCAGCGCCATCAAGGTGGCCGAGGCGGTGGAATCGATCAACCCTCTCTTCTTCGAAGATCCCCTGGCGCCCGAGTGGTCCGAGAGCTGGATGGCCCTCAGGCGCGCCACGCGCCTCCCCATCATGACCGGCGAGAACATGGAGCTCGCCGAATGGGCCATTCCATTTCTGAACAACCAGGCGGTGGACATCCTTCAGCCCGATATCATCAACTCCGGCGGGATCACGGGCGTGAAGATGATCGCCGACCTGGCAGGCCGCTTCCGGATCCCGATCGCTTTGCACAATGTGAGCGGGCTGCTGCTGAATATGGCGTCCCAGCAAATGGCCGCCGCGGTGTTCAATTGCCCGCGAATGGAATGCGCGGCGGGAGCGGATCGAATTCCGTGGGCGGCGAAGAATCCGATCGTGATCCGGGACGGCTACATGGAGGTTTCGACCCGGCCCGGCCTCGGGGTAGACCTGGACCAGGATTACCTGAAGGCAAACCGTGCGGACGGCGAGCCCTGGTGGGGTTGACGCCGCTCCTTCCGATTGCCCCAGACAGTTATACTCGAATCACATTCGGGCGGACCGAATCGTCGGCCCGCAAGAGAGGATTGCCGGAATGAGAAATCGCATTTTCGTTTTCACATCGATCCTGATGTTTGCGTTTCTGACCGCCGCCAGCGCCATCGACCTGAATGGCAAGTGGAAAGGCGACCTGAAGACGCCCAATGGAGACAACCTGGAAATCAACTTCAACTTCCATGTGGATGGCGAGAAGCTGACCGGCACGGTCACTAACACCTATGGTGAAGAGCAGATCACGGAGGGAACGGTCAAAGGGGACGCAGTGTCTTTCATCATCATGGCGGGCGGCGGCCAATTCAAGATCACGTACAAGGGCACGGTGACCGGAGAGGATCTGAAGTTCCACGTCACGATCGGCGACATGGGCGAGGGAGACATGACCGCCAAGCGCGTGAAGTGACTGGCCCGATGCGGGCCGGCCGAGGTGATAAACTGCGTGGCCATGACACGCCGCAAAGTCCTTCAGAGCATCGCCGCGGCTACGCCAGCGGCCTTGCTGGCCGATACGCCGCAATCCGACCGTCCGTCCGGCCAGGCGAGACAGGTGAAGATCACCAAGGTGGAAGTGCTGTATCTCGAGAAGCGGCTGAAGGAGCGCTTCTGGATGGCAAACTCTCCGATCGGAGGTTTTGAGCCGAAGGCCTCGCGCCTGATCGTCACCGTTCACACCGACGCCGGGGTTTCGGGCTATGGCGAGGGCTCCGGGGGCGGGGCGGATCTCTTCCGCAAAGGCTTCGCCGATCTCGTGATCGGGGAAGACCCGTTCATGGTCGGCAAGATCTGGGAAAAGATGTTCGCGGTGACTTACGGACGCGAGCCTTCCACCCGCGGCTGGAGTGCGAACGGTGTCATCGCGGCGATGGCTCCGGTCGATGCGGCGCTGTACGACATCATGGCGAAATCCGCAGGCCTTCCGGTGTACAAGTTCCTCGGCGGCTACCGCGACACCGTTCCCGTCTACGTCACCGGCGGCTACTACCGCGAAGGCAAGGGCATTCCGGAATTGATCGCGGAGGCGCGCGGGTACGTCGACCAGGGCTTCAACGCGATCAAACTCAAGGTGGGCGGCGTCAGCGGCGGCTTTTCCATCGAGGACGACTACCAGCGGGTCAAGGCGGTCCGCGAGGCCGTGGGACCCAATGTCAGGTTGATGCTCGATGCCAACCAGGGCTGGGACGTGCCTACCGCGATCCGCGCCTCGAATCGAATGTACGACCTCGACATCGTCTGGCTGGAGGAGCCGCTCCACTGGTACGACGACGTCGAACCGCTGAAGCAGGTGAAGTTGAATACGCGGATCCCGCTTGCGTCCGGCGAGCACGAGCTGACGCGCTGGGGCGCACGCCGGCTGATGGAGACGGGCGCCATCGATGTCATGCAGTTCGACTGCAACGCCCATGCCGGTATCACCGAGTGGCGAAAGGTGGCCGGCATGGCGTCGATGTCTTACATCAAAATGGCGCCTCACCACGAGCCCGTCCTGCACGGCCATCTGCTGGCGTCGGTCCCGAACGGCTACATCCTGGAGTCGTTCGCCAACCCCGACCGCGACCCGTTCTGGTTCGAGATCTACGACAGGAAGCCGCGCATCGAGAAGAGCATCCTTTACCTGGACAACACGCCGGGGTTTGGCGTCGAGTTCAATCGCAAGGCGCTGGCTCAATACGGCACCAAGGTGCTCTAGCCCGGGGCCGGTGGTCGCCGAGCGTGTGCCCACGGGCGCGGGCCGCCGCGGCCGGATTAGCCAGTTCGACCTGCTCACCCTCCCGAGATTTGCCCGGCGTTGCCACATCGTGAGCGTCACTGAAGCGATCCTCGCCCGCGCCGGACGTCCGTTTCCCGTGGAGCCGATCCGCACGCTGGACGCCATTCATCTGGCGACCGCAGAAGCCTTGGGCGAACCGCCCGCCCTCGTGATCATCATCACACGTGGCATCCGCGTTCGAGAAAACTCCATTGCGCCAGGCTTTTGCGTTGAATAACTGGCCGTCCTGGCCTGGTTGGGCCGGGCTAAAGGCGGCGCAATGTCACGCCCGACACCTGGCGACCAGGGAGACCGATCCGGTTCGGAAGCGCGGCACGTCAGAGTCCGATAAAGGGACTACACGGCCGGGTGGATTACTTCCTATTTGCCGACAACTCAGAACTTTCGTGTTGCACTGTTAACGATGAAAAAACATCGGGCCGAGGTCGTGGGAGCAAAACCGGCCGAGTAATTGGCGTCAAGGACTCGCGAACTCTGGCTGTGCCGCGCTGTGCTTGTCCATCGTGCTACGCATCGCAATGTGGGTTCGGGCGGCAACCGCGTGAATTCTGGAGCATTTCAGTGAGGCTTCCACTCACGAGTTGTCCCTACGATTTTGTCCACTAGCGTTTGGCACATATTTGTGAGCTTAGCTCGGTCTCGCGGTCGGCAGTCGACATATT
>Ga0335079_10010328_pt1 | contig 10629 bp, 16 predicted proteins | sample Lox_Sample_33_FD_206719 | JGI IMG/M metagenome (GOLD analysis project Ga0335079, IMG submission 206719) | Soil microbial communities from Loxahatchee National Wildlife Refuge, Florida, United States - Lox_Sample_3.3 | ecosystem: Environmental > Terrestrial > Soil > Wetlands | place: USA... | reverse complement strand
GACCGGATGAAGGAAGCCGGCCTGCGTCATTACATCGTAAAGCCCGCCAAGCGATCCGAACTTCTCCGCACCCTGCAGGATGCGATGGCTGGTCACGAAGATCATCCGAAAGTGGTGGAGGCGGAGTCCTCCGAGGCGAGTCGCATGCCGAGTAGCAGAACAGCGCGCATCCTTCTGGCCGAAGACAATCCGGGCAACCGGATGCTGGTAAAGGCGTTTCTAAAGGGGGGTCAATACGAAATCGACGAGGCGGAGAACGGCGCCATCGCAGTGAACAAGTTCACCACCCGCAAGTACGACATTGTGCTGATGGACATGTACATGCCGGTGGTGGACGGCTACGACGCGACCGCGGCGATCCGCAAATGGGAGAAGGAGAACAACGCCGCGCGCACGCCCGTCATCGCGCTGACCGCGGCCGCGATGAGCGGCGACATGGAGCGCAGCCTCGATGCGGGATGCGATTTCCACGTCACCAAGCCGGTCTCGAAATCGGTGCTGCTGAACCTGCTGGATTCGCTCTTGAGTGGACGTCCTGAGGAAGCGCCGGCCTCGAAACCGTATGACGTCGCGGCCGAGCTGAGCGATCCGGAGCTGTTCGCGGAGGTCTCGCAACTGTTTCTCGACGAGATGGATCGCCTGATCGATCACATCGACGCATCATTCGCCGATTCCGATTTCAAGAAGCTTGGCGACTACATCCATTCGCTCAAGGGCAGCGCGGCGATGGTCGGCGCAAACCCGATCGCCACGCTGTGCAAGCGAATCGAAGCCGCGATCAAAAACGCCTCGATGGATGAGATCAAGACCGGGCTCGCAGAGCTGCATCTGGAGCAGCCGCGCGCGCACGAGGCATTCGGTAAGAAGCAGGAGAATATCGCGCAGGCGTCGTAGCTTCGATGCCGCGCATCAACAACTTGGGATCCGAACCGGAACCGCAACAGTAGTGGGAGGGGATTAATCATGGCAAACGAAAACGGCATCAGAACCTTGATCGTGGAGGACTCCATGCCGACCCGCCGGATGCTGCGCGCGCGTCTGGAGAGCCTCGGCTGCACCATCGTCGGGGAGGCGGAAAATTCCAGCCAGGGACTCAAGCTGTTTCGCGAGCTGGACCCGCAGGTCATCACGCTCGACCTCATCATGCCGCAGGTCGATGAGCTCAACACCGAAGCGCTGTTCAAGATCATCCGCGAGGAGAAACCGGCCACCAGCGTCATCGTGATCAGCTCGAGCTCGAAGGCGCTCACCGCGATGAACTACATGTCGCAGGGCGCGATCGCATACCTCGAGAAGCCATTCGTAAACTTCGACCAGCTGCGCGATAAGCTCGAGGCGCTGTATCCGATGGAGCATGTGCATCTCAATCGCGCCGCGGCGAACCTCGCGCGGTAAGCATCGAGCGAAAAATCAATTGAAGTAACCTGCAGCATCTGAGAAAGTGCTGCCATGAAGATCCGCGTCCGGACCTTGATCGCGTGCGCGGCGATCGCCGCCGGTGCGCTCGCCATGACCATTTCGATGGCGAAGCCGGCGTGCACCTCGGTCGCGGGCAAGGACGAACTCGTCATCGCGGGACATCTGCTCGACAGGGGCACCGCGAAGACGTTTTGCTATCGCGATGAGGCCGGCAAGCAGCTTCGCTTCGTGCTGGCGCGCGGCACCGACGGCAAGGTGCGCTCCGTCATGGATGCCTGTTCGCAGTGCTACTGCTATCACAAGGGCTTCGCGTATTCGAATGGATATCTAATTTGCCGTCAATGTGGGAACCGATATAAGGTTGATGAAGTTTTAACCGGTAAGGCCTCGTGTCTGCCGGTGGCGCTACCGAATAAGGAGGCCGGCGGCAAAATCGTCGTTCGCACCGCCGATCTCAAGAAGAACGGGTATCTGTTTTGAACCAGGGCCGCACCGCACTCGAGACGCGTATCGCCACTGTCGCGCTGGCTTTGGTCCTCGTCGTGGTCGGGCTGCCGACGCTAACCGGATGGATCATCGACGAGGCGCATTGCTGCATCACGATGGACGTCTGTCATCCGGTGCAGGCGGTTAACCCGGTCCATGGACCCCTGCTTGCTCCTGCGCCCGCACCATTCTCGAAACCATCGAGCGCTCGCGACGCGATGCTCGCGATTAACGATGGGTACCGTCGGCTGAGCGGCCGCCTTCGCGAAGCCCCCGATTCGCCTCCGCCCAAAGCTTAAGCATAGAGCGTCCCGGAAGATTGAGGCTTACCGCCCCTTTCGGGGAGGCGCGGGCATCGATCCGATTTTCAAACCGATTTTTCAACTGGCTGAGCGGTTTCCCGGTAACCGTTCGGAGAATCTTGATGACATGGAAGTTTCGGCCCTTCCGGGCCATAGTTGAAGTATGGTCTTGCCTTCGTCAGTCGTGGAGCGTTCGCCGCGGCTTGTTGGCTGTGGTTCTGCTCACCGTTGCGTTGAAGCCCACCGTCGCCGGCGCCTGCGCCTGCGGGTGCAGCGTTTTCGATGTCGGTACCCCTTCCCTGATTCCGGAAGGTTCCGGAGGGACGGTGTGGACCGAGTTTGACTTCATGAACCAGTACATCGATTGGCATTCGTCGCAGCCAGCCGCCCGCGGCGCGAATGACGACAAACAGATCAAAACCTATTTCATGACCGTCGGCGCACAGTACATGTTCAATCGCGAGTTCGGAGCGATGCTGACGGTTCCTTACACCGCGAGGGTCTTCCGAACCGCCGACGACGGCCCGATCAACCAGTTCGAACACGGCAACTTTGGCGATGTTCGGCTGTGGGGAATGTACACCGGGCTGTTGGACGATATGTCGTTGGGACTGTTGGCGGGCTTCAAGCTTCCCAGCGGCGACTACACCTATGCCCACTTCGACCGCGACACCTCGATTGGGACAGGAAGCACCGATCTATTGCTGGCCGCCTACAAAACCGGGCAATTCCCAAGTCATCTTGGAAATCTGAATTTAACCCTGTGGGAAAGGCCGTTCATGTGGTACGCGCAGGGGCAATACGAATATCCCTTCCTGTCCACTGGAAACTATGTTCCCGGCAAGGAGTTCAATGCCGCGACCGGCGCGCTGTACAATTTCGGTAACGTTGGACCATTGAATGAAGTCGCGCCGATTCTATCCCTGCTGACCTCGGTCCGATCGCATGATCAGGGTTCGGACGCGGATCCGCCCAACAGCGGATATGTTCGCCTGTTGCTGGCGCCGGGGGCGGAAATCGGATGGGGCCCATTCCGCTTCTATGCCGACTTCGAAGTTCCGGTCCTGCAGTACGTGAATGGTCACCAACTGACGACTCCATACCTCATCAAGACGATTCTGAGTTACAACTTTTGATTAGATCGCGAGGGAAACATGCGACGGTCGGTTACGGTGCTTATACTTGCGATGATCGCGATGGCTGGCGTTCCGGCCGCAGCCTTTGCGGTGGCCGATATCGGCCAAAGCGCGCCCTCCCTTGTAGTCCCTGAACTGGACGGACAGACCTTTGATTTGAGCGCCGAACGCGGCAAAGTTGTCATCGTCAACTTTTGGGCTACCTGGTGCGCGCCCTGCCGCGAAGAAATGCCGGCACTGAACGCTTTCTATCGCCGCTATCATGCTCAGGGTCTGGTGATGATCGGGATCAGCGCGGATCGGCCCCACGATCGTTCTGGCGTGGCAAAGACCGCGCAGTCGCTGGGCTATCCGGTCGCGATGATGCGCGATGCCTCTACGAATGGTTTCGGCTCACCTACGACTTTACCCACCACCTTCATAGTGGACCGCAGCGGAACGCTCCGCGCCCGGCTGACCCCCGACAAAAGCAAAATAACCGACGCTACCCTGAGCGCTGCGGTGCTTCCGCTCCTGCAAGCTCAGCCAGCCTCGTAGGGGAGCGCCGATGACAAGCGAGAGCATTTTCACGGATGCGCGCACCAAGGTCGGATGTCTGATGATCGGCATGCTCCTGTTTTCCGGATGCGCCGCCAGGACGGGACCGCAAACTGACCGCTCTCATGCCCGCCTCGACAAGGAAAGAGATGAAATCGCGGCGCGCGAGAACAAGTGCCTCAATGACGCGGCATCGAAGCTCGAGAAGCGCTTTTCAGAAATAGCTGCGACTTTCGACGCCTTCTCAGGCTTCGCTGAGCGCGAGGCCAAGAGCAACTTCTATTGGGAAGTCTGGCAGTGCCAGCGCGAGGCGAGTCGTGAAAATGAAAAGCTCGATACCACGGAGCGCGCGCAGTATTCCCGCGCGCAAAACCAGGGACACGGGAACCCCGCGCTGATGGGCATGCTGCTGTCCTCGCGTCCCCATTAAACGATGAGTGTGTAGTTATGAATTCCACGCGACGGTTATCTTCTCCGCTTGCGATCGTTCTTATCGCGATTGGGTTTCTGGTAAGCGCAACCCTGACCGCCTGTCATGGTGGTGAAGATGAGCGCGCCGGCAGTGGCTTTGCGGTGACCGATGCTGCCGATTGCCTGCCCCCTATCGCATTACTCGATCAGCACGGCAACCATATTTCGCTCGCCGACCTCAAGGGTAAGCCCGCCCTGTTCGATTTCATTTACACGAGCTGCCCGGGCGAGTGCCTGATGCTTACCGAGCGGATGCGGCGAATCGCAACCGCGCTGGGCCCTGAGCTGGGGAGTAAAGTGCGATTGGTCTCGATTACGGTTGACCCTGAGCACGACCAGCCTGCGCAACTTCTTCAATACGCGAGCGCGCAAGATGCGGACCTGAAGGGATGGCTGTTTCTTACCGGTACACCGGCGCAGATCGACGACGTCATGAAACGATTCAAGCTGATCCGCCAGCGCGAAGCCGATGGCACCATGGACCATGTATCGGAAATGTTCCTGGTGGCGCCGGACGGTCGCGCGTTGCTCCAGTACCTCGGTGAAAAAATCAGCGCGCAGCACGCGGTCGCCGATCTCAACGCGGCCGCTGCAGGTCGAGCGGTGAGCGCGGGCGAGGGCACAGTGGAGACTGTCAGGTACTAGGCGCTGCTGTAGCGGGGCCGCATTTGTGAGATCGCGAGGGAAAATCACTCGTGAGGCGGCTGGACGATTGAGGCGTCCTCGCCGCTTCGTCATTTGGGCGCTCGGCGCGGCTGCGGCGATCGCCCTTGCGGGTGCCCTTCTCTGGTCTCAAGGCGCTCGCCGGGCGGAAACGCTGATTTATGGTAAGCAACGCGCCGCCCTGCCGATCACCCTCGATCCACAGGCCTTCGAAGGCGAAGCGCGCGAAACCTATCGCATCGCGCAGAATCGTCCGGAGCTGCTCGCCAAGCTGCACTGCTATTGCCATTGCGATGTGCGACTCGGCCATCGCAACCTGCTCGATTGCTACCGCGACCCGCACGCCGCGTCATGCGGAATCTGCATGGGCGAGGCGCGCGATGCGGACCAGATGGCTAAGCGCGGCGCCTCGGTCGACGAGATCCGCGACACGCTTAAAAGGCGCTATGAGAACACCGAATAGAGAGGGGCCGCTTAGCTTCGCGGCGCCGAGCGCATGAAGTTCAGAGTATCGATGGTGGCGATGCTCGCGGGTTTGGCTTGCTTCGGCGTTGCGCTGGCGTACTCCGTAACACGCATCTCCTTGTCCCGAGCCGGCGCACCAGAGCTGCGAATCAAAGCCATTGCGCATCAATGGTGGTGGGAATTCGACTATCCCTCACTTGGTATCAGAACCAGCGATGTTTTGTATGTTCCAACCCGGAGCATCGTCAGGATGGAGCTTTCATCGAATGATGTGATCCACAGTTTTTGGATCCTGGGGATGAAGGACTCGGTCGAAATCCCACCCGGCACGGTGCGATCTGTGGATCTGACGCTGACCTCGCCCGGCGAACTTTACGGCAGTTGCGATTCCGCTTGCGGATGCGGCAAGTCATGCATGCGGTTTCAGGTGCTGGCGCGGTCCCCCGATCAATTCGGGCAATGGGCCGCGCGCGAACGAGCGCATCCCTCGCGGTTCAAGCCTCCGCGGCTCGCTTCCGCGCCAGCCTGCGCCACGGACCCATCACGCGATCGCCCTGATCGCGGTTCTCCCAAGACGCATCTACAACAGTTGCTCGACAAGGGTTGAAGCGCGTGACCATCGTGCGCAACGACGAACGTTTTGAGAACATGGGTCTGGCATCGGCGTCTATTCGCATGAACTCCACGTCTGCCGCTTCCAAGACCCGCATCGGACTGAGAATTGCGCGTGACCTCGGTTGGGTCCTCGTGATGGCGATCTCTTCCGCAATACTCGGCCTGGCGATCAATCGCGTCTCATCGAAGCCGCTGCCGCTGGGGTATCAGGACCCGCAGCAGCGACTCGACGCCGAGCTGACGGCCCTAATCGCTTCGCCGCCGCTCAAGCCGGATCCGGCACAAACCATTACGCTCGCGGAATTTCGTTCCGCAGTCGAAAGCGGAAGTGCGCTGATCATCGACGCGCGGTCATCGGTTTTCTTCCAGCAAGGGCACGTTCCCGGGGCGCTGAATCTGGCGCGCGATAATTTTGCGGCGGACTACCACCGCCTTTCCCCGAAGCTTAAGGGCATGGAGGACAAGCCGACCCTCGTGTACTGCGCGGGCGGTTATTGTCACGATAGCCGCATGGTAGCCGGCGCGCTGATGACGCTCGGCTTCAGCGAGGTCCGGGTCTTCACCGGCGGTTGGGAAGAGTGGTCGGCCGCGAAACTTCCGGTCTCGACGGAGATGACGCCATGAGTCCCCACGCAGTCACATTGCGCGGCGCTCTGCCATATGCCCTCGCGATCGCGCTTGGCGCAGTCTTTCTCTATGCGGGTATCGACAAGGTACGCGACCCGCTCCACTTCGCGGACAGTATCAACGGCTTCGCTATTCTGCCCTACGCCCTGATCGACGTGCTCGCCCTGGCACTGCCGGTCTACGAGATCATCTGCGCCGGCTTGATCCTTTTGCCGCCGACCCGCCGGGTTGGCTCGCTTGCGCTTCTGCTTGCCTCCGCGATGTTCTTCTTCGCGTTGCTATCGGCATTGCTGCGCGGACTGACGCTGGATTGCGGATGCTTCGGCAACAGCGCGCCTTCGCGCCCGCGGATGTGGGCCGAGCTGGGACTGGATGCACTGCTGGTTAGCGGCACGGCGGGTCTCTACTTCCACTCCTTATTCAAGCCGTCGCGGGCTTCGCGAGCGGATACTTGAGCTGCGCGATGACGTCATTGAGGGAGTTGGCGCTGTCGCCCTCGAGCTCGAGCTTCGCGAAGCGATTGATCGCGGCCTCATGCAGCACCATCGAATGAGTAACCTCGCGATCCCCGGCGGGCGCGGCCTCATCGACTTCGCGAAATTTCGCCAGATAGAAGTCGGTGAGCTTTGCGGTCTCCTCCATGTGCCGAGTCCACGACTTCGCGCCATAGCTCTGTGCGACTTTTGCGGCCTGCTCGCGGAAGTCATCCTGAACGATGCTGAGCCCGAGCCGTGTCAGGAAGGGACGCAGCCGCGCTTTGGTTTCAGTTTCGAGCTGAAGTAGGGTGGCCCACTTGTAGCGCCGCATCGGATCCGGCTCGTTCGCGACGTACAAATTCAGCGTCGCCTCAGCGGCTACTTCACCTTGATACAGAAACTGACTGACGTAGTTCAGATATTCGCTGCGATTCATGATGGTTACCCCGTGTGAGTGATAGCCGGGCCGAGGTCGCATCGCAACGGTGACGTGAGGGGAGTTGGTCCAGATCAAGCAGCACGAGACCTCGGCCGACGGCGCCAACACGCGCGCCGCCGGCCGAGGCAATCGTGAGGAGGTATCGAACTAACTCTACGCCGCCTGGGCGATCGGCGCGGGCTTATCCTGCACCACAGGCTTCTCAGGACGGAAAGCTTCCGCGAGCGCGGAAATCTGCCCTTCCAGCTTGTCCATCGAATCGAGTGCTGCGGCGAGTTGGCGCACCTTGCCCTGGAAAATCTTCACCGGCGCCAGCGCGCTATCGACTTCCTTCACGCTCGCATACAGCGCCTGCGTGACCATGTCGAGCTGCGCATTAAGCCCCTTCATCGGCTCGAAGGAGGCCGACAACAGCTTCACCTGCTCGGCGAAGGCCTTCACCGATTCGAAGTTGCCGGCCAGGCTCGAGAGCCGCTCATGCAGCTCGGCGATGCGCTTGAGCGCCTGCTCGGTGGACTGCGTGGCGGTATCGATCGGCTCGAGCAGCTTGCTCAGATTTGAGAAGTGCTCGCGGAACGCCTCGGTCGGCTCGGATAGATGCTGCACCGTGCTGGCGAGCATCGAGATCGGCTCCGCGGCGGGCGCGACCTTCTCCTTGGCCTCGAGGACCTCGGGAGATTTGTCCGCGCTGCGTGCGGCGCCATTCTCGGACTTGGCCACAGCCGCCTCCTTGGAGCCTTGTCCCACCCGCGCCGTAACCTCCGGCGGGAGCGTGGTCTCCCATTTGACCTTGCTGGCCGCCTGGCTCAGCGCAACCTCCGGAACCTGCACCGGCTGCGCGATCGGCGGGATGTCGCTCGACTTCGAGCGGAGTAGCAAACGCTGCCTGAGTTCTTCCAGTTCCACGATGATGGACCTCCCCTGCGAAACTCGCCCATTCGGGAACTATGTCTGGGAGTCCGCACCGCTCGGGAGCGAGACCGACTCCGCTGAAATAATCACCGCGGGCAATGTCTACATATTGTAGAGATTTTACACACGAAGCAAGGGAACTATATTCGCAACCGCGGTTTGCATCGCGCGCGCGGATGTGGATTTTAGTGCGCGGCGGCGGTGGATTGGGGAGCCGCGGGCGCTGGATTGGCCGGAGCCCAGTAAGTCGCACTGTTCTGCTCGGGCCCGGGTCCGGCCACGTGGGCGGTCGCAGGCGCCGGCGAATCGAGCAGCTCGGGCGCGAGGCCCTGGCGCTCGAACGGACTGCGAATCCAGTCCGAGAAGAGATGCGCCTCGCGAACGGTGCCGATATTCTCCGGTGTCTCGCCCACCACGACGTTGGATTTGGCAATTACGCCGCGCTCCGCGCGAAGATCATAAACACCCGGCGGCAGGTCGGCGGAGAAAGAACCATCGCTACCGGTGCGCGTCAGATACATATCGCCACCGATGCGATTCTGAAAATGAAGCTGCCGGTCGGACAGCGGCGTGCCCGCGCGATTGGTATAGATGCCGCTAACCATGCCGGCATCGGCGCGCGCGGTGAACGCGAATAGAGTTAGCATCAAGACGACGCCGATCACTCGGCGGGCAAGGTTCGGCATCGATGGCTTCCTTTGGCGATCTCCTTGCAAGCATATCATCATGACGCATATCCATTCCTGAGCGTTACAAGAAGTGCAAGATTTGACGCTGGACGAGATAACGATTATTTCGCATCAAGGAGCGATACGCACATGGCGAAGATGCTCATCTATCACAACCCCGGTTGAAGCCATTCGCGCGGCGCAGTCGAACTCCTGCGCGAGCGCGGCGTCGAGTTCGACGTGGTCGAATATCTCAGCACTCCGCCCAAGCGCGAGGCGCTGGAGTTAATCCTCGCGATGCTGGAAGGGCCCGCCGCCGATCTGGTGCGCAAGGACAAGCGCTTCGATGAGCTAGGCCTCCATGCCGGCTACTATGTTGAGAAAGAAAGGATCGTTGCGCTGCTGCTGGAGTATCCTGAGCTGATGCAGCGTCCGGTGATCATCAAGGGCGAGCGCGCGATCATCGCACGCCCACCGGAGAAGCTTACTGCGCTGTTGGATTGATAGCCGGGGCTAGGGCTTCGAGCGAGAGTGGTACTACGCGACCTTCTGCACCTTTCCACTGCGCAGGCATCGCGTGCACGCCAGCATCCGCTTGACCCCGCCGCCGACCGCGGCGCGCACTTCCTTCAAATTCGGATGCCATCGACGCTTGGTCTTGTTGTTCGCGTGACTCACGTTGTTGCCGACTGACTGGTGTTTCTTACAAATCGCACAATGCTGCATGATGCTTTTCTCTACTAAAATATTCCGCGCAGGTTGAACGCTCTAGGGTAGCCCGACTTCGGGTTCCTTGAAAGAGGGTTCGAAGCGCGCCTTGAGCAGCGCCGGACCCGCGGTTTCCGATTGCAATATCGCGCTGGCGGCGCATCCGCACTTGAGGCTCATCGCCCACGCGCTTCGGCCGAGCGCGCGCGCATAGCCATCCAAATGCGTCTTCATCCCCTTCGGCGCGTCCTTATCCTGCACGTTGATAGTGGCCGCGCTGACGATGACCTCGTTTGGAGCCGCGCCGGTTTCGTCGTTGAAGATCTGAGTGACCATCGCGACGAATGCTGAATGATCGAGCCCCGGAACATCGCTCGCGACGATGGAAGCATAGGGCGAGCGCGCCGCCTCACGCGGATAGCTCGCGAGCACGCGCCGGATCGCATCCGCGCGCGCAGGCTCCGCCGCCGAACTCTTCTCATATGACGCGAGCAGCTCGCGCGCCTGGTCGGGATTGTCGCCCGCCATCGCGCCGAGCGTACGCCCGAGCCATCGCGTGGACTCCGCGCGTTTCAGTTTCCCCTCCGCCGAGGCCATTAACTGTTTCACGCGCGGGTCGTTGATACCGGCCGCCTTGAACACCGCCAGCGCGGTCTCGCCGTCGCCGCGATCGATCAGTGCCTCCGCGGTCTGCATCGGATCGAT
>Ga0335079_10010326_pt1 | contig 10630 bp, 8 predicted proteins | sample Lox_Sample_33_FD_206719 | JGI IMG/M metagenome (GOLD analysis project Ga0335079, IMG submission 206719) | Soil microbial communities from Loxahatchee National Wildlife Refuge, Florida, United States - Lox_Sample_3.3 | ecosystem: Environmental > Terrestrial > Soil > Wetlands | place: USA: Florida... | reverse complement strand
AGGCGGCTGAGCCGGTACGGACTGCCCATGTGCAACTGCTGCGCCAGCCACGGATTCGACGCCGTCGTCATGGATTTTAGGGCCGCTGCCACCGCCACCTTCCAAGTCGCACCTTTTGCCTCGGCACGGGCCTCCTCCGACGTTTTGCGCACGGCGGCAAGGCAAGCCGCGAGGCGTTCCTCCCAGAGTTCCCGGGCGAGTTCGCGCGGCCCTGCATCCCCGCGCCGGCGAGTGGCAGCCCACTCACCATGTTCCTTCAGAAGATCCCTTTTGAACGCTTTGGTCCCTAGCGCCCAATCCTTCGAAAGCCGCGCGAACTCCAGCCGCCGCTTGCCCGCCTCGTCGTCCTGCAACCAGCTCAGATATTCCAGGTAGCGTCTTATTCCCTGGGGCGAGTCCGCCAAGCCCCCGGCGTGGTTCAACGCCGCCGCGGGGGAGTACCATCGCGGCCGATGAGCACGGTTGGCCATGGTGCCCAAGCTGGTCCAGGGCCAGCGCCCCAAGTCCGCCGGCGGTACCACGCCCGCCCTCACCGGGTTCAGATGGATGTAGTGACATATTGCCCCCACGGCGTCCGGATCCACCAACAACGCCTTGTAGCGACCCTGGAAGACATGCCCGTGCTCCCGGTGATACCGGTTGAACCGCAGCGCAAACGTGCCTTGCAGCCACCGCATCCCCTCCACCAAGTTCGGCGCCGGCGTCTCTACGCAAAGATGATAGTGGTTCGACATCACACACCAAGCGTGCACAACCCAGCCCGCTTTCACGCACGCTTCGTCTAGGCATTTCAGGAACGCCGCCCGGGTCTTCGCCGCGGCGAAGACCGCCGCCCGGTAATTTCCCCGGCTGATGACATGATAGATCGCCCCTGCATATTCCAGCCTCAGTTTCCGGGCCATGCTCCACCGCTAGGCTCTCCCCGCCGCCTGTGCGAGCGCAAAGTGCAAAGTTTGACCCTTTGCCCTTCGATCTTGTCTTGTCCTTGCCTTGCCTTGTCTTTGCCTTGTCCTTGTCCCGGTGGACGACGTGCGCCGGCCGCATGGCCCCACTCACGTCGCGCTCATGCGCTTTTCCGTGAGCGGCAGCATGACCCCGCGGCGGAAGAGCGTCACCTGGCCCGTGCTCGACGAGATGACGATGGCGATGCATTGCGTCGCCACCGAGATCGCCGCCGCCGCGGCATGGCGCGAACCGAGGCCGCTCGGCAGGGAGTGGTCGTAATCAGCGGCCTGGATCAGGCTGCCCGCCGATTCCACCACGCCGTCGCCGCGGATAATGAACGCGCCGTCGATCGACGAGAACTCCTTGATCGTCTCATCCATGAACGGGCTGAGGATGTTCCGGTCCTCCTCCTTGTAGCCGTAAAATGGATTGAGCACGAGCGGCTTGATGAACTTGTCCACCTTGTCGGCGTCGCCGACCACGAAGAGTCCGCCGACCGGCCGGCCCTCGCGCCCCTCGACGGCAAGATCGGTCGCGACCGCCAGCACGCGCTCGAGCACCTCGGGCTTCACGTCGGGAGGCAGGAGGTCGGCGTGCCCGGTGAGCAGCGTCTGGAACTCCCGCTCCACGTCGACCACGACCACCGTGTCAAACTGGTTGCTGCCCGCGATGCCGCCCACGCAGCAGAGGCGGTCGTTGAAGCTGATCAGGCCGCGCGTGAGGGCCACCAGCACCGCGCTGCGCAGTTGCGCCAGGCGCTGGTTGGAAAACGAGCGCACCTGGATCATCTCGGCGAACCCCTTGCGCTCCTCGCCGGAATCGCCGGGGTTGCGCGTCACCAAGATCGTCTTCGTCGATCCAAACCACCGGCTCGCCTCAATGCCCGCCAGAAAAGTGTCACCAAAGACCATGACCGCCGCGCAGCCGCAGCCCTTGGCCACGCGCTCCGCCTCGCGAAACATGATGCGGTTGACCCGGTTTTGCTGGAGCTGTGCGGGCCGCACCGCGATGCCGCCGAGCCCGGTGAAGAGGCGGTCGTAGAAGAGATCGAGATCCGGCGCCTGGATCAGGCTGTGGACAAATTCCGGCTCCTTGACCAGGCGGGCGAGCGAGGCGAGCACCTGCAGGTAATCGCGCGCGGCCTCGTCGGCGATGAGCATGATGATGAGGTGAATCCGCTCATTGTCCTTGAGGCCGTCGTAACGGATGCCCGCCTGGCTGCGACCGATGGCCAGCACGTACCGGCGGTGCATCTTGACGCGCACGTGCGGCAGCGCCACCCCGAGCCCCAGGTAGGTGGTCATCGTGTTCTCCCGCTGCAGCAGGCCGCGCAGCAGGGCGTCGCGATTGAGATCGGCGAACCGGCCCGTGGAGATCTCCAGCAATTCCGCCAGCGCGCCCTTCAGGTCGATGCTGATGAGGTCGACGATCCGCTGACGCGTGATGAACTTTTCGATCCGCATGCCCAGATCCTCTCACGGCGCCCGCCCCGGCCGTCGCGGTCGGCTCACCGATCCCAGTCCAGCGCTCCTTTCCTGACCTCGTAGACCAAGCCCAGCACCAGCAGGCCGAGGAAGAAGAGCATCGGCAGCAGGATCGGGAGGTGATCCGCCAGAAACTCGCGGTAGACAAAGGTCCAGGGGATGAGAAAAATCACCTCGATGTCGAAGAGGATGAAGAGCATCGCGGTGACGTAGAACTTCACCGCAAAGCGCGCGTGCACGAGCCCCTCGCCGGCCAGGCCGCATTCGTAAGCGGTGTCCTTGATCCGGTTTTTCTTCGCGCGCTGCCCGAAGAAGTGGCTGGCGCCGATGACCGCGGCCGCAATGCCGGCGGCCAGGATGATCTGGTACAGGAACGGCAGATACGCGGCGGATGACATCGCCCCTACGTTGCCCGCAAGCAGGCGGCTGGTTCAAGTGGAAATTTGCGGCCCCGGCCGCGGTCAGCCCCGCGCCGTCGCGCGCCCGGACGCCCTCCCCCGCCGAACGGCGCCAGCGGCCCGCCTCAGGATGACGGCGGGCCCGACGGCATGCGGACCCACTGCACATCCTCGATCCGATCCGAACCCACGCCGAGCTGCTGGGCAAACTCGAGCATGCGCAAGCCATCGGAATCGATTTCCTTGAAGCCCGCCCGCAAGCGCCCGTGATTGATGCGATCGAGCATGAGGGCGTCGAGCATTACGGGATCGGCGCTCAACCAGAGCCGGGGCTCCGACAGCGTGTAGAGCGAGTTGAAGTAGGGCCCGCCGATGAATTGGTAGCGCTCCAAACTCACGAGCGAGAACACCCAGGTCGTCCGCAGTTCGGGGATGGCCGCCATCTCGGCCACCGCCGCGGGCGCGTTGGCCGGGCTGCGGAAGAAGCGCAAGGTGTTTGAGGCGTTCCAAAGCGTGGCGTTCACCAGCGCGCCGTTGATGCCGAGCACCGGATGGTCGGTGTACACCGGCAGGTTGATCCAGAAATCGGAGTCCAGAAACAGCGGCGTATCGAGAAAGCTCTTGCGGTCCTGGTCCACCGTGGTCTGCACGACGCCGCCCGCGGCCTCCTCCACCGCTTTCTCGTTGAGAATCGGATCGAACCGCGTGGGCAGCGGGCTGTCGTAGAACCAGGTCGGATCGTAGAACTTTCCCGATTCGAGCACGTAGACCGGATGGCCCCGGAAGGCGGTTTCGCCCGTCGCCAGCGACGGCAGGTAGCCGGTGAAGCGCATGCGCAGCTGACTGAGGCCGACCAGAAAGATGTTCTCCGACTTGAAGCCGCGCCGTTCCAAGGCGGCGATCACCGACCGCACCAGCGGGATGGGGGTGGCGAGCCCGGGGCCGGAGTCGCTGTAGATCTTCAGGCCGACCTTGCCCTTGCGCCCGGGCACGAGGCGCCGGCCGCTGAGCTGTTCAAAGCGCGTGAACATCGCCTCCACCGCGGCCGCATAATCCTTTTCGCCGAAGCCGCCGAGCGTGCTCTCCAGCACGGGACTGGCCACGGCCTTGGGTGGCGGCAACGCCTCGTCCGCCCGGCCCACGTTCCCCGCCGCCACGCCCCACACGACCGCCGCCCCCACCAGCCAGCGCGCGGGCCCGCCCGTCGATTCACTCCGGAAATGCATGCTCTTTATGTCGTTCAATCCCGCGCCTGGTTCCGCGCGGAAGGCGGGAAACTTGACACACCTCCCCATGAGTTGAAAGTGCATTCTTCGTCTTCCCGGTTTCCGCCCCGCCTCCGCCCGGCGCGACGGCTGTCCCGCCATGCCCGCCATCAAGCCCTCCAGCCTGCGCGACCTCAAAGCCCGCGTGAACCTGCTTGACGTCGTCTCCCGCGTGGTGACCGTGCGCAAGGTCGGCACGCGCTTCCGCGCGCTCTGCCCGTTTCACCAGGAGAAGACGCCCTCCTTCTATGTCGATCCCGACAAGGGGCTCTACCACTGCTTCGGCTGCGGCAAGAGCGGCGATCTGATCGCCTTCGTGCGCGAAACGGAGCAGCTCAGTTTCACGGAGGCGGTCGAGACGCTCGCCAAGCGCTTCGGCGTCACCCTCGAATACGAGGCGGGCGCGGGCGCGAGCCGCGAGGAGCGCTCGCTGCGGCAGGAGCTCTTCGACCTGCATGAGATCGCCGCCGAGCATTTCCACCAGGCCTTCCAAGGCGCGGGGCCCGCCGGCGAATTCATGCGCGCCTACTGGAGCGCGCAGCGCCAGTTTCCGGCGGAGCTCGCCAAGGAATTCCGGATCGGCGCGGCCGACGCCAATGGCGGGGATCTGGCCGCCGTGCTCCTGCGCAAGCGGTTTTCCGAAGAGGCGCTGCGCCAGTGCGGACTGTTCTTTGCGCCGCGCGACGGGGGGCCCCTCATGCTCGGCACGCTCCGGCACCGTTTCCGCGGACGGCTCATGATCCCCATCCGCGACCACCAGGGCCGCGTCGTGGCCTTCACCGCCCGGCAGACCGACCTGACCCCGGCCGACGATCCCGCACGCGAGGCCAAATACGTCAACTCGCCCGAGACACCGATCTTCACCAAGGGCCACCTGCTGTTCAATCTCGACCGGGCCCGTTCGCAGGTCGGCGAGGACCGACCGTTCGTGCTGGTGGAAGGGCAGCTCGACGCGCTGCGCTGCTGGCAGGTCGGCCTCAAGACCGCGGTCGCCCCGCAGGGCACAGCCATAACCGACACCCAGCTCGCCCTGCTGCGCCGCTACCACCAGCAGGTCGAGTGCTTTTTTGACAGCGACAGCGCCGGGCAGAAGGCCGCGCTGCGCCTGTTGCCGCTGGCACTGAGGATCGGGCTGGAGGTGCGCTTCCTGACCCTCGCCGGCGCGGAGAAGGTCGACCCCGATCTGCTCTTCCTCGAACGCGGGCTTGGTGCGTACGCGGACCTGCGCCGCGAGGCTCTCAGCGTTATGGGCTTTCTGCAACGATACGTGCTGCCCGATCCCCGGGCGGCGACGCCGGAGGCAACCGCGCGGGCCATCCAGCAAATCTACGAGATCATCGCCGCCGCCGATTCGGAAGTGCTGCAGCGGCAGCTTCTCGCCGAGATTGCCCCCGCCATCGGCGCGCTCCGGGTGATGCCGGACGTGTTCGAGCGGGACTTTCTCCGCTTCGTCCGCAACCGAAATCGGGCGGGGCCGCCCGCGGCCACCACGTCGGGACCGGGCATTCTTCCCCCGACGGCGGCGATCCGGCCCCCGGAGCGTGATCTGCTGCTGCTCTGTCTGCACCACGAGCGGCTCGGCAAACCCCTCGCCCACGAACTGCTTCCCCGCGACTGGATCGATGTCACCCACCCCGCGGGCCGGATTCTCCGCCACTTCCTCAGCGAATTCGAACATGACGCCTGGCCCGGGCGCGATCATCTGGATGACTTGTTGGACACGCCCGAGGACAAGGCACTGGTCGCTTCCCTGCTGTTCGAGGCGCCGGAAATCGATGATCCCCGCAAGGTGGCCAACGAGGGTCTCCGCCGCCTGCAGTCCCGCGCGCTCGAGCCGCGCATCCGGCAGATAGAACTTGAAATAGCCAGGAAACAGACGGATGGTGAAGCTGACTTACTCCCGCTGTTGAGGGGCCGCTCCGAGTTACAACGTCAACTCCGCCAACCACCCATGCTGGCGGCAGGCGTCTGATTTTTCCCGATTCTTTCTTTCCATGCCGCGCAAACCCAAGCCTGCCAACCACCTCGCCAAAGTGGAGGCGCCGGCCGTGTCCGTCGCCGTCGAGGCCTCCGCGCCCGCCGCGCCGGCGGTCGTCGGCGCGCCCCCGGGCATCGAGATGCCGGCTGGCAGTGCCAGCATCAACGAGAAGATCCGCTATCTCATCCGGCTCTCGAAGGAGCAGGGCTACCTGACCTTCGATGACATCAACGAGGCCCTGCCCGAGAGCGTCGACAACCCGGAGGACATCGAGAATGTCATCTCCATCCTCCAGAACCTCGAGATCGACATCCTCGATCCGGAGGAAGTCGACAGCTACAAGCAGCGCCAGGAGGAGGCGGAGGAGGAGGAATCGCGCTCCTCGCAGCACGACATTCTCGACGATCCGGTGCGCATGTACCTCAAGCAGATGGGGCAGGTGCCGCTGCTGACCCGCGAGCAGGAGGTCGAGATTTCCAAGCGGATCGAGAACGCCGAGCTCCACGCGCAGGAGGCGCTGTTTCATGTCGGCATTGTCAGCCGCCACATCGTCGCACTGGGGCAGAAGCTGCTCAATCGCGAGGAACGGTTCGACCGCATCGTCATCGACAAGAAGATTGACAGTCGCGAAACCTACTTCAAGGCCCTGCCCCGGCTGGTCGAGACCACCCAGCGGGCCGAGGCCTCGGCGGAGGAGGCGTGGCAGGATTATCTCAAGACCCGGTCCGAGGCCGAGCGCCGGCGCGCGTTGACCCGGTTCAAGAAACGCGAGAACCTCTTGCGGGCCAACTTCCCGAAATTTTATTTCAAGCTGAAGGTCTACGAGGACTACCTCGAAGGCCTGGGGCACCTGCTCAACGAGGTCCAGCGGATCTACGACTCCCTGGAACGGGCCAAGCACCCGAAGACCCGAAAGGATGCCACCATCGACACCCGGGCGCTGCACCAGCGCCTCCGGGTGGTCGAGCAGGACGCGCGCGTCGCGCCGCACGACCTCCTCGCCCTGGTCGCCAAGACCCGCACCCACGTGCGCGAAGCCCACCGGGCGAAGACGGAGATGGTCGAGGCCAACCTGCGTCTGGTCATCTCGATCGCCAAGAAATACACGAACCGCGGCCTGTCTTTTCTCGATCTCATCCAGGAAGGCAACATGGGCCTGATGAAGGCCGTGGAGAAATTCGAGTACCGCCGCGGCTACAAGTTCTCGACCTACGCCACGTGGTGGATTCGCCAGGCCATCACCCGCTCCATCGCCGACCAGGCGCGCACCATCCGCATCCCGGTGCATATGATCGAGACGCTGAACAAGGTGATGCAGGTGCAGAAGCAGCTCCTGCAAGAATACGGCCACGAACCGACCCCCGAGGAGGTGGCCGAGGAGATGAACCTGCCGGTCGAGCGTGTGCAGCAAATCATGAAGATGGCGCAGCAGCCCATCTCGCTGCAGTCGCCCGTCGGCGACGGCGACGATACGAGCTTCGGCGACTTCATCGAGGACAAGAGCGCGGAGAATCCCTACGACATGACGGCATTCTCGCTGCTGCGGGAAAAGATCATCGACGTGCTGGACACGCTCACCGAGCGCGAGCGCCGCGTCCTCTCGCTGCGCTTCGGCCTGGTGGACGGCTACAGCCGCACGCTTGAGGAGGTGGGCAAGCAGTTCAAGGTCACCCGCGAGCGCATCCGCCAGATCGAAGCCAAGGCGCTGCGCAAGATGCGCCACCCGACACGCATTCGCCAGCTCACCGGCTTTTTCGATGCGGAGCAACCGGAGAACGCCAACAACCTGCTTAAGAAGGCGATCCGACCGGCGGACTCGACGCCGCCCCAGCCCTAGGCTCCCGTCCGCTTCGCGCCGGCGTTTCGCGCGGAGAGCACCGCGGGCTGTTTAGCTCTTTACACCCCTGATTACCAGAGTAGCGTCACGCCCATGAGTCTCGCGGCGATTCCTCTTGCGGCCTTCGGATTCAGCGGCTCCGAGCTGTTCATCGTCCTGCTGATCGTCCTGGTGCTGTTTGGCGGCTCCAAACTCCCCTCCCTCGCCCGCGGGCTCGGCCAGGCGATTCGCGAATTCAAGAAAGCCAGCAGCGAGGATGCCGACACCAAGCCGACGGAGATCAAGAAGCCTGGCGAAGACTCCTCCTCCCACGGCGCGAATTGACGCGCCGTCGGGGTGCATCGGCGGTGGAACGACGCGGCCGGGCTTGCGCTGCGCCACGCCATCGCAAGACTGCGCTGGCAAGATGAAAACGTCGCGGCGGTTCACATGGCCCCCAGGGGCGCGGTGGTTCCGCCAGCGCGGGACAGCGGGGGGTCACGGCCAGCGGAGTGGCATCCAGTTCGTGGGGTGTGCGCTCGGAATCGCGGCGCTCGGGGCGACGCTGTGGGCGGGTTGCATGGCGTCGGAGGGCAGCGGCAACGTCCGCCTCCCGGAGCCCGCGTCGTCGGCACTGCTGCGCCCCGGGGACAGCCTGACCGTCGCGTTGCAGGGCATCCCGGACCCGAGCACGCACAATGTGCAGATCGACGAGCAGGGGCTCATCAACCTGCCCTATGTCGGCAATGTCGCGGCGTCGGGCCTGACCTCGGCGGAGTTCTCCCAGCGCGTCCGCCAGACGTACATTGACCGCCGTTATTACACGACGGTTGATGTATCGGTGACCGTCACCGAACGGTATGTTTACGTCGGCGGCGAGGTGGCGCACCCAGGGCGCATCGTCTGGACGCCCGACCTTACGCTGGCCAAGGCGGTCCAGGCGGCCGGCGGTTTCACCCTCTATGCCCGGGAGGCGCGGGTCACCCTTGTGCGGGACCGCACGGCTTACGAGATCGACGCCGAGCGCGCCGCGCGCCGTCCCGATCAGGATCCGCACCTCGTGCCGGGCGACTCGGTCCAAGTGCCGCGCTCACCGTTCTGAGGGGCCGGTGCCGCGCGCGGCACCCGGCCATGGCGTGGGTCAATCGCCCGCGCGGTCGCATCCGGACCTCCCGTCCAACAAAAAGCCCCGCTGCGGCGGGCGGGGCTGACGGGGAAAACGGCGGGGATTACGGCTTCGACACCGGCGCTGCGGCGGGCGCGCCCTTGATTTCCAGGAGGTCGACGTCAAAAATCAGCGCCGCGCCGGGGGGAATGTTCTGGTTGCCACTGTCGCCGTAGGCCAGCTGCGACGGAACGTACAGGCGGATCTTGCCGCCCTGGTTGATCTTCTGCAGGCCCTCGGACCAGCCGGCGATGACCTGGTTAAGCGCGAATTCAGCCGGTTCGTTGCGCTGGACCGAGCTGTCAAAGACCGTGCCGTTGAGGAGCGTGCCCGTGTAGTGCACCTTGACGGTGTCAGTTGCCTTCGGGTAAGCACCGGCTCCGGGCCGGACCACCTCGTAGCGCAGGCCGCTCGGCAACTCGACGACATTCTTGTTGTCCTTGAGCTTTTCGAAAAAGGATTTCGCTTCGGCCAGATTCTCCTGGCGAAGTTTCGTGAGGTAGGCCGCCTGCTTGCCCCGCATGAATGCGTCCATCTGGGGGCCGGCCAATTCCATGTCGTACGGGGCATTCTTGCCCGCGGCGGCGACGAGCAGGCCCTTGACCACCGTGTCGATCTGTTCCTTCGTGAATCCCTGCTCGAACAGGCCCAGTTGCTTGCCCACCCACCACCCGTAGACCTCGAGCAACTGCGGCTCCGTGAAGGCGGGCGCCGCCGCGGCGGGTGTGGCGCTGGCAGCGGGCGCGGCCGTCTGGCCAGGGATGTTGACTTTGACATCCTGCGCAGAGAGCACGGCAGACGCGCCAAGGCTCAGCAGGCAGGCCAAGATGAGATGGATGCGATTCATGTAAGCGATGGTTGAGTTCACATATGGAAACCGCGGCGGGCGGTTTGTGCCACGGAAAACGCACGGACATGACAGCCCGCCGCCCGAAAAGCAACCCCTTAGCGCGCCGCCACCGACCGGTCCGAGTCGTGCCGATAACCGGAAGCGCAGGCATCAAACGTGACGCGCACAGGCCCGTGTCGCCGACCTCGTTGAGGCCGGGTCTCGGGGGTCAATGTCTCCAGCCACAACCAACGCCCGCCCTGGCCATCGCGACAATTCCGGCACGCCGCCCACCAACTCCGGCGTGTTGTTTGCCTGGGTTTTCGTGCAAGCTGCCGGGTTTCCTCCGTTCAAAACCTCCGCCCTCCCATGGATCCCGAGTATTTTTGGTTCAGCACCGACGGCCAGATTCTCGCCGTCAAACCCAAGGATGCCGCCACCATCTCCCTCGTCCTCGCGTTCTGGCCGCGCCATCCCGCTGAACTCGATTTCATCCGCGCCCGCCTGGCTGACATTCACTTCACCGAGCGCAGCACCCTGGCCCGCATCGGCATCGAGATGATCAGTTCGGGCGCGCCCACGGTGGACCACAACCGCCTCCTGTTCGAGACGGACGCCTTCCTCTTCGATCCCAGCTTTCCCAACGCCGCCTATTGGAAAAAGCTCCTCCGTCCCGGCACGCCGGTCGGGCGCCTGTTCTACGCCCCGGAATCGGCCAAGCTTTCGACCAACGAAATCTGGGAGGCGGTG
>Ga0335079_10010325_pt1 | contig 10630 bp, 9 predicted proteins | sample Lox_Sample_33_FD_206719 | JGI IMG/M metagenome (GOLD analysis project Ga0335079, IMG submission 206719) | Soil microbial communities from Loxahatchee National Wildlife Refuge, Florida, United States - Lox_Sample_3.3 | ecosystem: Environmental > Terrestrial > Soil > Wetlands | place: USA: Florida... | reverse complement strand
TCCCGGGTGGTGGTATTTCCCTGAAATTCGATGCGGCGCACCTTGAATTGCTTGCCTTCGTCCACATCGATGGTGAGGTTCACCAGTTTCTTGTCTTCGTCGAAGGTGGTGTCGGGAATGGAGGTGAAGTTGATGTACCCCTGTGACCCGTATGCCTTGCGCAGGTTCTCCAGGCCTTTGGCCACCTTTTCGCGGGAAAAGATGTCTCCATCCTTCATGGGAAACTGCGCCCGCATCGCGGCGATGTTGGTGAATGCTTTGTTGTTTTTGAACGTGATACTGCCCAGCCGGTAGCGGTCGCCTTCCTCAACGGGAATGGTAATGTCCACCGCTTTGCCCGGCCCGCTCTGAAGCAGGGGAATGTGAAGCCCGGTGTGCCCGGTATCGTGGATCTCTGTTTTGGGTTCCTGCACCAGGACCTTGAAGTATCCACGGTTCTGATATTCCGCCCGCACCCGCTCGGTGTCTTCATCCAGCTTGCTGGCGTCATAGGTCTTGGCAAACAGGTTTTCCAAAAAGATTGAGTGGGGGATGCCGATGGGCCGCAGGTTTTTCATGGAGCCCCGCAGAATTCGGCTATTGAGGTGCTGGTTGCCCACGAATGTAATCTTGCCCACCTTGACCTTCGGACCCTCCTTCACCACAAACGTCACGCTGACCGCCGCGGGCGGGATGGGCCGCACTTCTGTGGTAACCGTCGCGAATTGCCGGCCGTGCTCAGACAGCAGCTCCTTGATCGTGACTTCAGCCTTCTTCACTTTGGTGGGATCGTATTGGCTCTCGGGCGAAAGCCCCACCTTGCGGTCTTTGAAGCGGTCGAGCACATCGCTCTTGGTGACCGAATTCAGCCCGACGTAGTCGATCTCCCGGATGGTGGGCCGTTCTTTGACGTAGACATGAATGCGGATGCCCTTCGGCGTCTGCTCCCCCTCAAAGCGGATATCCTCGAAGTACCCGGTGTTCCACAGGGAGTTGAAATCCCTTTGCATGGCCGCTGGATCATAGATGTCACCGGGATGGGTGAAAATGCGCGCCCTAATCGTGTCGGCAGGAATTCTGCGGTTGCCATGAACCTGAATGTCAGTGACGACTTCTTGTTGCCCCCAACTGAAGACTCCGAACACTACTAGGCACAACAGAAGAGCCGGCAGCCAGCGCCCGCCGGTATTCCAAATGTTAGGAAATGAAGCAGATGGGACCGGCGCGCGCCTCACATGGCCGCACCTCTCCGTCCTGACAGGGCTATCCTGATGAAAACGAAGAATCGAACCTACCTCAGCTTTCCAGTATGGAAAACGGCAATTATACGGTAGAGCAGCGGAGACCGTCCAAACCCAACCTCGCCTTGAAGCCTCCGCATCGCGTTCGGACAGAGTCCCACTTCAACCAAGACGGGATAATATGCAATCGAGTTGCCTAGGCCGTAAGTTTTTCTGAGGCAAGGACTAGGGCAAGCAACAAAACGGGCGGCCCTGGTGGCCGCCCGGCTGACGCAACCTTTGTCTTGCGACTTACGGCAACACCCGCACGCGATGTGCCCAGACGACCGGCTTCTGAGTTGTGGGATCGTAGAACACCAACCCGCGCGAGACCAGATTCGCAGCACCCGCGGACTGCAATCCACTCAGTCCGTCGATGTTGACGAATAGGGTTTTGTTCACGGTGTAAACGGTGAACGGTCCACCTGCGGAGTAGCTCATCAAGGCATCATTCTGCATTTGGAAGTTGCCTTGATTCCCGGCTGTGATGTTCACGCTGTTCTGTACCAGCGATCCAATCACGCCCTGGCGCCGCAACGACACCATGTCAGGTGTGAACGTAGTTCCGGCTACTGTGCCACCGACCAGAATGCGCTGGCCGACCACCATCGAGGTGGCGTTAAACAGCTCGTTCGTGAACCAGTTGTCGATGAAGCAGATGTCATATTGCGACACCTGGCTAAGATCGATCTGCTGCACGCTATCCACCGAATACACCGCCGAAGCGCCCAGTTCCTCGCCCACGAACATGGTCACGACCGGTCCCGGAGCGATTGCCAGAATCCGGCCACTGATGAACGCCTTGTCGGTAGTTATCAGCTCTACGCTGCTGGCCAGAATGCTGCCGTCGGCCTGCACCGTGCCTTCCACGGAAACGATGCTGTCCGGGGTCAAGCTGCTCAGACTGTTGCTGCCATTGAACAGTGTGTTCGCATTCACGTCGATGACTTCCTGGAAGCCATAGGGGCCCTGCATCAGGAACGTGTTGCCAGAAGTGTTGACCGAAACGATATTGCCGGTGAAATCGGTGATCTCGCCCAACTCGTCGGAAGCCGAGACCGCCATCACATCCAGCACGGGCGTTACATTAATCTGATTATTGTTGATGATCAGGTTGCCGCTGCCATCGATGGCCAAAGAGTCGCGCAAATCAAAATCCATGTGCAAACCGGCCAGGCCATTGTTGCCCACTACGAGCGGCTTCCCCGTGGGGAAAGGAACCGTCACGGTTGCGCTGCTTAGCACACCAGTCACCGTGCCAAGCGAAGGCGGAGTGGTGGTGAGATCGACGTAGTTGATTGAAGGAGCGGGATTGCTGGTTTCGAAGGTGACCGTGGCACTGGTGTATGTGCCGGGTGCGACCGTGTTAAATCCCAGCAGGGAACGTAATCCCACCAGCCGGCCAAAATCGACCGCAGTCGGCGTGGAGAGCACCGTCGCGGTGGTCGAGCTGTTATTGAGAGTGATCTTGTCAATGGTGATATTGAACGCCACCACCGACGATACCGGCGCATCTTCGCCCGTGACAAAAACGGCAGGTTTGGCGTTCGGGTTCGGATCGGAATTCTGGCTGCTGGTACTACAGCCGATCATCGTGATCGCCAGAAGCGCCAGCGTAAGAATCTGGACAAAACGTTTCATAGCAAACTCCGGGGCGGAAAGATTTGGGAAAGCTAAGCTTTCCCCAGTCGCAGAATGGAAACCCGCTCGGAATGGGAAAGTTCTGTTACCTCAGGACAGGTTACCCCGGTAATCTCGGCTCTGGGCAAGGCTTTTGGAGGATTGTGGAACGTGGGCACAACCCCAGGAAAGAACAAAAGCCGCGCATCTGCGCGGCTAGCTGAGGGCTGACGGCTGACAGCTATTTGATCTCCAGCACTTCCTTTTCTTTCGCTTTGCTCATATCTTCCATCTTCTTGATCTCGTCGTCGGTCAGCTTCTGGATTTCTTCCATCGCCCGCTTTTCTTCATCTTCGGTAATCTTTTTGTCTTTCATGGCTTTCTTAATGGCGTCATTCCCATCGCGTCGAATGTTGCGCACCGCCGTCCGGTGGTCCTCCAGCACTTTGTGCAAGTGCTTGACCATATCTTTGCGGCGCTCCTCGGTTAGCGCCGGCACGGGCACACGAATGATTTTGCCATCGTTCATAGGGTTTAGTCCCAGATCCCCGGCGCGAATCCCCTTCTCAATAGCCGCCAGTGAGCTCGGATCAAACGGCTGCACCGTGATCAACTGGGCTTCCGGCGCGTGCACCTGCGCAATCTGGTTCAGCGGCATTTGCGATCCGTAATAGTCCACCGTGACCGAATCCAGCATATGCACCGATGCCCGACCGGTCCGCGTGGCCGCCATCGCTTTGCGGAAATCTTCCACCGCCTTCTCCATACGCGTCCGCAGTTGGGCGTAGATCTCTTTCAGCCCGGGCACTGCCGCCATCGTCGATTGAGCCATGATGAGCTCCGAAACGAATTAGTCAAAACGCTGCATTATAAACCTCAACCGGTAGAGCTGCGTCATTTGTCACCAGCCGGTAGTGTCCTAATTTGCCCGACAACTTAGGACACCACCCACCAGCCACACTGTGATCTCAGATCTCCCATTCATTCCCCGGCATAATGCGTTTCATGAACTCGTCAAAAAGCGGCACCGTAAACGCCGTGTCTCCGTGGCTGGGGCTCCAAATCATCCCCTTTGCAATCAGGCTACTTCGCACAGGGCCAAGCGATGACACTGACCTCCTAAGCCTGTCAGCGATGTCACCCGAACGGTGCGGGCCGGCACCGAGATCTGACATCGCGCGCAAATATGTCCTCTCGGTGGGGGTAAGCCGATCAAAGCGAACCCGGAAGAAGCTTTCGTCGAGCGCAGCGATCGCAGTAGTTGAGGCTCGCTCGACATCGGCCAAGGTTATCGGGCTCTGAATTGCTTGATCCCAGGCATGTTTCCCCCACTCCTGCAGGAAATACGGATAGCCTCTTGTTCTCGATATGATCGCGGACACGGCCTCGCGCTTATATTCCACATCCTCATCCTCTGCCGGCTTTACGATCGCCAATTCGGCTTCTGCGTCGTTCAATGGACCGATCATTGGAAAGTCGAATAATCGTTCCGCGTAGGATTTTGCGTTACCCGCCATCCCCCTTAGCTGTGGAAGCCCCGCACCGACAACAGTCATTGGCAGGCTATTTTGTGAGCATCGATGAAGCGCCGAAATTAGGGCCGCGAGCTGATTTTCCTTCACGTACTGCAGTTCGTCGACAAATGCCACTACGGCGGTTTTCCCATCCCTTGCTGCTATTCCGACCTGCTCAAGCAGTGCTGTGAGATCTATCTCGAGGTCACCATTGTCGGCAAGGCCCGGTTCCGGTTCACAGTCAAACCCCACCTCAATGTCTTTGTAAGTGACCTTCAGTCCTTTAGCGAATCCCGTCAACGCACGCAAAGCACGTTGGGCTGTGTCCTTTGCGGCTTGTACATTGCTCAGTCGTAAGAGCACCTGGCGAATCTGCGGCGCTAGTAGCGCTGGCAAAGATCTGTTCTCCGGCGCTTCGACCCGGACAGCGTAAATCCCACTTGCTTCCGCCTCCTTCCTCACTTGGTCCAAAAGCACGGTCTTGCCGACCCCCCGCAGACCGACCATCAACACGCTCTTCGACGGCTTGCCAGCCCTAATCCGCGCTAGGGCGACCCGCAGTTGTTCTCTGAGGGCGTCTCGGCCCGCCAATTCGGGCGGGGGAGATCCAGCTCCCGGCGAATACGGATTTCTTACGGAATCCAAGGATTTATAGCAATATTAGGAAAATTATCAGCCGGAGGTAATATAACTAATTTGGCTACAAATGTCGATCACGCGCTCACCAGCGAGCCGATCTTCTCCCCACTCACCACTTTGCGGATGTTCCCGCGCTGGTTCAGATTAAACACGATAATCGGCAGGTTGTTGTCCTTGCACAGGGAAATGGCAGTGGAGTCCATCACCTTAAGACCCTGCCTGAGCACGTCCATATAGGTGATCTGGCTAAACTTCTTGGCGTCTTTGACGAGCATGGGATCGGCATCGTAGATCCCATCCACCTTGGTGGCTTTGAGAATCGCGTCGGCCTTGATCTCCATCGCACGCAGCGATGCCGCGGTGTCCGTCGAAAAATACGGGTTGCCAGTGCCGCCGGCAAAAATCACAACGCGGCCCTTTTCCAGATGACGGATGGCGCGGCGCCGGATAAACGGCTCAGCCACCTGATTCATCTCGATGGCGGACTGCACTCGAGTGAACACGCCCTGCTTTTCCAGCGCATCCTGCAGCGCCAGAGCATTGATCACCGTGGCCAGCATACCCATATGGTCGGCCGAGACCCGGTCCATTTGCTTGGCCTGCTCGGCCACGCCACGGAAAAAGTTGCCGCCGCCCACCACGATCGCGATCTGGATGCCGAGCGAGCGCACGTCCGCCAGTTCGGCCGCGATTTCGTGGATGCGCAGGGGATCGACCCCGAAGCCCTGCGCCGCCGCCAGCGCCTCGCCGGAAAGCTTGAGCAAGATGCGCTTGAAGATGGGAGTTGTCATCGCCGTCTCTCGGGGACTTGCCATTTTGAGTGCAAACCGTTGTTACCCGCGCAGTAAAAAGGGCGCCCGCAGGCGCCCTGCACTATTCTGGTTTCGGTTCTGTAGGCTTGGTAATCGCGATGGTCTCACCCGCCTCGCCCACTTTGAAGCGTGCGAAGCGGCGCACGGTGATGTTCTCGCCCAGTTTGCCGATCTTGCCGGCGATCAACTGAGCAATCGAGATCGTCTGGTCCTTGATGAACGGCTGTTCATAGAGGCAGACTTCCTCGTAGAACTTGCCCATCTTGCCCTCCAGGATCTTCTCCACCACCTGCGGCGGCTTGCCCGTCGCCGCAGCCTGCGCGCGGTAGATATCTTTCTCGCGCTCGTAAGCCTCCGGCGTCACGTCTTCCTTGCGGACAAACTTCGGATCGCTGGCCGCGATGTGCATCGCGATGTCATGTACCAACTCTTTGAAGTCTTCGGTGCGGGCCACAAAGTCGCTTTCGCAGTTCACTTCCACCAGCACACCGATCTTGCCCCCAGCGTGGATGTAGCTGGTCACCACGCCTTCGCTGGTGGCGCGCCCTGCCTTTCGCTCGGCAACCGAAGCTCCGCGCTTGCGCAGCAGCACAATTGCCTGCTCCACGTCACCCTTGGCCTCAGACAAGGCCTTCTTGCAGTCCATCATCGGCGCTCCGGTCTTGTCCCGAAGCTCTTTCACTTGTGCAGCTGAAATATTCACGGTAGTTGTGCTCATTTTATATGAATGCCCTTGGCCGTTCCTTGCCAATCCTAGCCAACAAAATCAAAGTCAACGGCGAATGACTGCTCTTAACAAACTTTGACCCGCGCCGGACGACCTTGCGCGGGTCCGATTCTCCTCAGAATACCATTTACGCTGACGTTCCCAGCCCACGGCGAAACAACAACGTCAGCGGTTGACCCTATACTGCCTGGGTTCCCACCGGAAGCTCGTCGCCGTTCTCGCTTTCGGCGCGCGGCTTGCGCGTGGCGCCGCCTCCCAGCACGTCCTCCATGCTGATGTCTTCTGGCAGGCTATCCGCCGCAACTTCCCCAGCCTCGGCCTCTGGCTGCGCACTGGCGATGCCCGCGGCCAGATCCGCAGCCTGCTTGTCGCTCATCAGTTGCGCACCTTCGACCACCGAATCGGCGACCTTCGAAGCAAACAACCGGATCGCCCGCAGCGCATCGTCGTTTCCAGGAATCACGTAGTCCACTTCGCTGGGATCGCAATTCGTGTCCACGACAGCCACCACCGGAATTCCCAGCTTGCGCGCTTCCCGCACTGCAATCTGCTCTTTGTTCGAATCGATCACAAAAATCGCATCCGGCAGGCGCGTCATGTTCTTGATGCCCGCCAGGTTGGCCTGCAGGTGCTTACGCTCACGCTCCAGCTTGATGACTTCCTTTTTCGGCAGCAGCTCATAGCGGCCATCGGTCGCCATCTCGTCGAGTTCCTTGAGCCGCTTCACCGACTTCTGCACGGTCACCCAATTGGTAAGCAGGCCGCCCAGCCATCGCTGGTTCACGTAGTAGCCGTTGCAGCGGGTCGCTTCTTCTGCGATGGCATCCTGCGCCTGGCGCTTGGTCCCGACGAAGAGCACGATCTTGCCTTCGGCCGCCAGCTCGGATATAAATTTCGACGCCTCTTTGAACATTTTCAGCGTCTTCTGCAGGTCAATGATGTAAATCCCGTTGCGCTCCCCGAAGATGTATTCCTTCATCTTGGGGTTCCAGCGCTTGGTCTGGTGCCCGAAGTGCACGCCCGCTTCGAGCAACTCCTTCATGGTGATGTTAGCCAATCAACCTCCTCATTTAGTCTGCATCCCGCCGGTTGGTTCCGCTCCGTATTCGAAGCCGAAATCAGTAAAACCGCCGCGATTGCTATTCCCGTCCCCGCGCCGCGAGCACGGGAAGAATTGAACACCCAAAATCAGTGGCTAGTGACTAGTTGCTGGTGAATGTGGCTTTTGAAACTGGCTACTGTCACTAGCCACTGACCACTCTCTTACCGCTTGCTGTACTGGAACCGTTTACGGGCGCCCTTCTGCCCGTACTTCTTCCGCTCTTTCGAGCGCGAATCACGGCTCACCAGCCCTTCCGCCTTCAGTTTTTTGCGCAGCTCCACGTTGAACAGCATGAGGGCACGGGCAATGCCCAACTTCACCGCGTCAGCCTGTCCGGCCACGCCTCCGCCGGTAACCCGGGCCAGCACGTTGAACGTGCTCAGCGTCTCCGACGAGACCAGCGGCTGGCGCGCGTTTGAGCGCTGCGATTCGGTCACGAAATACTGTTCAAACGGGCGCCCGTTCACTTTGAAGTCGCCGCTTCCCGGACGCAAGTACACCCGCGCCACCGCTGACTTCCGCCGCCCCGTTCCGTAGTACTGAACCAGTTCCGCCATTCGTAGCTTTCAGCACTCAGCCATCAGACAACCCCGAGTGCTTTCACCTTTCCAAAGATTTTCGTGAGCTTACGCCCGCACTTCCAGCACCCGCGCCTCCGGCTTCTGTGCCTCGTGCGGATGTTTTTCACTTCGATACACCTTCAGCTTCGAAAACATGTGCTGCCCCAGTTTGTTCTTGGGCAGCATGCGCAAAACCGCCTGCTCCACCACCAGCTCTGGCTTGCGCGCAAACCGCTTGCGAAAATCTTCCGACCGCAATCCACCCGGATATCCGGTGTAATGGTGATAGGCCTTTTGCTCAGCCTTCATGCCGGTCATTTTCACCTTCGCGGCATTGATCACGATGACATGATCTCCAGTATCGAGAAACGGCGTGTACTTGGGGTTCTCTTTCCCCATCAGGATGCGGGCCACTTGCGATGCCAGCCGTCCCAGCGTCTGGCCCGTTCCATCCACGACGTACCACTTGCGCACAATTTCCCCCGCTTTGGGGAAATAGGTAGACATTCTGAAATCTCCCAGAAAATAAAAAAACGCAAAGAAGACCGCTGAGTATCCACGTTAGCGCCGAAGGCGCAGGGCTACCAGGCGGGCAACTACCAGGTTTCTAGCCGTCTAAAGATAACGTAGGACACGGCTTATTGTCAACGCGTGGTCTCTTGTTTTTCCCGTTTCCGGCCCCGCGGACATAAGGTAGAATGCATATATTCCTTCCCCAGCAGCTCTCGCACGTCTAAGAGGGGTGAAGCTTTGGCGAACACAAGATTGGTTGAAAATAGCTTGGTTCTGGTTTTGCTGGGTGTCCTGGCGGGCGCCCTAGGTGGGTTGGCAGTGGGCCTGGTAACTGGGCATACATCCAGCACCTCCTCCACGTCAACTTCGCACTAAATACCTGCTCCCCAACCGCTCAGGCGGAACTTGTCCCCTAGCTACGTTCCCTTGGAACTCTATTCGTACGCCAGTGCGTCGATAGGGTCCTTTTGCGCCGCTTTGTAAGCGGGGTATAGCGCGCCTAGAACTGCGCCGATGATGGCGATCACCGTCGCCCTCAAGATCCAGCCGCCACTGACCACTACCGGTAGCGTGGGCAGCCGCTGATGCAAGCCTGCGCGTGCAGCTAGGCTGAACAGTACGCCCACAATGATACCTGCAATTGCCAGCAACACGGTCTCACGCAGGATCACGTTCACGATATAAAACCTCGACGCGCCCATCGATTTCAGGATTCCAATCTCCCGTGTGCGTTCCATCACCGCGGTGTACATGGCCTGGAAAATTACGATGAACCCGATGGTCACGGAAATCCCGATCACTACGTTGATGAAGGTCCTCAGCCCCGGGTAAGTGCTGGGCGTCATCATCGATAAATACTCACGCATCGAGCGCACAACGTAAGTCCCCATTCCGGGTACGCCCTTGATTTCATTCACTGCCGCGTCGGCGTTATTGGGATCGTCCAGCTTCAGGTAGAAGGCGGACGCTTTATCTTTCGCCCCCACCAGATCCTGCAGCGTCGTGATGGGCAGGAATTTTCGCGCGCCTTTGCCGTGGGCTACGATGCCGGCGACGCGAAAGGGCTGATTCAGGATTTCAACGGTGTCCCCAACTTTCACATGCTTGCTTTGCGCGAAAAAGTCGTCGACCAAGGCATCGTTCGGTCCCTGAAATGGCCCACCATGCAAGTAAGTGAACGGACCGCCCAGGGATTCGTAGCTCTTCAGATCAATACCATAAATGGCTTCGAGCGTCCCTGACGTCGAGACCTGCATGAGGACGGGCGCCACGGAAACCACGTGCGGCAGCTTGGCCAGAATACCCGCCACTTTGATGGGCGCGGGCGCTCCGGTAATCGACACAATTGCAGACGACCCCGGCGGCAGCACAATTACGTCCGCCCCGATTCCTTCCTGCCTCTGCCGGGTATCGCTGAGCATCCCCAGCGACAGCCCCACAATCAGCAAAATCAGCGTGACTTCTAGAGCGATTGCCACAATGCTGATCACCGACCGGATGGGCCGGTACCCCAGGTTCGAAACAATCATTTTATTCATCATGGCTTCGTTGCCAAGTTCATCGTTGCCAGGTTCACCGGCAACCGCCGCCAGCTTTACTTCGGGCCCGCACCATTCGAGCCCACCTGACTGGCCTGCGGCGGGGGGAGCCGCACCACCTGCGCTCCCGCCGGCTGCTGCAATACGAACTTGTCGTCAGGGAGCGGCTGGTTGAGCTGCAATTTCACAATGTTCAGCGTGATGTCGTATTCTTCCTGCGGCCGCGAGATGTCGATTTGCGACGGAAAGTTGGTTCCGTCGTAATCCTTGTACGCTTCATAGCGCGCTTCGGTTACCACGTTGCCCATGTCGTCGTATACCATCTGGCGATGCGGCAATAAGTCGG
>Ga0335079_10010322_pt1 | contig 10632 bp, 12 predicted proteins | sample Lox_Sample_33_FD_206719 | JGI IMG/M metagenome (GOLD analysis project Ga0335079, IMG submission 206719) | Soil microbial communities from Loxahatchee National Wildlife Refuge, Florida, United States - Lox_Sample_3.3 | ecosystem: Environmental > Terrestrial > Soil > Wetlands | place: USA... | reverse complement strand
TCGATGGTTTGGCTCCAGTTAATTGGGGCCAAACTCTGGCTGAATGGCCAATCCGCGAATAGGACACCCCTGGGCTACAGAGGCTAGACGGTCGTTCCCTTGTAGACCATGAAGTAGTAGCCGAGTGAGACCAATATGGCTGTGATGAAGCTAGCCCCGTGAACGACCAGGTTCCCCGTTACGAAAATCACTGCAAAGAAAGCAACGACCAGGCAGATCAGGCTCAGGACGAAGCCCCAATAGGGCTTGGTGCCGTTCTCCCTGAACCACGCTTTCTTCGCTGACCGATCTGTCCCCTGGAGTTTCCGGTACCTGAGATAAGTGAGACCCAGGGCCATGCCTGTGGGCGGATAGGTCATCCCTATGGCGGCCATGGTCACGCCGGATGTCCCGTGGACTGGGAGAGCGGGGTAAAAGCCTGTGAGGTACCACGCCAAGTCCCCTATGACCGCGGAAGCCACGGCCAGGAGGAGAAAGAACTTCGACGCCCTCCTCCTCTCGTGCTGGGGTAGCCCGTCTGTGCCGAGCACGTAGGCTACGGCAGCCATGAGCAGGACAAGCACGTTCACCCACCCGTCGTACACGAGCACCGATAGCACTATTCCGGCCGGGTTGGCTTGGGTCACCCCGAAGTTAGCCACCAGCCATGAGTTCAGGCTCGGAATCGCTCCTATGGAGTCAATGGCAAAGAAGAGGACGAGCGCCCAGACCTCCCTGAAGTCAGACAGTATCCGCCCAAGCCCTCCCTGCTCACCTGCAACCATGCGCGGTTGGGGTATCGGGACGGGAGTAGATTGCTAACCGTCCGTCATTTATAAGCCAAAGCCCTCATGAAGACCCCAGCAGGAACGTTTCCATCCTGCGGACTAACACGAGGCCCACTGTCGAGAAGACCAGAAGCACGATGCCAAGCGTGAGAAAGGTCCACAGCGGAGGAGGGATCACTCCCAGCATGGCGGGTACCGAGTCTGCAATAAAGACGAAGGACACCAATAGGAAAAAGGCCATCAGGATAAACGGCAGGATTAGGGGGATGATGGCGATGCAGCCGCGCCAGGTTATCCGAAGATACATCCTGCCATTCTTCGGGAATCGCTTGAGCCTCTTCTCTGTGACGAGTTCGTTGACGAACTTGTTGAAGTTCCCTGCCCCGCTCTTGTAGTCCCATCTGGCGGCCAAGTCGCTGAGGTTGTCAGGCTGCGTTCCATAGTGCCAGAAGCTGAAGAGGATACGCCTCTTCCCCTGGACCATTTCCTTCAGGAGTTCGGACAGGCCCTTTTCCCCTGCCGGGTGAAACCGGAAATGGCCTTTTCTGCGTTTCACACCCCTTCCCTTGGTCCAGTCGGGAACCAAGTGGACTCTGCCAGTACCCAGAGGGGACATGATGCAATCGAGCCTACGGTCCTCTCGAAACAGACATGTTGGCCTCCCCTCTTGGCAAGGGGCCCGGAGGCCGCATTCCGCCCTGACCATAGCCAGATGGAGGCTCCCCGTCCTCAGGCTTCCTCGGAACCTGAAGTGTGCCTTTGCGTAGAGTTCCGGCATCGGCGTGCCCTCAGGCAGCCTAGCCCTGCCGGGGTTAGAGGGAGTACGAATTCCCCGCTGGCAATGCCCTTCACTCCCGTCCGTGAGACGTGCGCCTCCCCTTCCATCTTCCAGTCTGTTCTAGTGATTGAATGGGAAATCACCTGGTCCAGTGCGAATCCTGCTGCGGCTCAAGCGGCGTGGGGAGGACGGGCCCCGACCGTGAGGGAAACCAGAAGGCTCCTGACCAAGTTCGACCGTAGGCTCTGAACGGCAGCCCTGACGATGGCTTCCTCGGGCCTGCTTGTACCCCTCTTCTCCAGTCCCCAGCTCAATTGTCTTGGGCCTCTCTCCTTTTCAGAAACGCCGGGTTTTCCCAAACAACCCTCAGTGGTACGTTTCCCTTCCACTCTTCAACCTTGATTACGTGCTCTGTCATGTCTTTGACCGCGTATTCAACCGCCAATTCTACCACTGCGTCGTCGTGGTTCTTCTTTCGCCTCTCTTCGTAGGGATAGTCTTGGATCTTCTTGAAGGTGAACGAGCCCCTTTCGCCACTCCCGAAGAACGCCCCCGAATTGATTGGAGACAGGGTGATTTCGTTTTCGTGGTGCCGGACTAGACTCTTGGTGTCAACGGTAAGGACGTCGTGTGGTCTGTCCTTGTACGCCCTCGCACCAAGCAAGGATACGAGCCTCTCCCGCCTTGCCCAAAAGAACACCTTTCCATTGAGCAACCTGTAGTACTGGTTCGGGGTCATCCCCTTGATGAAGCGGTTGGCGCCTGAGTGGAGCGGCTTTTGGTCTCTAATCACTGCCACGCCGTAGGAAGGGTGGTGGATTCTAACACTCTCAGGCCTCCATTGCGACTCGATTTCCTCCCTCTCTCTGCCGCGCTTCTCGAAGAGGTCAAGCAGGGCTGACGTGCTCAGGAGCCCATTCGCGCGTATGCTTGGCCAACTTCCGAGTTCGGCCATGTGGTGTAAGTGCGGGTACTTTTCTACCAGGAGGCCGACGTCCAGGTGGCTTTCACCATGACCTCCTGTCGATTACATGCCTGTCTCCCCTCCCGGTCGTAATCAGGGAGACGGGTGCTCCGGAGACCCTTTCAACCTCCTCGATGAACTCGATTGTCTTGTCATTGAGCTGCTCGAACCGTATTGCGTCGGCATTCTCCTTCGCTAGATAGTCGGCAAACGTCAATGCGACATCTGTAGGACCGTTGAGGAACGCAGCCTTCCTCAGGAGGCTCCAGTCAAACTCGCCAACTCTTCTCTTCCTGTTCGTAGTTGACGTGTGCTCCAGCGCCTCAAGTTCCTTCGCTGGAATCCCGCTCCGCCTGCTTACGACCTTCCAGCTGATGTCTTTCAGCGGGCCCGATGTCCGCCCAGGCGGGCTCTCGACCCTTATCGGATATGTCCGGCATACCATGATCACCCTCCTGACCCTCCTTGGCGCTATGCCCACTTCGCTCAGGCAGCCCGAGACTGTGGTCTCCCTTGACGTTACGAATGGGTAGTCCCCGTGGTACAGGCTCAACCCTGTTCCTTGGGTCCCTTCGACCAGAACCCTCTTGTTTTTGGACAGCGCGTCGAAGAGGACTTCGTACGTGGGCTTGATAAAAGGCGCAAGCTCTGGCACCTTCTCAGCCATGACCACGGTATCAAGGCCCCTGTCAGTTATCCTCCTGGCAGTCGCCGCTCCTACTCCCTGCTTCGTTGACCCAATACGCTGAAAGATGCCCTCCTCTGAATCGATGTCTGCCTGAGAAATCGTCATCACTCTCGGGTCGATGCTAAGCTGTTCTATTCCGAGTTCGCATTCAGAAATTTCCTTTAGCAGTTTTGTGACGTTGACCACCATCCCCGGACCGAGCACATTATGGGCGCCGCTGGTCCGGGCCCCAGACGGCACCTGATGGTAGATGTAGGGGGTGCCTTCGGCCTCCATGACTGTGTGGCCTGCGTTAGGCCCGCCCACCCTTACAATGTAGTCGTATTCTCGCGCCAGGTAGTTTACAATTTGTCCCTTCCCTTCGCTTCCGAACTGGCCCCCAATGAGGACATCGACCAAGCCGCTATTGTTCTTGTACAGCGACATCCTGCTCGTGGCTCTCACGAAGACATCATCCTCGGTGCAGAGTTCCGTGTCGATTACTATGTCTGCGATGTCTGCGAGGCGCTCCACCCCGCGTTCGGTTGCGTTCTTCTTCGCTTCTGCATATTTTACAGGGTCGTGGTCGACTGCAGCTCGCTTGTCGTATCTTTTCCTTAGGATTTCGTCGCCTGCGGTCAGGTGGATATGGGTGACGCGAGGAAACGCACGTCTGATTGCTGTTACCTGCTCCGGAATCCTAGCCGAATCGACTACAAGAGCTGCATTATTCCCCTTCGACACGACTACCTTTGCGAGTTCGTTGGAAACCCACTGGCCCTTTGTCTCCCTGTCGAGTCTTTCACCGTAAGCTTGGAGTTCTATCCTCCCTTTGACCGACCGATTCTTGTAGGCGTTTTGAATCAGGTCGTGGGTCTTGATTAGGGTCATTCCGAACTTGTCTGAAAGTCTGGTCGCCAGAGTCGTCTTGCCCGACCGTATCGGCCCCGAAAGCACGACAATCCAGCTCGTCACATTGTTCCCCACCAATCAGGACGAAAAGACGGAGTCTAGGAACGTCTGGGAGGCTTCTGTTGTGCGAGGGAGTTCGTAAACTGTTACTTTGATCCCCCTGCTGATGAGGGCTTCGACTATCAAATCCTCAATGACTCTCCAGTTGCCTCCCGCGAAGCCTGTCCCAATCTTCGGCATGTGCACCGATGCTTGTCGACTGATTGCGATCTCCGAGAGCTTCGATAAGCAGTCTCTCAAAGCGGCGTATCTGATGCGGGGCTTCAGTGATTCCCCGTAACCGTGTTGCGCCACCATGCTGACGACCGCCAGGTTGTCAGAAACGTCGAACTCGTGAATCGTTCCGAGTTCGAACTCTTCCCTCCGCGCCATAGTCCAGTTTTTGAAGTCGCCATGAGCAGATGGCCACCGGTCTCCTATCGCGCGAGCGGCCCCCGCTCCCCACGTTGACGACTTGTCGTTGACGATATGAGAGACGATCTTGCTGCCTTCTCCCCTAGGCAGGGTGACATCACCTCGCAGGTAGAGAACCTCCATTTGTTCGGGGACTAATCCGTCTCTTTCGCTGAGGAAGCCCACTACTCTGGGAAAAATCCGCCCAGGATAGGGCGGAATGCCCACGCATTCCAGGTTCAACTCACGTCCCCACCACTGCACCATCCCTTTTGCTGTGTAGCCGATTGCAGTGCACTCTTGAAGGATAGAACCGTCAGGAATCGTCGTCCCAGGGGCGATTTCGATTTGGCTCGAGCGCGAGGGGATGCAGTAATCGAGGCGGTATGTCGGAGTTGTCTCGTCGCCTGCCCTAGCCGCGGCGAAGACCGAAACCGGTTGATTGGTCGAACGAGCAGTCCTGATTAGCAGGGCCTCGGGCGAGACTTCGTACTCCCTCCAGAGAGACATTAGCTTCTCTATGCTGAAACCGCCAACCATTTCTTTCGCGATAGAGCCCGAAGGCATGAGCATCTCTGCAGCGGCGATGTTGCAGAGGAGCTCCAACTGCCATTCGTCGGGCCTCGAAGTTAGTAACTTTAGCCTGTTGCGAGTAGTCTGCTGATAGTCAGGAAACAACGTGTGCCCTATTTCGTGGGCAACTGAGAATCTTATGCGGGATCGCGGCTGGTTGGGATTGTACTCAATCACCGCCTTCCCTTTCCCCTGCGCCACGAGTCTCGCGTCTGGGATGTCGTCCCTTGGCAGTATTTCCAACCCGCAAAACTGGGCCAACCAGAATGGATTGAACGGAGGGCCGTCCCAACCGTTCTCCACCGCCCTGAACACCAGCTCCTTCGCCTTCTCGCCTACATTGGCTATGGGGTCACCGCCCGACGCGAGGGCTCGGACTGAGGGGTTGGTCCAGAATCCGCTTTCAGCTCCTTGTTCAGACACGCTGTCCACGTACCTCCGAGCAATCAGATGATTTAAGGTGGCTGTGGGTGGTGCGTGTCGGCACCTTTGGAGTGCCCTCTCAGAAATCCCTGATGGACAGCTGGCCTTCTTGCTGCTCCCCAGAAGTCCTCCTCATTCGCGGCAGGGCGAATGCCCTCTCTGAAAGGAATCGGACAGTCTTCTCCTTGTGGCACCGGCTGCAGAGGGCTTGGAGGTTCGATTTGTCGAATGGGTCTCCTCCCAAGGCTATCTCCTTTATGTGGTCGACCTCAGACGAGGGATTAACCCTGCAGTTCTGGCATATCTTATGCTCCCACAACACCTCGGCCCGAATTCGGCTCCACAGCAGCATCTTCTTGTGATAGCGTGGGTCGTCAGCGAATTTCAGGGCATGATTGCGGCTGCAGTAGATTCTGCGGTGTTTCGGCAACGGACCACCACACCAAGCACATCGCTCGTTCTCTAGCGCCCATCTCTTGCGGGTGATTCCGCTTGCGGTCCAACCCTCATTCAAGTACGTAGGTCTATTCACAGGTATGTCACCCCGAACGCTGACCCCCTTCCTAATGCACCTTGTCTTAGCATTTGTGCCTCTCTCGAAACATACCAAGGGCACTGCTCAACGTATAACACCGGTTCTTCCCAAGGGCAGAGAGGTTCCGGAGCTGCCGTTGTACTGTCGGTGGTTTGGCTTCAGTTACTTGCGGCCAAATCGGGCTGAAAAGCCAATCGGCGAATAGGATTGCACCCACGGGTGCGCTTGACTGGTCGAGAGGCGGTTCCGGCGTTCTCGGGGCATGTTTGCGCCTGCCGATAGCCTTAAGTAGGCAAATGTTTACCAGTTGCCGATATGACTACGACCGAGGAGACGACAATCACCGTCCGTGGAGTTGACTTGGGAGTGTGGAAGAAGTTCCAAGAAAACGTCGTGGAGAAGTACGGCGAGGTCTACGGAAAGCTCGGCCCTGAGGTTACAGCCGCCCTCAAAGCCTGGTCCGAGAAACCGATCTCAAAGGTCCGCGACTTAGATTACACGAAGTACACGCTGAAACCAGACGTTCCCGCCGTTCTGGATCCCAGCGGAGCCCTGAGCGTAAGATCGCTAATCCTAGAGGCGATGAAAGCTCGCGGGGGAGAAGCCAACACCCAGGAAGTAATCGGGTACATTCACGAAAAGTATGGGCCCGTCAACGACAACACAATCTCAACAGCAATGTCAGACCTGGCAGTCAATGGGCCGCCCTCATCAACATACAGGACGGAGAAGCGATTCCTGAGGAGAGTTTCGAGAGGAACATACAGACTGGAAGAGGCAAGGACGCCTTGAGAGAAAGGAACCCCCTCGCCAAGCCGGATTACCTCGGGGCATTCGGCCTTTTGGTTGGGGCGGTTCTTTTCCTCGCTTACTGGCAAGCCGGGACCATAGGACTCGTCGTCGGATACATTACAGGGCGCGGAAGGACACCAGATGGAAGTAGACAGCCATTCCAGGAGTGGCAAGCTCTAGCATCGCTTGGCTTGACGGCCCTCTTGCTGATTTGGGTCAGGCTGGATATTTGGCAGTTCGTGGCTCTAGGAACGACAGTTTGGCTATACCTCAGGCTGACAAGGAAGAGAATTGTCACGCTACGAGTATCGCTCTCTGACAAACTAGGGGTCATCGTCAAGATGAAACAATACCCGGTAAGGCTATTCATTCAGTCAACAGATTGGGAAAGAAGAGGAGGAGGCACAGGAGTCTTCCTCGGAAGAAGGATTGGCCGCAAGACGTCGTTGGGATTCGGAGGTTGGAGCTCCGGCTCTACAACAACACGTAAGGAATACTTTGAGGGTTATACGGGAGCCTCCGTGCTTACAGAGAAGAGCCTGATTTTCATCGATCGCTATGGGATAACGAGAGCATCAGTGAATTTGAAGGAGATCGTTGCTTCCTCAATAAGCACCGATTCAGGTAAGAAGCTGGTGATCTCCTATAGTCCCACCACTCCTAAGACGCTTGTCTTGGAGTACATGGCAAGAAGCCACGGGGAAGCTGAAATGCTAGCATCGCGATGGTATGAAGCAGTAAGGTCTTCGCTGACCCTAACTCCTCCCTTGGCAATTTCTGCCGGAGTCGGCCGGACTTGACCGCATCACATCTGACGGGGGCAGAGAGGCCTTTGAGGCCTGCTCTTCTCCCAACTTCTGACCACTTGATTTCATATAGTCTGGTCCGTATAGAAACGCCACCATAGCTCGGCATTTCTTGGGCAATCCTGCCGAACAGGCCAAAACCGATAATTTGACAGAATCCGGCTGGAATGCTTATTAGACAAACAGCCTGCTAGAAGGCTGCCTTGAGTAAAGGCAAACATGTTCGGACGCCAAATGACCAAAGATCAGATGCCTTCAACAAGACATCAGCAGAATACAAAGCACGAATGGACCACAATGCAATAATTCACGACCCGGCAACACCGGAATACCAGGCTGACCTCAACAACAAAAGCAGACTGATGAACCCCAAGGACGTCAAATACCAAGGAAGCGAGCAGAAATGAACAGCCACAAAGACGACGACCCGGACAAGACGAAAGAGGAATACGACGCTGACAACCACGCAGACCAAGAGAACCCTAACAACGATGAATACGACAAAGAAGATTAGCTTCAGATATCATTAGCCATTATACATTGAATAAGAGAAAAAGGGGGAGCGAAAGCTCCCCTCCCGTATTTCTTCGGTCAAGTTACTCACATGTACGCCTTCTCTCGGCTACCTTCGATTTAGTGAAATCTGTCCAAAACCGACTAGCATGAAGCGAATTAGGAAAAACCGAATCACACCCCAAAAGGGGGTGTTCTTCCGTTCCGCCTTCCGATTAGGTTATAACTCAAGACCGCTGGAACTATCCAGGGGGATGGAGACTTGGCAGAGACCGAAAACCTAGCGCGGCTGAGGACACTGATTTCGCTACTGGGAATAGACCCTGACGCCATCAAAGTGAACTTCGACCTCAGGTTCAAGATCCAAAAGAGTATCAGACTGTTGCAGCTGCACCCTGAGATTTCAAAGTTCGTGCGCTACAACTTCAATTTCTACGTGAGAGGGCCCTATTCATCAGGTCTCGCAAAGAACTACTACAACCTGCCGGTTCAAGGAGTCGAGCTTCCGTTAAGCTCTGTGGCTAGGTACTACATCCAAGAAATAGGAAGGATGTCTTCATCTGATCTGCTTCTATACGCAACTCTTGCAGAAGTAGTTGAACACAACAAAGGATTCCCGGATGCGGCATTGATTTCGACAGTCAAGGCTATCAAACCACAGTTCGGGGGCACCGAGATTGCGACAGCCCTGCGGCGACTTAGGGCAATGAGGCAGCAATTCGGCCTGTCGATCTAGTGCACCTATTGCCGAATTTCATCGCCAAACACATCGATTCGTGCGTCTTCATTTCTGCGTTCATGCCTGACGAGGAAGACCATCAAGCAGGACTTGACGTAGTCGCTAGGTCGTTCTTGATACAGATTGTAGATCATGAACCCAACTCAAGGCTGCGGATGTCTCTTCCTGCCTGGGGCGAAGTATTACTTAGGCACCTCAAGTCCAAGGCAGATGACCCTACTCAGGCGGGGATGCAGACGCTAAAGGAATTCTTTCGAACCTCCGGTCAGAAGTTGGAACCATTTTCTCCCAAGCTTAGAGGGACCCCTGAGAATCTGAATAATGTGCTAGGGTCGGTAAAGGATTGTTGCGAGGAGATGAAAAATTCCCACGCCGACACGCAAATTGTAGCGTATGCAATGGTCGACCCTGATGCTTCAAACCTATACACAACTGACAATCACTTGCTTACTTGCACGCGCTTACGAAATGTAATCAGGGACTTTCGAGAAGACCAGAATCTTAGACGTCTCCGCATCGGGCCTGTCGAATAGGTCATCTCCCGACCGTTACAAGCGTACGGTTTATTTCGCGGGATCCCTTCGCAGACACATGTTGATCCATCGTGCGGACCCGATAGAGGAGGTACACGAGGGCATGGCTGGCGCGGACCTTTGGAAGGAAGTCGAGAGATCCACTCTGTGGTACTACGGAGGGGTCATCGGGCGTATGAACCAGAGTCTAGCGAACTTCAGGGCGAGCGCAGGGGGAGAGAGCTACGTCCACGCGGCGTTGAAGGTCGCGACTTCCGCCCACGTATTGCACCTAATCGACGAGCCGATAACAGTAGAATACGAGAAGCAATACGGGCAAAAATACCTAGACGTTGCCTATTGGGTTCCATCCGAGTCAGCATGGTCAGGAGCAGAATGCGAGACCATGGTTACGTACAGGATTGACCCGGACAAGATACTGAAGACTGTGATGAAAGGGAATGGTGGACTTCGAATGCGGTTCCTGGTGGTGGACCTTCCCCTCTATGAAGACCTGCTCAGGAGGGGGTTGATCAAGGGAGACAACTTCCATGAGGATAGAGCCTCCATGCCCTGTATGTTCCACCTCCCCGAGATAATAGAGGTCGCGAGGCAGGTCGTCCTAAGGAGTGCTGGATCGCACAAGTTGAAACCAGGGGCAGGTCTCCGTCAGCTCTCGGACAAGGAGATGGCTGAAGCTGTTAGGAAGGGTTTCAAGATTGCAAGGTTCTATTACGGGCGCGCGAGCTAGACTATCAAGCCCTAGACCATCAAACCACCAGTGAGGGATCAATATGCTGGTCGCACGCACTACGCAAGATTTTTATAATGTGTATTCCAACTAGAATTGGGAGTAGTGCGAAGCTGAAAACGATGTTGGTACCCTATCTCGGGTACCTCGCCCTGAAATCGGAGAAGGTAGATGAGAAGCCGACCACCGTTCCTTCGATACAGCTGCATTCATACTTCGGAGCACGAGATATCCCAGGCTACAAAGAAGCGGCCAAGAAGACCAGAAAGTCGTTGAACGAGAAGTGGTCGAAATCACCTCATCCGAATACCATCCCTACTGCAGCGAGGCCCAGCGTTAGCCGGTTAGAGGAGGGCGCCCGTGGATTGGGCTCGGTTGCTCTAGCATGCGTAGTCCCGTCGACTTCGGCAGAACTTTCCCGTACCCTCTCAATTGACACGGTTCAAT
>Ga0335079_10010321_pt1 | contig 10632 bp, 10 predicted proteins | sample Lox_Sample_33_FD_206719 | JGI IMG/M metagenome (GOLD analysis project Ga0335079, IMG submission 206719) | Soil microbial communities from Loxahatchee National Wildlife Refuge, Florida, United States - Lox_Sample_3.3 | ecosystem: Environmental > Terrestrial > Soil > Wetlands | place: USA... | reverse complement strand
CGAGCGGCTCAACGGCCGCTACCCGCTGGCCTCGCTCAGCAACGGCAACGCGGACCTCGGCCGCATCGGCCTCGGCCACCTGTTCGCGGTCTCCCTCAGCGCGCGCCAGCTCGGCGTGGCCAAGCCGGCGCGCGCGTGCTTCGAGCGGCTGGCCGCGCAGCTCGCGCTGGACCCGGGGCAGATCATCTACGTCGGCGATGACGCACAGCTCGACGTGCTGGCCGCGCGGGCTGCGGGCCTGCAGACCGCCTGGATGAACCGGCGTGCGGCGGCCTGGCCGGCGCACCTGGCGGCGCCGGATGTGACGGTGCGCGACTGCCTCGAGCTCGCGCGCCATCTCAACGCCTGAGGCGCCCCCAGGGCGCTCGCGCCACCCGCCCCCGGCGCCCCCCGAGCCCGCAAGCAGGCGCTGTTAGCACTTGGATCACGGCGCTGCCAACGCTGTAGGAATACGCGCGCAGCAAGAAGCGCAGCGCGTCACGGATTTGTCGGCGCCGTGGAGTGAACCTTAACCGCCCGGAAAGCGTTCCATAGGCGCAGGAGGTAGCAACGATGCGTGAGTCCGGCCGACGGGTGCAGCCGATCGCGAATTTGCGCGAGTTCTTCCGCGATGCCGTGCACGGCGCGCTCGAGAAGCAGCACGTGGCGGTGAACGTGCAGACCGAGCAGTACGTGGTGAACATGCTCACACTCTTTGCCCGCTCCGAGGCGCTCTACGAGCACGGCACCGAGGGCGTGCGGCTCAAGCCACTCGCGCTCATGCTGTGCGATGCGTTCGCCGCCCCCTCCGACGGGCTGCGCAACCAGGCGCTGCAGCGCCTGGGCGACGTCTCGCTGTTCCTCGCCGGGTTTTTTGCCCCCGGCTACGCCGCGAAGCTCGTCGACATCGACTACCACATCGCCATGGGCGGCCGCGCCTACGGGGCGCTGGCCGAGCTGACCGCGCACGGCCGCGGCCGGGTGCTGGCGGCGGTATTCGCCGAACTGGCGCAGAAATTCCAGCCGCTGGTGGATGCGCTCAACGAGGTGAGCGAGAGCGCGCACCGCCACAGCGACCGGGACATCCTGCGCCTGTACGAGCTGTGGCTGAAGACCGGCAGTGAGCGCTGCTACCAGCTGCTGAAGCGCCTCGGCGTCGAGCCGACCCGCGCCGGCGGTACTACCGCCTTCGCCCACTGAAGCCCGATGCTGCTGTCGCGGCTGCAGGAACTGATCGGCGGCATCTACGACGTGCGCGTGGCGCACGACGTGTACGACTTCCTGGTCACCGATCGCGCGCGCCTGCCGGCGGCTGCCCGTGGCGGTAGCGCCGCCGAGGAGATGCTGGTCGCCGAGAGCGGCGGCGAGCTGGCGCTGTCGCTGTACCTCGACCCGCAGCTGCTGCGGCGCCTGACGCGCGCCGATCCGCTCACCTGCCTCAACGCCGGCAACGTCGAGGACTGCCTGACGGCGCTCGAGGGCGTCAGCCACTTCCTCTACCTCACCTGGAATGCCGGGCATGACAAGCCGGTGTCGCTGCTGGAGCTGGAGATGCAGGCCGAGGTCGACAAGTTCATCGCCGCGCACCTGCTGCTGCGGCGCCAGTCGCCGGGGCGCTTCCCGCTCGAGCTGCGCCGGCTGCTGTTCGAGCGCGCCCGCATCGATCCGCGCCTGGATGGCGCGCGCGCCCACATGTACCGCGAGGCCAGCCGCTACGCCGCGCGCTTCTGCCACCGCCTGGAGGCGAGGCTGGCGCGCGCGCGGCGCGAGCCGGGGGGTGCGCGTGCCCCGGATGAGGTGCTCGCGGAACTGCGGCGCTTCTATCGGCTGAACACGGTGCGCAAGCGCGCTCATATCGAGCGCACCAGCTAGTGCGCTGCGCGCCTCGGCCTAGTCTTCGCCGTCCTCGCCGCGACGCTTGCGCGCTTCCAGCTCGCGCATCAGCTTGATGTGCTCGGATAGCCGGCGCAGGTCGGTGCGCGTCCCCGGCTTGGCCGGGCGCGTCGTCTCGCGTGGCTTGCGGCCGCGCGCGTAGGGATCGAAGGAGGCCTGCTCGGTCTGCACGCTGAGTGAAGCGTCGCCCAGGATCTCGAGCACCGGGCGCTCGTGATCGACGGGCGCATCGCGCCAGTCGACCGAGGCGTTGCCGCGCTCATCGTGCACGATCATCCCGATGCGCCGCCGCTCCCCCTGCGGTGTTGCCAGCTCGTCGGGTTTCTTTTTAAACGCGTCCACGGATTATGTACTCTGCCGCTGAAAGCGTCGCCATTCCCCGACGCACAGCGTACGCGTGATGCGCATCACAATTCCGCGAGGTCCGTCACGGAATCCTCGCGCGCATCACGGCACGCGCGCGGACATATTGCGTGCCCGCAGCAGGCCGAGCGCGGTCTTCATGTCGGCGATCGTGCCATCGAGCGCCCAGCCGCAGGCTTGCGCGAGCGGCACCCAGTGCACCTCGATGACCTCGGCGCGCTCGTGGGCGCTCGTGGCCGGCGTCAGCCCCGTCGCCAGGTACAGGTGGATGCGCTCGGTGAAGACTCCGGGGGAGGACAGGCAGGCCCCGAGCGGCTGCCAGTTGGCGGCGCGCACGCCGGCCTCTTCAATGAGCTCGCGCTGTGCGGTGGCGAGCGGCGGCTCCTGCGGCTCGAGCTTGCCGGCGGGCAGCTCCCACAGGAAGCCGTCGGCGACGTAGCGGTACTGGCGCAGCAGGCACACGCACCCGGCTGCATCCAGCGCCGCCACCGCGGCGCCGCCGGGATGGTGCACCACTTCGAGCTGGGCGCGGTGGCCGTTGGGCAGCAGCACATCGTCGGTCGTCAGCTGCACCACGCGCCCGGAATAGTGCAGGGTCTGCTGGTCCGGTTTCATGGTGCCATCCTAACCTGCCGCGCGCGCCGCGGCGGTGCGCGCGGCGTCACGCTCCGCACGCGCCGGCATCGCCAGCGCGCCGGCCGCGCGCGTATAGTCCGCCTCCAGTTATGGTCACGAGCGCGCATCTGGAACGCCTGAACGCCGCGCAGCGCAAGGCGGTCGGCCACGGCGAGGCGCTGCCGGAGAAGGGCTGGAAGTCCGGCCCGCTGCTGATCGTGGCGGGCGCCGGCACCGGCAAGACCGACACGCTCGCGCACCGCGTCGCGCACCTGGTCATCAACGGCGTCGATCCGGCGCGCATCCTCATGCTCACCTTCACGCGCCGGGCGGCGCTGGAGATGCGCCGGCGCGCGCACGACATCACGCGCAAGGCGCTGAACGACGCCCTCGGCGGCGCCAGCCAGAGCATCGCGCAGCGGCTGAGCTGGGCGGGCACCTTCCACTCGGTCGGGAACCGCCTGCTGCGCCACTACGCCCCGCACCTGCAGCTCGACCCGCACTTCAGCGTGCTCGATCGCGGCGATTCGGCCGACCTCATGGACGGACTGCGCCAGGAGCTGGGGCTGGCGGGCAAGGAGCAGCGCTTCCCGCGCAAGGACACCTGCCTGCAGATCTATTCCAGCCGCGTCAACACGCGCCGCGGGCTCAAGGAGACCCTCGAGGAGCAGTACCCGTGGTGCGCGCAGTGGGAGGATGAGCTTGCCAACCTGTTCCGCGCCTACGTGGAGCAGAAGCAGCACTCGCACCTGCTCGACTACGATGACCTGCTGCTGTACTGGCACGTCATGATGAGCGAGCCGCGCCTGGCGCAGCACGTCAGCGCGCACTTCGACCACGTGCTGGTCGATGAGTACCAGGACACCAACCGGCTGCAGGCCGAGATCCTGCACCTGCTCAAGCCCGACGGCGCCGGGCTGGTGGTGGTGGGCGATGACGCGCAGGCCATCTACTCCTTCCGCGCCGCCGCGGTGGAGAACATCCTCGGCTTTCCCGAGCGCTTCGAGCCGCCTGCCGAGGTGGTGACCCTGGCGCAGAACTACCGCTCGACGCAGCCGGTGCTGGATGCGGCCAACGCCGTGATGGCGGAGGCGCCGCGCCAGCACCGCAAGTACCTGCTGTCGGTGCGCGGCGATGGCGCGCGGCCGCGCGCCGTGACGGTCGATGAGCTGCAGAGCCAGGCCGAGTACGTGTGCGCCGAGGTCCTCAAGCATCGCGAGGCGAGCGTGCCGCTCAAGCGCCAGGCGGTGCTGTTCCGCAGCGCGAGCCACAGCGACATGCTCGAGGTGGAACTCACCAAGCGCAAGATCCCGTTCGTCAAGTACGGCGGGCTGAAGTTCCTCGAGGCGGCGCACGTCAAGGACCTGCTGGCGGTGCTGCGCTGGGCCGACAACCCGCACAACGCGCTCGCCGCCTTCCGCACGCTGCAGCTGCTGCCGGGCATGGGGCCGGTGAACGCGCGCGCCGCGCTCGAGCACTTCGAGGCGGGCGGCCATGCCTTCGCCGCGCTCGCCGGCTTCCAGCCGCCGCAGACCCCGGAGGTGCACTGGCAGAAGCTGCGCACCCTGCTCGGTGAGCTCGGCGACCCGCAGCGCCCCTGGCAGGGGCAGGTCAACCTGGTGCTGGAGTGGTACCGGCCGCACTTCGAGCGCCTCTACGAGCATTTTCACACGCGCCTCGGCGACCTCGATCAGCTGGAGAAGCTCTCCGGGCAGTTTCCCTCGCGCGAGCGCTTCCTCACCGAGCTCACCCTGGATCCGCCGCACGCCACCAGCGATCTGTCGGGGCGGCCGACCCTCGATGAGGACTTCCTGGTGCTCTCTACGATCCACTCCGCCAAGGGCATGGAGTGGGACACGGTGTACGTGCTCAACGTGGTCGACGGCAGCTTTCCGTCCGAGTTCGCCACCGGCAAGAGCGAGCTGATCGAGGAGGAGCGGCGGCTGCTGTACGTGGCCATGACGCGCGCGCAGAACGAACTGATGCTGCTGGTGCCGCTGAAGTTCCACCTGACGCAGCAGTCACGCCAGGGCGACGCGCACGTCTACGGCGGCCGCAGCCGCTTCATGACCGAGAAGGTGCACAAGACCCTCGAGGCGCACACCTTCCACGGTTCCGCCAGTGCCGCCGGCGACGTGCTGGAGGAGGCCACCGCGCCGGTCACGGTGGACGTGGGCGCGCGGCTGCGCGACATGTGGTGAGGATCAGCGCGCCGGTTTCTCGAAGCGCATCGTGAAGCGGTCGCTCTCGCCGATGGCCGCGTACTTGGCGCGGTCCTTGTCGCCGAGCTCGTAGCTCGGGGGCAGCGTCCACACCCCTTCCGGGTAGTCCTTGGTGTCCTTGGGGTTGGCATTCACCTCGGACTTGGCGATGAGGCGAAAGCCCTGCGCCTCGATCAGCTTGATGGCGTAGTCCTCGTTGACATAGCCGCTCTTGGCCTTCGGGTCCTGCGGCACGGCCGGATTGCCGCGGTGCTCCACGACGCCGAGCGTGCCGCCGGGCTTGAGCGCCTTGTAAAAGGTCGCCAGCACGCGCGCGCTCTCATCGCGCGACATCCAGTTGTGCAGGTTGCGGAAGGTGAGCACCAGGTCGACCGAGCCCGGGGGCACCGCATCGCCGCCGTCGATGGGCAGCGTCACCAGCGTGACCTTGTCATACAGGTCGGGACGCGCGGCGAGCTTCTCGTGGTAGGTGGCGAGGCGCTTGGTGACGTAGCTGCTGGAGGGGTCCGGCGCGATCACCGCCGCGTAGTACCTGCCCTTGTCACGCAGCAGCGGCGCGAGGATCTCGGTGTACCAGCCCGGCTCCGGGTACACCTCGAGCACGCTCATCTCCGGGCGCACCCCGAAGAACAGCAGGGTCGCCTTGGGATGGCGGTAGACGTCGCGCGCGCGATTGGCCTCCGAGCGCTGGCTGCCGGCGAGGATGGTGGTGAGCTCCTCCGCGGTACTCTGGCGCGAGCTGTAGCTGGCACAGGCGGCGAGCGCGGCGCAGGCCGCCACGAGCATGGTCTTGTTGCGTTTCACTGGCGCTTCAGTCCTCGTGCGCAGCGGGGCGTGCGGCCGGCTGCGGCGCGGCCGCCCGAACGCCCACGCCCGGCGCAGGTGCTCAGCCGTGGGTCGAGCGCGCGCCGCGGCGCGCTCAGCGGCGGAACGGGCCGCCGCCCTGGCGCGGACGCTGCGGGCGTTCCTGGGCCTCGTTCACGCGCAGCGGCCGGCCGTTCATCTGAAAGCCGTTGAGGGCCTGGATGGCGCTCTGCGCCTCGGCCTGCGGCATGTCGACGAAGCCGAAACCGCGGGGCTTGCCCGTTTCCCGGTCGTTGATCAGTTTCACCGATTCCACTTTGCCATGACGCTCAAACAGGCTCTTCACGTCCTGCTCGGTCGCGGTGAAGGGCAGATTGCCCACGTAAATCGTCGTCATCCGGGACTCTCTCTTGGGAAGGCGGACAGCGGCGGGCCGCACGCAGCGGTCGCATGTTCCGCGTGAAATGAACAGGTCAAGGCTTCAAGGCACACGATCGGCAGTTTCAGTCAATGCGCAGCGCTTGGGCCGCAGGCCTGCACCTGCGTTCGCGCACGGATGAGAGGCGCGGGGCGGGACTCGAGGTCAACACATTCAAACAAGGCGCACTCATCCACGACGGATATGAACGCCCGTGTCATGCTACTCCCGGCTTTTCCGCTAAGCAAACAGGGGCTCTTTGATGGAGGCGCTGCTGGTCTCTGCAGGCGCGGTGGCCCTGGCGGAAATCGGCGACAAGACCCAACTGCTGGCGCTGGTGCTGGCGGCGCGCTTCCGCGCGCCCGTCCCCGTGATCCTGGGGATCTTCACCGCCACGCTGGCCAACCACCTCGCGGCCGGGGCCGCCGGCACGCTGCTGGCCGCATACATCAGTCCGGCCGTGATGCGCTGGGCGCTCGCCCTGTCCTTCTTCGGCACGGCGCTGTGGGTGTTCATCCCGGAGCGCGAGCCCGAAGGTCAAGCCAGGGCGTCGCGGTTCGGAGCCTACGGCTCGACCACGCTTTCCTTTTTTATTGCCGAGATCGGTGACAAGACGCAGATCGTCACCGTGGCGCTCGCGGCGCGCTACCAGGAGTTGTTTGCGGTGGTCAGCGGCACCACGCTCGGCATGCTGATCGCGGACGTGCCGGCGGTGTTGCTCGGCAAGCTCGCGGCCGAGCGGCTGCCGGTGGCGCTGATGCATCGCGTGGCGGCGGTCGTGTTCGTGGTGCTCGGGGTGCTGGTGCTGCTGGAGGTGAAGCTGTGAACCTTGCGCGCGTTGCGCTCAGCGTCGGGCGCGCGGCGGGCCCTCAGGCACCGGCGGGCTCGAGGTAGGCATAGCCGTCGAGCTCGCTCTCGTAGAAGCGCTTGAGCGCCTGGCTCTCGGCGAGAGTCATGCGGCCATCACGGATGGCACGCTCGCAGTCGCGGGCCAGCGCCGGGTACAGCTCGGCGACGTCGTACTCCATGTATTCGAGCACCCGGTTGGCGGTGTCGCCCTTGACGATCTCCTCGATCCACCAGCCGCCCTCATCATGCAGGCGCACGTGCACGACGTGGGTGTCGCCGAACAGGTTGTGCAGGTCGCCGAGCGTCTCCTGGTAGGCGCCGACCAGGAAGACGGCCAGGTAGTACTTCTCGCCGGCATGCAGCTCGTGCAGCTCGAGCGTGCGCTTCACATCGCGCAGCGAGACGAAGTGATCGATCTTGCCGTCGGAGTCGCAGGTGATGTCGGCCAGCACGCCGGTGCGCGTCGGGCGCTCGCTCAGGCGATGGATCGGCATGATGGGGAACAGCTGGTCGATCGCCCAGCTGTCCGGCAGCGACTGGAACACGGAGAAGTTGCAAAAGTAGGTGTCCGAGAGAATGGCCTCCAGGTCCTCCAGCTCCTCCGGGCGCCGCTCGAGGCGGCGGCAGACGTCGCGGATCCTGGCGCAGGTGGCCCAGTAGAGCCGCTCGGCGAGGCCGCGGATCTCGAGCGACAGCAGCCCGAGGTTGAACATCTGCAGCACCTGCTCGCGTGCCGTGAGGGCGTCGTGATAGCACTCCACCAGGCGCCGCTCGCTCACGATGCGGAACGCATCGAACAGGTCGAGCACCGGCTGCGGCAGCTCCTCGCTCCCCTGATAGTCCTGGGCCGGGTCGCCGCTGACGCGGAACTTGTCCAGCGCCGAGGAGCCGAGCACATCGAAGATCAGCACGCTCGAGTACGCGGCGATGGCGCGCCCGGACTCACTCACGATCATCGGGTGCGGGATGTCGCGCGCGTTGCAGACGCTGGCGATGCGGTACACCACATCGTTGGCGTACTCGCTCAGCGTGTAGTTCATCGAGGAGGCGAAGTTGGTGCCGCTGCCGTCGTAGTCGACGCCCAGGCCGCCGCCGACGTCGATGTACTGCAGTCCCGCGCCCATGAGCTTGAGTTCGGCGTACACGTGCGCCAGCTCGTTGATCGCCTCCTTGACGCGGCGGATGTCCTGCAGCTGGCTGCCGGGATGGCAGTGCACCAGCTGCAGGCAGTCGAGCATGTCGTGGGCCTTGAGCACCTGGAACATCTCCAGGATCTCGGTGATGAACAGGCCGAACTTGGACTTATCCCCCGCCGAGGCGCTCCAGCGGCCCGAGCCCTCGGTGAAGAGCTTGACGCGCACCCCGATGCGCGGGCGCACCTGGTAGGCCTGGGCGTGCTTGAGGATCAGGCCGAGCTCCTCGAAGTTCTCCACCACCGGGATGATCGTGCGCCCGAGCTTGGTCGCGAGCGTCACCGCCTCGATGTAGCTGTCGTCCTTGAAGCCGTTGCAGACGATGAGGCGTTCGGGCGCGTTCTCGGTCATCGCCATGACGGCCAGCAGCTCCGGCTTGGAGCCGACCTCGAGTCCGAAGCCGAACTCGCGGCCATAGCGGTAGACCTCCTCGACCACGAGGCGCTGCTGGTTCACCTTGATGGGGAACACCGCTCCGTAGCGGTTCTTGTAATCGTTCTCGGTGATCGCCTGGGCGAAGGCATCGTGCAGGCGGCGCAGGCGGTGCGCGAGGATGTCCGAGAAGCGCACCACCACCGGCGTGGTCAGATCGCGTGCCTCGAGTCCCTCGACCACCTCGTACAGGTCGATCTCGCGCCCCTCGGTGGTATCGGGCCGCACCACCACGTGTCCGGCCTCGTTGATGTCGAAGTAGCCCTTGCCCCAGGCCTGCACGCAATACAGATCGAGCGAGTCGGCGGTGCCCCAGGGCTGGGCGGGATTGAATTTGCGACCACCGTTGAGGGCGGTCTTGGGATCGGCGGCCACGGGGCGCGTTATATCAAAATTGTGCGCGCAGTAAGAGGGCGTCACGCGCCGCGCGCCACGGCGTGTGCCGGGTCGCGGATCCACTCGCTCCAGGAGCCCGCGTACAGGCGCGCCCCGGTAAGCCCCGCCACCTCGAGTGCGAGCAGGTTGTGGCAGGCGGTGACGCCCGAGCCGCACATGGCGATGGCACGCGTGGCGCTCTGCCCGGCGAGCGTGCGCTGCCAGCGCTGCTGCAGCTCCCGCGCCTCGAGGAAGCGTCCCTCACCGCTCAGATTGCTGGCGAAGGGATGGTTGCGGGCGCCGGGCACGTGTCCGGCGACCGGGTCGAGCGTCTCGTTCTCCCCGGCGAAGCGGTCGGCGGCCCGGGCATCGACGAGGAGCTGCTCGCCGCGCTCGAGGCTGCCGTCGCTCACCAGCGCCGCGACCTCCGCGCTCGTCACCCACGCGCGCTCGTCAGGGTGTGGCCGGAACGCACGCGCGGTGCGCGTCACCGTGCGCACGCTCACCGGCAGGCCGGCGCGCTGCCAGGCCGCGAAGCCGCCGTTGAGGACGGCGACCTGGCGGTGGCCGAGCCAGCGCAGCAGCCACCACAGCCGGGCCGCGTACGTGCCACCGCCCTGATCGTAGGCGATGACCTGCACGTGCTCATCGATCCCGAGCCGGCTGAAGGTGGCGGCCAGCTCGCGCACCTCCGGCAGCGGGTGGCGCCCGGTGCGCGGGCCGCGTGCACCGCTCAGGTCGCCGTCGAGGTCGGCGTACTGGGCGTTGGGGATGTGGCCGGCCGCGTACGCGCTCGCGCCCCAGGCGGGGCGCGCCAGATCGAAGCGGCAATCGATGATCGCCCAGGCCGGGTCATCCAGACTGGGCGCCAGGTCCAACGGCTCGATCAAAGTACTCGGCATCAGCTGACTCCGTGGCGCTGGTGACGCGCCGCGGTGCATTTTCGACGCTAGGCGGTTGTCGTTACAATCGTGGCAGTCCGCGGACAGGCGGGGGCACGATGGCAATCGAGGTCTTCTGGGGCAGCGGCAGCCCGTTCGCCTGGCGCGTGCTGCTCGCGCTCGAGCACAAACGCCTGCCCTACACCGCGCACCTGCTGCAGTTCTCCAAGCAGGAGCACAAGTCCCCGCAGATGCTGGCCCTGAACCCGCGGGGCCGCGTGCCGGTGCTCAAGGACGGCGACTACGTGTGCTTCGAGTCGCTGGCGATCCTGTACTACCTCGAGCGCAAGTACCCCGCGCCGCCGATCTTCGGGCGCACGCCCGAGGAGGCCGGCACGATCATGCGCGTCATCTGCGAATACACCGCCTACATCGAGCCGCAGGTGACCAAGATCGCGCGCGCCGTGTTCTTTGAGCCCGAACGTGCCGACCTGTCCAGCGACGAGATCACCGCCGCCATGCACGCGGTGGCGAGCGAGGCCCGCACCATCGAGGGACGGCTGTCCAAGTCCGAGTGGATCGTGGGCGATGAGTACTCGGCGGTGGAC
>Ga0335079_10010320_pt1 | contig 10632 bp, 9 predicted proteins | sample Lox_Sample_33_FD_206719 | JGI IMG/M metagenome (GOLD analysis project Ga0335079, IMG submission 206719) | Soil microbial communities from Loxahatchee National Wildlife Refuge, Florida, United States - Lox_Sample_3.3 | ecosystem: Environmental > Terrestrial > Soil > Wetlands | place: USA: Florida... | reverse complement strand
CAGGGCTTCTTGGCGTCGGCCGACTTTGCCTTGAAGACCTTCACCTGCTCGTTGAACCGGTCTGCCACGCTCTGCAGCTGATCGATCGCGGCGTTGTGCTTCTGGGCCTCGACGCGCTGCATGTCGGTCTTCTGCTCGGGCTTGAGCTGATCGCCGGCGCTGGCGATCGATGCATCGAGCGCCTTGTCGATGCACGCGACGTAATCGTTGATGGCCTTGTTGTAATCGGCCACGGCCTTCTGGCCGACGAGCATCTCCTGGAGCGTGGCGCTGGCGCCGTCCGGGAGCTTGTCGGGGGGCGCGGGATAGGGGCAGTCGGCGTAGGCCGCGCCGGCGGAGAGTGCCGCCGTGGCGGCAAGGACCAGCAGGACTTTCATACGTGGCATCCGGGTCGGGTTGAAAAGGAGGGCTATCTTAAAAGGCGCTCGCGGCCGAAGGCTACTGCGGCGCGACTGCCGCCGCCGGTCTGGCCGCCCCGCCGAGGAAGCAGTCGTACGCGTGGTCATCCACCACTCCCACCGCCTGCAGGTAGGCGTAGACGATGGTGGTACCGACGAAGCGGAAGCCGCGGCGCGTGAGATCCTTCGAGATCCGGTCGCTGAGCGCGGTGCGCGCCGGGGGCTGGCGGCTGCGGCGGTGGGTGACGATCGGGCGGCGGCCGACGAACGCCCACAGGTAGCGGTCGAAGGAGCCGAACTCGCGCTGCACGGCGAGGAAGGCGCGCGCGTTGCCCACCGTGGCGGCGATCTTCAGCCGATTGCGCACGATGCCGGCGTCGCGCATCAGGGCCGCGCGGCGCCGCGCGTCGAAGCGCGCCACCTTCACGGCATCGAACCCGGCGAACGCGCGGCGGTAGCCGGCGCGCTTGCGCAGGATCGTCGCCCAGGAGAGGCCCGCCTGCGCGCCCTCGAGGATGAGCATCTCGAACAGCCTGCGGTCATCGTGCGCCGGGCGTCCCCACTCCGTGTCGTGATAGCGCCGCATATCCGCATCGGCGCCGCGCGCCCAGCGGCAGCGCGGCTTTTCGGATTCATTAACGGTCGTTAATTTGGGCACGCCTCTGACTCCTGCGGTTAGACTAACCGATATCCGTGAAGCGTCTCCTGTCCACTGCCGTCGCCGGCCTGTGCTGCGCGATTCTGCCTGGCCCTCGCCTCGCGCGCGCCGATGCCGGCCCGCCCTATCTCACCAACGATCCCGGCACTCCGGGCAACGGCAACTGGGAAATCAACCTCGCCTCGATGACCGCCGTCTCAGGCGGGTTAACTTCCTGGCAGCTGCCGCAGATCGATGTGAACTTCGGGCTCGGCGACCGCATCCAGCTGACCTACGAAATTCCGTATGTGCTCGAGTCGGGGGGCGGCGCGCCGGGCGCGAGCGGCTGGAGTAACGCCTATCCGGGCATCAAGTGGCGCTTCCTCGACCAGGGCGAGGGCGGCTGGCAGATGTCCGTTTTCCCGCAGCTCGAGACCGCAGGGCCCGCGGGCGCCGAGCGTCGTGGGCTCGCCGGGGACGCGCCGAGGCTCCTCGTACCCGTCGAGGTGGCGAAATCGGTCGGGCCGCTGGACCTCGACTTCGAGGCGGGCTACTACTTTCCGCTCCACGACCACGGAGCGGAGGAGCGGATCCTCGGCGTCGTCGCCGGACACAGGTTCACCCCGCGTCTGGAGCTCGACGCCGAGCTCTACAACGATCACGCCATGGCGGGGCTACCCAACTACACGACGCTCGATGTCGGCGGCCGCTATCGCCTCGGGCGCGGGGTCATACTGCTGTTCATGGCCGGGCGCAGTATCGCGAACTCCAGCGCCCAGGTGGATTTCATGAGTTATCTTGGCGTCCAGATCCTGCTCAGCCATTACGGGCTGGAGCTGGAGGCCGACGAGCACTGAGCGCTACGCGGGGAGGCTTGCATGACGATGTTCTCGAGACGCGATGTCCTGTCACTCACGGCCGCCGGCGCGAGCTTCGCGGTCGGGGCTCAGGCGGCAGCGGCCGGCAGGACTGGGTTCGCGGAGCTCGGCTCGATGACCCGGGAGGTGCAGCCGATCAGCACCGCCGAGCACGGCACGCGGCTCGCCAAGGTGCAGCAGCTCATGCAGCAGCGCAAGATCGCGGCCTTCCTGGTCGAGTCCGGCACCTCACTCGAGTACTTCACCGGTGTGCGCTGGGGGCGGTCGGAGCGAACCACCGCGGCACTGATTCCCGCCGCCGGCCAGGTGGTCGTCGTGACGCCGTACTTCGAAGAGCCCTCGATTCGCGAGACTCTCAAGGTGGCCGCGGACGTGCGTCCGTGGAAGGAGGACGAGAGCCCCTTCGAGCGGCTCGCCGGCGCGCTCAGGGAGCACGCCTCCTCCGGCCCGCTCGCCGTCGAGCCGACGACGCGCCTGTTCATCGTCGAGCAGGTCTCGAGCGCCTCCGGCAACGCGCACCCGGTGGTGTCCGGGGACGACCTGGTGCGCGCCTGCCGCATGCACAAGTCGCCGGCGGAGCTCACGCTGATGCAGGCCGCCAACAGCGTGACGCTCGCGGCGCTGCGCTACGCACACGGCCACATCGATGCCGGCATGTCGGGTCCCGACATCCTGGAGCTGATGGTTGGAGCCACCACGGCTCTCGGCGGTGCACACGCGTTCACGCTGGTGCTGCTCAACGAAGCCAGTGCCTTTCCCCACGGCTCCATCAAACCCCAGCAGGTGCGCGACGGCTCGGTGGTCCTCATCGACACCGGCTGCAGCGTTCACGGCTATCAGTCCGACATCTCGCGCAGCTGGGTGTTCGGCACGGCCTCGCGCCGCCAGCGTGAGCTCTGGGACACGGTGAAGCAGGGCCAGGAGCTGGCGCTCGCCACGGCGAAGCTCGGTATTCCGACCGGCGCGATCGACAAGGCGGTGCGCGACCTCTACGAGAAGAAGGGCTGGAGCAGGGACTATGGCCTCCCGGGGCTCTCGCACCGCACCGGGCATGGGATCGGCATGGACGTGCACGAGGCGCCGTATCTGGTGCGCAGCGACACGACGCCGCTCGATGCCGGAATGTGCTTCTCCGATGAGCCGGGTCTCTATATCCCCGGCGAGTTCGGCATCCGCCTCGAGGACTGCTGGTACATGACGGAGGCGGGCCCGAAGACCTTCACGCCGCTCGCGAGGTCGCTGGAGGAGCCGATATGACGTGTGGCGGCGCGCCGTCCCCCCGGGGCGTCCGCGGCCGGATCAGTATGGGCCATACAGCTCCCGCACCAGATCCAGCACCAGCGCCTTGACCAGCTCTGCGTTGACCTCGGCGATCGTGTAGTCACCGGCCGCGCTTGCGCCGCGACCGTCGGTGCTGTTGCGCTCGAAGCGGATGCGCCTGGTCTGCAGATCGGGCCGCGCTCGCAGGTACGGGTAGCCGCCGAGGCCGTGCCCGAGCCGCGCATGCCTGCTGACCGGCACGTCGATCCGGGTCTCGCGTTCGTCGGTGTGGACTCTCGCCGCCACACCTCGCGAGTGGAGTGCTGCCGCCATCTGCTGCAGCGCCGGCGTAACCACACTGGTCAGACACAGCGCGGCGCCCTGGGCGAAGCCCTCAGTGGTCGCGGTCCTTTCCAGGGCCTCGGAGCGGGCCTGCGTCACCCGCGTCTGGTGGTGGGTGAAGATGGCGTCAAGTTCCTGCTCGATGTCTTTGGCCATCCCGGATACCTCGATACTCACGCGCGCCCGGAGAGATTCGAACTCCCGACCCTCAGGTTCGAAGCCTGATGCTCTATCCAACTGAGCTACGGGCGCGGCGCGCAGCATTCTACTGCGCACATCCGCGCAGCGCGCGAGGCTGGTCGGCTAGTGCCCGGCTCCGGTTCCGGGACCCGGTGGCTGGTTGGTCACGCGCATCGAGGGGCTGGCGGACTTCGGCACGCCGAGCTGGGCCTCCCACTCGCTCTCGCTGAGGCAGGTGCTGCCGATGTGCGAGCCGGTCGGGGGCGTGCTGGGACAGAATACCGCCCGATCACCGTAGCGGATGACTTTGTACCCGGCCAAATCCGCCGCGGCTATGTTGGCCGCGTGCCGCTCGGGAGTTCTCGGGACCGGCTGCGCAGCGCAGCCCGCCGCGGCCAGCACTACAACGATCACAGGGAGGCGCATCGGCTGATTGTACCGGGTACCGCGTGATCGCGCCCGCGGTTCCGCAGGCGTGCGGCGCGCGGCAGAATGCAGGGCCACGAGACCTCCGCGGAGCCGCACCCATGTCCTTATTTGACCTGTCGGGGAAAGTCGCTCTGATCACCGGCTCGAGCCGCGGCATCGGCAAGGCCATCGCCGTAGCTCTGGCCGCGCACGGGGCGCGCGTCGTGATCTCGAGCCGCAAGCAGGAGAGTTGCGCGGCGGTAGCCGCGGAGATCACCGCCGCCGGCGGCGCCGCCATGGCGCACGCCTGTCACGTCGGGCACAAGGAGGAGCTCCGGGGGATGGTCGATGCGGTGGTGGCCGCGTGGGGTCGTATCGACATCCTGGTATGCAACGCCGCCACCAACCCGCACTTCGGCCCGTCGGCGAGCCTCACCGATGAGGCCTTCGACAAGCTCATCCGCACCAACCTTTACAGCAACCTCTGGCTCTGCAACATGACGCTGCCGGGGATGGCGGCGCGCAAGGACGGCGCCGTGATCATCCTGTCGTCGGTGAGCGGCTTCATGGGCAGCGCGCTGCTCGGCGCCTATGGCATCTCCAAGGCGGCCGACATGCAGCTGGCCCGCAATCTGGCGGTCGAGTGGGGCGCCCACAACATCCGCGTGAATTGCATTGCACCGGGCGTCATCAAGACCCGGTTCTCGCAGGCGCTATGGGCCGATCCGGCGCGCGCGGAGGCGCTGGCCCGCGGCTATCCGCTGAGGCGCCTCGGGGACACGGACGATGTCGCGGGTGTGGCCGTGATGCTCGCCGCGCGTGCCGGCAACTTCATCACCGGACAGACCATCGTCGTCGACGGCGGCGGCCTGATCGGCGGCGGCGAGCGGCTGCTGTAGCCGCGGTGCGCGCTCACGCGGAGCGCGCGCGCCCGCGGCTGAGGAAGTAGCCGATAACCAGCAGCGCAAACCACACCGGCGCGACGAACAGGGCGACGCGCGAGTCCGGGTCGCGCCACAGCATCACCGTAACCAGCACCAGGAACGCGAGCACCAGGTAGTTCGCGAGCGGCGCTCCCGGCATGCGAAACGGCGCGGCAGCGGCGCGTCCTGCCGCCACCGCGCGCCGGTACCTGGCGTGCGCCACGAGGATGATTCCCCACGTCCACAGCGTCCCGATGAGTGCGATGCTCGTCACCATCGTGAAGACGCGCTCCGGCACCAGGTAGTTGAGCAGTACGCCGAACAGCATGACCACGGCCGAGGCGTGGATGCCTGCGGCGGGGACCTTGCCGCGGTTCAGCGTCGCGAACACGCGCGGCGCCTGGCCGCGCTGCCCGAGCGTCCACAGCATGCGGCCGGTGCTGAAGAGGCCGCTGTTACACGAGGAGGCGGCGGCGGTGATGACCACCAGATTGATGATGGTGGCAGCGCCCGGGAGTCCGAGTTGGCCGAACACGAAGACGAACGGGCTCATCTTCGGATCGAGCGTGGTCCATGGTACGAGCGACATGATGATGGTGAGCGCGCCGAGGTAAAAAATCAGGATGCGCACGATGATGCCGTTGGTGGCCTTCGGCAGCACCACGGCCGGATTGGCCGATTCCCCGGCGGTGACGCCGATCAGCTCGACGCCCTCGTAGGCGAACATCACGATCTGCAGCGTGAGCAGCACCGGCAGGATCCCGCCCGGGAGAAAACCGCCGTGCGACCAGAGATTGGCAAAGCCCGCGGTGGGACCGAGCGTGCCGAGGTGAAAGAAGATCACGGCCAGGCCTGCGACGATGAGCCCGACGATGGTCACTACCTTGATGAGTGCGAACCAGAACTCGAGCTCGCCGAACACGCGCACCGCGAGGAGATTGGTGCCGTAGAGCACCCCGAGCGCGATCAGAGGCGGGAGCCATTGCGGCACCTCGGGCGCCCAGAAGCGCACGTAGACGCCGATCGCGGTGATCTCCGCCATGACGGTCGCCACCCAGGCGAACCAGTAGGACCAGCCGGTCACGAATCCGGGCAACGGGCCGCAGAACTCGTCCGCGTAGGTGGCGAAGGAGCCGGCGACGGGCCGGTAGGTGAGCAGCTCCCCGAGCGCCCGCATGATGAAGAAGATTGCGACCCCGCCCACGGCGTACGCGAGCAGCAGACCCGGGCCCGCGTGGCTGATCGCCTTGGCGGACCCGAGGAAGAGTCCGACGCCGATCGTTCCACCGAAGGCGATGAGCTGGATGTGGCGGTTCTGGAGGCTGCGTGCGAGATCGCTGTCCTGCGACATGAAGTTCCTCGTATGGGTGGCGCGTGATCAGTTTGCCGGCGGTGGCGCGAGTAGCGCATACCGCCGTCCCTGGGGCAACTCGTAGCGCCGCGCGAGGCTTGCGGCTCCCGCAGCGACCAGCGCCGCCGCCACGCCGTCTGCCGCTGCCGCCGGCGCCCCCCAGGTGTGCGCGAGCAGGGCCGTGACCGGGCCGCTCGCGTGACCCGGCAGCAGCACGAGCACGCGCGCTGCGGCGCCGTGAGATGCGAACCAGGCGCTCACGAGCCGGCGTGGCTCGCCGCCCTCGCTCGTCAGCACGGTGCAGGAGGCGGTGAAGCCGTGATCCAGCATCGCGACGGTGGTCTCGTCCGGGTCGAGGAGCGCCAGGCTCGTAGCCGCGGTGTCCGCATGGATGCGGGCCGAGAGTGCCGGCAGATCCTGCCAGCGGTCGATGACCGGGAACGCCGCGCACGCTGCGACGCACAGCACCGCCGTATACACCGCGTAACACCAGACGAGGCTGCGCAGCGGCGCGCGACGGTGCTGCGCGCGCGCCGCGAGGCCGAGTCCCACGGCTGCGATCGCCAGCACGCCGCTCGCCGCCACCGCGCACACGGTCCCGGCAGCCGCTCCCGCCGCGCCGAGCACGAGCAGCGCCGCGGCGAGCGCCAGCGCCACGACGGCGATCAGCACCACGGTCCCGAGCAGCGCCAGCCGGTCGAGGCCTGAGGTGCGGCGCTCGAGATCTGCGGCCCAGAGGCCCGCCAGCAGCCCGAGTCCGAGGAGCGCGGGAGCGCAGTAGATGTCGCGCGCCGTGGCGGCGAGCGACAGCACGATGATGAAGGGAATACTGGCGGCGATCGCAAAGCGCCACGCCGTGCGCTGCGCCTCGGGCTCGCGCGCCCGGGTCCAGGCGCGCGCCAGGGCCGCGATCACGATCAGCGTCCACGGCAGCAGGTACACCGGGAGCCCGAGCAGGTACTTGCCGGGCGTATTCTGGTGGCCGCTCGTGTAGTCGAGCCCGGCCCCGGCGCCGATCTGAGTGAAGCGGCCGACCACGTTGTTCCAGAAGAGCGTCCGCAGCGCCTCACTCCCGTGAGGCGAGTGCGCGACGGCGATCACCCACGGGCCGATGATCAGCGCCTGCAGCGCGAGTCCCGCGTAGAGCTCGAAGCGCCGCAGCTCGCTCCAGCGCCGCTCCCACGCAATGAGCGTGAGGAGCGCGAGCCCCGGAACCAGCCAGCCGGGCGCGCTCTTCGCCATGAAGGCGAGGGCGGCGCCCAGGTGCAGCAGCGCATAGCCCGCGAGCTTCCCTTTCCCCGCAGGCGCACGGAACCCGAGCCACGCGCCCAGCAGGGCGAGCGCGCAGGCTGCGAGCAGACAGGCATCGGGCGCGAGCCACGCGGCGACGCGGTACGCGGTGAGGGCACTTGCGGCCACGAGCGCGGCGAGCAGCGCCGGCAGCATCCCGAGCTCCATGGCGAGTGCCAGCGCGCCGACCGCGAGTGCCGTGACCGCCGCGTACAGCAGGTTCGGTGCGCGCGCAGCGCGGGGCGAGTCCCCCCAGGCTCTGATCGCCGCCGCCGACATCCAGTACGAGAGCGGCGGCTTCTCGAGGAAGGCTGTGCCGGCGAGCTGCGGCAGCAGCCGATCCTGCTGCCAGCTCATCCGCCAGGCGATATCGGCCTCGCGCGGCTCATCGGGTGTCCACAGCGCGCGATCGAACATGCCGATGAGCCACAGCGGCGCGAGTGCCAGCACGATGAAGAACAGGGTGAGGCGGGTCCGCGCGGCACTCGGCGGCGGCACAGTCGGCTGCGGCGGTGAGCTCAACTTCCCCCCTGAGGCTCGGCTGCTCTTCAGGAGGCGATTATGCGGGGACTAGAGCGAGTAACGCACGACCACGCGCACCGCGCGGGCGTGATCGGCAGACCAGTGGGTAAAGCTCTGGCACACCTGACGCGTGCCGGAGTCGGGTGCCGTCTCCGAGTACTTGTCGGCGAAGCGCGCCTGGCTCGCCTCCTGACCGGGCAGCAGGCGGCTCGCGTCCCAGGGCGTATCGGCATCGGCGAGGCGGCTGAAGAGCGCGACCTCGGTGACGGTGGCGTTCGCGGGAATCGTGGCGCACAGGATGACCGGGACGGCCTGAGCCTCGCTGCAGGCGGGCTGCGGCACGCTCGCGGGCGCGGGATCTGCGGGGGCGGTGCCCGCGGCCACGGCACGGCAGGGCGCGACGGTAGCGGCTACCGTGACGCCCTCGGCGCCGAGCCGGCGCAGCACTCCGGTCTCGATGTCGCTGCGCTCGGCCGCGCGGGTCGCTTCCAGCGCGCCCGCGGTCTTGGTGACCTCGGCGATGCGCGACTGCAGCTCTTTCTGCAGCTCGGCGGAAGCGACGCGCTCGCCGTTGGTCAGCCATTGCGAGAGCGCAAACCCCGAGGCCGCCGACGCGCCGACGACGATCAGGAAAATGATCCGCAGCAGGCGCGTCTTGCGCTTGGCCGCGCTCGCCGATCCGCCGCGGTCGCGCATGGCCGCGGAGCGGAACTGCAAGAACGACGCGGACAGCGTGGCGGTGCCCGCTATCAGGGCGGCGAGAACGGATTCGGACATTGGCAGCGACAAGCGACGGCTACTCCGGCGCCACGCTAGCACGAGCTCGCCGCCGCGCTCCCCCGGTGCAGCTGAAACCGCGACACTGGTCACACCGCGGCTGTCGTGGCGGCGCCACGCGGGGGCTCGAAGCCCCGGGCCGCGAGCCATTGCTCCAGGGGCCGCGGCTCGCGACCGAGCAGATGCAGCCCGAGTTTCGTGCGCCGCCAGAGGATGTCCTCGGCGGTGCGCGCGAATTCCTCGCGGCACAGATACTCGGCCTCATGCTCGTAGAGGCCCGGCAGGATCTGCTCTCCCAGGTCCGCGAGCGAGGCGGCCGGGCCGAGCACGCGCGGGAGGCGCGTGCCGTAGGCATGCGCATAGCGCTGCGCGAGCGGCGGCGGCAGCCACGGATAACGCCGCTCCACGGTGCGCAGGAAGACCGCGAAGCTTCCCTCCGGCAGGTCGCCGCCGGGAAGCAGCGCCTCGCCGGTCCAGGCGCTGGCGCGCGCGCCGAGCGCGGGTGCCAGCAGGTTCACCGCATCCTCCGCGAGGCGGCGGTAGGTGGTGATCTTGCCGCCGAACACCGAGAGCAGCGGTGCCGGCTCTGTCTCGAGCTCCAGCGCATAGTCGCGCGTCACGCTCATGGGATCGCGCGACTCGTCGGCGAGCAGCGGCCGCACGCCCGAGTAGCTCCAGCGTACCTCCGATGGAGTGATCTCGCGGGTGAAGTAGCGGTTGGCGAGCGCGCACAGGTAAGCGATCTCCCCGGAGTCGATGCGCACCGCGGCCGGATCGCCCCGGTAGTCGACGTCGGTGGTGCCGAGCAGCGTGAACTCGCGCTCGTAGGGGATCGCGAACACGATGCGCCGGTCCTCGTTCTGGAAGATATAGGCGAAGCGGTGATCGAAGAGGCGCGGCACGACGATGTGGCTCCCCTTGACGAGGCGCACCCGATGCGCGGTGCGCACCGGCGTCGAGTCCGCGACGAAGCGGTCGACCCAAGGACCGCTGGCATTCACCGCGGCGCGCGCCCGGATCGTGGCGTGGGCGCCGCCGCCGGCAAGCACTGCGCTCCACTGCCCGTCGGCTGCATCGAGCCGCTCGCAGCGCGTGCGCGTCAGGATGGTCGCGCCGCGCTGCTCGGCGTCGAGCGCGTTGAGCACCACCAGTCGCGCATCGTCGGTCCAGCCGTCGGAATACACGAAGCCGCGCGTGTAGCCGCTCTTCAACGCGCCGCCGGCGATGTGCCTGGTCAGGTCGACCGTGCCGGAAGCGGCGAGGTGCTCGCGGTGCGCGAGGTGATCGTAGAGCAGCAGTCCCGCGCGGATCATCCACGCCGGGCGCAGATGCGGCGCGTGCGGCATGATGAAGTGCAGCGGCCGCATGATGTGCGGCGCCGAGCGCAGCAGCACCTCGCGCTCGATGAGCGCCTTGCGCACCAGCGCGAAATGGAACTCCTCGAGGTAGCGCAGGCCGCCGTGGATCAGCTTGGTGCTCGCCGAGGAGGTATGAGCGGCGAGGTCGTCCTGCTCGGCGAGCAGCACGCTCAAGCCCCGGCCGGCGGCATCGCGCGCGATGCCGGTGCCGTTGATGCCACCGCCGACCACCAGCAGATCGACGCGCGCGCCGTCGCGGGCGCTTAAGGGAGGTGCGGCGCCCGCCGTCCGTAGTAGTCCGGGTAGTA
>Ga0335079_10010319_pt1 | contig 10633 bp, 3 predicted proteins | sample Lox_Sample_33_FD_206719 | JGI IMG/M metagenome (GOLD analysis project Ga0335079, IMG submission 206719) | Soil microbial communities from Loxahatchee National Wildlife Refuge, Florida, United States - Lox_Sample_3.3 | ecosystem: Environmental > Terrestrial > Soil > Wetlands | place: USA: Florida... | reverse complement strand
CCAGAGGCAGACAGTAGGCATGGACCGGTCTCATGAAGTCGTGCCTTCCAAAATCATTCATGGGCCCGGTTCTAATGAGCGCGATTTAATGTGGGCGGAGAACTTGCCTGGCGCTTTCTGGTGCTGGGAAGGAAGGGGCCCCGGATGATTTGCGGGGCCCTTGCGGTCGACGGGGTGGTTAGAAGTGAAACCCGAGCTCGACGGTGTAACTTCGCGGGGTCACGTAGTGAGTGCCGCTGAAGGTCGACAGGAAGTTGTACAGAGCAACTTTATTGGCGAGATTGATGACGGTTAACTGCAGGCTCCACTTGTAGCGCTCGTTGTTAAACAGGTTATCGTCACCGACGGCGAGATCAAAGAGGTGACGCGCAGCGACTCGAGGGGGGTTGTGATCATCGTTTTCCGTACCCGCGGCGGGCACTTGAACAAGATTGGAGCCGAATTGCGAGGCCAGGCAGGTTGCCGGCAAGCCAGCCGTAGGAGTGGCCCGCAGGCCGTTGCAGAAGAAACCGGCCTGGTATTGCTGATCCGGCGTCAGGCCGCTGGCGGCGAGATCGACGACACCACCGGCTACATCCGCGAAAGGCACGGCGCCGGCCACCAGACCGCTGTCGTAGCGCCAGTTGAAGCCGAACCAGGGACCCTTTTGCCAGGGCTGATATTGCAGGTGCGTGGTCTGGTTGAAGCGCTCGTCATGGTCAATGCGGAAGACTCCACCGGGGGCGGACGGAGTAGCCCCGGCTCCGCCTAACTGCGGCTCGAAAAACCTGGCAGCCACGCTGGAAAACACGGTCAGGGCCGAGAATCCGTGAAGGTTAGGCACACTGACACGTCCGGCAAACCCGGGGATCTTCGAGCTATGCCATTCGATGGGGAAGGTAATCGGGGTCGAACCCAGCACGCTGAAGTCATAGGCATCGTGAGTGTACTTCCAGATGTATTCGCCGGAAAACACCAGATACTTGCCAACCGCCTGCTGAATGCCCGCATGGAACTCGTTGCGCCAGCCGGGACTGAAGGGCGTGGTGCCCGCCGTGGCGCAGCCCAGAAGCGGATTGAGCACAACATTGTCGCAACCGATGCTGGAAAGCACCAGATTCTCGTTGAAGGGAGTCTCCAACACACGGGCGTAAGAGACGCGCAAAACCGTATTGCTGGGCTTGATGTTATAGGCGACTCCGATGCGAGGCTCGGCTTCCTGGTGGCTGGTAAAACCGTTGTAGAAATCGCCGCGCAGTCCGAGATTGAAGGACCAGTTGCCCTGGGTGATGGCGTCCTGGACATAGAGCGCCAGTTCCTTGACGTCGGTGTGCCCGTTAAAGGGAAACAGAGTTCCTCCTCGGGTCAAGTCGAAAGGAGCGAGGGTTGTGCAGGGAGGAGCAATGGGGGAACCGTTTGCGTCCACGCAAGAGTTCCCGTTCGCGTCGGTGAGAGACCCAAGGAATGTCGGGTCGACGATGCCCAGGCGATCGTCTTCCGTGAGAAACGTCTGTTGGTACACGATACCGGCTTTGATGTTGTGAATGCCCTTCACGTGGGAAAGGCTTGACCGGATTCCCGCGTTGGTCAACGTCCGGTCCTGACTCACCGTCTGCGCCTGGAGGTCGGGGGCGAGATCGGCGAAGGGGTTGTCGCTGGGATAGTAGTGGTACTGGTCGCGGCGCACGAATGCGCCCAGGGTAAACACCGTGTTCGGGCTCATTAATCGAGTCCAGGAGGGAGCGATGTTGAAGGTCTTGATCTGGGAACGCTGATCGGCGGGACCTACGACATTGCCATTCGGATCAAGACCACCGGTTCCGATCAGGCCGTTCCAGGCGGTGGCGTTTTGCATATCGAAGGAGTTGGGGGTTTGGAACCAGGAACGTGTTAATCCCAGATTGAAGTGCAGGGAGTCGAGGGTGGAGATCTGGTAGTCCACGCGGTCAAAAACGTTCTCCTGGTTGCCCTCGTCGTGCAGAACGGTGAACTCCGGGGGATCGAGAAATCGTCCGCTGTTCAGGCCGCTCAGCGAGATAAAGTTGCCCCAGTTCTTGCCGCCGTAAGCAAGACTGAGATCGGCGTTGGAACTGCCAAAAGATCCGTAAGAGGCCGTGACACTACCGTGGGGAGTAGTGACGCCTTGGCCCGAGCGAGTGGTGACATTGATCACCACGCTGGTCTTGTCGCCGAACTCAGCGGGAGGAGCACCGGCAAAGACTTCCATCGATTCGACGGAATCGAGTGGAATCTGGTTGGAGAAGACTTTGCTCTGCTGATCGGAAATCGGTTGGCCATCGACGGAAAACGAGTTCTCCGCGTGATCGCCCAAGCCGTGAAACAGTCCATTGGAATCGGCGGCAATGCCGGGCGTGGCGAGAGTCACCAGCGAACTCACCGAGGAAGACTGGCTTTCGATGGGTAATTTGTCGAACAGACCGCGATCCACGTCGGTATGGAACGTCGGGGTATTTTCGAGAAGGTCTTCGGCGCCGGCTTCGACGGTAACGGTCTCGGATGAGGCTTTCAATTGCAGGACGATCGAAAGATTGACCGGCACAACCGAGCGGACATCGACATCCTGGGCATAGATGGCGAAGCCGCGCCCGGAAACGCTGAGGTGATACGGATTGAAGGGAACATTGGGAATGGCGAACTTCCCCAGCGCGTTGGTGGACACGGTGCGTTGAAAACCGCTCACCACGTTACGGACGTCAACGGTGGCATTCGCCACCACGGCGCCGGAAGGATCCACGACGGTGCCCGTAATCGATGTTGAACTGCCGGCGGATTGGCCATGAGCCAGCAGTCCACACATCACACAGAAAACCACGAAGGCCGCAGCAGGCGGCCGCTTGCAAGAAATGAACATGATTCCTCCAAGAAGTAGGCTTGCAGAACTGATCTGCGGGTGAATGATCGGTTTGTTGGGAGCCTAGACTTGGGGAGGAGGGCGAACGTTGAGCGCGAAAGGCAGCACGCGCTGCTCGGCGGGGAGCGGTTCAAATTGAATACTGGAAGCTACTACGAAGCGGACCTGGAGCAAGGCCACCGTAGCGCTGGGCACGGTGGAATGCGCGGCGACGCAAACCGAGCAACGCAGCGATTCGCTGTCATTGGGGTGATCGTGCGCAGCAAATGCGACCGCTGACCAGAGGGTCAACAGGATACACAGCCACGTTATCCGCTTACCAAATGACCGCATACAGGAGTGCCACGACGGCAGGTTAAAGTAACTTTACACTGGATGCGCCATCCAAGGCAACGGGACGAAAGGACAACGAACGTTGGAGGCCCGACAAAGCACTAAGTTTCAGGCGATTGCGCGGGCCTGCTGGGAGTGAGGGCCGGCGGGAATGATCAATTCCACCAGGGTACCGGGATTGGCATTCCTGACTCTCAGTTCACCGTCGAATTCCTTGGCCCGTTCCCGCATGCCGCCGATACCAATTCCGAGGCTGCCAGCGCGCAGGTTCTCGATGTCCTGCCCGATGCCCTTGCCATCGTCCTGCACCCGAACTATCAAATGCTCTTCCCGCTGGCTGATGGTGACGCAACCCTTATGCGCGCCGGAGTGGCGGAAAACGTTGGTCAATGACTCCTGAATGATACGGAAGACGGCAATCTCCAACTCGGAAGCGAAGCGCGGAAGCTCGGCTGGTTCCACCTGGAGCGAAAGGTCAATTCCGCTACGCTCGCTCAACCCCTCGAGATACCAACGCACGGCGGAAACCAATCCAACCTCATCCAGAAGGGGAGGATGCAAGAGATGGGACAGGCTGCGCACCTGCTGGATGGCGCGGCTGATGAGTTCGCTGGCTTCCCCGGCGCGCGGCCCCGCTGCTTGCGGTTGCTCCTGGGGAATTCTGTCCATGATCATCTTTGCCGCGGCGAGTTCCTGTCCCAGTCCGTCGTGAATTTCGCGGGCGATGCGGCGCCGCTCCTGGTCTTGCATGGTCATCAGGCGAGTGGAGATGCGCCGCAACTGAACGGTGCGCTCTTCGACCATTTTCTCCAGATCACTGGCGCTTTCGCGGATCGCCTGCTCCAGGAGTTTACTGTCGTGAATGTCGGAACAGGTGCCATACCAGCGAACGATCGCTCCCTGATGATCGCGAATGGGAACGGCGCGGGAGCGAAACCAGCGGTAGGCTCCATCCTGGCCGCGGATCCGGTACTCCGATTCATAGTTTTCCCCGGAATGTACGCAATGCATCCAATGGGCCATACTGCGCTCGCGGTCGTCGCTGTGGACGTAATCGAGCCAGCCGTTGCCGTTGGCCGACCCAGCGTCAGCGCCGGTGTATTCGTAAAAGCGCTCGCTGATATAGTCTCGCCGTCCATCGGCCTGGCGGCTGAAGATGATATCGGGGGCGGTGTGCACGATGGCGTCGAGTTCCTGATTCTTAGCCGCCAGTGCGAGGTTGAGCTGTTCCAGGCTCGCCGCCTTGCGGGTTAGTTCCTGGGTCCGCTCCTCGACGCGCTGCTCCAGTTCGCGATTCAAGCGGCGAAGTTGCTGCGTCTTGCGATGCAGCTCGGCGAACACGCTGACCTTGGCGCGCAGCAACTCGGGGATGACGGGGACCGAGATATAGTCGACCGCGCCACGCTGGTAGCCCTTCAGGCGGTCCAGATCCGTCAGGTGGACCGCGGAGATGAAGATGATGGCAGTCCTTTGGAAGCGGGGATGATCGCGGATCATTTCCGCCAGCTCGAAGCCATCCATTTCCGGCATGCTGACGTCCATGAGCACGACCGCGACATCGTTCTTGAGCAGACACTCGAGAGCTTCCTTCCCCGAAGTCGCTTTGATCAGGTTCTCGCGCAGCTCGCCGAGAATAGCTTCATAGCTGAGCAGCTTGCCCGGCTGATCGTCGACCATCAAAATATTGACCGGATCTTTTCTCATCTTGCTGGCTACGCCTTTTTCCAGGCGCCTCTGTCGCGCCGGATTTGGTTTTGCACGAGCTACCGGTGGAGCCACATGCGCAGCGCCGAGAGCAATTGTTCGGTATTGACCGGCTTGGCCAAATATTCCGAGGCGCCGGCCTCAAGGCACTTTTCGCGATCTCCCTTCATGGCTTTCGCGGTAAGGGCTACGATGGGCAAGCGGCGGAATTGAGCATTTTGACGAATCACTTGCATGGTTTCGTAGCCATCCATCTCGGGCATCATAATGTCCATCAGAACAATGGCGACGTCCGGAGTGGATTGCAGGATGGCGACGGCTTCGCGGCCGGTTCCCGCAGTCAGCACGGTGAGCCCACGACGCTCGAGCACACTGCTGAGGGCGAAGATATTGCGCACGTCATCATCGACCACCAGCACTTTTTTTCCCGCCAGCGCCTCATCGGAGCGGTGCAGGCGGTCAAGCATTTTTTGCTTTTCCGGAGGCAGGTCGGCGACGATGCGGTGCAGGAACAGCGCGGTCTCGTCCAGCAGACGCTCCGGAGATTCCACGCCCTTGACGACCACGCTGCGCGCCAGCGAGTGCAACTGGGCATCTTCCTCCGGCGACAGCTCTTTGCCGGTAAAGACCACGACCGGCAGATCGCCGAGGGAAGGGGTATCGCGCATGTGTTTGAGGACGTCGAATCCCGACATGTCGGGAAGCCGCAGGTCGAGCACGACGCAATCGAAGCGATGTTCCTGTACCGCAGCCAGGGCCTCAGCGCCTGTGGCTACGGTGGCGACTTCGATATCGTCGTAGCCCAGCAACTCGCGGATACTCAGCTGTTCGGCAGGATTGTCTTCCACGATAAGCAGATGCTTGCGCCGGGGAGCCGAATAGAGCTTGATGCGATCGAACACCTCGGCAAGAGCGTCGGGGCTGGTTGGTTTAGTGACAAAGGCGAAGGCTCCGCGGGACAGCCCCTGGGTGCGGTCTTCGTCCAAAGTCAACATCTGAACCGGAATATGGCGGGTCGCCGGATCCTGCTTCAAATGATTCAGGACGGTCCATCCCAACATATCGGGAAGGAAAACGTCCAACGAAACCGCGGTGGGATGGAACTCGCGCGCCAGCGCGAGCGCTTCCGCCCCCCGGGTCGCGACCAGAGCCTTAAATCCCTTATCGCGAGACAAATCGCGCAAGACACGCGCATAGTGCGGATCGTCTTCTACGATAAGCAGCACGGCATCGTCCGGCTGCAGCTCTTCCCGGTCATCTTCAATTTCTTCTACCGGCATTTCCACAACGCCCGCCTTCGACAACTGCAGCGCTGGCGAGGACGCAGACGCGCCTTCCTCAACCGGGGAACCCAGGGTGTGAGCACCCGCGTAGGTATGGGGAAGGTAGAGCGTGAAAGTGCTGCCCTTCCCAGGGGTACTGCGCAGTTGAATTTCGCCGCCGAGTAGACTGGCGAGCTCGCGGCTGATGGCCAAACCCAGTCCCGTCCCGCCGTACTTGCGGCTGGTTCCGGCATCCGCCTGCTGGAAGGCCTCGAAGATAATCCTCTGCTTGTCAAGCGGAATGCCGATTCCGGTGTCCGCAACTTCGAAGGCAACGACGCTGGCGGCTTCGCGCAGGATGGGATGATCTTCTGTCCAACCTCCCTTGGCCTGGGTCACGGAGAGACGGATACCGCCTTGATCGGTAAACTTGAAGGCATTCGATAAGAGATTCTTTAACACCTGCTGCAGACGCTTCGAGTCGGTGATCAGGCTTCGCGTGAGATGGGGATCGTTGTAGACCTCAAAGATAAGCCGGCGGTTCTCAGCCTCGTGGCGGAACGGCCGCGCCACGGTATCGAGCAAGCCGGCAAAGAATACCTCCTCCGCCTGCACGGACACGGTGCCGGATTCGATCTTTGAGAGATCCAGAATGTCGCTGATGAGGTTGAGCAGGTCCGTGCCTGCGCCGTGAATGGTACGGGCGAATTCCACCTGTCGAGGGGTTAAGTTTCCATCGGGATTCTCGCCAAGCTGCTGGCCGAGGACGAGAATGCTGTTCAGCGGTGTCCGCAACTCGTGCGACATGTTGGCCAGGAATTCGGACTTGTATTTGGAAGTAAGCGCCAGCTCTTTGGCCTTCTCTTCGAGAGCACGCCGGGCCTGTTCGATTTCCTGGTTCTTGCGTTCGACCTCGACGTTCTGTTCGGCAAGCTGCTGGGCTTTTTGCGCCAGCTGCTCATTGGTCTGTTGCAGTTCCTTTTGCTGAGTCTGGAGTTCGGCGGCCAACTGCTGAGACTGCTTCAGCAGCCCCTCGGTCTGCATGGTTGCCTCGATACTGTTCAGCACGATGCCGATGCTGGCGGTGAGCTGCTCCAGAAAGGCGAGGTGAGAGGCGGTGAAAAAACTGAGCGAGGCCAGCTCGATGACGGCTTTTACGCGGTCTTCGAACAGCACCGGAAGAACGATAACATTTCGTGGAACCGCTTCGAAGAGGCCGGAACGGATCGCCACTGTGCCTTCCGGCAAATCCCCGATCAGGAAGCGACGCTTTTCAGCGGCGCACTGCCCCACCAAGCCTTCGCCAACCGTCAAGCGGCGGAGATGGTTGTCCTGGCCGTCATCGGCGAATGCTGACAGCAGGACCATGCTGGCCGATTCTTCGGTCTCCATCTGATAAATCACGCCTTGCTGGGCGTTGACCAGTGGCGCCAGTTCGGAGAGGAGCAAGCGGCCTACCGTGGTCAGATCGCGCTGGCCTTGCAGCATGGCGGTGAAGCGAGCCAGGTTGGTCTTGAGCCAGTCTTGCTCGGTGTTGCGGTCGGTGGTGAGGCGCAGGTTGTCAATCATCGTGTTGATGTTGTCTTTCAACTCTGCGACTTCGCCGCTGGCTTCCACCTGAATGGAGCGCGTCAAATCGCCTTTCGTAACGGCGGTGGCGACTTCGGCAATAGCGCGCACCTGGTTGGTCAGATTGTCGGCCAGCAGGTTCACGTTTCCGGTGAGATCCTTCCAGGTACCGGCGGCGCCGGGAACGTTGGCCTGGCCGCCGAGACGGCCTTCCACGCCGACTTCACGGGCCACGGTCGTCACCTGATCGGCGAAGGTGGCTAGGGTGTCGGTCATGTTGTTGATGGTTTCGGCGAGGGCTGCGACTTCACCCTTGGCGTTTACCGTCAGCTTCTGCTTGAGATCGCCGTTGGCGACGGCGGTCACCACCTTGACGATGCCGCGTACCTGTTCGGTTAGGTTCGCGGCCATGACGTTGACGTTGTCGGTGAGATCTTTCCAGGTGCCGGCAACCCCGGGTACCTGAGCCTGGCCACCCAGTTTGCCTTCGGTTCCGACTTCGCGGGCCACGCGGGTGACTTCGGCGGCGAAGGCGTTGAGCTGATCCACCATGGTGTTGATGGTGTTCTTGAGCTCGAGAATTTCACCCTTTACGTCGACCGTGATCTTGCGCGAGAGGTCTCCGCGAGCCACGGCGGTGGTCACTTCGGCAATGTTTCGTACCTGAGCCGTCAGGTTTCCGGCCATGGCGTTTACGGAATCGGTAAGATCTTTCCAGGTGCCGGCGACGCCGGGCACGTTGGCCTGGCCCCCGAGACGGCCTTCGCTACCCACTTCGCGAGCCACGCGCGTGACTTCCGCGGCGAACGAGCGCAACTGCTCAACCATGGTGTTGAGCGTTTCTTTGAGCTGCAGGATTTCGCCGCGCACGTCTACCGTGATTTTCTTGGAGAGGTCTCCGCTGGCGATAGCGGTTGCGACCTCGGCGATGTTGCGCACCTGGCCAGTCAGGTTGCTGGCCATGAAGTTCACGTTGTCGGTAAGATCCTTCCAGGTACCGGCGACGCCGGGAACCTGCGCCTGGCCGCCGAGTTTGCCGTCGGTGCCGACCTCGCGAGCGACGCGAGTGACTTCTCCGGCGAAGGCATTGAGCTGATCCACCATGGTGTTGATGGTATTTTTGAGCTCCAGAATTTCGCCCTTTACGTCCACCGTGATCTTGCGCGACAAGTCGCCGCGGGCGACGGCGGTCGTCACTTCAGCGATATTACGAACCTGGCCGGTGAGGTTTCCGGCCATGGAGTTGACGGAGTCCGTGAGATCCTTCCAGGTACCGGCGACGCCAGGCACGTTGGCCTGACCGCCGAGGCGACCTTCGGTCCCTACTTCGCGGGCCACACGCGTCACTTCTCCAGCGAACGCGTTGAGCTGGTCCACCATGGTGTTGATGGTCTCTTTCAGCAGCAGGATTTCGCCGCTGACGTTGACCGTGATTTTCTTGGAGAGGTCTCCGCTAGCAATAGCCGTGGCGACTTCGGCGATGTTGCGGACCTGGCCAGTGAGATTGCTGGCCATGGAGTTGACCGAGTCAGTCAGGTCTTTCCACGTGCCGGCTACGCCGGGCACGAGCGCCTGGCCGCCAAGTTTGCCGTCGGTACCGACTTCGCGGGCGACACGGGTCACTTCCGACGCGAACGAGCGCAACTGGTCCACCATGGTGTTGATGGTGTCTTTGAGTTCGAGAATTTCGCCCTTCACGTCGACCGTGATTTTGCGCGACAGGTCGCCGCGCGCCACGGCGGTCGCGACCTCGGCGATGTTACGAACCTGGCCGGTGAGGTTGCTGGCCATGAAGTTCACGTTGTCGGTGAGATCTTTCCAGGTGCCGGCTACTCCAGGGACTTGTGCCTGGCCCCCGAGCTTGCCTTCCGTACCGACTTCGCGGGCCACGCGGGTCACTTCTCCGGCGAAAGCGTTCAACTGGTCCACCATCGTGTTGATGGTGTTCTTGAGTTCGAGAATTTCTCCTTTTACGTCCACCGTGATCTTGCGCGACAAGTCGCCGCGGGCCACGGCCGTGGTAACTTCGGCGATGTTGCGGACCTGGCTGGTGAGGTTTCCAGCCATGGAGTTGACCGAGTCCGTTAGATCTTTCCAGGTGCCGGCGACGCCGGGCACGTTGGCTTGGCCGCCGAGGCGCCCTTCGGTTCCCACCTCGCGGGCCACACGGGTCACTTCTCCGGCGAACCGGTTGAGCTGGTCCACCATGGTGTTGAGGGTCTCTTTCAGCTGGAGGATTTCGCCGCGCACATCGACAGTGATCTTCTTGGAAAGATCGCCGCTGGCGATCGCGGTTGCGACATCGGCGATGTTCCGTACCTGGCCAGTCAGGTTGCTGGCCATGAAATTGACGTTGTCGGTAAGATCCTTCCAGGTACCTCCGACCCCGGGTACTTGCGCCTGGCCGCCGAGCTTGCCTTCGGTACCGACTTCCCGGGCGACGCGAGTGACTTCGCCGGCGAACGCGTTGAGCTGATCCACCATGGTGTTGATGGTGTCTTTCAACTCCAGAATTTCGCCTTTCACGTCCACCGTGATTTTGCGGGAGAGATCGCCGCGGGCCACGGCTGTCGTGACCTCGGCAATGTTGCGAACCTGGGCCGTCAGATTGCCGGCCATAGCGTTGACGGAGTCGGTGAGATCCTTCCAGGTGCCGGCCACTCCGGGCACGACTGCCTGGCCGCCGAGTTTGCCGTCGGTGCCGACCTCGCGGGCCACACGGGTAACTTCCGAAGCAAACGAGCGCAGCTGATCCACCATGGTGTTGATGGCTTCTTTGAGTTGCAGGATTTCGCCGCGTACGTCCACGGTAATTTTGCGGGAGAGGTCACCACTGGCGACTGCGGTTGCTACTTCCGCGATGTTGCGTACCTGGCCGGTCAGGTTGCTGGCCATGGAGTTGACGGAGTCAGTG
>Ga0335079_10010317_pt1 | contig 10634 bp, 7 predicted proteins | sample Lox_Sample_33_FD_206719 | JGI IMG/M metagenome (GOLD analysis project Ga0335079, IMG submission 206719) | Soil microbial communities from Loxahatchee National Wildlife Refuge, Florida, United States - Lox_Sample_3.3 | ecosystem: Environmental > Terrestrial > Soil > Wetlands | place: USA: Florida... | reverse complement strand
ATCAACACCTTTCATTTGATACGTCAGGCCCATGGCTTCTGTGTCCCTCGGTGTATTGGCCACCCAAAGGCCGCCATTGGTGATGCCCGTGCCTTCCTGATACTTGGCCACGCCCTTGGTTCCATTCAGGTAGAGGCTCAGGCCATGCGTGAGCAGGATGTTGCTCTCGGCTTCCACGCCCTTGGTGTTGGATGGACCGGTCTGATAGAAATACGATTCGCCGGTGTTGGCATCGATCAAAGAAGAGTAGGGGTTCTGGAAGTGGCTGTAATAGGCGTCGACGTCGAGAGTCCAACGGTTGAATTTGATGACTGAGCCGACCTGGTAGGTCTTCACCGTGGTCGGCTTCGGCAAAACGCCCACCTGTACGATGGACGAACTGACGTTGCCACCATTGCCCGCAACGTCGAAGACGCTGCTCGGCGGAATCACGCTGCCGATGGCGAACTGCCCGTACGCCGTCCAGTTGGACCGCAGTCGATAGCGCGCAGCAGCCGACGGGTTCCAGGCGTGGTAATTGGCCGAGTTCTTGACCCAGGGTTGGCCGCCGATGCAGGTTGTTGTCGCCGTAATTGTCTTGGAAGAGAGCGTCCCTCCCAGGCAGCCGACGCCTGTATTGCCGTTGTCCTGAAACTGCAAGAGGTGCATGCCGTAGTCGGCGAGTTTGATGCCGGCATCCAGACTGAACGCCGAGGTGACGCGGTATTCGTATTCGGCGAACGGCTGGGTGGAAAGCGTGTTGAAGTTCTCGTGGAAGTTGGACAGAAGAGCATCCATCCCGGTGCGCGGATCGCCGGGGACCTGATAGCGGTCCGTATAGGCCCACTCGAACCAAAGCCCCGCCCTCAAAGTGCCGCGCGCCGATTCATGACTGACTTCGAGCGTGTCGCCCACCTTGCGATATCCGTTGAGCTTATCGGTGGCGCTGGTCGCATTGATCGACTTGCCGTTGTAGTTCTGCTTGTTCCAGTACCGATACGTGTACATCTTGTTATCGAGCACCCAGCCGTGGCCTAACTCTGAGTGCTGACCGAAATACTCAAAATCCGTCTGCACGTGGTAGAAGTTATAGCCGTAGTAATTGGCTTGCGTCGGGTCACCGCTCATCAGGTAGTTGTAGCCGAACTGAGCCACTTGGGCCCGGGTCGGCCCTTTCAGGTTCGGCGTGTTGGTCCACAGATCCACCAGACCCGAGAACACCGTGAACGTCGTTCGATCCGTCAGCCGATATTGATATTTGATAAACCCGGCCACGCGCTTCTGATAGTTGTAGGTTTGGAACCCATCCGACAGCATTTGATGCAGGTTAATCGTCAAGCTGGACTTTTTGTTGGGCCCGAATTGCCCCGAGTCAGCGTCCAACGCCAGCATGCGTGTATTGAAAGAACCGTACATGGCCGTGGCGCGGATGTCGGGTGTATATGAGACGCTGCGCGACAACAGGTCCACAGTGCCGCCGAAGTTCGTCGGCCCGATCGTGGAAGCGGTGCCCGGGCTGCGGTCGAAATCGATTCCGGCAATGAACTGGCTGGGGAAGAAGGCCCAGGAATGGTGCGTCGGGTCGTTCGTGTCGTTGAATGGGATGCCGTCCACCTGCATCGTGTATTGACCGTCTTTGAATCCGCGAAAATAGGTCTTGCTGTCCCCCAGTCCTACGCCGTTGGGATTCACGCTCCAGGTACCGGGCGTGTAATTGAGCAATTCGGTGTAATCGGCGATCGGCGAGGCAAAATTTTGAATAAACTCGGGGCTGACTTCGGATCGAGCCGAAAGAGCGTCGAGGGTGTTCTGCGAGGGAGCTGATTCAGCCGCCACCGAGACCGTGCCTTCGACCGTGATGCTTTGCGCGATTTCGCCAACGTTCAAAGCGATATTGACGTTAACGGCTCCACTGGCCGCGACGATCACACCCGTGCGGCGGCTCGGCGCAAAACTGGGGGCAGAGGCTTCCATCGTATAGGTACCGGCGGACAGCCCCGGAACCGAGAACTTCCCTTCCTGGTCTGACACGACACTACGAGGCGAGCCCGAAGATTCATTTCTCACCGTAATGCCGGCGCCGGGGATCGGTTTTCCGGAGACGTCCAGAACCGTGCCGCTAATCGTTCCGGATTCGCCGGCATTGGGCTGGCCATAAATGGCGGAGATTCCGCAAAGTAGCGCGGTCAGACAAACGAACAGTATCCTGCTGTGCTTCGCGAACACAGTGCCTCCCGGTTTAAAGGAATGGAGGATCGTACCAGGAAGCGCTTACAATCCTATGACGGTTCTGTAAATTCACGGATACAACTCTGTGTGGCGGCCATCCGCGCTACCATCAGTACTTGAACCCGCAACCGCAGATACTGATTCTCGACGCCGGTGGGCAATACTGTCATCTCATCGCACGTAAGGTGCGCGATTTGGGCGTGTATGCCGAGGTGCGCGCGAGCGAGACACCGGCCGGCGAACTCAGCGCGGCCAAGGGCATCATCATTTCCGGCGGGCCGAACAGCGTCTATGATCCCGGAAGCCCGACCGTGGACCCAGCCCTGTTCGCGCGCGGTCCCGCCGTGCTCGGAATCTGCTATGGCCAGCAGTTGATGGCGCACCTGCTGGGCGGAGACGTGCGGAAGGGGGAGAAAGGCGAATTCGGGCTGGCCACGCTGGAAATGGACGCCACGAGCGACCCGCTATTTGATGGGCTGTTCGGACCCCAGCAGGTCTGGATGAGCCATCGCGACCTGGTGGCGGGAGTGCCACCGGGGTTTTCGATTGCCGGTCGAACCGAGACTTGCCCGGTTGCCGCGATTGCGAATCCCGCGCGAAAGCTCTACGCCGTGCAGTTCCACCCGGAGGTGGTCCACACGACGCGCGGCAAGGAGTTGCTGGCGAACTTCGTGTTCCGCGTCTGCGGCTGCGAAAAGGACTGGGACGCGCGTCACCGTGCGCCGCTGGTCGAGCAGGAAATCCGGGAATGCACGGGCGCGCGCAACGTGTTTTTTTTCGTCAGCGGCGGCGTGGATTCGACAGTCGCTTTCACGTTGTGCACCCGCGCGCTCGGCCAAGAGCGTGTTCGCGGAGTCTACGTCGATACGGGGCTGATGCGCGAAGGGGAGACCGATTTTGTCCGCCGCATGCCGGGCATCTCGGTGGAGTGCGCGCAAGAGCAGTTCTTAACTGCCCTGGCCGGCGTCACCGACCCCGAGCAGAAGCGGCACATTATCGGCGAGGAATTCGTACGCGTGCAAGAGCGCGTGATCGAATCGCGCCGGCTGGTGGATGAGAACTGGATTCTGGGACAAGGAACGATTTATCCGGACACGATTGAATCGGGCGGGACAGCGAAGGCGGCACTCATCAAGACGCATCACAACCGCGTGGCCGGAATTCAAAAGCTGATCGAGTGCGGCCGGATTGTGGAGCCGCTGAAATCGTTTTACAAGGACGAGGTGCGCGAGATTGGCCGCGAGCTGGGGTTACCCGCGGAACTGCTTGACCGGCATCCGTTCCCGGGTCCCGGGTTGGCCATCCGGTGCCTTTGTTCCGAATTCGACGCGGAGGTCCGGTCGACACCGGAAGGCTGGGTAATTCCGGTTCATTCGGTCGGGGTGCAAGGCGATTCACGGAGCTACGCGCCGGTGCTGGCGATTCCCGAATTGGACCACGGGCGCGCCACCGAGCTGATCAACCAGCTATCGGGCGTGAACCGCGTGATCGCGCTGGTGAGCGGCCGGGCGCCTATGGCTGAAATGCGGGTGCGGGCCTGTTCGCTGACGCCGCAGCGGCTGGCGCGCCTGCGCAACGCCGACGCTGCCGTCCGCCGGCTTTCGCACGAAAGCGGGTTCGACCAACAGGTCTGGCAGTTCCCGGTGGTGCTGATCCCGCTCGGGACTGAGAAAGCGCCCGATTCGGTGGTGCTACGGCCGATCCACTCGGTGGATGGCATGACGGCGCAATCCGTCACCATGGAAGCAGGGCTCTTAGATCGAATGTCGAAGGAATTGCTCGCGCAAGACGGAATTGCCGGGATCTTTTACGACCTGACGCACAAACCGCCCGCCACGATTGAGTGGGAGTGATGGTCAGGGCAGGCGCATGTCGACGCCCGACTCGCGGTTCAGACGCTGGGTGAGAGGCTTGTCGACCAGCGAGAGCGATACCTGATTGTGCGTATTTCCGGACGTGAAGTAGTGAAGGGTGTCACCGTCCACCCAAAACGCCACGGCTGCATAGATGGTGTGGTCTTTGAAGGCGATCAGGTACTGTTGCGGCTCAGGAGGCGCCGGTTCTTCGGCCGCCGCTTGCCCACCGAGGTCGGGCGACGCCGCACCCACCTCACTGTTGGGAGGCGCCGGCTGCTGCATGGGCGGGTAAACAATCATGATGTTGGGCTGCTGCTGCGAAGGGGGCGGCAGGGCCGGGCCGCTGTCCCCCAAGTACGGGTTATCGTAAAATCCGCCGCCACCGTAGACCGGAACAGCGTACGAATAGACTCCGCCGCTTCCCCAAGTCCCAAACCCGACGTACGGCTTAGTGTTGCGCGGGCGATATTGGCGCTGCAGGAATGTCGGATCAGTGACGGCGCCCGGCACAACCAGGTGCGGACCGCTTCCGCCTGGGAAGACGGCGTTCCCGAAGCTCCGGTGAACCCCTGGATTGGCGGCCGTGCCGCCCGGAAAGACTACATTCCCAAATGTACCCTGAACAAAAGGCGTGGGATTTACAAAACCGCCGCGGGCTTGCCCCCATCCCACAGCGACAAAAGACAGTAAGAAAACGGACCCGGCGAGAGCTCTCATAGTTGGACCCTCTACAATATTCTACGCCGGGATCGGCGAAATCGTTGCCCGTGTGTTGGGCTAATTACTTCTTGGGCGCGGACGCCGGGGCTTTCGGAACGGCCGGGGGCGCAGCGGGCGTCGTCGCACCTGGCGTCTTCACCACTCCGCCGGCCGGAGCAGCCGGCCGGGTCACCTGGGTGGCCGGAGCGGCCGAGGGGCCCCCCGCGACCGGGTTCGCCTTGTCATACAGTGCGATGATGTCAGCCGTAATATCCGACGAAGTGGCGCGCCATAGCACATCGGTCTGCGGATTGCTGACATCGATGATCACAGCAAACCCATTATCGGCTGCGTACTTGTCAAGCACCTTCATCATCTTGGCGCCCAACTCCTGCATGAGCTTTCCTTCGTCCTGCTGGACGTCGGCATCGAAATCCTCGCTATCGCGCTTGAGCGAGGTGTTCTTGGTGTCGATGTCACGCATGAGCTTGCTTTTAGCCTCATCGCTCATGGTGGCGCTGCCTTTGCGCAACGTATCCTGGAGACCGGCAATTTCGTTTTGCTTTTTTTCCAGTTCCGATCGTTTGGGCGCAAATTTGGTCTGTAGCTCGCTGGCAGCTTTCTGGCCGTCCTTGGTGCTCAGGATCGCCTCCTGAACGTGGATCACACCAATCTTGGTGGGCGCCGCGGCCTGGGCATGGGCCGCGACGGCAGCTCCGAATGCCAGTAGGGTCATCAAAACGTTCTTTTTCAATCTAAACTCCTAAATCTGGAAATACTAGCATAGCGAAGAATCGCGGCCGGTTAAAACGTCCGTCCGACGGTGAACCGGAACAGGGTCCTCCGCTCAAAGAACGGCGTCGGCTGCCCGAAGGTAGTGATGGCGTTATTGAAGGTGGCGGCGTTCGGGTACATAGACCGGTCGGCGACGATCGGCGGTTGAATGTATTGCTCAATCCTGTTCGGATTGTACGCGAAATAGACGCGGAACGGCGCCTGAACAATCGGCAGCAGGACCTGGACTTCCACGCCGGTAGAACTTCGAAGCGCCTGGGTGCCGGGAGCGATCTTCACGCGGCCATCGAAACCGGCCTGGGGAAACTGCAGGTTGAGATTGTCGACCTGGCTTTGGACCATTTTCAGCTCATCCGGGCGCAAGATGCGGTTGATCGCGGCATCCGCGAACAACGCCAGGGTTACCGGGCCGACGATCGGGATGCGGTATTCGAAGTTCCCGATGACGGTGGTGTCTCCGCCGGGAGTGATGAGCTGATAGCTCGGCACCTGCATCTGCACGTTTTGCTGGGTCGCGATGCCATTCACGTACACCTTCTGGGTGCGGGGCGTGCCGTCGGCATTGTACACATTAACGTTACCGCTGGAGGCAATGAAGGCAATCGGCGTGATCTCGAACCAATCGAAGCCGCGGACATCCTGCTCACCGCCGATGAAACGGCGGGAATACGGCGGTATTTCCTTGCCGCCATAGCCTGTAATCAAGGTGCCGGAAAGATGGAATGCGAGGATATGGTGTTTGTGCCAGGGCGCGGGTTTGAAATACTTGACGTCCACCGCCGGTGTAAGCGTGTTGACGTTGCCGCCGAGATAGCTGCCAGCCACGGCAGTGGAGACATAGATCGACCGGCCGGCCGTCGGATTGATTGGCGAGTTCACCGAGTTGTATGTGTATGACGGCGTGATGCTGCTGGTCTTGATCCCCTCAAGCTGGCTGGGGCCGGATACGCCGGCGAAAGTCAGGTACTGAAAATAGCTCGTAGCGGCGTTCGTCTGGGTCTTAATATCGGAGATGTCGTAGCCATACGTAAGACCGATGCGGGCGAAACTGCGCTTGAGCGGATAACTGATCGAGGTGGTGAAGCCTCTGCTGTTTTGCACGTAATTGAGCAGATTGTTCTGGCCCAACTGGCTGTAAAGGGCGGTCAGGTCATAACCGGCAAAGATGGAGGCCTGCCGCGCCTGGTTGAAATCGTAGCGGGTCAGATAGACCCGGAAACCCAACTGGAGCGGCCGATCGAGAAAGTAGGGCTCGGTGAAACCGAAGCTCACGCTCCGCATGATCGTTCCCAGTTGCGAGTCGAGCGACAACGTCTCGCCGAGCCCGAGGAAGTTGTTGGTCGAGTAGTTGAATCCGATAAAGCTGCCGGCGATGCCCGATACTCCGCCGGTGAGGCCCACCGAGTTCTTGCCGCGCTCTTTGACCTTCAGCGTGATATCGACGGTATTCGTCTGAGGATTGCGGTTGATGGTGGCGGCATCCTCTTTCTTCAAGGTCTCGAAATAGCCGAGCTGGTTGAGCCGGAGAATGCTGAGATCCCACAGGCGGGTGTTGAACATATCGCCTTCGTCGAGCAGGATCTCGCGCCGGATGACCTTGTCGCGGGTCGTCGTGTTACCGGAAAAATCGATGCGGCGCACGAAGAACTGTTTGCCCTCATCGGCGGTGAGGGTTAAATCGATCTGGTCGGAGTTGGGAGGGATGTCGAACGAGGGTTCGGGCACGAAATCGATGTAGCCGAATTCGCCGTACAGATTACGCATGTTCTCCAGGCCTTTGCGGAGCTTGGCGGTGGAGAAGATGTCGCCCGGCCTCATTTGAAACAGCGTCGGAGTCAAGCTCTCCGGTGTTCGGAACAACTTCACGCCCACATAGTTGAGCATGTGGAGCTTATAGAGGCGGCCTTCTTCGACCGGGATTTTGATATCGGCGAAGATGCCGGGCTTGTTGGGCTTGAACAACGGCAGACGCCATCCCTCGCCGCCGCTGCGGCGCATAGTGACCGTCTCGTCCAGTGCCTTCGCCGTGAAATAGCCTTTATCCTGATAAGCCTGGCGGATTCGTTCCTTGTCTTCCTCGAGCTTCTCGGAATCGTAGGTTTTGGCGAAGAGGTTTTCGAGAACGATCGAGTACGGGACGCCGATGGGCCGCAGGTTTTTCATGGCCCGGACAACTTCGCGCTGATTGAAAGCCTGATTGCCGACAATCTCGATATTGCCGACTTTGACCTTGGGGCCCTCGTTCACGTTGAAGGTCACTTTGAGGGACGTCGGCGGCAACTGTTCGATGATCGGATCGACAGTGGCATACTGGCGGCCGCGCTCGGCGAGGAACTCCTTCAGCACCACGGCCGCGCGCTGGACCTTATTGGGATCGTACTGCGACTCGACGGAGAGACCGACTTTGCGGTCCTTGAAGCGGTCCAGGATTTCCGAGACCGTGACGGAGTGGATGCCCACATAATCGATTGACCGGACGACGCGGCGCTCGGTGACGACGAAAGTGAGATCAATTCCGGTACGGCCGGGCTCGGCTTCCAGCGTGATATCGTCAAACCGGCCGGTGTTCCACAGGGCGACGAAGTCGCGACGCAGCGTTTCCTCGTTGTAGACGTCGCCCGGCTTGCTGAAAATCAGCGCGCGCAGCGTGTCCTGCGGGACGCGGCGGGCGCCGCGGAAGGTGATGCTTTCGATGATCTGCCCGGAGGGCTGCACCGGCAGTGTCGGCTGTGTGGGCGGCGGCTCGAGGGGCGGCTGACCGGGGGGTGGCGCTGGGGCGGGCCGCGGCGGCTGAGCCGGTGGAGGAGCTTGCGGCGGAGGCGCTGCTTCCGGCACGTTCTCAAACGGGTTGGGCGGCCTGGGCGTCTGCGCCGGCGGCGGCTGCGGAGGTTGCTGCTGCTGTCCCTGCGGCGCCGGTGCGGGCTGAGCCGGGGTCTGCTGCGGCGCTTGCTGAGCTCGCAACGGAATCAAAACGGGTGCGCAGAAAACCAGTGAGACTATTGCCAGGCGTAGCCGCCTGAAAACCTTCATCGGAACATGCCTTTCCACTCTGCGCGCCTACATTGCCAGGGATGCACGGACGTCGCGCCCACTCGGTACAGATCCGTTGCCAAGTTGGTAAGGCATTATTTTACCGTATGTTGAAAGCGATCAACAACGAGCGGCGGGCGATACAGTGTGAATCGCGGGCACAGTTCGAGGACGGCAGGCCGGAGAGCCGTTCCCCGGTTACGCGGGCGCGGCAGAACGGATGAACTCGACCGTCCACGACGGTGTTTTAGGAACGATCGTTCCCGGATCGGGGGAAGTTTTGTTGCAAACAGGCCGCTTGGCAGCAGTAACTCGGAACGATCGTTCCCAAACCGCGCTTTCCAGCGACTGATCGCCCCTTCGTCCAACCTTATTGTCCCGCACGCGGGGCTGCCGCGCGCCGTGCGAGAGGGTAAGGCCGGGAGTTGAGGGCCCATTTTGTTGGGGATGAAAATATTGCGAGAGTCGTGACTGACTTTGCCGGTCACAGCGGAGAGGAACGCCGACTCGATGGACCGCACCGCAAACGTACGCCCTTCATTGCACAACTCCCTCCGCCGGCTCCAGCACAACGCGCTGACCGGTCACTTGACGGATGGTTAGCTCACCACTGGCGGCAATTGTCCAAATCTCATTGCCGACGGTGATCGCAATGACGCGAGCCTGGCTGTGAATGGCGGCGCCGCTGAGCCACAGTTGCTCAACGCGTTTCCCTTGTGCGGTAGCCATTACCTTCAACACCTGCAGGCCACTGCCGAATTGCTCAACCTGAACGGCAATGGGGAAGGACTCGATATCGGCGGAGGCGTGTTTGAGTCGCCACACGCCAGAAATGTTCGACCCAAAGCACGCCAAGGCGGTCAAGAGAAGTAGCGAGACGGCTTTCATGAGACCTCCGAGCCGCTGAACCTGGGGACATCCCCATTGTCAATTAAAGATAAACAGGAGTCAATAATATAAATTACGTATGTGCTGAATACGCAGTGACTTGGGTGTAGGCACCCAACGCGATCCTATCGCTCAGGATGTGGGAACGTCCCTGCAATCGTTTGGCTGTTGGTCCTGGAAATGCCTCCCTTATGGAAAGACATCGGCGGCAGGACGTTCCCTTCCGCGAGGAGGTTTTATGGTCAAGGCAGTCACAATCGGCTTGGCGCTGCTGGGAGCAGTTGCGGCGCAACAGATCAAGAGAGTCTCGATCCAACCCACGCTTGCAGGCGACGGGAAGGCGATGTTTAAGGAGTACTGCGCTACCTGTCATGGCCTTGGGGGCAAGGGGAATGGCCCGGCGATGAATGCAACCAGGAAGCGTCCCGCGGACTTGACGCAACTGGCGCGGGAAAATGGCGGAACGTTCCCCGACGTTCAGGTGATGAACTACATCACCGGTGCAGATATCGTCGCAGCGCATGGGACGCGCGACATGCCGGTCTGGGGTACGCTCTTTCGGTCCCTGAATCCCGACAATGACGCGGTGGCGCAGGTCCGCGTTAAAGTGCTGGCGGACTACGTCAAGAGTCTTCAAGCGGAGTGACTTCAGGGCGGACGGGCAGCGTCAGGACGATGCTGCCCATCCTGCAAAACAAGTAGCCGGCGATGATGATTCGGCAGGATCAAGGTAACCGGAATATGGCCGACCCGTTCCCAATTGATAAATTTGAGCTGCGGCTGCGTGGCGAACTTGAGGACGCAGAGAGAGCATTGCGCAACGCCACGTTGGAAGAGAAGCCCCAGATGCTGCGGCGATTCAAAGCCGCACTCCATCAATTCACGGTCTGGGTTTTTGAAGGCAAGCTGGAACCGCGACGTAGATAAGCGCGGCCCAAAGCTCAAGCTGCGTTACATTGAAGCGAGGGAATAATACAATGACATCCGTTATTGCTTGTGCAGAAGAACGCATACGCTGGGAGTTTGCAGCGGCTCTGGAAGCGCTGGAGGAAGCGTCCGAGGACCAGAGGCCCGAGGCGACGCGACGGCTCAATCGCGCTCTGCGAAGCCTGTATGATTTCGTGGGGTACGGGAAGCTGTCCTCATACGAAACAAAAG
>Ga0335079_10010316_pt1 | contig 10636 bp, 9 predicted proteins | sample Lox_Sample_33_FD_206719 | JGI IMG/M metagenome (GOLD analysis project Ga0335079, IMG submission 206719) | Soil microbial communities from Loxahatchee National Wildlife Refuge, Florida, United States - Lox_Sample_3.3 | ecosystem: Environmental > Terrestrial > Soil > Wetlands | place: USA: Florida... | reverse complement strand
GCACCCACCCGGTCTGCACGCCTTCCAGGGCGTGGGCCGCCACGCCGTCCTGATAGACCTTCGAGAAGATGGCCCCGACCACGTGGAACGCCGAGATCCGGTTCGGGCCGGCGTCCACCACGTAGAAGCGGAGCAGCTCGTCGGGACGGACCAGGATGGGGTGGTCGGCGTACTGGTGCGCGATGCCGTTGAACGACACGTAGTCCGGCGCGCCGCCGAGCAGCTTGTTCCAGTCGAGCTGGAGCACGCCGCGGGCATCGACCGAGGCCATGGTGTACCACTCGCCCTGCACGAACACGAACTCCTTCGCCGGCGGAAGCGGCTGCGCGGGGTCCACGATCAGCGCGCCGTACATCCCGTTGGCGATGTGCATCGCGACGGGCGCCGTGCCGCAGTGATACAGGAACGCGCCCGGCACCCGCGGCGACCAGCGGAACTGGATCGAGTCCCCCGGCATCACGTTGGTGTACACGCGGCTCGGCGCGATCTGCGCCGCGTGGAAATCGATGCTGTGCGGCATCATCCCGTGGTTGACCAGGGTGAAGTCGACCGTGTCGCCAACGGTCACGCGCAGCGTCGGGCCGGGCACCCGCCCGTCGAAGGTCCAGGCCTCGTAGACGACTCCCGGCGCGATGGCGAGCCGCGCCTGCTTGACCTCGAAGCGGACCCGGAGCAGGTGCGAGCCGGGCGGCTGCGGGGCCCGGGGGTCGATCGGCGCGGGCGAGTCCGTCGAGCCCACGGCGGCCTCGCCGTGGGACACGTCCGCCGGCGGCGGGGGCGCCGTCCACGGCTCCTGCGGGTTGTTGGCGTTGGAGGACGCGGGCTGGCCGCGGCAAGCGGCCGCGAGCAGGATCAAGGCGGTCAGGACCGTCGACGAACGCACGCCACACCTCGGGAAGGGGGTCGGCGCGCAAGCTACGGCCCCCGGGGAGGGCTTGTCAAGGTTTAGGTGGTTATTTCCAACTTAATTGACACACCCGGCCCGGCGGGCTAACTTGGCCCCATGCGCCCCGCTGCCCGCCCCGCCCGCGCTCCCCGACCGCCCGCCGCGCCCGCCCTGCTGGCGGACGCCGGCTTCGGGCCGACCCGCCGCCGGCTGCTCGAGACGCTCAAGCGCCACGGCGCCGCGACCCTGCGCGAGGTGGGCGCGGAGCTCGGGCTGTCGCGGGAGACGCTGCGCGGGCACGTGCAGGCCCTCGCCGCCGAGGGACTCGTGGCGCGCGCCGGCACGCGCCGCCGCGGCCCCGGCCGCCCCGAGGTGCTCTACGGGCTGACGCCGCGGGCCTCGGCCCTCTTCCCGCAGCGTGAATCGCAGGTGCTGGCGGACCTGGCGGCGCACCTCCTGGCGCACGGGGGTGAGCGGCAGCTGAAGCAGTTCTTCGAGGAGCGGGCCGCGCGCCGCCTCGGGGCGGGGAACGCCCGCCTCGCCGGGCTGCGCGGGAGACGGCGTCTGGATGAGGTGGCGCGGATCCTGACCGACGAGGGCTACATGGCCGAAGTCGTGGACGGCACGCTGCGCTTGGCGCACTGCCCGCTCACGGGCATCGTCGCCGTGACACGCCTCCCCTGCCGCGCCGAGCTGGGGATGGTGGAGGCACTCGTGGGCCGCCGGCTCCGCCGGGTGGACTACCTTCCCGACGGCGGATTGGCCTGCTCCTACCGGACGACGCGCCAGCCGCGAGCGTGACCTCCGGTCCGCCGACTCAGTCCACGGACCTCACGTCGGACGCCGCGACCTTCCGCAGCGTCACCGCGACGACGCCGCCCTCGATGGCCGCGACCGCGTCGCAAGTGGCCACCTCGTCGGGCAGCTCCACCGCGCGGTACATCCACTTCCGGTCCGCCGCATCCCCGGCGCGGCACTGACCCGTGATGGTGACGCGCCGCGGCTCGACGCACACCTCGACGTCGCAGGCGTCGAAGCCGGGCACCGCCGCCTCGATCGCCAGGCACGGCCCCGCGTCGGCCACGGACACCGCCAGCGGGAACAGCAGGTCCGCCTCGGCCTGCCACCAGTCTTCCTCGTGATGCCCGTCCTGCCTGCCCCGCCGCTCGAACAGGTCGTACGCCCGCCGCGCCACGGCGTCGCGGATCTCGTCGAGCCGGCTCTGCACCAGCTCGCTGCTCACGATCCGCGGCCGCGCCTGCGCACTCGCCCGCCTCGACCCACTGCTTCTGGTCTTCATGGCCGCCTCCCCTGGCAGCTCGCCGGGCGGAGGGAACCCGGCGCCCCTCACTATGCAGCCAGCCCCGTGGAACACAAGGGCTGCAAAAGGGGAACGGAACGGTCGGAAAAGCGCACCCCCTACGCCGCGGCGGCGCGCAGCTCCTCGAGGAGGCGCGGCAGCTCGACACCGTGCGCGCGCGCGGCGAACTCCACGGTCTTGCTCCCGCCGCAGCACAGGTCTATGCCGTGTCGCGCGAAGACCTCGCCCGTGGCCGGCATCCGCTCGACGACCTCGCCGACCGTGACCTGGGGCGTGATGCCGGTCTGCGTGAAGCGCACGACGAAGGCGCCGTCGGGTCGCGCCTCGGTCGCGTGGGCGAAGCCGAGGCGCCCCAGCACGCCGTACAGCGGTACCGGCTCGAACGGCGCCACCAGCTCAAGCACCTTCCCCGCCCCGACATGCTGCGCCGCCGCCATGATCGCGTCGAACGGCTCCTCGCCGGCCGCCAGCATCGGTCGCACGTCGAGCGCCGTCCCAGTCGTCGTCTGCTGCATCGCATCGTCTCCTTGGCTATCGGATCATCGCCGGCGACCAAGCCGGCTCCCACACCACGTTCACCACAACGTCCTCCACCCACGGCAACTCGGCGACCACGCCCCGCACGCCGTCGGTGATCGGCCCGCCCATCGGGCACCCTGGCGTCGTCAGCGTCATCGTCACCGTCACCACACCGCCCTCGAGGGCCAGGTCGTAAACCAGCCCGAGCTTGATGATGCTGAGGCCGATCTCGGGGTCCATCACCCGCCTGAGCTGCTGGTAGACCTCCTCGATCCGGTGCACCTCCGGGGTCGTGCGCGATTCGCACGCGCTCATCCGACCGTCCTCAGGCGGACGCCCTGCGCCACGAGGAACGCGGCGCCCGCGGCGAAAAGTGCGGCGCCCGCGCGCGTCGCACCTGTCTGACCGACGCCGACGCCCGCAGCCAGCACCAGAGTGCCGGTGGTGAAGAGCCCGAGGCTCGCCCAGCCCCAGCGCGGCACCACGAGGTCGGCGACGGTCGGGAGCCCCGGCTGTCCCACGCGCGGGCCGAACCGGTGCAGCCACGTCAGGAACGGCAGGATCTTCTGGTAGATCCCCGCGACGAAGAGCGTGAGCCAGCCCAGGATGCCGAGCACACCGTACAGCGCGGCGAGGCGTGGCGGCATCCCCGGCACCAGCGCCAGCGCCACGCCTGCGGCGAGCGTCAGCAGCAGAAAGCCATGCGCCGCAGCGGCCAGCGCGAGGCCGGGATCGAGCTTCCGCCGGACCCGGTGCTGGTAATAGAGCCACGCCTGATAGAGGTAGAGCACCATGCCGGCGATCATCGCCGCCGCGCCGGCCGGCACCAGGACCGGAACGCCGCCCAGCTCGCCGCCGCCGAAGATCACCAGACCCGCGCCGACCAGCGGCCCGATCCAGCGCAGCGGCCAGTCGGCGTGCCCGTGGGCGAGGAGGAACATCGGCACGAGCCGGCTCCCGACCCCGATCGCGGTGAGCGTGGCGAAGCCCAACGCCGCCAGGTGCACGTGCGTCGCGAGCAACCGGATCGGGTTCACGGTCCACCAGCCGAGGACGTTCCCGATGCGCGCCGCCGCGACCAACATCGCGAGCCCGAGGCCGAGGTGGGCGCCCGCGATGTACAGCCCGATCACCTGCCCGCGCTTCGCGCGCCGGCGCTGCGGCAGGATGTTCCAGGCCAGGCCGCCGACCGCGGCGAACAGGAGCAGCCAGCCGGCCGCGAGCAGCGCGGGGCGGAACCACCAGAAGCCGGCCACCAGCGATGCTGTCCCGGCCTCGAGCAGGATGAAGGTCAGGTGACCCGCGCGCACGCTGCGCGCGCTCACGCCGAGCACCACCGGGAAGAGCTGGTACAGCGCGCCGAAGATCGACGTCGTGAGCCACCCCAGCGTGAAGCAGTGTGCGACCGCCACCACCGGGGGCGCCGTGAAGGCCCCTGCCGCCAGCAGGGGCGCGACGGCGACCAGGCCCACCGCGCCGAGCGCGAGCCAGGCCAGCCCCGCGGCGAAGTGCTCGCCGGGCAGGACGAACGGCGGCGTCCCCTCCGACGCCATGCCCCCGCCGGGCGCCGCCGGAGCGGGACGCCGCAGCGGCGGCGCGGCCGTCGTCACGGCTTGCCGATCGCGATCCGCCACACCTCGGGCCCCTCCTCCAGCGGCGCCCAGGTGAACTGCCCGGCGCGCTCGGCCTGGAACTCGTAGAACAGCGGCTTGGGGTTGTGATCGTTGACCAGCACGAACTGCTCGCCCGCGCCCAGCGCATCGAAGGTGCGGTGGATCGCGGGATGCTTCTCCTTGGGTGGGATCACCCGGACGTCCAGCTCCCGCATGACGGCTCCCGGCAACAGGGTCGCCGGCAAGCTAGCCCTCGGCGGGCGGCCTTGTCAAGGTTATGGTGGCTATATACACCGTAATTGACTCCGGCGCCGCGCCGCCCTAGAATTCCGCCCATGCCGCCCGCCCACCGTCTCCCGGTGACCACGCTCATCGGGGTCGCGCAGCAGGCGGTCGAGGAGCGCTTCGGCGTTCGGCTCGAGCCGGAGATCAGGCTGCTGGGGGAGGTCTGGGGGCCCGATCGAGCAGGGCGCGGCACCGGCCGGCGGCGGCTGTCGGCACGGGCCGGCTTCCGCACATCGGAGCACGGTCCCCGGCAATCGGGCTCGCGGCGGAGTTACCGTACGGCGGGCCGCTAGTGATACCAGTCCGCAGACGGGAGAGACCGTGCCAGGCGTGGTGATCGTGGGAGGGGGATTCGGCGGTCTGTACGCCGCGCGGGCGCTGGCGCAGGCGCCCGTGGACGTGACGGTGGTGGACCGCACCAACCACCACGTCTTCCAGCCGCTGCTCTATCAGGTCGCCACCGCGAGCCTCTCGCCGAGCCAGATCGCCTATCCGATCCGCGGCGTCCTGCGGCGCCAGCGGAACACGCGCGTGATCCTGGGCGAGGCGGTGGCCGTGGACGCGGCGCGCCGGGTGGTCGTGCTCGCCGACGGCGAGCTGGCGTACGACTACCTGATCCTCGCGCCGGGCGCGCGCCATGCGTATTTCGGCCACCCCGAGTGGGAAGCAAACGCTCCCGGCCTCAAGACGCTGGGCGACGCGCTGCGCATCCGCGAGCGCATCCTCCTGGCGTTCGAGGGCGCCGAGCGCGAGAGCGATCCGGAGCGGCGGCGCGCCCTTCTCACCTTCGTCGTGGTGGGCGGCGGCCCGACCGGCGTCGAGCTGGCCGGCGCGATCGGCGAGATCGCCTGCACCGTGATGGCCCGCGACTTCCGCAACATCGACACGCGCGAGGCGCAGACCATCCTGGTGGAGGCCGGGCCCAGGATCCTGCCGGCTTTTCCTCCGGAGCTGTCCGCGAAGGCGGAACGCTCCCTCGAGCGGCTGTGCGTCGAGGTGCGGACGTCGGCGCCGGTCACGGCCGTCGAGGAGGGCGCGGTGCGGCTCGGCGGCGAGCGCATCGCCGCGGCGACGGTGCTCTGGGCCGCGGGGGTCCAACCGTCGCCGCTGGCGCGCTCCCTGGGGGTGCCCCTCGACCGCGCCGGGCGCGTGATCGTGGACGACCGGCTCACCATCCCCGGCCACCCGGAAGTGCTCGTGATCGGCGACCTCGCCGCGTGCACGGATGCGGCCGGCAAGCCGCTGCCGGGCCTCGCCCCGGTCGCGATCCAGCAGGGAGAGTACGCGGCGCGGGCGATCCTCGCGTCGGTGCGCGGCGAGACGCGCCGGGCGTTCCACTACCGCGACAAGGGGACGATGGCCACGATCGGCCGGGCGGCCGCCGTGGTGGACCTCGGCCGCCTGCGGCTGTCGGGCTTTCCGGCCTGGCTGCTCTGGTGCTTCATCCACATCCTCTGGCTCATCGGCTTCCGGAACCGGTTCCTGGTGATGATCGAGTGGGCGTGGGCTTATGTCAGGTTCGAGCGATCGGCCCGGCTGATCACCGGGGCGAATCGGGAGGGGGGGCCGCCGCACTAGCGGCTCGTTTCGGCCGGGGGGAGGGACGCGGTGACCCGAATCGCACAGGGCCTCCGCAGCCTGCCTCCCTATGGCGCTCCGGTTGTCCGACCCATAGTCTAGGCAATGCCCGCGGCCCCGGCTGAGCGCCGGCGCAGGACGCTCCACCCCGCGATCCTGGGTGTCATCGCGGCCCTGCTCGGCGTGTCGTGCGGCGCCGGCAGCCGGCCGCGCATCGTGTATCCGCAGCCCTGGGTCTCCCGCTCGCTCTCCCGCGTCGCCCAGCAGGCGATCGATGCCTGGGGGCGGCCTCGCGTCGTCGAGATTCCCGAGTCGCTCATGGCGATCCAGGCCCCGCGCGGATACGCGGGCGACATCGCGTTCGCGGAAGCGATGGCGGCGCTTCCCGGCGTGGTGGCGGCGGTGGGGCCGCAGAGCAGCCGCTCGACGCTCCTGGTGGCGCCCATCTACACCGAGCGCGGCATCCCGCTGCTCGTCCCCACGGCCACCAGCGACGCCGTGCGCACCCTCGGCCCGTGGGTGTTCCAGCTCGCGCCCGACAATTCCGTGGAAGGCGCGTTCATGGCCGACTTCGCCGTCGACCGTCTGGCCGCCCGCCGCGTCACGATCTTCTACCTGCGCGCGGACGAGTACGGGCTGAGCCTCAGGCAGGGGGTCATCGACGCCCTGCGCCGCCGGGGCATCGAGCCGGTGGACCAGGTCGGGATCATCGAGGACACGGACTTCCCGCGGCGCGTGGCGGAGTCGCTGCGCCGCGCCCGGCCGGACGTGGTGCTGGTGGCGGCGAGGGGCCCCGAGGCGAGCGCGATCGCGCGCGCCTTTCACGCGCACCTGCCGGACGTGCCCCTGGTGGTGGGGGACGGTGCCGCGCTGAACGCCATCTTCGCGGCGCGGGCCGGCGCGGCGCTTCCCGCGGTGTACGGCGTGGCGTGGTGGATCGGGGATCGGCCCGACTCGCTGTCGCGCGCGTTCGTGGCCCGCTTCGAGAAGGTCGCCGGCGCGCCCCCGTCCGCGTCCGAGGCCATGTACTACGACGCCATCATGGTGGCCGCGGAGGCCGTCCGGGAGGCGGGACCGCGGCCGGACGCGATCCGCCGCTGGCTCGCCGAGCTGGGCGCGGCGCGGCCGGCGTTCCGGGGCGTCACCGGGCCCATCTCCTTCGGAGCCTCGCGGCCCGCGAACCTGCTGATGACCCATTTCGCCGGCGGGACCGTGGCGGTGGTGGCCACACCGGAAGCGGCGCGGTGAGCCGGGACCGGGGGCGCCCCCTGAGCCTGCGCGCCGCGCTGCTGTGGATGGCGGCCGCCGCGGCGGTGTACGTCACCGCGCTCGCCGGCTACGTGCTGGTGGAGCTCGTTCCGGCGGCCCGCGCGCTGGGGCAGCGCGCCGACGTTCTCGCGGCGGAGTACGACTCGCTCCGCGACCGCACGCGCGTGCTCGAGGCCGCCTACGACAATATCGAGCACTTGAGTCGCGCCCCCGAGCCCACTTCCGCGGGCCGTGAGAAGGTGCGCTCGCTCCGCGCGACGCTGGCGGCGGTGGCGCGGCAGGCCGCCGGCGTCCAGGCCAGCCTAGTGCTGACGGGCATCTCCGCCGACATGCGCACCGCGCTGGCCGACGCGGGCGACCTGGAATCGCGCGTGGCGGGCTCTCTCCTCGAGGCGCTGCGCGATCTCGACGAGGGCGACGCGCGCTCGGCGGCGCGGTGGGTCGCGACCGCCCAGACCTCGCGTGCCGCTCTGGTTGCGCGCCTGAGTGCGGCGCAGCGGATGGGCCTCGTGGACATGGCCGAGCGCGAGCGCAGCCTGGGCGCCCGCGCCGACCGCGTGGGGCTGGCGGTGCTGGTGTGGCTGATCCTGGGCGCGGGGTTGGTCGCGCTCTCCCTGCTGGTGCTGCGGCGCCGGCTGTACGGCCCGCTCGCGGTGCTCGAGGGGGGCCTGCACCGCGTGGCGATGGGCGACTTCGACGCCTCGCTGTCCGTCGCCCGCGACGACGAGCTCGGCCGCCTCACCGCCCATTTCAACGAGATGACGGCGGTGCTGCGCGCGCGCCCCGAGGTCGAGGCCCTGCGCCAGGAGCAGTTCCTCGTCGCGGCGCTGATGGAGCACGTCCCCGACTCCATCTACTTCAAGGACGCCGAGGGCCGCTTCCTGCGGGTCAACCGCGCGCTGGCCGAGCGCACCGGCCTGCGCGATCCGTCGGAGGCGATCGGCAAGACGGACTTCGATCTGTTCGCGCCACAGCACGCGGAAGCGGCGCGCCTGACGGAGCGGGAGATTCTCCGGACCGGACGCCCCGTGCTGAACCTGGAGGAGAGGGAGACCTGGCCGGACGGGCGCAGTGCGTGGGTGTCCACCACGAAGATGCCCCTGCGCGACGCCGCGGGCGCCATCGTCGGGACCTTCGGCATTTCGCGCGACATCACCGGGCGGAAGGAGGCCGAGCGGCGACGGGCGGAGAGCGAGGCTCGCTTCCGCACCGCGTTCATGACGAGCACCGACGCGTACCTGATCGCGTCGCTGAAGGACGGCGTGATCCTCGAAGCGAACGACCAGTTCCTGGCGATGTACGGCTTCCGCCGGGAGGATGTGATCGGCCGGCAGTCGCACGAGCTGGGCTTGTGGCCGCACCCGGAGGAGCGGGAGGACCTCGTCGCCCGGCTCGCCGCGGAAGGCCAGGTACGGAACTTCGAGGCGCACGCGTGCCGGAAGAACGGCCAGATGTTTCCCGTGCTCGCCTCCGTCGCCGTCCTGCCGGGCGAGGGCCCGCCCCTGATCATGAGCATCATCCGGGACGTGAGCGAGCAGCGGCGCTCGGCCGAGGCGCTGCACAGTCTCGAGGAGCAGTTCCGCCAGGCGCAGCGCCTCGAAGCGGTGGGGCGCCTCGCCGGCGGCGTGGCGCACGACTTCAACAACATCCTGACCGCGATCACGGGCTACGCGCAGCTGCTGCTGGCCGATTTCCGGGAGCACGATCCCCGGCGCTCGGACATCGAGGAGATCCTGGCCGCGGCGCAGCGGGCCACGGCGCTCACCCGGCAGCTCCTGGCCTTCAGCCGCAAGCAGGTGCTCCAGCCCCGGGTGCTCGACCTCAACGACGTGGTGCGCGGACTGGAGAAGATGCTCCGGCGGCTGATCGGGGAGGACGTCAACCTCGTGTTCGCGCCGTCGGACGGCCTCGGCGCCGTGCGGGCGGATCCGGGGCAGATCGAGCAGGTCCTGCTGAACCTCGCCGTCAACGCGCGCGACGCCATGCCCGGCGGCGGACGGCTGACCGTCGAGACCGCGAACGTCGCGCTCGATGCGGCGTACGCCCACGACCACCCCGGCGTCGCCCCCGGCGCGTACGTCCTGCTGGCGGTGACCGACACAGGCACCGGCATGGACGCGGAGACCCGGTCGCACATTTTCGAGCCCTTCTTCACCACCAAGGAGCTGGGCAAGGGCACCGGCCTGGGGCTCGCCACGGTGCACGGCGTGGTCAGTCAGAGCGGCGGCCACATCTCCGTCGACAGCGAGCCCGGCCGGGGCACCGCGTTCAGGATCTACCTGCCGCGGGCGGAGGCCGCCCCGGAGGGCGCGGCCGCCGAGCCGGCGGCGCCGCGCGCCGGGCGGGGGCACGAGACCGTGCTGGTCGTCGAGGACGACCGGGCGGTGCGCGACGTCGTGGCGGCGACGCTGGTCCAGCGGGGCTACCGCGTGCTGCAGGCGCCCGACGGCGTGACCGCGCTCAAGCTCGCGGCCGGAGCGGACGGCCCGATCCACATCCTGCTCACCGACGTCGTGATGCCGGGCATGCAGGGACGCGAGCTGGCGCAGGCGCTCACGCGGAGGCACCCGGGGCTGCGCCTGCTCTACATGTCGGGGTACACGGACGACGCGGTGATTCGCAACGGGGTCCTCGAGGAAGGCACGCCGTTCCTGCAGAAGCCGTTCACGCCCGAGGCGCTGGTGCTGCGCTTGCGCGAGGTGCTCGACCGCCGCGGCTGATCAGGCGAGCCGCTCCACCCCCGCCGCCGTGACCCGCGCCTGCACCAGCGGCAGCGCGTTCGCCTTCCCTGCTCCGATCACGATGGCCTCGTCCAGCGCCTTGCGGCCCAGCTCGATGCCCGCGGCGTCCTTGGCGAAGATGGACGCCAGCGGCTCGGAGGTGTGCACGGGCTGGCCGGGGCGCGCCGTGATGACGAAGCCCACCGTCGGGTTCACCGCGTCCTCCACCTTGCGGCGCCCGCCGCCCATTTCCACCACCGCGCGGCCGATGGCCCGCGGCTCCACCCTGAGCACGGTGCCCGCGGCGCGGGCGTAGTAGACCTCGACCTCCTCGGCCTGCGGGAGCAGCGCCGGATCGTCCACCACCTTGGGGTCGCCGCCCTGCGCCTCGATGATCTTCTGGAACGCCTCCGCCGCCTTGCCGCTCTTGAGCGCGTCATCCAGC
>Ga0335079_10010315_pt1 | contig 10636 bp, 19 predicted proteins | sample Lox_Sample_33_FD_206719 | JGI IMG/M metagenome (GOLD analysis project Ga0335079, IMG submission 206719) | Soil microbial communities from Loxahatchee National Wildlife Refuge, Florida, United States - Lox_Sample_3.3 | ecosystem: Environmental > Terrestrial > Soil > Wetlands | place: USA... | reverse complement strand
AGTGGGCCTGCAGCTCGGCTCGGAGTTTCGGCAGGTGCAGGTGGCCGTTGACGCGGCGGAACTGGTGGCCGGCTTCGAGCATGCCGGCGGCGCACCAGCGCAGCGCCATGGTGCCGTCACGCCACCGTTTGACGTTGCGGGAGTGATCCCGGCAGATCTCGATCATCGACTCGATCGGGTTGGTGGAGCGGAGGGTGCGTGCCAGCGTGGGGGCCACTCCCAGGCGCAGGATGGTCAGGGTGTCGGCCATGCCCTCCCGCAGTGAGGCCGCCGCGCCGGGATGGGTCTTGTCCAGTTCGCGGGCCAGCTGCTCCAGCAGGCTCTCGGCCGCGACCGGGGACGCCTGTACCGCTTCAAAACCTATCGCGTGGTGCCTGACCTGGCATTTATGGGATCAAGCTACGCTGCCCGGTAGTACTCGTTGATCACGCCGCCGAGCACCTTCCGCCGCTGTACCGGCAAGTCCAGCGGCGCGCTGTCCCGGTCGTCGTGGTCGGGCGGTCGCTGCCGGCGGGACTGGTGCGGCCGGTGCCGGTTGTAATGGCCGGCATACTCGCCGAGGACCTGCCGAAGGTGCCGTTCGTCGTAGATCAGCATCCGGTCGGTGCACTCGGCCCGCGCGGTGCGCACCCCACCGCTCGGCATAGCAGTTCGCCCGTGGCGTCCGCGGCGGGGCCTTTATTATCTGCACGCCCTCGCTGGCGAAGACCTGGTCGAAGGCGCTGGTGAACCTGGCGTCGCGGTCCCGGATGAGGAAGCGGAAGGAGCCGGTCCGGTCGCCGATGTCCATGAGCAGGTTGCGGGCCTGCTGCGCGGTCCAGGAGCTGTCCGGGTGGGCGGTCACTCCGAGGACGTGCACGTGCCGGGTCGCTACCTCCATCACGAACAGTACGTAAAGGCGCTGGAGGAAGATCGTGTCGACATGGAAGAAGTCGCAGGCCAGCAGCCCGTGCGCCTGAGTGCGCAGGAACGCCCGCCAGGAGGTGTCCGCGTCCCGCGGCGCTGGTCTGCGCCGCCGGGCGCGCAAGATCCGCCGCACGGTCGCCTCGCTGACCTGGTGACCGAGCCGGGTCAGCTCGCCGTGCACCCGGCGGTACCCCCATGCCGGGTTCTCTCGCGCCAGCCGCAGCCCCAGGTCACGGATCTCCTGGCCGGTTCCTGGCCGACCTGGCCGGCTCGGGTACGTCCACTTCAATTTGATCAGGCGGCGGTGCCAGGCCAGTAACGTTCCTTCGAGCGAGGGCCATCCGCTCGTAATTGACCGCGGCAAGCCCGTAGCGGGTCTGGATGTCGTGCGCGCCGACGTCCTCGATGACGGTGAAGCCGTTGTCTGCGAGGAGCGCGGCGAACTGTGCCCGCGTCGGCAGCGTGATCCAGGGCTCACCGACCGCGCGAACCCGGGCCTGGAGCGCGGCGCCCACCTGGCGGGCGTCGTCGTCCCACTCCCCCTCGGCCGGGACGTAGCCGACAGCCAGCGAGCACGGCGGGAGTTCGCGCAGCGTCGCGGCGATTGCCCCCTGGGTCAGGTACGGAATGACCCCCAGCCAGCTCACGAGCACGCCCCGGGTCCCGTCGAGCGCTGCCTCGGCAAGGGCTGAGCCCAGCCCCTGCTGTTCGAAGTCGACCGGTACCCAGGCGAGTCCGGCGGGCACCGGCAGCCCGATCGCCGCAGCTCGCGCTCGCTTCCACGCCTGGGCCGACGGATGATCCACCTCGACCACGCGGATGCTTCCCGGCTGACGCCACGCGAATGAGTCAAGCCCGGCGCCGAGGATGACGTACTGCCCGGCGCCGCTGGCTGCAAGCCAGTCCTCGGCGATCCTGGAGCGCGCGGCGATGAAAGTGCAGAACGGGATTTCGTGGTCGCCTAACAGGCCGCGCACGGCGGTCAGCGCGACCTCGGCCTCGGCGCCCACGAACGGCCAGGCCAGCCAGTCGGCCAGCAGCGCGCGAGGACCATGGTGCAGCAGGTGCGCGGCTCGGCCAATTGCGGTCATCACCGCCGTGCGACTTGGAGCCGGATCACTCATCCGCTACCCCGTGCGTAGCCGGTGCGGCGGCACATCCGAGGCTGACGCACGGTTGAACGCATTGGCCAATAATGCCCGATCCGGCGTCGCCTCGTCGCCAGAGGACTGAGCCGGTCCGGCCGCCGCTGACGGCGGCTACGACAACGGCGCGGCACGGTCCCATGGTCATGCCGTCATCTTCTGTGCCTGTATGCCAGAGCCAGGACAGGTGCGCCGGGTGACCGGCGGATCGTCTCGGTTCGCGAGCGGATACACAACGAGCATCCCCCGCGTCATCGTGAATATCGTCCTGAGATTTCGGTCAGGCCAAGCGATGGCCCATATTCACCTGGAGCGACGTTGGGGATTCAAGGCGAATGGCGCCCAACAGCTCGACGCCCGCGAGGTCTTCGCTGGCTTCCGGTTCCGTGGGAGGTGATCTCGGTCGCCGTCCGCTGGTACCGGCGGTATGGCCTGTCCTACCGGGACGTTGCGGAGCTGCTGGCCGAGCGCGGTGTCACAGGGCCGTGGGCAGCTTGTTGGAGAACCCCACGATGGGACTGGGTGCGACGCAGGCAGGCTCGGGGGCACTGTTGCATTAAGCGATCGCGTGATCATTCGACAGGAAAATCTCTTGTCCGCGCCCGCTCCGTGACAGCCAGACACGCGGTCTGGCCCGTTTCGTGCCCGTGTGACGGCTGCAGAGTGAACGTCGGCAGGAAGATTTACGGCCTCATGATCACGTAGCCGCTTAATGCAACAGTGCCCTGCGCTTCCCTCGTGAGCATCATCACCGGATCCGGCATTCCAACTTCGTTGAACGGACGTTCGGGGAGACCCGCCGCCGGGTCAAGGTCATCGGCCGGCTCCCCGGCGAGACCAGCTGCATCACCCTGGTCTTGGCCGTCCTGGACCGGGGCTGGCGCGGCCTGACCATGACCGCCGGGGCCTGCGCCTCCTGCAGGACCTGCGCCGCTCCCTGCTCGAACCCCCCGCCCAGCTGCGGCCACGCACCGTCACCGACGCCCAGCCCGAGGATCACCCCGAAACTGTCAGGGCCACCGCCTAACCTGACCATGAAGCCGGAACCACGCCCATCGATTTACACCGGATTCCGGACGCCACCAGACCGGTGGCCAAGTTCTGGAACCCCGCAGGCGTGCTCGCTTGCCTGGCAACGCGCCAGGCAACAGATTCGGTTAACGACTCAGGTTGTGAGCTAAGGAAGGCGCATTAAGAGATCCCGTGCGAAGGAACCGGGCCTTTCGTTGCGTTCTAGCGGGTTCTGCTCCAGACATCACCGCAGGCCAGCTCCAGGTCTTCAGCCCAGACGGTGACCTGCCCCCAGTTGACCGACGACACGGGCAGCGGCTGGCTGCCGGTGATGGCGGTGAATGCCACGATGATCCCAATGTCGATCTTGAGGGCGTGGTCTTCGATCGTGTTCACGTCGGCCACGTTGCCGGAGTTCGCGACGCGGTTCGCCGCTGCCATCAGCGCGCCGAGCTGCTTATGCCAGCTGCGCAGCGTCGCGCGGGTCGGGTAGTCCGTCCCCGCGTACGCGTAGCCCTGGCCGATCACCTGGCCGAGGCTGCCGGCCGTCACAGCCGGAAATTGAACAGCGCGTGAGCGCGGGCGGTCACATACGCCAGGAACACCACGGTCTGGCAGTTCTCGATCTGGCCGGTGATGCCGGCGTGTGGCCTGGGTGCCGGGCGGGCTGGTCCGGGCGATGGCGTTCTCCTTGAGTGCCATGTCGGCGTGTAACGGCACCGTCGGATATTGGAACTGTCTGAATGCCTGTCTCATGACTCTTTCTTCCGGCGGCTGACATGGGCGGCGTAGGTCATCCAGTCCCCGGCTGATGCGCGTTGCCATTGGACGGCGACCTGGATGTGGATGCCGAGCATGCGGGCGAGGACCGCGGCGGGGATCTCGGTGGCGAGGGTGAACAGGGCGGTGGATCTGGCCTGGCGGGGGTGCAGGCCGATGTTCTTCAGCCGCATTCCGAGACGGTCGTCGCCGATGGGCTGGCCGGGGCGTCCGCCGGGAAACAGCCACGGTGTGGTGCCGGGACGTCCGATGGCGGCGTGACCCTGGCGGGTGGCGATGAGTTCCCGGACCAGGCCTGCCAGCGGTTCGGGGAGAACGACCGGGGCGGTGCCCAGTATGATCTCGACCCGGTCGCCGTGGTCGTGAATGTGGCCGGTGGTGAGCTTGACGATGCTGGTGATGCGCTGGGCGTAGAGGAGCAGGAGCAGTCCGGCGACTCGGTCGGAGGTCGTCAGCGTGCTGTCGTGCAGGAGCCGCCGGGCGTCGTCCCAGCGTTTCTCGCCGTCGTGCGGGCCGCGCGGGCCCTCCCAGCGGACGGCGCCGAAGGTGAGGCGGCTGGCGTGCCGGTGGGCGACCGACCAGCGGACGAAGTGGGCGGTCTCGTCCCGGTAGGCGATGTCCTCGCCGGATGCCCATCGGTCCAGGTCAGGCTGGGTGCAGGACGAGAGTGCCAGACCCTCGGCGGCTAGCCAGTCCAGGAAGCTGGCGGCGGCGGTGACGTGGCAGCGGACGTTGACGACCTGCAGGTAGGTGGCATGAGTGGTGCCCGGCCTGTGCCGGAGCCTGCGCAGGTGGTGCCAGATGGCGTAGCCGTGCAGGATCTTCCGTTCGCCGGGGATCTTCCCGGGCGCTGATGGCTGCGGTGATCCAGCGACCGAGTTTCAGCAGCCGCTCGTCGCCGGCCGGCAGTGCGCCGATGGCGACCAGGACGCTGCGCATGTGGGCGAGTGTCTTGTCCGCGGGGAGTTCGTCAAGGACCTCGTTGGTCAGCCGGCGGGTCTGGCTGCCGAGCTCGCTGAGGAGCTCGCGGACCTTGGGCCGTGCCATCCAGACCAGGGCCGTGTCGGGCCGCTCGACGCTGGACAGGGCCTGGTGCAGCGGAGCCAGGCCGGGGCGGACGGCGCCGACCCGATCGCCCAGGAGGCCGCGGATCTTCTGGTCGAGGACGCAACGCTGGCAGGGCCTCGGGCTCAGTTGCCAGGTCTCTTTGCAGGTCGGGCAGCGGCCCCAGAAGCCAGGGTCGGGGTTAAGGCACCGGGCGCACAACGGTTCCTGACGGATACCCCCGCGGATAGGGGCCACGGTGCCGCACCCGGCGCAGGGTGCCCACCACTGCTGGCAGCGGTCGCACCGCGGCTGGCCGGTGGCCTTGGATACCTCGCACCGCGCGGTCCGTCCGCAGATTCCGCAGGCCAGGATCTGGCGAGGCCGGCAGTTCTGGCACCGCGGCCCGTCTGCGAGCCGGACCGCGACCGGGCTGCGGCATCCGCAGTTCGCGCATTCCTCAAGATTGACCGGGTCGCTGATCAGGTTCGGACACAGCGGATTGCCGTCAGCATCCCGGGTGGCCGGTTCACGGACACTACCGCAGCGCGAGCACGCGACGGCAGCGGACCGGGCGAAGCAGTTCCGGCAGACGCGCTGACCATCCAGCAGCTTCGACAGGGCTTTCACCTCGGTGCAGCGCAGGACCTGCGGGTTGTCCTTCAGCGACTGGGCGAGCCGCCGCCGGGTAGCCCGTCGCCGGCCACCGCGGTGACCACCCCGGCGATCTGCCCGGCGGCCAGACCGCGTTCAACCTCGGCGACCAGGCGCACGATGACCCCGACCGGGTCGGCGATGACCTCATCGTCCAGGACGGCGCTCACTCGCCGGCCGGGGTGATCCGGGCCCGCTTTGGCCGCAGCTCTCCGACACCGGCCTCACCGCCGACCGCCTTGGTCTTCCTGGCCTGCCCGGCGGCTGCGACGGGTTCGATGAGCTCCTCCATCGTGCAGTCCAGGATGTCCAGCAGCGCCATCAGGATCTTCAGGCTGAGGCGCTCGGGCCGGTCGGTGACCAGCCGGTAGACCTGGCTGGAGGACAGCGTGATGCCCCGCTGCGACAAGGGCGCGAGCAGGTCGGTGGTGGCGAACATGCCCCGGGCCGCCATGACCTGGCGCAGATGCCATCGGTAGTCGAGTTTCGCCGTCATCGGCGATCCTTCGGTCCTGGTCCGATACCGTCACCGGTGCCGAGGGCCGGGGCGAGGGCCCGGCGCAGCGCGGTGTTCATGAAGTCGTCGCTGACGTGGGTATATACAGCCGTCGAGCTATCACACTCATGGCCGACCTGGGCCTGGATAAATCTCCGGTCGACCCCGTCCTCGGTGAGATGCGTGACATAAGAATGTCTCAGCGAGTGGGGAACCAGGGCGGCCGGCAATCCGAGGGCATCCCGGTAGGCGACGAACCGGGCGTTGATCCCTCCAGGGTGAAAAACGGGTCGCTGTACGTTCTTCGTCCCACCTGGAATGCGTGCAGGTGGTCACCGTCCCAGCCGAACAGGAGCTGGATCACCTGGTGCAGGTCGCCGAGGGTGGCGATCACAGGCAACCGCACGCTGTGCCAGATCGCCGGTTTCACGTGCCTCAGCGTCACCTTGAGCTGAACCCCCTGGCTGATGCTTCGCGGCACGCCCGACGCGGTGAACCCGGTCAGCGCGCGTGCCAGTTTCCCGGCAGCAGGATGGCCGGTCGCGCGCACCACGGCGAGACGACTGGCCAGGTCTTCTCCGCGCACGGACTCCCAGACCACGCACAGCGCCTCGTCGGGACCCTTGCCGTCCAGCGCGGCAGCGGCCGATTCGGTAAGGCCGGGACATCCTCCGATTCGGTGGCGAGCCACTGAAAGTCCCGCTCGCCCGGTTCGGGCCCCTGGTCGCGGCGGGGGCAGGCCCTGGCCTCGGCCCGCACGCCCGCTACGCGCTGCATGCCTGGGAGGGATGAGCCAGCGGGTATCGGGCTCATCGGCCGAGCTTGGCGAGCTTACGGTTGACTTCGGCGAGGCTGAACGGCTCGGGTTCCTGCGGGTTCTCCTCGGATGGGTACTCGACCGGGGAGCCGCCCTTGTACGCCACGCAGACCGGGCGCGGCTGGTCCGGGTCGAGCATGAAGGCCTTCTGCGACGTGATCTCGTGCTGCCAGCCTCGCCGCGGCGGCGCAATGTCGCCGCAGTGATGGGCTGGGCGGTCGAGGCGGTCACCGACTACGTGGAGAACGTACGGCCCCGGTTCGGGTGCGCCGATCATCCGGCGTTGTGGGTGACCGAGCGGGGCGGGCGGGTGAAGCCGGCGGTGGGCGGTGGCGTGCGAGCAGGCGTTCGGCCCGGGGCAGCATCCGGTGGCCATCTGTCATGAGTGGAATACGATCGCCCATCTCAACGACTACGAGGGCAATCCGGAGGCCCGGCCGTTCACCCGCGCCGAACTGCAGCGGTTCCTGGATTATTCAACGTCCGGTACGGCAAGGCCAAGAAAGGCCAGCCCCCGTACCGGCCGTCAGTGAGGAATTCGGTGAACATCCGCAGGCTGCACTGGTAGCTGCGGATCGTGGACGGCGCGAGGTGTCGCCGACGGCGAGTACGCGGTCAGCGGCGCACAGCCGCCCGAGGTGCTCCTGCAGCTCCTGCGGCGTGCTTACGACGAGAGAAGCCAGCTCACGCCCGTTGCCGTCAATCCGGGAGTGGCCTGGGGGATGGAGTTCGCGGGCACGGCCGGGGTGTAGATGACGCCGGCCGCGGCGAAGCGCCGTTCCCAGTCGCTGAGCTCGGCCTGGGTGGGCACCGCGAACGCCAGGTGGTCCAGCCCGATGGCGGTTTCGTCGAACGGGAGCTGCCGGCCACACTGATGCCCGGTCAGCCCCAGGCGCACGCTGAGGCCCTCATGCCGCATGAACACCTTCCGGCGTGAACCGTCGGGAGCGCGGTACTCCCCGGTGCGCTCGAAGCCCAGCACCTTGTGGTATCACGCGGCATTACGGTCGGCATCACGCACTGTCGGGCCCACGTGGTGGATGTTGCCGACCATTACACTGCGCCTTCGGATGCCGGCCTGTAAGCGGACGCGTTAGCCGACCACGCAGGAGTCGCCGTCGCAGCTCGCTTCGGAGTTGCTTTTGGTCGTGCGCGGCACGCGGGTGCGCGGGGTGGCCCTGGAGGGATCGGGCCGGGATCGTAGGGTTCGCGGCCGACGAGAATGGCATCCGGGTACGTGACGCCTGCCGGCCCGGGGTCAGGGTCGGGTACGAGTACGACTTCGGGGCAAAGGCCACCGACCTCGTGTCGCCACGAAGGCCCGCGCCGGCTTGACGATCTGTGTCCGGGCCGCTCACTCTCCGAGGTCCGAGCTGAGCTTGGATCGCCGCTCCTCGAGCGCGGCCAGCTCGGTCCGGAGACGTCTTATCTCGCGGTTGACGCGCGCCAGCTCCGCTCTGGCTTGCCGTTCGCTGACGTACCGGTCGCCGTGGGATGTCCTGGCGAGGGCCTCGACCTCGCGGCGGAGAAGTCTCAGCCACGGGTTCCCGTGCATCGCGGCCTGGCGGTAGTGCAGCGTGCCGGCGTCGATCGCGTCGTAGATCTGGTCCTGGGTCAGCCCGAACTCCTGGCGGGCGGTCTTATCGCTCAGCGTTGCGCCCGTGCGCTGCCATTCGTCGTTCGGATAGGCCATGGCTGATCCTGGTGGCGGCTGCCGCGGAGTCTGGCCGGGCGGAACTCCGGCCGTTCGGCTATGGTAAGTCCGCTGCCGGTGCCCGGCTGCACATTCCCAGCCTCATCCCACCAGAAACGGCAGTACGCCGCGCCGAGCCAGTCACGTGTGTCGGCGCGCCCAGGGACGGAACTCAGAGCCCGGCATTCCCAGCATGGGCGCCTGGCGTCAGTGCGGGCGAAGCCTTCCACGACGGCGAGGTCGAGTGCCGTGCCGCCGCCGTCAAGCCGCCACAGCCTTGCGATCTCGCTGGCCAGGTCCTCGGCCTGCGAGCACGGGCACGATGATCGCCTCTACCCGCATCCGGCGGCTGGCAGCTCCGGCTGGGGCGGTGAATCCCGCCGGCACGCCGCGCTTGCACGACTCATACCGCGCAGGCGCTGCACCGCCGTCTTCCCCATGACGCCCGCGACGCTCCTGGCCTGGCACCGTAGACTGGCCGCGAAGAAGTACGACACGAGCAAGCGACGCAAGCCCGGCCGCCGCCGAAATCCTCGAACATCACACGCCTGGTCATTCGCCTGGCGAAGGACAATCCGCCGACGGACGCCTGCCGGCAGGTGCCTCCGGTGAATGGCGCCGACCGTGACGTCCTGCACGTCGCACGATCCGGCCGGCCCTCCGCCAGCCGAGCGCGCCGGTGAAGCCGGCGATCAGGCTGGCCACCTTCTGTCGGGTATCAGAGGTAGTGCCTGCAGCGTCTACTTGGCCTTTCGGGTGCGACGGAGAGGTGTCTTGCGCTGCAGTGCCGAACGACGCAGGGACGCGCTGCGACGAAGGCCGGTGCGTGAGGAAGCCGGCTCTCCATCGCTCGCCGCGGGCTCGCGACGTTGTGCGCCGGTTTCGATGGCCTCGATGCGCCGTTGCAGCTCGTCGAGGTCATCGGTCCGTTCTGTGCGTTGTGCCTTGGCCATGTCAGATGAGCCTACTTTGAAGCTTTCTCAACGGCACCTTGCGGGCTGCGCGCAACGGAAGGGCAGAAAAGATGTTGACTTCATCCGGCACTGTTGCATTAAGCGATCGCGTGATCATTCGACAGGAATATCTCTCGTCCGCGCCCGCCCCGTGACAGCCAGACATGCGGTCTGGCCCCTTTCGTGCCCGTGTGACAGCTGCAGAGTGAACGTCGGCAGGAAGATTTACGGCCTCATGATCAGGTAGCCGCTTAATGCAACAGTGCCTCCTGCGCTGGAACGGCACCGCCTGGAAGCAGGTGCGGAGCCCGAATCCCTCCCCCGACCACGCCCAGTGCCTGTTCGGCGTGGCCGCCGCCTCCGCCAGGAACGCGTGGGCGGCTGGCTACACCGACGGCGGCGGCAAGACTTTGATCGTCGAAACAGCCTGGGGATGTCAGGCATGGTCTGGATCGTCGCGGCGCATGTTCACTGGGAGATGTTCAAGAATCACCTCCTGATCAAGTTCAGACGTGCGCATCCCTCCGGATGGCGGCCAGCTTCTGCTGCAATCGCCGGCCGCAATAGCGTGCGGTCATGACGATCCAGACGCGCCCGCTGGGGCGGACCGGAGCGGACGTGACCATCCTCGGGTACGGGGCCATGGAGCTGCGAGGCCGGTGTAAATGTCGACGACCTTCTCAGCTGGCCGGCCTGTCATGACGGCCAGCTCCTGGACCGGCGTGCGTGTGCTGAGCGGGCACGGTGATCCATTTCCGCATGCGGCAACATCCGCGGAAAGCGAGTCTCCGTCGTCGTCTCCAGCTGGCCCGGGGCAGATTCGCAGCGGGCGCCCTGCCTGCGATCGAGATCGCGTACTGCTCATCTCGCGCCGTCCGGCGCCGTCCCGCATGCGGGCTCATCGGCGCGATGACGAAGCCCTGGCCGCTTCCATGCCGCGGCTGGCCAGAGCGTCGGCTCGCTCGTTGCCGGGATTCCCAGCGCGCCCCCTGACCCACAGCCAGTTCACGTCATGCCGCGCGGCCGCGGCGTCCAGCCGCTGCCACAGATCGGCGTTCTTGACCGGCAGCCTGCCGGCCGTCCGCCAGCCGTTGCGCTTCCAGCCGGGCAGCCAGGTGGAGATGCCGTTACGCAGAT
>Ga0335079_10010314_pt1 | contig 10636 bp, 9 predicted proteins | sample Lox_Sample_33_FD_206719 | JGI IMG/M metagenome (GOLD analysis project Ga0335079, IMG submission 206719) | Soil microbial communities from Loxahatchee National Wildlife Refuge, Florida, United States - Lox_Sample_3.3 | ecosystem: Environmental > Terrestrial > Soil > Wetlands | place: USA: Florida... | reverse complement strand
GCGGGCAGCTCGGGCTTCAGGTAATCGAAGACAGGCATGCGCGCGGCCGCGGCGCGAGCCGCCTCAAGGCTGGCAATCGGCGACGCGGTGCGCGGTGACGACTTCGTCGCGGGTGCGGCCGTCGCGCACCGTGTGGGTCTCCAGGCGGTAGGTGGTGTCGCTGTCTGCCGTAAGGATCGAGGTGGTGCTCCACGACGCGAAGCCCGAAGGAAGCTTCACCGTGCATTGAGCAATCGTCGTGTAGGTGGGCGCCTGGGTCGAGCTCGAGAGCTTGCAGCCGATCTTCTCGAGCGTCGAATCGCGCTGGCGCAGCTCCTTGGTCGGATCGATGCACTCCTTGGCGGCGAACTTCCTCTCGCCTACCGTGCTTTCGTATTCCCACATGCCCTGGCGGAACGCCGGTACCTCCGCCGCCGCCCCGCCGCTACAGCAGAGGAGCGCGCCAGCAAGCGCGGCCCACGGCCGCGCTCGCGACGCCCGTCGCGGAGTGACATTCATCGGTTCGGGGAAATCAGTGGCTCTCGCGTCCGACCTTGGCGCCGGACTTCCCGACGAGAAAGTCGAGATCCACGCCCTGATCGGCCTGCAGCACGGTCTTGCAGTATAACTTGACCCACCCGCGATCGCTGTGCGGCTTGGGCGCACGCCACCGCTTGCGCCGGCGCGCTAGCTCGGCTTCCGAGATGTGGAGCTCGAGCTTGCGCCTGGCTACGTCGAGCTCGATCAGGTCGCCGTTCTCGACCAGCGCCAGCGGTCCGCCCGCCGCGGCTTCCGGCGCGGTATGGAGCACGACAGTGCCGTAGGCGGTCCCCGACATGCGCGCGTCGGAGATGCGCACCATATCCGTGACGCCCTGGCGCAGCAGTTTGGCTGGCAGCGCGAAGTTGCCGACCTCCGGGAAACCGGGATATCCCTTCGGCCCGCAATTCTTGAGGACGAGCACGCAGCTAGCGTCGACGTCGAGCTTCGGGTCGTCGATGCGCCGGTGCAGGTCCTCGATGTCCTCGAACACGACGGCGCGGCCCTTGTGCTTCATGAGCTTCGGCGTGGCCGCCGACGGCTTCAGCACCGCGCCCCGCGGCGCGAGGTTGCCGCGCAGCACGGCGATGCCTCCATGCGCCTTGAACGGCTTTGCGAGCGGCGTTATCACGGCTTCGTTGTAATTCACCGCATCCTTCACGTTGTCCCAGATCGCGTGTCCGTTGACCGTCGGCGCCTCCTTGTGAAGGTATCTGCCGATCTCCTTGATCACGACCGGGAGTCCTCCGGCGTAGTAGAAATCCTCCATCAAATACTTGCCGGAGGGCATGAGATTGACCAGGCACGGCATATCCCGCCCGAGCCGGTCCCAGTCGTCGAGCGAGAGCGACACGCCGATGCGCCCGGCGATGGCGAGCAGGTGCACGACCGCATTCGTCGAGCCGCCGATCGCGCCGTTGACCATGATTGCGTTTTCGAACGCTTCCTTGGTGAGGATCTTCGACATCGTGAGGTTCTCGCGCACCATCTCCACGATGCGCCGGCCCGCCATGCGCGCGAGCACTCGCCGCCGCGAATCGACCGCCGGGATTGCCGCATTGGTCGGCAGGCCCATGCCCAGCGCCTCGACCATCGAGGCCATCGTCGAGGCCGTGCCCATGGTCATGCAATGCCCTGCCGAGCGCGACATGCAGGACTCCGCCTCGATCATGTCGGGCTCCTTCATCTCGCCCGTCTTGAGCATCTCGGTGAACTTCCAGACGTGGGTGCCCGAGCCGATGTCCTCGCCGCGGAACTTGCCGTTGAGCATCGGTCCCCCGGAGACGCCGATCGTGGGCAGATCGCAGGACGCGGCGCCCATCAAGAGTGCGGGCGTCGTCTTGTCGCAGCCCATCAGCAGCACGACGCCGTCGAACGGGTTCGCGCGGATCGACTCCTCGACGTCCATCGCCGCCTGGTTGCGGAAGAGCATCGTGGTCGGCCGCATCAGCGTCTCGCCGAGGCTCATCACCGGAAACTCGATCGGAAAGCCGCCGGCGTCGAGCACGCCGTCGCGAACGTGCTGCGCGAGCTCGCGGAAGTGCGCGTTGCAGGGAGTTGCCTGCGACCAGGTGTTGCAGATGCCGATCACCGGGCGGCCGTCGAACTGATCGTGCGGAATGCCCTGGTTCTTCATCCACGAGCGGTGGACGAGCGCGTCGCGATCGTGGCGGCCGAACCACTCGGTCGAACGCAGCTTGTGTCGGCCCTTGCTCATCGCTTCAGCGATTCCACGATCCCTCGCCTCTCAAGAATGAACTCGCCCGCAGTCGAGACTCACCCGCCGATGCGCTGGCCGGTCGACCTGTCGAAGACGTGCACCATCGCGGGTTCGACCGTCAGGCCGATCCTGTCGCCGGGATTCACGACGGGACGACCGTGCGTCACCAGAACGATCTGCTCGTCGCCGACCTGAACGACCAGCTCCGTTTCCGCTCCGGTCGGCTCGACGACGACGACCTCGCCCGGAACCGAGCCTGACGCACCCTTAGCCGCCAGCGACAGGTGCTCGGGCCGAATGCCGTACGCAACCTGCTGGCCGTCGGCGCCGGCGGCCCCCGCCAGCGGCCACTTCACCCCCTTGGCAGTATCCACGTGTGCCGCCCCGTTGGCACGTCGCACGGTACCCTCGATCACGTTCATCGCCGGCGACCCTATGAATTGCGCTACGAAGAGGTTGCTGGGCCGGTCGTAGAGCTCGAGCGGAGTGCCGATCTGCTCCACGCGACCGTCGTGCATCACGACGATGCGGTCGGCCATCGTCATCGCTTCGACCTGGTCGTGGGTCACGTATACGGTCGTTGTCTTGAGTCGCTGGTGCAGCGCCTTGATCTCGCCTCGCATCGCCACGCGTAGCTTCGCATCGAGGTTCGACAGCGGCTCGTCGAAAAGGAATACCTTCGGGTCGCGCACGATCGCCCGCCCCATCGCTACACGCTGCCGCTGGCCACCGGAAAGCTCCCGCGGATAGCGCTGCAGATAGGGATCCAGATTCAGAATCTTCGCCGCCTTCGCGACGCGCTCCTCGATCGTCTTCGGATCCGCCTTGCGCAGCTTCAGGCTGAAGGCCATGTTCGCCGCGACCGTCATGTGCGGGTACAAGGCATAGCTCTGGAATACCATCGCTATGTCGCGGTCCTTCGATTCCATTTCGTTGACGACCTTGCCGTCGATCGCGATGGTTCCGCCGCTGATCTCCTCGAGCCCGGCCAGCATCCGCAGCAGCGTCGACTTGCCGCAGCCCGACGGGCCGACGAGGACCATGAACTCGCCGTCGTGAATGTCGAAGCCGATGCCGTGAATGACCTTCGTGCTGCCGAAGGTCTTCTCGATGCTCTGGAACGATACCGATGCCATAGCTTTACCCCGGAGGAAGATGCTTCACGCCTTGACCGCCCCGGCGGTCAGGCCGCCAACCATGTAGCGCTTGAATGCGTAATAGATCGCCGCCGGCGGCAGCGCATAGATGAGGCCCACGGTCATCAGCAGCTCCCACGGCGAGTCGTCGGCCGCAAGGAAGTTGCCGAGCGCGACTGCGAGCGTGATCTGCTTGTCGTTGGACAGCAGCAGGAACGCGTAGAGGTATTCGTTCCACGCGAGCAGCAGCGCATACGTGCCGATCGCGACGAGCGAGGGCATCATCAGCGGCAGATAGACGAGGCGGAAGAGCTGCAGCGGCGATGCGCCGTCGATCTTGGCCGCCTCGTCGAGCTCGTAGGGCAGCTTGTCGGAGGCCTGCTTCAGCACCCAAATCGAGTACGGTGCGGCGATCGTCACCATGGCGAGGATCAGCGCCCACTGGTTGTTGAGCAGCCCATAGGTGCTCATCGTCTTGTACATCGGAACCGCGAGGAACGCCGCCGGGATGAAATACGTGAACAGGGCGAGATTCATCACCAACCTTCCGCCGCGCACGCGCAGTCTGCTGATCGCGAACGCCGCGCCGGTGGCGACGAGCAGCGTCAGGATTCCGACCGTGACCGCTATCAGAAACGAATTCCAAAGCTGGAGCCAGAAATGCGAGAGGTAGTAATGCTGCTCCCTGAATACGACCTCGAAGTTGTGCAGCGTCGGATGGTCGGGCCAGAGCTTGCCGGCGAAAGCGGAATCCTTCGGCGAAATCGCGAACAGGAACAGGTGATAGATCGGCAGCATCGTCCACAGCAGCACGGGAATGCCGATCAACAGCAGCTTCGCCTCCCTGCTCGCGCTACGCCAGGAGAGCTTCATTTGGACAGCCGCTTCATCATGAAGTAAACGAGAGGCAGCACGAGCGGCAGCGCGCACACGATCGCCGCCATCGAAAGGTCCACCTGGTCGAGACGCAAGTAGCGAATCCCCAGCGTCGCCAGCACGTGCGTCAGGTCCGCCGGTCCTCCGCCGGTGAGCAGGTAGACGCTGTTGAAGTCGCCGAGCGTCCAGATCATCGACAGAATCGTCGAGGTCAGGTAGAGCGTCTGCAGCGACGGCCACGTGATCGCCTTGAATTTCTGCCAGCTCGATGCGCCGTCGACCGAAGCCGCCTCGTAGAGCTCGCCCGGGATCGCCAGGCGGCCGGCGATAAGGATAAGCGTCCAGAACGGCAGCGACTTCCAGATGTGCATGAGGATCGCCATCGAGAGCGCGAGCGGCGGCTCGTTGAGCCAGTTAGGGCCGTCCGCGCCGGTCAGCCGGAAGATCACCGAGTTCACCAGGCCCCATTCGGGATTGAGCATGAAGCGAACCGAAAGGATCGTCGGAATCGACGGCACCGCCCAGGGCAGGATGAACAGCAACGACAGCCACTTGATCCACGTGCGCGTCTGGACGAAGAACCCCGACAGACACAACGCGACGAGCATCTTCAGATTGATGCCCACGACCAGGAAGATCAGCGTGTTGACGACCGAGCGCGTGAACACCGGGTCGTCGGCGAGCTTCACGTAGCTCGCCGGATGACGGGCAAGGAACAGCCCGTAGCAGATCGGGTAGACGACGAACACCAGAAACACCAGCACGTAGGGCGCGAGCATGATCGCGCCCCATGCCTGCCACGGCGACATTCGCTTCTTCACGGGCCCTGCGGGAAGCGCGGGCTCGGTGCGCGGAAGAGCGAGCGTGGACACCGGTTCGAATGCTCCTCTTCAGGGAGCGAGCGCCGAAGCCTTGCGCAGCCGCGGCGCCCGCTCGTTCAGTTCCCTTCCCTCGGCGCGGAAGGGTCCTGCTCAGCCTGCGACCGCCTTGATGCGGGCGATCATCTCGTCAACCGCCTTGTCCGTGGGCACCTTCTCGTTGACGATCCTGTTCATCGCCTTGGCCCAGACGTTCTCGTTGTTCAGGATCGTGAACTTGTAGTTCTTGGTGAATTCGAAGGTCACGGTGCCCGCGTGGAACTGGTTGTAGACGGCTGTGCGGTGTGGGTCCGCCTTCCAGAACGGCCGCTCGGCGGCGGACTTGGTGACCGGATACCAGCGGCCCAGTGAGCCCTCGACGTAGGGCGTCAGGTTCTCGTCCTGCAGCATGAAGGTGACGAATTCCTTCGCCCGCTTCTTGTTCTTCGAGGCTTCGAAGATCACTCCCGTCTTGATGGCGGCGCGATAGACCATCTTCGTCCCGTCGGGCTTGTTCGGAAAGCCAGCCGTGCGGATCAGCTCATAGTAGTTCTTCTTCGCCTGCGCGCGCTGCTCGGCGGACAACGATTCGTTGTTGGCGTCGTCCAGCCACTTGGCAGCGATCGAGATGGTCGCGTTGTGCGTCATGATCGTCGTCTTGTTGTGGAAGGCGACGTTGTTGTCGGGATCTTTCCAACTGGTCGAGGACGGAGGAGTGCAGCCCTTGAGGTAGGGCGCTGTGTAATCGTTCATCGCGTCGATCAATCCCTGCCGCACCTTGGGATCGTCGACCAGAAGCTTGCCGTTGTCGTCGACGAGCTTCACGTTGTAGGCATCCATGAAGGTGAGGAACGAATAGAACGAGTCGCTCGAGTCGACACCCATCGGAAAGCCCGTCGCATAGTTCCTCGTTCCGCTCTTCTGGCGGTAGGCCGGCTGCACCTTGTCGCACCAGAACGACCAGTAGTCCTTCCAGCCGGTCGGCAGGTCGGATTCCTTGAAGCCGGCGGTTCCCAGCATGTCGATCCAGTACTGAATGTGCATCGTCTGCTGCTTCAGCGGAAACGCGTAGTACGCTCGCTTCTTGGCCTTGTCGTTGTACAGGTAGGTTGTCTCGACGGTATTGGGCAGGAATGCGGCCTTCATCGGTGTGAGGATGTCGGTGATGTCCTCGAGCTTCCCGTCGAACGCCCACTTTCCCGTGACCTGGAAGTCGTAGACGTCGGCGTAGGCGACGTCGGGAGGGTTGCCGGCGTCCAGCGCCGACACCGTCTTCGGAATCATGTCCTGCACCGGATACTGGGAGAGCTCGACTTTGACTTTCGTCTTCTCCTCGAACTTCTTGATCGCCGCGAGCAGCGCGTCGTCCTCGGACTTGTAGAAACCCTTCACCCACCATACGGTGAGCGTCTCCTGCGCCAGCGCCTGTCCCGCGAACGCCATGGCGCATCCGGCGATGATGCCGGCAAAGAGCTTTTTCATTTGATCCCTCCTCGTCGTTGAAAGTGATTCCGCGCTGCCGCGTGAGCCTCTTGGCGAACTCTGCAGGCAGGGTAAAAGCAAGCCCCGCCCGTGTCAATGCGCCCCGCCGCTACATGACCGCACCCAGATACCACGGCACGAATTCGTTCTGACCGTAGCCGTGCAACTCGCTCTTGGTCTTCTTGCCCGATGCGGTGTCTAGAATCATGCGGAAGAACCGCTGCCCGATCTCGTCGACTGCGGCGGTGCCGTCCACGATCTCGCCGCAGTTGATGTCGATGTCTTCCTCCTGCCTGTTCCACAAGGCGGTGTTCGTGGCGAGCTTGAGCGAGGGCGACGGAGCGCAGCCGTAGGCCGAGCCACGCCCCGTCGTGAAGCAGATCATGTTCGCCCCGCCCGCGACCTGCCCGGTGGCGGACACCGGATCGTAGCCTGGCGTGTCCATGTATACGAAGCCGTGCGCGGTCACCGGCTCGGCGTACTCGTACACAGCAACGAGATTGGTCGTCCCGCCCTTCGCTACCGCGCCCAGCGACTTTTCCAGGATCGTCGTAAGTCCGCCCGCCTTGTTGCCGGGCGAAGGATTGTTGTTCATCTCGCCCTTGTTGCGCGCCGTGTAGTCCTCCCACCACTTGATCCGCTCGACGAGCTTCTCGCCCACCGCCCGCGATATCGCGCGACGCGTGAGCAGGTGCTCCGCGCCGTAGATCTCCGGCGTCTCGGAAAGGATCGCCGTGCCGCCATGGCGCACGAGCAGATCCACCGCAGCACCGAGCGCGGGGTTGGCCGTGATGCCGGAGTAGCCGTCGGAGCCGCCGCACTGGAGCCCGAGCAGCAGATGGCTCGCGGGAACGGGCTCCCGCTGCACTTTGTTCGCGTGCGGAAGCATCTCCTTCACCATCTCGATGCCGCGGGCGATGGCCTTGGCGGTTCCACCGGTGTCCTGGATGCTGAAGGTTCGCAGCAAGACGCTTTCCTGCAGCTGCTCGGCGCCGAGGAGCGCGCTTATCTGGTTCGCCTCGCAGCCGAGGCCCACGATCAGCACGCCGGCGAAGTTCGCGTGCCGCGCGTAACCGCCGAGCGTGCGGCGCAGCACGCGCATGCTCTCGCCATTGACGTCCATGCCGCAGCCGCTCCCGTGGGTGAGCGCAACCACGCCGTCCACCCCGGAAAAGCGTTCGAGCGCCGCGCCCCTGAAGGCATCGGCGATGCCGTGCGCCACCGTCGCCGAACAGTTGACCGTCGAGAGAATCCCGACGTAATTGCGCGTGGCCACGCGGCCGTCGGGGCGAACGATGCCCTGGAACGTCGCCGGAGCGGTGACGTAATCCGTTGGCTTTACGTCGGCCCCGAAAGCGTAATCGCGCGTGAACTCGCCCATCGCCAGGTTGTGCAGATGGACGTGCTCTCCGGGAGCGATCCCCCGCTTCGCAAAGCCGATGATCTGGTTGTAGCGCTTCACCGGTTCGCCGCCCTTGATCGCGCGCGTCGCGACCTTGTGCCCCGGTGGCACGAGTCCCGACACCGTAAGCTTCTCGTCGAGGAGCGCCGTGCCGGAGACAAGCTGCTGGCGCGCGATGACGACATCGTCGTTTGGATGCAGACGGATGGTGAGAGAAGTCTTGGTCAACATGAATGTCTCCGACTGGAGATCGAGTAGTCCCGCCCCTAGGCCGCGATCAACTGCACCTTGGTGCTCTGCGTCTTGTCCTTCGCCAGTTGGAAAGCCTTGACCGCTTCGGTGAGCGGGAATTGGCCCGAGAGCAGCGGGCGCACGTCGACCCGCCGCGAGGCGATGTACTCGACGGCCCAGTCGAACTCGATGCCCCAGCGGAAAGCGCCCTTCAGATCGAGCTCCTTGACCATGATCTCGTTGACGACGAAGGGCAGCGGCTCGTGCGGCAGTGTCCCCACCTGAACGACCGTTCCGCCGCGCCTCGCCGCGGCCACGCAGGTCTTAAGCGCAGCGAAGCTGCCCGAGCATTCGAACGCGACGTCGAAGTGCGGCGCGGCGAGCGCTTCGGCTTCGCGATCGCCGCGGATGGTACGCGCGGCGCCGACGGCGCGCGCTGTGGCGAGCGGACGGTCGAGGACGTCGGAAACGGTCACCGACGCCGCGCCGGCGAGTCGCGCAGCGATCACAGTGAGACAGCCGATCGTGCCGCCACCGGTAACGAGCGCGCGCTTGCCGAGCAGGTCGCCGGCGCGATTCACCGCGTGCAGTCCAACCGCCAGCGGCTCGGCGCAGGCGAGCTCGCCGAGGGTCGCGTCGCCTTCGACGGGATAGCATTGCCGCTCGCCGAGCACGAAGTATTCGGCGAACATCCCCTGCACGTGTGGATAGAGGCTCGCACTGCCGAGAAAGCGCATGTTGCGGCACAGGTGCTCGCGCCCCTCGCGACAGTAGTCGCAGAGGCCGCAGGCCTGCGAGGGGCTGACAGCGATCTTGTCACCGGGTTTGACGCGAGTGACGCCCGGGCCGACCTTGGCTACGACGCCGGACGCCTCGTGTCCGGGAATGAGCGGCTCGCGGATCACGAAGCTGCCGTTCCTGCCTTCGAAGTAGTAGTGCAGATCCGAGCCGCAGATGCCGCCCGCCCCGAGGCGGATGAGGACCTGTCCCTCGCCGACGGCGGGCTCGGTTTCGGGCTCGATGCGCAGATCTTCCTTGGCGTGGATGCGACAGGTCAGCATGACGGCGTGCTCCGGGAGAAAGTTCGACTCAACGCTGGGTGTCCCAGCTCCTGCTGAAGCGTTTGTACGCCCGATCGAGGTGCTGCTGCATGGCTGCGCGAGCGCCCTCCGCGTCGCGGCGTCCGATCGCTTCGAAGACGACGCGATGCTCGGCGAGCGCGCCGTCCCACGCCTTGGGCGTATCGTAATGATGCTCGAGTCGCGTGAAGAGCGGGCCCATCCTCTCCTCCCACAGCATCTTCACCACAGCGACCAGCGCGCCGTTGCCCGTGGCCTCGGCGACCCGCAGATGAAACAGGCGGTCGGCGGCGAGCGGGGAGCGCTTCTCGACATCCTTCATCCTGCGCATCTGCTCGAGCGCATCGGCCATCGACGCGAGCTGCGGCTTGCGCGCCGTCTTCGCTGCCAGGGCCGCACACTCTCCCTCGACGATCCAACGCGCGCGCAGCAGCTCGAACGGTCCCGACGTCGCGTCAACCTCGGCCACGACGTCGCCGTTGGCATGAGGCCCGAGGACGTAGATGCCCGAGCCGATGCGCACGTCCACGAGCCCCTCAACCTCCAGCGCGATCAGCGCTTCGCGAACCGAGGGTCGCGACACGCCGAGCTGGCGGGCGAGATCGCGCTCGGGCGGCAGACGCGAGCCGGCAGGAAACTCCTTCGAGCGGATCAGCGTGCGGATCTGATCTGCGATCTGGCGGTAGAGTCGGCGCGGTTCAATGCTGTGGATCGGCATGGCAATGCTTTTCGCGGGCGCGCCCGTAGCAGAGCAAAATCCGCGGCTCTGGTCAAGTGGTCTTACCAATTCCGCGGCGTGCTGTTAAACTACAATTCGCGGCCGAGGGGGGCGAGAAGGCGGTGTGCGGAGGGCGGCGGTGAGCGGAAGACTGGCAGGAAAGACGGCGCTGATCACCGCGGCCGGACAGGGCATCGGCAGGGCGAGCGCCGAGGCCATGGCCGCGGAGGGTGCGCAGGTGTTCGCCACCGACGTCAATCCGAAGGCGCTGCAATCGCTGGGCGCCACGGCGAACCTGACGACCCGCGTTCTCGACGTCCTGGACGATGCCGCCGTAGAACGCACGGTTGCGGAGCTGCCGGCGCTGGACGTCCTCTTCAACTGCGCCGGCTACGTCCACAACGGCACGATCCTCGACTGCTCGCCCAAGGACTGGGAGTTCAGCTTCAACCTCAACGTGCGCGCAATGTACGTGATGATCCGGTGCGTTCTGCCGAAGATGCTGGAGCACGGCGGTGGCAGCATCATCAACATGGCCTCCGTCGCCGGCTCGATCAAAGGGCTGCCCAACCGCTTCGTCTACGGCGCCTCGAAAGCGGCGGTGATCGGGCTGACC
>Ga0335079_10010313_pt1 | contig 10636 bp, 15 predicted proteins | sample Lox_Sample_33_FD_206719 | JGI IMG/M metagenome (GOLD analysis project Ga0335079, IMG submission 206719) | Soil microbial communities from Loxahatchee National Wildlife Refuge, Florida, United States - Lox_Sample_3.3 | ecosystem: Environmental > Terrestrial > Soil > Wetlands | place: USA... | reverse complement strand
GGTACTGGAGCCGATCGACTGGGGCCGCGCCCGTGTGATCGTCGAGTACGGACCGGGTGTCGGCACGTTCACCGCCGAGATCCTGCGCCGCATGCGCAGTGATGCGCACCTCGTGGCCATCGAGACGAATCGTGACTTCGTGCGTTTCCTGCAAAGGTCCTTGCCGGATCCGCGGCTGCACGTCGTGCGCGAATCCGCCGCAGAGGTGCAGCCGGTGCTCGAGCGACTGGCACTCCCGGCGCCGCGCTACATCATCTCCGGCATTCCGCTCGGCAGCATGCCCGACCCGGTGCGCAGCGACATCGCGGTGAAGAGCCGCGCGGCGCTCGAGCCGGGCGGCGCGTTTCTCGTCTACCAGTTTACCGCCCGGGCTCTGCCGACGCTCACGCGCACCTTCGGCGAAGTGCGGCGCAGCTTCGAGCGACGGAATTTCCCGCCGGCGCAGCTGTTCCTGTGCACGACCGAAGGGACGTAAAGGCCGGCCGGGTGAGTCGCCTGCGATGCTCCTGACAGCCAGCCGATGCAGGCGCGTACCAGATCGCTGAAACTACGCCTACCTAGGTGACAAGGACCTCGCGTTCGCATGGCTCGGTCGCGCTTACGGACAGCGCGACTCTGGAATGTTCCGGCTGAAAACTGACTTTTTGTTCCAAGGTGTACGGAGCGATCCGCGTTACAAAGAACTGCTGCGCAAGATGAACCTGCCGGGTTGATGCATTGGGAGGGTTACCCTCAGAAACTCCGGTTCCTGGGCCGTCTTCCGTGCTTCCCGCGAGCAGCCATCGACCATAGGCCAATCGCGGTCCGCAGCGGGTCATTGAAAGAGTTTGAAACGGTTGACGACGGCGATGTATGCGAGCGCCAGGATGAAGAAGATAGCCAGACTCGCAAGAATGGCTCTGTGGGCGCCAAGCTTTGGTGCGAGGTACACAATCGCAAGCATGTAAGGCACCCAACTTACCAGGGTGCCAGTCAGCACCCATTTCGCGTGCTCACTGACGGCATTGGCTCCCGCGGTCTGGCCGATAAAGAGATACGCGACGAGGGTAAAAACTGGAACCAGTGTCGCTAACCCGGACAAGGTCCGCTGACCATGCTCCTCCAGCGCTACGATGATCGCGGTGAACAAGCCGCCGGTTATGAAGTAGAGGATGAGGCTGGACAGCTTCATAGAGGCCCCCGCGGTGCCAGTACACACTGTACCGTTTTCGATGTCTGCTTACAGGAAACGCAGACGCCGACGGCTAACGGCGGCTATTGGCCCGGTCAGCGACTGTCTATTGAAACCACCCCGCCGACGGTGGCTTCGTGGACCCGCAGCGGTCATCCGTCACTGTCTGCTTACCGGAAGGCATATATTCCTTCCCTGGTAGTGCATGGGCGAGCGACGTGGATGGGCTATGTCGGGCGGGCCCCTTACTCCTATGAGCTTTAATGTAAGGGCTGATTTGTTCAGCCAGCTGGCCACAATGGAAGACGCAGGCCTTCCATTCGATAGCGCGCTCCGTTTGGTGCATCTACCACCCCGAGAACGGCCGCGCCTGGCTGGGACGCTCAAGTGGATCAGACTGGGCATTGCCGACGCCGGGCTGAAAAGTGGGCTGTTCACTTCCATTGAGGCATCCCTGTTGCGTGCGGCGACGGCGTCCGGGAGCCCGTCGCGGGCGTATCACCTTCTTTCAGATCACTACGCGCGACGGGCGGCACGCGCAAAGATGATGAAGTCTCGCCTGCTGCTGCCGGTGGTGATGCTCGTGATCGCGGTCTTCATAAGACCCCTCCCGAATCTCGTCGCCGGTACTTTGACCTGGGGGCGCTACCTGCTGAGATACCTGATCCCCTGGATTGCAGTAGGAGGAGCTGCGTATCTGCTCTGCCAACCTTCGCCGCGCTGGCAATCGGCTCGAGCAGTCCGGGATGCGTTTGATCGGGTCTTTTTGCTGGTGCCGTTGTTCGGTCCGTTTCAGGTGCGACGCAATGTTCGGGACTTCTTTGACAGTCTGGCGCTGCTGCTGGAGGCCGGAGTCCCGATACTGGACGCTCTGCCCATAGCTTTGGGCACCGTTCGGGACCAAACACTAAGAAAGCAACTTTCGCAGATCAAACCCCGGATCGAATCGGGTGCGTCCTTCGCGCAGGCGGTGTTTGAGTTGTCTTTTCCAGGCCATATGCTCGCCTGCGCGCTGATCGCGCCCGGTGAGGCGAGCGGCGCCCTGCCGCAAATGTTGTTTCGCTACTCCGCAGCCGAAACAGCGGCGATCAATCGATTCGACGATCTTGTTGCCGAATGGGTACCGCGTATCGCCTATACGTCTACTGCTTTGTTGATAGGTTATGCGATGATCCAGAGCGGCGCATTCAGGCCATCGCTTCCGCAGTCTCTGCGGTAGCGAGACTCTGGACAATCTGGGAAGCCAGGACCACGCAGGACACTAAGAGCCTGAGGGTGCTTGTTCCCGACTTCGTCACTGAAATTGCTGGACGTCATCCAGCGAAAGGGCATTGGCGCGCTCTCCTAATAGCCCCTGGAGTCGCGAACCGACCCGAGGCGGTCAGTCGATCACCCTGAGCGCTTCTCCAGAGCGGACACTCCGGTCTCATGCGCTGGTTCGTCTGTCCGGCCCACAGGCTCCGAGCCGATAAGCCAGCCGACTGCCGCTTCTCTGGAGGTGAACATGCGAGCTGTGGTCCCCCGGCTGGTTGCTGTGTAAACGTAGAACGCCACGTCAGTAGCCGCGTACGGGTCGGTCGGCATAATGAATGCTTCCCGCCCACGTTCGCTGGCTGGTCGTGCTGTTACCTCCGTCGTGAGAGACAGCACCTCGCGAAACCCGGCGCCGCCGAGATAGCTGCGACAGTCCACCAGCGCCTGCCGAAGCCCGGATGTCTTCGCCAATTCCGTAACCGCCGTTGCTAATGCGCGAATGTCGTTTGCGCTCACCTTGCCCCACAGCCTCACACCGATGGCCGAAAACTCCCTGAGTTCCTTGATTTCGAACGGCATCGCCCCTCCTGCTCCCCCGGACCGAGTCGAGTGACTCTCGAAGCCCTTACGCTCGGCCCCTAATAACATCGCGCCTGGATCTGATCGCGCCGACACGCTCCTTCACCTCTTGATGCGAAAGGAGCATTCGAGCCGATTCTCGCGGCAAGAATACACTCAGTGTCGTTCCGCTTGCGCCTTCACCCTGGTTTCGTCGCTGCCTGGTATTCGCCTGCATCAAGCACTTCCCTTGCTCCTGGATTGACAAGACAACAACAGTTCTCTACTCGCCCGGCGCTGCGGCCAGAATACTTAGTTCTACTCAAGCTCAAGCTCCGTGCTTCTCTCTGCGAGCTCATCCCGAGAGGGGTCGTGGCTGCACTTGCCGATCCCCAGCTGCCCGCAGAGGTAACGCCGGCTGGCAGCGTCCGCGATCCCGTGACCGCCTATGCGGCGCAACGATTCGGGTTGCACCCGATTCGCGAATGACTGCTTTTGCAGAATCCGAGCAGGCGAGCCGACATTGGCATTGAGGTCTGGTTCGACCAGAGCGAGTTGCGCGGTGGTGATGCCTGGGACCATTCGGTCCCACAAGCAGATCAAGAGCTGCGCTCTCTTCATCCCGCTCATCTCGCAACTCACGCATGAGCGGGTACCAGAGAAGTTTCGGGAACTGCAGTGGACGCGGTTGGCGGAGGGAAATGCGCAGCCTGAGTTCGACCCCAATACTGAGCAACGAATTGTGCACTTCGCGCTGGAGGCTAGAACCGATCCTGCTCGGGTTCCGAGCGCCGCAATTCAACGGGTTGGCCGTGTGGCGTCTGCAAGTATGCGTCGATCCATGGCTCCCCGCGATCACAAGCCGCTTTGAGCTCGGCGCCAAAGACCTCACTCCATTCCTTCCACGAGAAATAGCCTGCTTCGGACAGCCGCACGGCCAGCGCAAAGGCCTGTGCCTGCCACGGTTCGGAGAATACCCGACCGCCCGAGTCCCGCGGCAGCGCATCAGTGCACTGCTTGGGCAAATCAAGGTTAGGCGGGTTCAAGGTATCTCTCCCATAGATCGACGTAGACGAAATCCTTCGCGGAGGCGTCACTCCCCCACAACTCGCGCGCGGCGAAGCGGACCGAGTACACCGGGTTGGGATTTGCGCCGAGGTTGTACTCGTCGGTGTCCGGAAAGGCGGACGGCACATATTGACGGGCGATGGTTCCAAGCTTGCTCCGCGCGTACCGAGGCAGGCGCGTGTGCGTCGTGGGATTGATGTTCCGGGTGCGCACGCGTGCGCCGATGGCGAATCGTGCGGCTCCAGTATTGTTGTACGGGTGATCTGCAGGCTTGAGGCCGGCGGTGATAATCTCGGCGGGAGATGCGGGTGCCGCGCCGTTCGTCGCGGCTCTCTCCGAGTGGCCGCGCTCCACCTCCCGTGCCGTCACCCAGCCGTTGTCAACCAGCCGCTTGACCAAAGATGCGAACCAGATTTCGTAGTAACTCATCCGCAGGTACTCGGCCGGGGGAAGACCTTCGATGTCCGACCTGAAGGTGGGCAGCTCGGCGTTATGGACGTACCCGGACGCGAGAGTGAGAGCCAGAACGCGGCCCTCCCAGGGCGCGTGAAATACGGGCTCGCTCGGCGTGTGGCGGATCGGCCCGTAGCACTGCATGCCGCCGCAATCGTGAACGCCATTCATGCGAGAGCCTCCAGCTTCGGCGGAGCGATCTTGCGAGCGCCGATCATCGAATCTCTCGTCACCAACGCGGCCAAAGCGTCCTCGCTCATAGAACCGGTGCCCCCTGGTCGTTCCGGGAGCACAAAGTAACGCTGGTCGGCGCTGCTGTCCCATACACGGACTTCGACGTCATCGCCGAGGACCGTCCCGAGCTCGCGCAGCACGCCGCGCGGATCGATCACCGCCCGCGAGCGATAGGCGGTGGATTTGTACCATACTGGCGGCAGCCCAAGGAGAGGCCAGGGGTAGCACGAGCAGAGCGTGCAGACGATGAGGTTATGAACCTTCGGCGCGTTCTCCACCACCACGTAGTCCGTCCCCTGCCACTGGCCGCTGAAACCAAATTCGCCGATCGCAGTCGTACCGTTTTCAAGCAGTCGCTGCTTGTAGGCCGGGTCGACCCACGCGCGGGCGACAACCTTGGCGCCGTTACGCGGGCCCACTTTGTTTTCGAAGGCATCTACCAGTGCGTCCAGGGCTGCTGGATCCACGACGCCCTTCTCAACGAGCAGCGACTCGAGTGATTTCACACGCAGCGCGATGTCCGATGGTACGTCGGAATGATCGTGGTCAGCGGGATGCGCAACGTTCGCCTCCTGCGCGTCCGCAGGCGTCGCCGAGGCGCCAGCGAGCGTGACTGCAGCGGAGAGGAAATCTCGGCGACTGGTGCTCATTCGAATTCTCCAGCAGGGTCCTGGGGCCTTCCATCAATACACTATAGATGCGGCACCCGAGCGTTCCAACGTCTCGGGATTGAATGGTTGCTATCGGACCCGTTGCAGCCAGCAGCGTCAGTCCGGCTCGTGATGGCCGCCTCCACCGCCTCCACCGCCTCCGCCTCCTCCGCCGCCACCACCGGAGGGGAACGTGACGGACAACTGAATAAGGGAAACCGCCGGCGGATATTCAGTCACAACGCCCGGCGCAGTGAGCACAAGCTCCACGTAATACGCATTCGCCTCGAAATCAACGACGTCGGTATCGTCGCTGGTCACGACCTGCAAAGTGAACAGGTTGGGATCGCTGGGCTTGGTCTGCTGGGACTGAAACTCCACGACGGTCGTCTCCGTCACGTATACCACCGGGTTCGAGGTTGGCACTTGTACGAGCCGCGCAGCGATCTCGCCGCTCCCAGGGCGGCAAAGTATCGCGAGGCTGACGAAGGGTGCTTCCCGATCCGGATTGAACGCACCGTCTGCCGTGACGCCATATCGAATCACTGCTTGCGTCGGCTGGCCGGTATCGGCGCCCGCTCCGGGGCCCACCAGCGTACGATCGGCAGCCAAAGCGGCAATCACACCACCTGTCGCGCCCAATTGAACGACCGAGCCCACGAGCACGACTTTCCCGGCATCGGGTGGGTTCACTGCGCCGGCCGAACCGACGCTGCTCCAGAGTTCTGCCATATGGGTTACTCCGTCGCCGTCGGACGATGCACTACCACAAGGTTGTTCGCTTCGTCGACTGACTATAGGCGTTTTTTTGAGTGGCTGCTATGCAGCAAAGTAGCGGACGTGCACGAGCGTCGGGCGACGTACCTCATGCACGGAATTGCACGTGCCGGATGGGCGTTCTTGTACGCGGCCTATAAGAGTCTCCTGTGCAAGCTGAACCGGCCCGAGTGACTTCCCGCGGCCATACGTCATTGACGTACCTACGTCAGTGGCGTACGGTAGCCGCGATTCAGGGTGTGACGGCCACTCACGGCATGACCATTGATCACCAGGCTTTTGAGGCGCTGCTCAAGACCGTTCGAATTCTGCGACGCAAGCGCCGCGAGCGCGTTGCCAGGTTATTGGGACTCGGCAAATCTGTAGCGCGCTCAGGGCTTACGGATGATATCGAGGTACGAGCGATCAGGCGGTTGACGGGGCTGTCCCAGGCGAGGTTCGCCGAGATGCTCGACATCGATCTCTCCACGGTGCGCAACTGGGAGCAGGGCCGTCGACAGCCGACCGGGCCCGCCCGGGCGTTGCTGCGCGCGATCCGCAACAATCCCCTCGAGGTCATCAAGGCCTTGAGCGGCTGAATAGGAGTGTTTCCGCATGTCGGGCGTGACACGCATGAATGTCTCGGACCTCCGAGGCGCAGGCCGGATGTTGTCTGATGCCTCCGCCGGGCTGGTCGACATGGTCGAACGGATGCATCGCACGATTCAGCGGCGGCCTGGTGCCATCGGTCAGCCGATCGTGGGAGCCACCCGAGGCATCACCGGCTTGGTGTACCGGAGCATCCGGAGCAGCATGGGGTTCCTTGGCAACGGACTCGATTCGGCTCTCGCGCGCTTTGCAGGGATCTTGCCCGCAGGCGAGACAACACCTGGCCGAGATGTCTTCATCTCCATCGTCAACGGTGTATACGGTGACTACCTTGCGCGAGCCGGCAATTCGCTTGCGATCGAGATGCAGCTGCATCACGAGGGGGGAGCGATTGACCCTGTCAACTCCGCTGCCCGCTTGCAAGCGGGCGGATCTGCGCCTGCGGGACGGCTGCTGGTGCTGGTGCATGGATTGTGCATGAGCGTCCAGCAGTGGCACCACGACGGTTACAGCCATGGGGCGGCTCTTGCCGAAGAACTGGGCTGGACCCCGCTCTACCTGCGTTATAACAGTGGCCTGCACGTTGCGGAGAACGGCAAACTGTTGGCGGAGCTCCTTGAGCTTCTCGTTCGACATTGGCCGCGACCCGTTGAGGAGCTGGCAATCGTCGGTCACAGCATGGGCGGGCTGGTCGCGCGCAGCGCCTGCCTGACAGGCGAAGAGCTTCGTCACGACTGGCTCCGACAGCTTCGCAAGCTCGTATTCCTCGGGACGCCGCACCAAGGCGTTCCGCTCGAGCGCGGAGGCCATGGCCTCGACTACTTGATGGAGTTGAGCCCGTACTCGGCGCCATTCACGCGGCTCGGCAAGGCACGCAGCGCCGGTATTCAGGATTTGCGGCACGGCACGATTACCTTCGGGGAACACCGCTTCGTTCCGCTACCAAAGGGCGTCGACTGTTATGCAATAGCAGCCACCGTGGGGGCGCGCCGCAACCTGCTGTCGGATCACCTCGTCGGCGATGGTCTGGTCCCACTGAACAGCGCCCTCGGCAAGCACGCGCATCGCGGGCGCTCGCTGCGGTTCCCCAAGACGCACCAATGGGTCGGCTACCAAATGGGGCATCTGGAGCTGCTTCACCGACCCGAGGTTTATTCCCAGCTTCGCGCCTGGTTTGCGCATCCCCGCTCGAGCACGTAGTCTCCGGCTTCGTCAGGCCGCGGACTGTCTCATCGCGCGTGCAGTTCCACTACATCGCCGTCGGCGACCGCATGATCCGGTCCTACCTGTTGCCCATCGAAGGCTCCGCTTCCCCACAGCCTGGCGAACTTCAGCGACTGAGCTACATCTTGGTGCACAAGCCGAGCGACATCTGACATTGTGCTGCCTTGACGAACGATGAAAGGCCGGGTCCGGTTGGGGGGTTGACCGGGCGGCTTGGTGTACACCCGGACAATCCCCAATCCGCTGAACACGAAGGGCGCGAGTCTGTCGATCGACTGGCCGCTCCTGACGGAGACCGCGAACGCAGGAAAACGCACACCGGCGAGCTCCTCAAGTACGCTCACTTCGTCAGCCCCTGGATCCAGGTCACTTTTGTTCGCGACCAGGAGTGTGGGTAGTTCGGCCGTTAGAGAATTCGAGGCGTCCTCGATGCGGCATTCAGAGCCGCCTGGTGTGCTTGGCGAGTCCCCGGCCTTGCGGTCGCCTTCGCGGCCGGGCCAACGATCCGTGAGAGTAATCCTGTGCTCCGCCAGCTCGGCGCACACTGTGAGCACGTGCTCGGCGCATTCCGGGTCGGCAAGATCCACCACCAGCCAAGCCGCGTCAGCCGTTTGCAACAAGCCCGACATCCACGGTTCCATGCGGCCGCGCGAGATCGGCGGCAGATCGACGATCTGGAACGTGATGTCCTCGAAATGGAGCATTCCCGGAAGCGGCTCCCGCGTCGTTCCAGGAAACGCGCCGACGGTGGCCTTGGAACCCGTCAGAGCCGCATGCAACGCGGACTTGCCCGAATTCGGCGGACCAATCAGGCATATCTGCGCCGCGCCTTCGTGACGCACCACATGCGTGGGATGTCGATGTGCAGTCCCAGCATGCGTTCCGCCGATCTCCGCGGTCAGCTCCCGGATGCGGGACTTGATGTCTGCCTGCAGATGCTCCGTCCCCTTGTGCCTCGGAATGGTGCGCAGCATCTCTTTCAAACAGTCGAGACGCTCGCGTGGTTCGCGCGCGATACGGAAGGCCTGCTCGGCCCTCTTGTATTCAGGAGAGAGGTTGGCCGGCATAGCGATGATTAAAGGTCTGCCGCGGACAATGAGCACATCTGCCCCCTGCCCGCGGCATCGCAATGCAACTGTCCTACTGGACAGTAATCGTCGCGAGTTTCTTCGCCTCCGTCTTTGGAACGTGAATGGTTAATACACCGTCTTTAGCCACGGCGCTGATCGCTCCGGCGTCGATCGTATCCGGAAGCTCGAACGAGCGCATGAAGTTTCCATAGAGGCTTTCGACCCTGTGAAGCTTCTCACCGCTCTGCTCCTCTTCCTTACGGCGCTCGCCGCTCAGTGTGAGCATGCCATCCGTGTACGTGACCTGCACGTCCTCTTTCCTCACGGCCGGCAACGCAGCCCGAATCAGGTATTCCTTATCGGTCTCGCTGATGTCGACCGGAGGGAACCAATCGAAATCAAGATATTCACCGACACCCAGCTGCGGCTCATAGCCGAAAAAAGCAGGGAACTGGTTGAAGATCTGGTCCATTGCATAGAAGGGTTCCCATCCTGTGAGATTCATAAATCCCTCCTTTTCTTACTTGCCCTTGACTACGTGCCGCTTGTACGCCTTTGCTGGCACGGGTTGAATTCGCACCTGTACCTATCGAAATCCATGTTCCGGCGACGCGCAAATGACCGCTCCAGAGCAATCTCAGCGACCAATCCTGACGGCAGCTCCGGGGCCGACTCCGGCGGCTCGTCCTCTCTCGATCCCTTCTCGGGCATTCGTGACAGCTCGCGTCGCGGCGGTCAAAATGGCCAGGCGCAGTCGACGCGCGACTGCATGCATATTCGGTCGAATGTTCTGCAGAGAGGCTGAGGATGTCGAAACTCTACGGTGAGAGCCAGCGGCAGCTGCAGCGTCAATTTGATACCGAACGGCTCGCGGATCGCATCGAGCAGCGGTTATTTCGCGATCACGTCACGGAGGACGACCGCGCCTTCATCGAGCGAATGGATATGTTCTTCCTGGCAACGGCAAACGCTGCCGGCTGGCCCGACTGCTCGTATAAGGGGGGCGACCCGGGTTTCGTGCGGGTGATCGATCCACTGACGCTGGTGTTCCCGAACTATGACGGCAATGGCATGTACATCTCGATGGGCAACACCCTCGAGAACCCACACGTCGGACTGCTTTTCATCGATTTCGAAAATCAAAAGCGCTTGCGAGTGAACGGCGTATCGCAGATCGTCGCGGCACCGTCGGTCGATCCGCCGTACCCGGAAGCCCAATTCGTCGTTAAGGTCTCAGTGCGACAGGTGTTTCCCAACTGCCCCCGCTACATCCACAAGCTGCAGCGTGTCGAGCCCTCAAAATTCGTGCCCCGTCCGGGCACGCGCACGCCGGTACCGGGGTGGAAGCGCGCGGACTGGGCCTGCGACGTGCTCCCAGCACGGGATCCGGCGCGGAACCAACATGATTGACGCGCGTACGGGCCAGTCCGTCACCACCGACAGTCTTGCAGCCGCAGAGCAGTATCAGCTGGCTGTTGATCGCATCCTCGGCTCCGAGACGGGGGCGGCAGAGGCCCTCGATCGGGCTTTGGCGCTGGACGGCAATCTCGCTCTGGCTCTGGCCGCACGCTACCTGCTTGCCAGAGACG